>Ga0316193_10002438_pt1 | contig 13122 bp, 11 predicted proteins | sample MerIslsedime2_MG_FD_207735 | JGI IMG/M metagenome (GOLD analysis project Ga0316193, IMG submission 207735) | Coastal sediment microbial communities from Maine, United States - Merrow Island sediment 2 | ecosystem: Environmental > Aquatic > Marine > Coastal > Sediment | place: USA: Maine...
GAGCGGAGTCACCGGTACACATCTCCGATGGTCCCAGTATCGACACGTCGATCCCAGCGCGCCGAAGGAGCTGCGCCATGGCCTGGGTGACCTTCTTGTTCTTGTCGTCGAACGATCCGGCGCAACCGACCCAGTAGAGGTACTCGGACTGCAGCGCCTCGCCCGGATCGACGATCGTGACGCCGTCGAGGCCGTCGGCCCAGTCGCCACGCTCACCCTGGTTCATGCCCCACGGGTTCATCTGGTTCTCCATCGCCCGGTAGGCGTTGCCGAGCTCGGCGGGGAAGTTGGACTCCATCAGCGACAGGTAGCGCCGCATGTCGAAGATCTTGTCGGTGATCTCGATGTTCACCGGGCAGATCTCGTCACACGCCTTGCAGGTGGTGCACGCCCAGATCTCCTCGGGCGTGATTCGCTCGAACAACGAGTCAGCGCTCACCGTGATCTCAGGATCGACACCGATCGGCGGGCTGACGACCGGCGTGCCGGTGGCGGCCATCACCTCACCGGACTTGAGCACGATCTCGCGCGGGTCGAGCGGCTTGCCGGTGGCATGCGCCGGGCACACGCTGGTGCACCGTCCGCACATCGTGCAGGCGTCGAGGTCCAGCAACTGCTTCCAGGTGAAGTCCTCGACGGTCGAAGCGCCGAAGCTCTCGAGCTCGGTCTCCTCGAGGTTCGGCATCGGACGCATTGCACCCTTCGGCCGGTCCTTGTCCGACAAGTACATGTTCAACGGTGACGTGAAGATGTGACGCAGCATCGTGACCGGGAGGAGAGCCAGGAAGGCGATGAAGGCCGCGACGTGGAAGATCCACATCCACTGATGCCACGTCTGCAGCGAGGACAGCGACCACCCGTCGACGAGGGTGGCGAGCGGGTAGCCCACGTACGACCACTTCTCGTAGCTCGGCGTGCCCTCCTCGGCGATACGGAACATCTCGGTGGTGAAGCCGGTGACACCGATGACGAAGAACGTTGCGAGGATCGCCGCGTGTTCCGGCTTGGTCTTGATACGGATGCGGTAGGGCCGCTGCACATAGCGACGCACGATCGCCCAGATGATGCCGCCCAGGAAGACGAGGCCGGCGGTGTCGCCGACGAAGCTGTACGCCTGATAGGTCGTTCCGTGCAGGAACTTGAGGTCCTCGGGCATCTGGTGGTCGACCTCGAGGATCGTCGTGACGCCGAGCAGCACGAGGAAGCCGAAGTAGATCATCGAGTGCATGAGCCCCGCGCCGCTGTCGCGCAGCAAGGTCTGCATGTAGGCGCCGGCACGGAAGTCCTTCAGCCGTTGCGCAGCGTTCTTGGAGGTGGTGCGTCGTTGCGCCGGTGCGCCGCGCTCCCAGTTCTTCATCCGGTTCGCGAACATGAACGCCCCCCAGACGACCATCACCGGGATGATCGTGTAGAACGCGATCTGCATCGGTCCGGGGATGTTGACGAAGACCGTGCGGTGGACGGCGTTCTCGTTCTCCCAGCCCGTGATCTGCGGCAGGACGCCCGACACCAAGATGAAGATGCCCATGGCGATGCCCAGCACCAAGGCGAGCTGGTTGGGCTTGACCCGACGCGGGGTTTTCGGGGCGCCGTCGGCGGTCGTCTCGTCGTGTTCGACTGTCGTGCTCATGTCGGCGGCAACGCTAGTCGTTGGCCGTCCGAACGGTCATTTCGTTCAACGCGTTCACGATGTGTCAGACACATCGTGAACGCGTCAGCCGAAGTTCTGGCGGTCGAGTTCGCGGATGCGCGAAGCGAGCGTCGCGAGCAGCTTGTGCGAGATCGCCGGCACGGCGTCGAGCACTCCGAGGAACCGGCGTTGGTCGATCACGAGCAACGTGCAGTCGGTGGAGCACACCGCAGTCGCGGTCCGTGGGCCGTGGTCGAGCAGTGACAACTCACCGACGATCGCGCCCGAACCGAGGGTCGCGATCTTGCGGTTGTTGCGTTTCACGTCGATCTCGCCGTCCAGGACGATGAAGGCTTCGCGCCCGGTCTGTCCTTGATCAACGATCAACGTGCCCGCGGTCATGCGGATCTCGTCACTGGCCTTCGCGACCTTCTCGAGCTCCTTCGTGCTGCACCCACTGAAGAGGGCAACCGATCGCAGCGTTTCCAGATGTTGTTTCTTGCTCGCCATGGCTCGAACACTAGGCGTTTTCCTCGTGCCGGGAGAGCAGCGGGCTCCCTGGTCCCGCGAGCCCAGGGCTCGCGGCACCACGGAGTGCGGATCGTCAGGCGGTTCCGGCTTGTGCGGCGACAGCGGCGGCGGCGGCGGCGATGGCGTCGGCATCGCCGAGATAGGTGGCCGACACCACAGCGAGGCGCTCGTCGAAGGAGTACTGGCGCGGTGCACCGGTGGGGATGTTCACGTCGGCGATGTCACGGTCGCTGACGCCCTCGAGGTGCTTGAGCAATGCTCGAAGCGAGTTGCCGTGCGCGGTCACGAGCACGTCCAGCCCCGCCAGCAGTTGCGGTGCGATCCGGTCGTACCAGTACGGCAGCACACGATCGACGACGTCCTTCAGGCACTCGCTCGCCGGGAGCACGTCAGGTGGCAGGTGGGCGTACCGCTCGTCGTTGATCGGATGTTCAGGGCTGTCGAGGCCGACAGCGGGTGGCGGTGTGTCGTACCCGCGTCGCCACGCGTGGACCTGCTCGGCGCCGTACCGCTCGGTCGTCTCCTTCTTGTCGAGGCCCTGGAGCGCGCCGTAGTGGCGCTCGTTGAGGCGCCAGCTCCGCTCGACGGGTAGCCACGGTTGGCCCATCTCGTCGAGTGCCAGGTTCTGGGTGACGACGGCGCGCGTCTGCAACGAGGTGTGCGACGTGTCGAACCGCAGCCCTGCTTCGGCCATCGTGCGTCCCGCATCGGCCGCCTCGGCGGCGCCCTTCTCGGTGAGCGCGACGTCGTGCCAGCCGGTGAACAGGTTCGCCAGGTTCCACTCGGATTGGCCGTGACGGAGGATGACGAGCGTTCCGGTCATGGTCCCGATCGTAGGTCGGCCGCCACCGATCACCGCGATGTAGCGGTGGTGCTCGTCACAGTGTCTCGGCGGCGAGAGCGGGGAGTTCGCAACTGAGGCTGAGATGGCCGCATCCGTCGATGATCCGGAGTTCAGCTCCGGGAATCAGTTCGGCGGTGTGGCGGCTGTGCGAGCGTGGCACGAGCTGATCGTCGTCGCCGTGAGCGACGATGACCGGCGCAGTGATCGTCGCCGGGTCGAACGACCACGGCCGACCCTGCACCGTGATGTCGTGGGCGTAGCCGGTGACGCCCTGGCGGAATGCTTCACCCATCGACGTGAACAACGCCGTGGCGTTCGTCTCGTCGGCGAGGTACGCGTTGTCGGCCGCGCCGAGATCCATCTCACCTTCGAAGAATCGAGAGCCGTCAGCGCCGAAGTGCTCCTCGCAGTAGCGGACGGCGGCGCCCTCATCGTTCAACGCCATGATCTCCACTTCGCGGTCGAGGTACCCGTCCGTGGCCGGTGGCCAACTCATGTCGGTGTTGCCGGCGGCGATCACTGCGCCGGTCACCCGCTCGGGCAGCAGGGCGGTACAGGCCACGGCGTACGGCCCACCCGACGAGAGGCCGATCACGCCGAAGCGCTCGGTACCGAGGTGGTCGGCGAGCGCTGTGACGTCGTCGGTCCAGGCTGCTGTGCTCCGACCGACCAGCGGGTCGGACCCGCCGTACCCGGGCCGGTCGGGTGTGATGAGCCGAACTCCGGCGGCGGCGAACTGGCCATCGAACTGTGCGAGTTCGAGCCGCCCGCCCGGCGCGCCGTGGAAGTAGAACACCACTGGTGCCGTCGGGTCACCGATCTCGGTGAAGGCCAGTGTCCGGCCGTCGGGGAGCGTCAGGGCCTGTTCACTCATGGGGTGACACTACTCAGCACCGGTTCACCGGTTGATGGCTGCGACGTCGGAGCGACGGCATCGGGCTCGATGGGCGCATCGAAGCCCGGCGCATAGTCTTCCGGCGTGCCATGCATGCTCGGTGACTACTCCTTTGATCGGTTTCTCCGGTACGCCGAGCTCGTCGAGTGGCTCGAGTGGCTCGAAGCCACGTACCCCGACCTGGTCAGCGTCGAGAGCTACGGCCGATCCTTCGAGGGACGCGATCTGTTGATCGCCACCGTGACCGATTCGACGACGGGGCCTCACGACACCAAGCCTGCCCACTGGATCGACGCGAGCATCCACGCCGTCGAACTCACAGCGACGGTTGCGGCATGTCGCGTCCTCCACCGCCTCGTCGAGGGACATCGTGCCGGCGACTCGACCATCACCCGGGCGCTCGCGACCCGCACGTTCTACATCGTGCCGCGGGTCAACCCGGATGGCGCAGAGTGGGTGCTCGCCGACCGCCCCAAGTTCCGGCGATCGAGTGTCCGGCCCTGGCCCTATGCGGATGCTCACCGCTGGCCCGGCCTCCACGAAGAAGACGTCGACGGCGATGGACGAATCCTGCAGATGCGTTTCCCCGATCCCGACGGCCCCTGGATGCCGCACCCCGACGATGCGCGGGTGCTGATCGCCGTCCCTCCCTCCGGTACCGATGCGGACGTCCCCCGGTACCGGTTGCTGAGCGAAGGCACCGTCGAGGACTTCGACGGGTTCGACGTTCCGAGCCCACCCGCGCCCGAGGGCCTCGACCTCAACCGCAACTTCCCGGCCGGGTGGGGCGCCCAGGTCAAGGGATCGGGTGATCATCCCCTGTCGGAACTCGAGATCGACGCACTCGTCCGTGCGATCGTCGCCCGGCCGAACGTGTGCGGCTTCAACGCGTTCCACACCTCCGGCGGCGTGATTCTGCGACCGTCGTCGACGACCGCGGACGCTGCGCTCCCGCCAGGTGACGTGTGGACGTGGAAGCAACTCGCAACCATCGGTACCGAGCTGACCGGCTACCCGTCGCACTCGGTGTACGAGGACTTCACCTGGGACCGCACCGAAACGATGAGCGGGGCCTCGGACGACTGGGCGTACGAGCACCTCGGGATCTTCGGCTGGACCACCGAGTTCTGGGACATCGTGCACGCCGCGACCGGCGAGAAGCAGTCCACTCACTTCTGGTACACGGGGCCGACCGATGCCGAGCGGCTCGCTGTCGTGAAATGGCTCGACCAGTTCAGGGGGCAGCCGACGGCCGGATTCGTCGACTGGTACCCGTTTGCTCACCCGCAGCTCGGCCCGGTCGAGCTCGGCGGGTTCAACCACCTGTACTCGTGGACCAATCCACCCCCGTCGATGCTCTGCGCTGAAGTCGACAGACATGCCGACTTCGCGATTGCCCAGGCGCTCGCCGCGCCGTGCCTCGCGATCAAGCACACCGAGGTGGAACAGCTCGGTGTCGATACCTGGCGGGTGACCGTCGGAATGAGCAACTCGGGTTGGTTGCCGACGACGGTCAGCAGTCGAGCCCGACAGCACGATCTGGTGAAGCCGATCGTCGCGGAGCTCGGCCCGGGCGATGTGCTCGACGGTTCGCGGCGGCGCACCCTCGGCCAGTTGGCCGGAGCGGTGCACGCGCGGTTCGCCGCCGCCACCGACGGGACCCCCGATCGTGCGACGTGTTCGTGGATCGTCCGCGCCGCGGCCGGGACCGAGGTGACGATCGAGGTCCGCCACCCTCGTGCCGGCACCGACTCGGTCACGGTTGAGCTCGCCGGTCGTGACGTCGGAGTGACGACCGATCGTTGATCGCCGGCCTCCCGGGCGACGGGTTCGGCAGTTGCCGGTGCCGTGTCGGCGGAGGCGCCGGGACGTCGCTGGCATACGGTGCGGTGATGGAGTGGACCGTGCACGGCGAACGAACGATCTACGACAGCGAGTGGATGCGACTCGCGCTCGTCGACATCGAGCTCCCGAGCGGTCCTCGATTCGAGCACCACGTGCTGCGGATGCCGGCACAAGCTGCCGGCGTGGTCGTCGATGACCCTCGGCGGGGTGTCCTGCTGCTCTGGCGCCATCGGTTCATCACCGACACGTGGGGGTGGGAGGTGCCGGCGGGTCGTGTCGACGCGGGTGAGACACCTGAGCAGGCTGCCGCCCGGGAGACCCTCGAGGAGACCGGGTGGCGACCGGGCCCGCTGGACCATCTCGTCAGCTACTTCGCGCACAACGGCACCAGCGACGCGACGTTCAACGTGTACGCCACGACCGATGCGACACGCGTGGGTGATCCGACCGATCCTGATGAAGCCGAACGGATCGAGTGGCTCTCGTGGGACGACGTCCGGGCGGAGATCCGAGCTGGTCACGTCGGCGACGGCCTGTCGCTGACGGCACTGCTGTACCGCCTCGCCGCCCTGTGACCGATTCCCTGGCGCAATCTGATCCAATGACACCCATGGAGACGATCCTGGTCACCGGCGGTGCCGGTTACATCGGAAGCCACACGTGTGTCGAGTTGCTCGGAGCCGGCTACGACGTCGTCGTGGTCGACGACCTGTCGAACGGCTCGGCCCAGGCGATCGCCGAAGTGGCCGACATCACGGGTCGCGACGTGGCGTTCCACGAATTCGATGTCGCCGACGGTGCTGCGCTCGCCGAGGTCTTCTCGAGACACTCCATCGACGGCGTGATCCACTTCGCCGGGCTCAAGGCGGTCGGCGAGTCGGTCACCGAACCGCTCCGGTACTTCCGGGTCAACCTCGGCACCACCATCGCGCTCGCCGAGTCGATGGCGGCCGCCGGGGTGAAGCGATTGGTGTTCTCATCGTCGGCGACGGTGTACAGCCCCGCCGCGCCGATGCCCCTCCACGAGGACGCGCCGACCGGGCCGACCAATCCGTATGGCGAGACCAAGTGGATGATCGAACGGATCCTCACCGCTGCGAGTCGTGCCGACGCCGACCTCGCGATCGGGCTCCTGCGCTACTTCAACCCCGTTGGCGCCCACGAGAGCGGGCGGATCGGTGAGGACCCGGCCGGCACTCCGAACAACCTGATGCCCTTCGTCATGCAGGTCGCCGTCGGCAAGCTTCCCCAACTCGCCGTCTTCGGAGACGACTACGACACCCCGGACGGCACGTGCATCCGTGACTACATCCATGTCGTCGACCTTGCTCGCGGTCACGTGGCAGCGTTGCGACGACTCGCCGAATCGCCCGGGGTGCACACCTGGAATCTCGGAACGGGCCACGGCACCTCGGTGTTGGAGATGGTCGCAGCCGCCGAACGAGCCGTCGGACAGCCGATCCCGAAACGCGTAGTGGAACGTCGCGCCGGTGATCAGCCGGTGTCGTTCGCCGACGTGACCAGAGCGCAACGAGAACTCGGGTGGCGAGCCGAGCGGACGGTGGACAACATGTGCATCGACCACTGGCGATGGCAGCGAGCGAACCCGGCCGGCTTCGACACCCGCTCGACCTGACCCGCCCGGCTTGACCGGCTGATTTCGACAATCTGCCCGATTTCGAGCGCTCAACGATCACGTCGGAGCATTTCTCGGGTGAGGTGGTGCTCGGCGTGGGAAACTTGGACGATGGCGAGCGGACCCGACCCCGAATTGCTGGCGGCCGCGACCGCAAGCCACCTCCACGCGTACTGCCCGTACTCGCACTACCGGGTGGGCGCCGCGATTCGAACCGGGTCGGGAGAGGTGATCGTGGGCTGCAACGTGGAGAATGCTGCGTATCCACTCGGGTCGTGTGCGGAAGCGGGAGCGATCGCGGCGATGGTGGCCGCGGGCCAGCAGGTGATCGCGGAGATCGTCGTGGTGACCGATGGCGACACGCCCGGAACGCCGTGCGGGGGTTGCCGGCAGCGGATTCGCGAGTTCGCCGGGCCTGACGTGCTGGTGCATTCGGTGTCGTCGGCCGGCGGAATCATCACCATGACGATGGCCGAGCTGCTGCCCGATTCGTTCGGCCCGGAGTTCCTCGAGTCGGGCCCGTCAAGAACCTGAGTCAGGGCGACTCAAGAAAGCTCACTCAGGTGTTGCGATCGAGGGGGATGGACCGTATCGTTGGGGGTCCACGAGCGGTCTCCGCTCGGATCGGTTCTCAACCCCCAACGCACGACATCCGTCGAAGGAGCACACCATGGCCAAGGCAGTCGGTATCGACCTCGGAACCACGAACTCGGTGGTCTCCGTCCTGGAGGGCGGCGATCCCGTCGTCATCCCCAATTCCGAAGGTGCCCGCACGACGCCGTCGGTGGTTGCATTCTCCAAGTCCGGCGAGGTGCTCGTCGGTGAGGTCGCCAAGCGTCAGGCGATCACCAACCCCGACCGGACGTTCCGCTCGATCAAGCGCCACATGGGCGAGGGCTGGAAGTCCGACGACGTCGACGGCAAGCAGTACACCCCCCAGGAGATCTCGGCCCGCATCTTGATGAAGCTCAAGCGTGACGCCGAGGCGTACCTGGGCGACAGCGTCGCGCAGGCGGTCATCACGGTTCCGGCGTACTTCGACGACGCCCAGCGCACCGCAACCAAGGAGGCCGGAACAATTGCGGGCCTCGAAGTGCTGCGCATCATCAACGAGCCGACGGCAGCCGCGCTCGCCTACGGCCTCGACAAGAGCGCCGAGGACGAGACGATTCTCGTGTTCGACCTCGGTGGCGGCACCTTCGACGTGTCCGTGCTCGAGATCGGCGACGGCGTGTTCGAGGTCAAGTCGACCCACGGTGACACCGACCTCGGTGGCGACGACTGGGACCAGCGCATCATCGACTGGCTCGTCCAGCAGTTCAAGGCTGCTCACGGCGTGGATCTCAGCGCCGATCGCATGGCCGCTCAGCGTCTCCAGGAGGCTGCCGAGAAGGCCAAGATCGAACTCAGCCAGGTCCAGCAGACCCAGATCAACCTGCCGTTCATCACGGCCACCGCCGACGGTCCGCTCCACCTCGACGAGTCGCTCTCGCGCTCGAAGTTCCAGGAGATGACCTCCGACCTGATGGAGCGCTGCCGGGTCCCGTTCGAGCAAGCACTGAAGGACGCCGGCGTCTCCAAGGGCGACCTGCACCATGTGATCCTCGTCGGTGGCTCGACTCGCATGCCGGCGGTGACCGATCTGGTCCAGAGCCTCACCGGCAAGGAGCCGAACAAGACGGTCAATCCCGACGAGGTGGTCGCCATCGGCGCCGCGGTCCAGGCCGGCGTGCTGCGCGGCGACGTCAAGGACGTCCTGCTGCTCGACGTCACTCCACTCAGCCTCGGCATCGAGACCAAGGGCGGTGTGATGACCAAGCTCATCGAGCGCAACACCACGATCCCCACCAAGCGGACCGAGGTGTTCACCACCGCTGAGGACAGCCAGCCGTCGGTCGAGATCCACGTGATCCAGGGCGAGCGCGAGATGGCGAGCTACAACAAGACGCTCGGCAAGTTCCAGCTCGTCGACCTGCCGCCCGCGCCCCGCGGCGTGCCGCAGATCGAGGTCACCTTCGACATCGACGCCAACGGCATCGTGCACGTGTCGGCGAAGGATCGGGCCACCAACAAGGAGCAGTCGATGACGATCACCGGCCAATCCACGCTCGACAAGAACGACATCGAGCAGATGGTCAAGGATGCAGAAGCCCACGCCGAGGACGACCGCCAGCGCCGTGAAGAGGCCGAGGTCCGCAACAACGCCGACTCGCTCGTCTACCAGACCGAGAAGGTGCTGCGCGAACAGGGTGACAAGGTCACCGCCGAGGAGAAGGAAGCGGTCGAACAACCGCTGGCCGACCTCAAGAAGGCCATGGAGGGCAACGACACCGACGCCATCAAGTCGGCGACCGAAACCCTGATGACCGCCAGCCAGGCCTTCAGCCAGAAGCTGTACGAAGCAGCAGCCCGTGACTCCGGTGCCGACGGCACGTCGGCCTCTGGCCAGGGTGATGCCGGCGCCGGCTCGGTGAACGATGACGACATCGTCGACGCCGAGATCGTCGACGACGAGCAGGCCTGAGGCTGCTGTGGACGGCGACATGGTCGACCCGCCCGAGAAGCCTGACAACGAGCCTGCTCCGGCTTCGTCAGAGTTCGAGGCCGGAGCAGAGTTCGACGGCGACGTCGAACGCGCCAGCGAGATCGACGACATCACCGACTCCGTTCGCCGCCCGGTTGGCGACGACTTCGACGAGATCGTCGCCGAGATCGACTACTCCGATGTCGACGTACCGACGCTGCTGGCCGAGCGCGAAGAGTTCAAGGGCCTGGCCCAGCGGACCCAAGCGGACTTCGACAACTACCGCAAGCGCGCGGCGGCACAATCGCTCGCCGAGGCCGATCGGGCCTCGGGCCGGCTGGCCGAAGCGCTGTTGCCGGTGCTCGATGCGGCCGAGGCTGCCTTCGTGCGCCATCCCGACGAAGTCGGCCCGCTGTTGAACCAGATGCTCAGTGAACTCAAGAAGCACGGCCTCGAGGTCCTCGATCTCGAGAACCAGCCATTCGACCCGGAGTTCGCCGAAGCTGTCGCCCACGAACCCGGTGACGGCGGCGAGCCGATCGTGTCCGAGGTACTGCGCAGCGGCTACACCTGGAAGGGCAGAGTCCTCCGCGCCGCCATGGTCAAGACGAGAGACTGAGAGACGTGACATCAGCGGTCCGACCGCTGATGCGACGCAGGTACGAGGGAGGGAGGTGATGTCCGATGTCGGCACAACGTGAATGGTTCGAGAAGGACTACTACTCAACGCTCGGCGTCGACAAGAGCGCAACGGCCAAGGAGATCACCAAGGCCTACCGCAAGCTCGCACGTGACCTGCATCCCGACAAGAACCCGGGCGACGCCACTGCCGAAGAGAAGTTCAAGGCCGTCGCCGCCGCCTACGATGTGCTCGGCGACGAGGCGAAACGCACGGAGTACGACGAGGTCCGCACCATGGGCCCGATGTCGGGCCAGGGCGCCCGCGGCGCCCCGGGCGGTTTCACGTTCAACGTCGACGACATGGGCGGCGGCATCGGCGACCTGTTCGGCGACATGTTCGGTCGCGGGGGCGCCGGCCGCGGCCGTGGCGCCGGCGCATCCGGCGTCGGTCCCCGGCGCGGAGCCGACGTCACCGCGCAACTGACCATCGACTTCGAGGACGCTGTCACCGGTATCACGACCACGCTGTTCCTCACCACCGACACCCAGTGCTCCACCTGCAACGGGTCGGGAGCCAAGCCGGGAACCTCACCGGTGATGTGTTCGGCGTGTGGGGGGCGCGGCGTCGTCGATGACAACCAGGGGATGTTCTCGTTCTCGTCGCCATGTCGGGTCTGCGGCGGTCAGGGCACCCGCATCACGGACCCGTGCCCGACGTGTCGTGGCTCGGGCATCGAGCAGCGCCAGCGCGAGGTGAAGACCCGGATTCCCGCGGGCGTCAAGGATGGTCAGACGATCCGGCTGAAGGGTCGTGGTGGCCCCGGCCGAAACGGCGGACCCGCCGGCGATCTGCTGGTGGAACTCAAGGTGATGGCCCACGAGCTCTTCGCACGTAGCGGCGACAACCTCACCGTCACGGTGCCGATCACCTTCGCCGAAGCCGCGTTGGGCGGCGAGATCGACGTGCCGACACTCGACGGTGGCCGCGTCACGCTCCGCCTCAAGCCCGGTACCCAGTCGGGAAGCCGACACCGTGTCAAGGACAAAGGAATCAGCACGGCGAAGCACACCGGCGACCTGATTGTCACGGTCAACGTACAGGTGCCGTCCGAACTCAGCGATGAACAGCGGGTGGCGGTCGAGCAGTTGGCGGCGGCGACTACCGTGAACCCGAGGAGTTCACTGTCATGAGCAAACCCGACGCCACCCCACGTTCGGAAACCCGGGCGGTCTATGTGATCTCGGTTGCCGCAGAACTGGCTGGGATGCATCCGCAGACACTGCGCATCTACGAACGCCGCGGCCTCGTCACGCCTGCTCGCACCGAGGGCGGCAACCGGCGGTACAGCGATGCGGACATCGCGATCCTCCGACGGATCTCCGAGCTCACCGACGAGGGGATGAACCTCGAAGGTATTCGACGGGTGATGCATCTCGAGATGGAGAACGCCCGTCTCCGAGCCGAGCTGGACCAGGCTCGCGAAATCGCACGGTACGCGATCGCCGCGGCAGAAGGGCATCGCGGTGGCAGCGATCTCGTGCCGCTTCGACAGGCGGTTGCGGTGTTCGGACATCGCCCGTCGATCTTCGACGACTGATCGATTCGGAAGGTCCGCCAGCGGAGGCGGTTGCCGCAACCGCTGGCCGCGCCTCAACGGCGTGGGCGGTCGGACCGACGGCGGGGCAAGATTCGCGACACGAGCTTCTTGACCGGTCCGATTCGTGCCGCCTCGGCGCGTGGAGGAAGGCTCGACACCCGCTCGACCGCCCACGGTCGTTCGTCGCCGGGCGCAGCCTCGATCCGGCCGAGCACCATGTCGACCGGACGGAGGCGTCCGGCGAGGCCGGCTGCCCCGACCGCGGCCCCCAGGGCGACGCACTGACGCTCGGGAGATCGGAGATCGTGGGGCGGGAATGCCGGGTACGGAGATGCGGCGATCTGCAGCGGTTCGTCCGATCGTTGCCCATCATCGATGAGTCGGCGGATCTCAGCCACCACCACGACCGGCTCGGTCATGTCGTCGAACCAGCGTTCGGAGACGGCATCGGTGCTGTAGGTCAGCGACGGTGTCATTCGTCCGACGGAGTCGACGGTCGCGGCGGCGAGAGGTACGCCATTGGACGTGATCATCTCGACGCTCACGCCGGGCGCTGCGTCTCGGCGTACGCGAGACGCAGCGTGAGGAACCACGCGTGCGAGCGCCAAGGGGGCCGGGTCCACTGCGACATCGACGAAGCCGGCCCGTTCTGTGAGATCTTCGAGCCGGCGGATGGCGACGTCGTTCCAATGGACCGCAATGAGCCATCGCCGCGGCCCGTTGTCGACGAGCACCGTTGAGGCGATACCCCGCTGGGCGGCCAACTCTGAGCGCATCTGGTTCAACTCCGTACCGCTCAAGCCGGTGGTATCCGTGCGCGTCAGGGAACTCCCGGGCGGGAAGACGGCGACTCTCGTCGGGAGAAGCGGTTCACCGAGTTCGGCGCGGATCCGAACGAGTGCATCCACGACGGAACGATCATCGTCGCGTGATTCGATGGCGACCTCGGATGCAGCGGCGAGTCGCCCGGGTTCGGACGCCGAGAGTCGAACTCCTCG
>Ga0316193_10002440_pt1 | contig 13112 bp, 12 predicted proteins | sample MerIslsedime2_MG_FD_207735 | JGI IMG/M metagenome (GOLD analysis project Ga0316193, IMG submission 207735) | Coastal sediment microbial communities from Maine, United States - Merrow Island sediment 2 | ecosystem: Environmental > Aquatic > Marine > Coastal > Sediment | place: USA: Maine...
ACCGGCCCAAGTCTGAAGGTTGAACTCACCCAAATCACCGATGTGATCGGAGTGGAAGTGGGTGAGGAAGATGCCCCCGATGCGCGCTGGGTCGATACCGCTCAGCGCAAGGCGGTTCCAGGAACCCGGACCCGTGTCCACGATCCAGAACTTGCCGCCTGCGTAGATCGCCACGCAGGCTTTGGCACGCGTCGGATGTGGGAGCGGAGACGCAGTGCCGCAAAGCAGCGCGCGGAGCGCGTCCTCTTCAAAGAGCTCTTCGCCTCGATTCGTAACGCGCACCTTGATCGCTTTGTCCATCACACGGTTCTGGACGAAGGGGATGCGCTGACCCAGGAAGAAAGCTGCAACTGATGCCAAGACGAGAATGGCTATCCAACGCATCACAACTCACAAATTCCGAAAGAGGGCAGCGACAGTGCACTGCATTGCCGCGGCCGCACGCTGCTTGCCAAGGCGCTGCTCGACGCGCAGGCGATCCCAGGCTTCGAATGAAGTCGCCAGCTCGAGCGCATGAACGACCTCGGGTTTCGCCTTCCCGAGCTCGGGAAACCATCGGTGAAGGTCCTTAGCCGAGCGGCGAACGAGCGAAACGTGTAGGTCTTGCAGAACTTCCGAGTGCGCGCGCTTTGCGTTGGCGGCTCGCTTGTAGGGAGCGATCTGTTCGTAAAGAGTCGCACGTCGTTCCACGAAAGCGCGTCCGCGCCGATGAAGCGTTCCCTTTGGCACCGGGGCAATGACGAATGGCGCGCAGGCTTCCTCGATCCGCGCATCCATCGCTGTGTAGAGGCCGTCCATGTCAGAGAAGTGGCGGAACACGCTGCGGATACCGACCGCCGCGCGCTCGGCGACCTGATCGGCCGTCGGCTCGTAAACGCCCTCGGCGATGAGCTCGAAAAGAGCAGTGACAATCGCCTTCCTGCTGCGCTCCCCACGTTGAACTCTTCCGTCCGGTGAAGAAGCAGCGGGTTTGTTGCTAGCGGTCCTCATGTGGGCGCGAATGTGGCATAAGCTTCCTCTGCCTACAATCCACCATCGCGACAAGTAACTTCTAGCAGTATTTATGCCATTATCGGGTTCCGACGCTCGACTCGTGACCGAACACCGCAGAGCCTGGTGGCGTGAGCCGCTGCTGCACTTCGTGCTTCTCGGAGGGTTCGTGTTCTTTGCACACCGCGTTCTGTTTGGGGCGCAGACGTCGGAGTATGTCGCTCCCGAGGACGCGCCGGTCGAACAGATTCGCCAAGACTGGTTTGCGGTCAAGGGCGCCGTTCCCAGTGCCGAGGAAGAAGCCGCGCTCGTCCAAGAGTGGGTCGAAGATGAGATCTTGTATCGACGCGCCATTGAGCTCGGGCTCGACCAGAACGACACGATCGTTCGGCGGCGCCTCGTCCAACGGATGCGCTTCTTTCTTGAAGACACCTATCGGATCGAGCCGCCGACAGACGCCCAACTCCAAACCTGGCTCGAACAGGAGCCGCACAAGTTTGCGATGCCCGCGAAGGTCAGCTTCACGCACCTGTTCTTCAGCCGCGGAAAACGCGGCGCGGAGCTTGCCGCGGTGGCTCGGTCCGCCTTGGAGACGCTGCAAAACGATCCAAAGGCCGTGGTCGAGGGCGACCCTTTCTTCCGTGGAAGCACCTTTGAGGACATCACGCCTAACGAAATCAAGCGGGCGTTCGGGAGGGAGTTTGAGGAAAGCATCGCCGATCTTCCGCTCGGGCAGTGGATGGGCCCGGTGAAATCCTCCTACGGCCTTCATCTCGTGTACGTCACCAATCGAACCTCGGCAGAGCCACCCGAGCTCGAAACGGTGCGCGACAAGGTCGAACAAGACTGGCTGCAGGCTGAGCGTGACCGTCACAACGAGGAAGCACTCGCGAAGCTACGAGCCCGGTATGCGCCCGAGGCGACAGAATGAGGTGGGTCCACTGTGCGATCCTGACGCTCGTCGCCCTGGCGAGCGGCGCCGATGTCAGGGCCCACGGCCTCGCGGCAGCGTTCGTGAGCGTAGAAACCGCGGATGACCACGAAGCCGACGTATTGATCAAGCTCCCGCAGATCGAAGGCAACACGCCCAGTCTGAGCGTGCGCTTTGCCGACGAGTGCGAGGAGCTTACGACCCCGACCCGGATCAAACGAAAGGACGGCGTGCTCGAGCGCTGGTCGATCCGCTGTGAGCGCCCACTCACCGGGATGGAGATTGAGCTGGAAGGCCTCAACGCCATCTTGGGTGAGGCCTTGGTCGAGTTCCGGTCGCCCAGCACCCAGGGGTGGAGCACGGTCGTGCGGCGAGGACTCCCAAACACGCGACTCGGCACGCCGAGCTCGCAAGGCCTCGCCAGGAATGCCGGCTATTTTCCGCTCGGCATCGAGCACATTCTTTCGGGCTTTGATCACGTCTTCTTCGTGTTGGCCTTACTGCTGATCGTCTGGTGGACTCGCGCACCGTACGGCCGACGCGCTGTCTTCAAGACGATGTTGGTAACGATCACCGCGTTCACGGTTGGCCACAGCGTCACACTCGCCGCGGCGACCCTCGGTCTCGTCAGGCTGGATCCAGCACCGACCGAGTTGGTCATCGCGCTGAGCGTTCTGCTCTTGGCGGTCGAGCTCGCGCGCGACGATCGGTCTACCCTCACCATGCGCTTTCCGTGGATCGTCGCGTTGGCTTTCGGTCTTCTCCACGGCTTCGGCTTTGCCGGCGCGCTAGCCGAAATCGGACTCCCTCCGAGCGGCATCGCTGCGCCGCTCTTGCTCTTCAACCTAGGCGTTGAAGTGGGACAGATCATCATTGTCCTGGGGGCCACCTCAGCTATTGGGGTGATGACTTCGATCGCAGGAAAGCGCCAACTAAGGACCGGTCATGGTTCCGTCTTCGACAGAGCCATCATCTATGTTATCGGCACTCTCACTGCCTATTGGTGCTTCGAACGAAGCCTGGGATGGATCTTGGGATGAAACAACTATGGATTGTCGTGTGCGCCGTCGGCGTGCTTTCGTTCGGATGCACCGAGCAATCGGGCGCCGGTGAGTGCACGGACCAACTCTGCGGCACCGGTGGAGCGGGCGGCACCGGTCAGGTGATCTGCGACGACATGGACCAGGGCCTGCGCGTGCTCTGGGGAGACACCCATGTGCACACCCGCCTGTCGCTCGACAGCTTCTGGTTCAATTCGCTGGCCGGTCCGCGCGAGGCCTACCAGTTCGCGAAAGGCGGCACGGTCGACATCGCCTGCGATGACCGAACCGTTCCCTGCGAAACCAGACAGCTCGATCGACCGCTCGATTTCACCGCCGTGAGCGAGCACGCGGAGTTCCTGGGCTTGTTCGACGAGCAATGTCGCGGTGACAACACCGCCCCTACCTGCGGTCTCGTCGAGCAGATCATCCTCGAAAACATTGACGCTTTGATCATGGGGACGGGCGGCAACATAGATCCGGAGATGATTATGGCGGTCTTCCCCAATGCCGCGCCCCGAAGCGAGGCTTGGCAACAGGTCATCACCGACGCCGAAGCGGAGAACGACCCGTGTACATTCACCACCTTCTCCGCCTACGAGCACAGCCCGCAAATCAACGGCTCGATGATGCACCGCAACGTGCTCTTTGTAGGCGATGATCTTCCAGACGACGTGTTCTCACTTCAGGACTCCCAAGATTCTTGGGATCTTCTCGACCACCTCGAGCAAGAGTGCGGCAGCTCCTCCGACTGCGACTACCTGACGATTCCGCACAATCCCAACAATTCCACCGGCCGAATGTTTCTGCCGGTCGGGATTGCCGGTCGAGGCAATCAGCCCCTCACGCCGGAGGATGCTACGCTCCGCGCAAAGGCGGACGCAATCGTCGAGATGCACCAAGCCAAGGGCCAATCAGAGTGCATGGCCGGGCTCGGCTTCGACGGTCTCGGCAATGACGAGATGGACATGGACTGCTTCTTCGAGCCGAACAAACCGGTTTGCCTGGGGCTGCCACAAGACGACCCGCGCTGCTTGCCCCCTGCCGAAGCCGTGTGCACCAGCATCACCGGCGACTTGGAGGGCGAAGCCGTTCCGTTCAACTGCTCGTCTCCGAACGACTTCATGCGCGGCGCCATGGCCGAGGGCCTCAAGGCGCGCGAAATCGTGGGCCTCAATCCATATCAGGTCGGCTTCATCGGCTCGACCGATACCCACAACGCGAACCCGAGTGACGTCGATGAGACGATCTACCGGGGCATCGCTGGCGCGCTCGACAACAACCCGGAGACACAACTGGGTGAATGGTGTGACGTGGCGGAGGAAGATTGCGACGAGCGCGAGTTCAGACGCACGTTAGCGTTCAACAACAACCCGGGGGGGATGGCTGCGGTCTGGGCGAGGCAGAACACGCGGGAAGCGATCTTCGAGGCGCTCCGCGCGAGGCGGACATACTCGACCAGCGGGCCACGGATCGAGGTACGCAGCTACGCCAGCTTTGACGGCTTCCCGGCTGATTTTTGTGACCAGCTGTCGCGAGGCGAAAAGCCCGTAGAAGATGGGACGGTCGATGCCGTCATGATGGGAGCGGTTCTGCCAAGCGGCCGAACAGGCGCGCTGAGCTTCGCTGTCTGGGCTGCCCAAGATGCGGGGGGCGTAAACGGCGGAACGCCACTCGAGCGCATTCAGATCATCAAGGGCAAGCTCACGGCTTCGGGCGAGGTCGAAACCGCGGTATTCACGGTAGCTGGGTCCAAGGACGGGCCCGCGCCAAACGCCGACTGCACGATCAACACGGTCGGGCGCCCGGAAACCCTCTGCACCGTATGGACCGACCCCAACTTCGATTCATCCGAGGACGCGTACTACTACGCACGAATCTTGGAGCAGCCGACCTGCCGCTGGAACACCATCAACTGCCTCGAGCAGGGCGTCGACTGCAGCGCGCTCGATCCTGCGGACGGGACCTTCTCCCAGGAATCCGGCGACGCGGGCTACGAAGGCTGTTGCGACATCACGGGCTCGCCGGGGAGCTTCACCGGCACGAACCGCTTCGACGTCATTCGCGAGCGCGCCTGGACCTCGCCGATCTGGCACGAAAGTCCACTCAGCCCTTGAGTCGACCGTTGGCAACGTTCTTCGAGGACAAGCTGGTTGTCATCACGGGTGGCAGCAGCGGCATCGGCCGCGCTCTTGCGCGAGCCCTTGCTAGTGAAGGCGCCCGACTGGTTCTCATCGCAACCAACGAAGCGCGCCTTTCGGACGCGGCGAAGGAATGCGCGCAGCTCGGTGCGACGGTCACGACGTACACGGCCAACGTTGCCAGCTTCGAGCAAATGCAGGCTGCGTACGAGCAGACGTGTCGACAGCATGGAACACCGGATATCCTGATCAACAACGCTGGGGTCGTCATGGGCGGCGAGCTAGTTGCCGTCGATCTGGAAGACTGGCGAAGGCTTCTCGACATCAACGTCATGGGCGTCGTGCACGGCCTCAAGCTCTTCCTGCCAGACATGATCAGCCGCGGCTCCGGGCATGTGGTCAACGTCTCCTCGGCCGCCGGTCTCCTCGCCCCTCCCCTGATGTCCACGTACTGCGCGACCAAGTTTGCCGTGGTCGGACTCAGCGATTCGCTGCGGCGAGAGGTTTCGCGACACGGGATCGGAGTCACCTGCGTGTGTCCTGGAACGACGAAGACGCCAATCAAGGACAAGGTGAAGCTGGTTGGGCGGGCCGGCTCCGAGCTTGGTGAGAAGCATGTTCGGAACATGTTCGAGACAAGCACTCTGACGCCAGACGACGTCGCCCAAAAGACCCTTGCCGGCATCCGAAGGAACGACCCAGTCGTGCTCGTTGGAAAAGAAGCGCACCTGGCCTCGTGGGCTCGTCGATTGCCAAGCCGAGTTGCCGATCGCATCCTCGGTCGCTGAGCTCGGGAGGCCGCCTACGCAGCGCCGCCTTGGATTTGCGGTCAAGTCATAGACGTTGCATTCGTCAGCCGGCAGCAACCAACCCGATGAACATCGTCAGCCACAGCGCCACCAAGACGAGAAAACTAGCTAAGAACACCCGAAAGCGGCTCATGACTTTGTTGCTGGTCAGGTGGATGTAGCTATGGGCACCGCGTAGCGCCACGTAGGCCCAGGCGAGCGAAAGTGTCAGAACACCGGTTTGACCCGTCTGTAAGATCAGAATGCCAACGACATAAAAGAGCATCGGCATTTCGAAAAGATTGATCACATGGCGCGAGATTACTCGCAGATGTTCGGGTTCTTCGTAACCCCGGTAGCTCTTGAAGAATCTCATGTTGATTTCTTCGTTTCTCGCAGCGGTGTAACGAAGATAGAGCATACGGAGGACGACAAAGACGGTTAGACCGAACATTGCGAACATCGGATAAACAATTTCCATCTTGCTACCTCTCGATATCCGGTGACCACGCGCCTTGCTTCGGCGGGGAGCGGTGTGGTTTGGTGCCCGAGGCCGACGGCCACAATCGTGGGATGACCTTCGGCACGTTCTGGCGATACGCAAGGTAGCGCTGGCCGAACCGGCGAACGAGGTCGCGTTCTTCGAAGAAGAGGCCAACGAACATGTACGCTGTCATAGCGGTCGCGAACACGGCGTGCCCGACCGTCATAGTTGGCGCTGCCCAGATGCCGATCAGGATCCCGAGCTGGATCGGGTGCCGAACCACGCGGTACATCCATGGCGTGCGGAACTCGAGGTCGGGGACGGGCCGGCTCCGGAAGGCACTCCACGCCTGTGTCAGGCCGAACAAGTGGAAGTGGTTGAGCGCGAACGTGGCGCCGACGAGGATGAGCCAGCCGACCGCTTGGATACCGAGGATGGTATAGACGGCTGCAGGGTCGTCGAAGCGCCAGATCTCCGCGGTCATCGGCGACCAGAACACGTAGGCGGCGATGAGGCATGCGACGGTCGCGAGCACAAAGGTGGGGCGCTCCGCGGGCTCTGGAATGATCTTCGTCCAGGCTTGCTTGAACGACCGGCGTGCCATGACGCTGTGTTGCAACCCGAAGAGCAACACGAGCCCGAGATTAATCGCGATTGCAGCAGCCCAGTGCCGCGAGGTGCCCGAGTTGATCGTCGGGACGATCGGGACGTCGTTGAGGAACAACACCAGCCAAATGAAGCTGACGTGAAACGCGAGGTAGCAGAGGACACCGTAGACCAGAGTGGCCCATCGGCCCGGGGTCGACATGATGGCCGTAGCGGGTGTGGCGTCTTGCGGATCGAGATGAGTCATTGCGCTCTCCTTTGTCACTCTCGGAGGCGCTAGAGCGCGTCGCGCACCCTGCTAGGAGGCTCCTGGCGGGATCAAAGTCGCCAGTTCACGCCACTTTTCGGCTCGTAGCAGCAGAAGGTGCCGGTACGTACGGCGTCGGCGAAATGCTCACCGGCGGCGGGATGGGCCTCGGCAATGCGCTGGATACTTTCGCGGATTCGTGCGCTGACTGCTTTGCGCGCTCGCTCGCTTGGGTCCTTGAGCTTGCGACTTCGGCCGCCGAGCCCGGTGGCTACGCGCAGCTCCGCGAGGATCGCATCGCGCTCTCGTTCGAGGCGCTCGATCCTCCCGAGGTCGTTGAACGAGCGAGCTTCTTCCAAATCTTCTTCGATCGCCTGCACGCGCGCCCGGAACTCGCTTCGCGCGCGGTCGTCGAGCATGTCATCGCTGCCAACGGGCGCCGCAGCGGGTTCCGCTCCGTGCATGAGCGTCGCAGCGGCGATTTCTGCGCCGGGATTCGCTAGGAGCGTGGCCAGGTCAGCGAGCCCCTTGCTGTGTTTGAGAAGGGCCTGCGCGTCTTCGAACGATAGCGTCCACACCTCGCCTCGCCGGACGAGCGCGTTTTCGTTCGGGGCCGTCGCTTGGGAGACGCCGGCCGTGTTGGCGGTGGGGCCGGTGCCCAGGAAGTCGAAGATCTGTTCCAATAGCGCTGCCCTGTCCCCTTCCCACGGGGCATGTGCCGTGCCGTCGAGCGGCACAAACGAGGCATCCGAGAGACTCGCGGCGAGCTCGCGCCCTGCGTCAAAGCGGACCGCGCTGTCGTGGTGCCGATGCGTCACTAAACACGGGGCCACAACCCCAGGCGCTATCGCCGCGATGTCGGCAGAATACGTCAGCATCAGCAGTTGTGCTGCCGTTTCGCTGTTCGCCGATTCGCGCTGCATGCGGCTGGTTCGTCGAACCTCTTCCGGCGAATGGTCCGGCGTGAAGACCGAAGCCAATGTTTTGGAACCGAGGCCCCAGCTTGCACGAACGAGACCAAGCATGGCCTCTTGGATTTCGGGTTTACAGATGCTGCAACCGCGAAGATAGGAACCGTGCAAAATGAGGCTCCGTACCCTGGACGGCTCCTGCGCCGCGTAGGTGATCGCGGTCGGACCGCCGCACGACACGCCAAAGAGCGTGAATTTATCGAGGCCAAGATGGTCGATGAGGGACCCCATGTGTTCGACTTCGCGGTCAACCGTGATGTCTTCCGGATCGCGGTCCCGATCACTCAGGCCCACGCCAATGCGATCATAGCGAACCACGAGGTGATGCTGCGCAAGAGCGCTGAAGAACTCCTGAAAGGGGCCGTGCTCCCAGTCCTTTTCGACGTGGCTGATCCACCAAGCCGGAAAGACGATGGCCGGCCCATCACCGTCGAGGGCGTATGCGAGCCGTTTGCCATCCTGCGTGCTGCAAAATCGAATACTGGGCACAACTGGACCTTATCTTTCATGCCCGCGCAACACAATCCTCGGCCCGCTATGCGTTAGCTGGCGGTCGCTCGATCGGTTCTAGCGCCACTTGGGTAGAGCGTTGCTCAAAACACCACAACCAAGGGGTGAACCATGAAGCCCGCAGCATCCACGACAGTCTCAAATCCGACAGAGTCGCTCAATCGCCACCGCGTCGAACGCATCCAGACGTACCGCAAGCATCCGGAGTGCGCGATGATTCAAGATGGAGCCCGCACGGTGCAAACCCGCTACGCACCCACAGATCCACTGCACACCGAAGTCGAGCTGGGTCTCGGCTATGGCATGAAAGTCCCCGTGGGAGTGCATCGCGCGCTGGGTGGTCTGCACGATTTTCCGAACCCGGGCGATATCCTGTGTTCCGCGCTGGCGGCCTGCGCAGATTCGGCGCTCCGCCAGATCGCAGGGCAGCTCGCCGTCGAGATTACGAAGCTAACGGTCACCGTCGCAGGGGATGTCGACGTGCGCGGCACCCTCTGTGTGTCCAAAGAGACTCCGGTCGGGTTTCAGCAAATGAACGTCCGAGTGGACCTAGAGCTCGCGCCGGGAACCATGCCGAAGCTCGAAGCCAAGCTAGTGGCTGCTGCAGAGCATTGCTGCGTGGTGCTCCAGACCCTTCGAAATGGTGTCCCCGTGACGGTCGAGCTCAACAACGCCAACGCACGAACGGAGTTTCGGGTAGCTAAGCCGAGGTCTGGCCTCGGATCGCCCTGACGCTACATCCGTTCGGTGAGCTCCAGTAGGAGCACCCGCATCTCGTCTTCATCTCGCCAGGGGCTCCACGGCCCATGGCCCGAGAAGAGCTGATTGAACCGGTACTCTGCCAGGGCGATCAGCGACTCTTTTTGGGCCGACCATGAGTACCAACATGCGTCGCGAAAGGCGCGCATTTCATCGCGTTCGTAGTCCCATGTCAGGGAGTCGCCGGTGAAAAGATACTTGTCGTCGAGCAGATACACGACGCTCCCCCTGGTGTGACCGGGCACGGGAATTGCGATTAGGCCGTCACCGAGGCCGGTCGGCCGCTCAGCCGACGCTCCATCCAGAATACGAGAAGCGAATGGCGCGGCGCTTTGGTCGTCACGGTGAATGCAAACCTCGGCGTCGAAGTGCTCGGCCCATTTTTCGGCATCAGCGACGTCGTCGCGATGACTCAAGAGAATCTTCGAGATGCCGCCCATCGCCTCGAACGGGCCGACGAGCTTGCGCGTGAACTGCGGCGAATCGAACAGCAGGTTGCCGCTCGTGCGAGGAACGAAATAAGAATGAGCTCCGAAGGACGAACGATCGTTGTGACCACAAAGGTAGACGCCTTCCGCGAGCAGGTGAGGGTAGAGACCCGGTGGCGGCCGCAGGTGGCTCTCGGTTCGGATCGACCGGGTAGGGCAGAGCTCGGCCGCCAACAACGCTTGGCGGACTTCGCCGGGCGTGCATGGTTGGTGGTCGAACACCGAGTAGTCGCCACGGCGCACGATGAGCCCGGGCGCCACGTGCCGCGCTGCAGCGCAGTTGATGCACCGCTTGTCGATGAACCAGTCACCTTGCGCGCTTTCGGGGTTTCTCTCGGCGTCGCTCTTCATCAAGTTCAAACCTAGGGCGCGCCGCCCTACGAACAAGTGATATGGTCGGCGGATACTGAGCCCCTAGGACCCCGATGTCGTCGCCTCACATCCATCCAGTCCAGATCTACTACGAGGACACCGACCACTCCGGCGTGGTCTACCATTCGAACTACCTGAAGTACTTCGAGCGCGCGCGCGAGCATATCTTCGGCGTCGATGAGCTCGTCCGCCTCTCCGCCGAGCAAGGCATCGGCTTCGTGGTGTACAAGGTCGAGGTCACCTTCAAAGCGGGCGCGGTCTTTGGCGACACCGTCCACGTGCTGACCCGCGTCGAGAAGGAAAGCGCCTACCGCCTCCTCTTCCACCAGGACGTCTACCGCCCACGGGACCAGAAAACACTCGTCGAGGGGCTCGTTCACCTCGTCTGTCTAGACGCAGAGAAGCAGCTCGTGCGCCTCCCGCCTAGCGTTCTGGCCCGATTTCCGGGCTGAGTCGCCCACGCATCCGGATCTCTTCAACGTTGCGAAAGCTCGATTGCGCCGATGTCGCAGAGCGTATCCGCCGGCCGTGTATTGCCCAGCTGATCGACCTCCAACGCCAGGAACCCGGGGACTGAATACTCACCGATGGCCACGATGAGGGACGGATTCTCAGCAAGCGGGCCTGAACCAAAGAGGGCCGTCCACTCGTCGTCGCCCAGCACCTCGGGCCCCATCCCTGGAATGTTCTCCGCAAGGAGAGCGGTATCCAGACGATGCCAGAAGTGGATATAGGGATGGTTCCAGAGTTGCGATGGCCATGTGACGCGCGGGCCGAACCAGAGCGTGTCGGCTAGTGTGAGAATGGGATTCCCCGAAGGATCCAGGTAGGGCTGAACCCCTGGCGTCTCACCGTCCGAATCAACGGTTTGAAGGAACGATTCGAAATCGACCGTGAAGTCAGTGGCAAACCCGTCCAGGCCATGACGCGCCTCTAAGCGATCGAGCACGATGGCCAGGAAGTCATCGTCGTGACCCGGTGCAACTTCGTATTCGGCGACGACCTCACTGACTCTATAGGGCGAAGTAGGCACCTGATCGAGGGCGCTTCCCTGCGGTTCGTAGTGCAGCACCACATGATTTGGGGCGTCCACGCCCGCCGAGAGAATCGAGCTCGAGTAGGTGACGCCAGTTGCCAGGTTCAGTACGTCGGCGACCCGGACGCCGTCGTCGTCCCCCTGTTTGGGGTAGTGCCTCCGACTAAGTGAACGCCAGCTTCTCTGTCCCACGGGTACGAGGATCTGACTGAAATCGATGACACCGATGCGATTGTATCCCTTGCTTTTGAAGTAGAAGAGGGACCCGGTGAAGATATCCTGGTCGTACGCGTCGCCGCCGGTCTCGTGGACCGTGTTGCCGGAAATCACGGAATGTCCGATGGCCATGTCTTCAACCGAATGCGCATTGCCGATCGTTGCCACCACCCCGCCGGCCAGGTTGGGTTTGCTCAGGTCGTCGGTGCGTGGGGTTCCATGAACCTCATTCTCCACGATCGTGCAGCCGTGAATGTCCAAGGAACCGTTTGACATGTAGACGCCGCCGCCACGCCAGTATCCGATTCCGTACATGAAGGGCGGCAAGCCAGGCAGTGATGCGACGAGGTTCCTCGCGACCGTACAGTTCTCCAATGCCAGTTTCTTCGCCTTGCCGATGCCGCCGCCATCCGAATAGACCCCAGCGCCGTAGGCAAAGGCCCCATGGATGCCGTTGCCCGTGATGACGGATCGACGGATGCTCGACACCGCCTGGGGCGCCTCCGCACCGCCGACGGAAAACACGCCACCTCCGGAAACGCCGGAAGCGGAAACCGAGTTGCCGCTGACCAGACAACTCTCCATCTCGACGATGTCCGCGTACACGCCGCCTCCAAAGGCACCGGCGTCTCGGGACCTGGCGGGAACGTCCACCGCTCGCTTGCAATGGTTGTCGTAGAGCTCGCAGTCCGTGAGTCGGGCGACCCCCCAGACGGCAATCCCGGCGCCACGTGCGCGAGTCGACAGCTGCCCGCGCTCATCCGCTGGATCCGGAGGCGGCAATTCCTCGCCCACGCTCCAGCCGCCCATGACGGACACATTCGTCATGGTCAGGTTGCCCCAGACAGCCAGCACCCGCGCCGGATTCGATTCGCCTCCGGTCCAGGCCAGCGTAATCCCGGACGGAAGATCGGAAGCGTCAATGACGACGCTCTTTCGCGCGTACAGCGCTGACCTTCCGTAGTCTCGCGGGAAGTAGCCCACCAAGTACGAAACGGGCCCGCTCGGCTCTTCCCGCATGCCCATGACTTCGCCTTTCAGCGTGCTGTGCTCTTCGCCAACGATCGACAGTTCGATGATGCCACCGTCAAGACTCGCGTCGAAGACGATGGGTTGACCACTGGCGGCAGAAGCAAGCGCGGAACGAAGCGTGACCGTTCCCTCAGGCGGCATCTCGATGTCTTCGAGACTGTTGACCACGATGGGTTCATGGTCGACCGCGCAGTCGACGAGGAAGAAGGCAATAAGAAGAACCGTAAACAAGGTAAGTCGATGTCTCATATCGGTCCTACAGGTACCCGATTTTCCAGCCTCTCGGTACCCGAGCAGGGATCGGAAACCGTCCTGAGATTAGCCGTTGGGTTCGATCACACAGATCCGGACACTAAGGCGTGTGCCCCTCATCGATGTAGGTACGATTGAGCTCATCCGGAATGGCACGCTCCCCGTGTTCCCAGGCATCGAACGGTTTTACGAACAAGGCTGTCGCAGCCAAGATCGCCGCGGCAAACCAACAGTAGCCGCCACCTTTGA
>Ga0316193_10002441_pt1 | contig 13110 bp, 14 predicted proteins | sample MerIslsedime2_MG_FD_207735 | JGI IMG/M metagenome (GOLD analysis project Ga0316193, IMG submission 207735) | Coastal sediment microbial communities from Maine, United States - Merrow Island sediment 2 | ecosystem: Environmental > Aquatic > Marine > Coastal > Sediment | place: USA: Maine...
CATTTTCATGTAAGTCTTTTTGTTGGTTTCCTTGACCGACGCGACGCCGTTGCCGCCACCGCCCGAGAAACCGAAGGCGAGCTTGAGGTTGTTGAAGACCGCCCAATCATAGGAACCGTCGTAAAGCTCCTTGGCCTTTGCGTTTTCGGCAAACAGGGTTTGCAGAGCCTCTTCGGCTGTTTCGTCCAGCTTCATCCGTTTCGATTCCTGTTTCATGTCCTTCCAGTCGCCCTCTTCTTCGTCGGCGAATATCGTGGATGCAGGTATCAAAAGGGCCATCGTCGTGAGCGCAACAGCTACGTAATACACAGACTTCTTCATGGATCCTCCCAGAACACTTTTTTGGATGGCGAGATGGTAGCACGGCGACTGCTAACCATCCGCTGCCTTGGTGCGTATTCGGTGTGAGTACAACTTGGAGGTTCTCATGAACGAAGAAACAGTCATTATGGTTATCGTGATGCCGACCATGTTCGTGATCATGGGTTGGGCATTCAAGACCGGGCTCGACTTCTTCCACAAACAGCGGTTGATCAAGCTCCATTACGCCCTGCAGGACAAGTTGCTTGAAAAGCTCGGTAACTCGCCGGAAGCGTTGGAGTATCTGCACAGCGATGCCGGTGAGAAGATGTTCGCTCTCGCAACCAAAGAGCGAACGAACCCCTACGCCCGCATCCTGACTGCTCTGCAGACGGGGGCCGTGCTTTCTTTGCTCGGCATGGGTTTCATTTTCCTGCGCATCCAGGTGCCGATTGAGGGTGCCGAGACCTTTATGGTCATAGGAGTCCTCGGTCTCTGTCTCGGGCTCGGTTTCCTGGCCTCGAGCGCGGCCGCCTATGTCTTCTCGAAGCAGTGGGGCCTCATCAATGGCTCCGCCGAGCGCGACGCCTGATACCGTAGGCGACGTGGACGTATGTGGCGATGATCCCAATGGCGCTTTCTTTGCCCCGGACGCAGACGGCGGATCTGGCGGGACGGGCGGTGACGATGGATGAAGCGGCGTTCCGCCACCTCTACGATCGCACCGCGCGTCCCCTCCGCGCCTATCTGATGCGGAGCTGCGGCGACCTCGCGCTCGCCGACGATCTCCTCCAGGAGGCCTACCTGAGGTTGCTCCGATCCGGTTTCGAGGGCGAGGACGACGACCACCGCAAGAACTATCTCTACCGGATCGCCACCAACCTCCTCCGTGATCACTTTCGTCGAAAGAGACCCGAATCTGACCAGGTGCCTGAGCGGGACGAGTCGCCCGGTCACGATGAGGCGGTTCACCTGCGGTCGGACGTCGGCGGAGCGATGGCGGAGCTCGCCCCTCGCGACCGGCAAATGCTGTGGCTGGCCTATGTCGAGGGGGCATCCCACCACGAGATCGCGAAGGCCCTCGGTCTGCGATCCGCGAGCATCCGTTCGATGCTCTTTCGTGCCCGGCAGCGCCTCGCGAAACAGCTTCAGGCGAGGGGCCTGCGCCCCGAGTTGGAGGTGTCATGACTACCAACAATTGTCCTCATGAAGAAGCGGTGACCGCCGCCGCGCGCAGTGGCGACTGGAGCCCCGAGCTCACGGCTCACCGCGATGGGTGTCTGACCTGCGCCGAACTCACCCTGGTGGTGGCCGCGCTTGCCGCCGATGCCGAGGAGCTGGCTGCGATCAACGCTCCGCTGCCCGATCCCGCGCCGATCTGGCTTCGGGCGCGGCTCGCCTCCCGCGAGCGCCAGTACCAGCGCGCGACACGCGCGATCGTATGGGTCCAACGGGCGGCGATGGCCATCGCCCTGGCCATCGGATTCGCATTCGCACCAGGTCTCTGGGAGTTGGTGAGCGGAACGTTCTCCGGACTCAACCTCAGCCTCTCGGCACCCGACCTGCCCCGCACTGCGGGTTCACCGCTGCTGGTGGTGGTTGTGAGCATGCTGGTCCTGGGTGGGCTGGCATTGTGGGAGCTGACTGCGGCTCAGGAGAATTGAAATTTTCGCCGCGCTCACGTCGGCAGGTTAAGAGTAAAGATTTAAGAGTAAAGGGGGGTTGGGTGGGCTTTACCCTTAACCCTTGACTCTTAACCTTCTTATTGAGTGAAGAAATCGAAGATGTTGCCGAGCATGCTGCTATCCGCCTTGTAGATCTCGGTATAGCGGCAGCGCTCACAGGTGACGGTCGTGAACCTCTTGCTCTGGACGTCGAACACCTTCGTCAGGATCCCGCCGGTCGCCCGCATCTGGTCGACTTCGTACTCGGTTCCCCGGCATTTCGGACAGTGATAGTCGAGTTGTTGCATTGTTGTCTCCTTTATCCCTCTACGAACCGGCTGCGCTTTGATTCCGGACTGATCAGCCGAAGAGGAGGTGCCAACCGACTCCGAAAACGGCGATGTCCGCCAGCACGTGGCTGATCCAACCCGGCCAGATCGAACGGTAGCGCATGAAGAGCCAGGACCAGATCACGCCGCCGGTGAAGACCCCGGCTGAGGCAAGAAACGCGAGCAGGGGATCGAGGTACTGACTCACCGCGATCACGTGATGGGCGGTGAAGATGGCCGCGGAGGCAATCACGGCCGCCCAACCCTTGATCAAAGCCTCGCACTGCCGAAAGACGAACCAGCGGTAGACATACTCTTCCATCAGGGAGTTGACAAAGGTCCAGCCGGCGGCCGCCGCGAGGTAGGGGAGAGCCGAATTGAGCCCCATCTTCTGCACCTCGGTGCGGAGTGGCGCCAGATCCATGTGCTGGACGCCGAACAACCACGCGCCGACAACGATGATGGCAGCAACAGCGACACCACTGGCGGCCCCGATTGCGAGCCCGCCCCGGTGTGGCGGCGACCAGCCGGGCCTGCCCTTTTCCACCAGCAGGTACCAGACGGCCGGGAAGGCCAGCAACCAGACCTTCGCGACCGTGAAAATGGTCTTGCCGACCGGCCCCGGGGCCACCACCATCGCCATGATCACACCGAGGCTGGGGATTGGCGCCAAAAAAAGGAGTGCGATCAGGGCGCGACGGCGGTTCGACATCTGTTCGGTCACAGTCCCATTGTAGATGCCTTCGCTATCGCTATCGGGATCGCTATCGCTATCGATCTCGGGCATTCACTGGCATTTTTCGATACCGATTCCGATAGCGATTGCGATAGCGACTCAGAGCACGCGCCGCGAGTAAGTACCCGATTGGCGATCAGAGTCCAGGAATGCCAAGGATAAGATTCGGATCAGGACACAGTTCGAGATAGCGCTCGCGCCCGGACGGTGCCGCGACCCCGGGATAATCGACCTCATCGGCCAGTGTCTCGGTAATGATCTGGAAATGGAGGTGCGGTGGCCAGCTGCCGTTCTCCTGCAGGTCGCCGACTTCAGCTACCGGGTCCCCGGCTGCGAGAACGTCTCCTGGATTGAGTTGATCGAGCGAGGCGCGACTGAGGTGGCCGTACAGGGTGTGGAACTCTATGCCGTCGAGCTCGTGGCGCAGGATAACTGTCGGACCGTAGTTGCCGAGCCCCGCGTTGTCGGCGGCCGAGTGGACTGTTGCCGGCAGTGGCGCCAGGATCTCGGTCCCCTCCATAACAAAGAGGTCGATGCCAATGTGGATGCTGCGGCGTTCGGCTGTGCCGTCGAAGAGAGGAGAGTGGCGGTAGAGGACCCGGTCCTCGTCGTAGCGGCCGATGCCGACCGGTGTTTCGGCGTCGGCGACGGACGCGAAGAGGTACTCGGTAAAGCCGGAGACATCGTTGATATCGAGGTGGGCCAACTCGCGATTGGAGCCAGTGAAATCGAAGATCACCACCTTCCCACTGGTCAGATCGAAGGGCACAACCGAAGCCATTTCACTGCGATGGGCTTCAAGAGCGGCGATGACTGAGTTTGAATTCACGATGCGATTGTAACGGCGATTTTGCGAGAGTTCGAATGCCCGGGATCATTCGGGCTCGATGACGTTGCGATCAAGGACGAGAGTCGGAGGTCTAAGGGCCGTGTCCGTCGTTATTTCATCGGCAAAGACCACCGTTACTGACCGAAAGCGATCGTCGCGCCAGTGGTCCTCGAGCAACAACCAGGATCGTACGAACTCGGCGAGCTCGAGCCGGCAGCGCTCACGAACCATCTCGAGATGACGAGGATCCGCGGCGCGCTCCGAGAGCACGGCTGTGATGCCGTGTTCCAGCTCCTCCATCTGCTCCTCTTCGTTGAAACGCAGCCAGCCGCGTTCGCTGAACTTCTCCATGCGGCCGGTGTCGATGGCCGGTGGCAGGGTCGGCCGGATTCCGGGCGCGTACACGATGCATGACTGGCCCTCGACCTCGAGCAGCCACGGCTCGTCGAACCGGAGATGATAGCGGTAGGTCACTGGGACGCGGATCTCGGTCACGGTCGTCCCGAGGGGGATGAGGTCCCAGCCGATCCGCAGCTCATCGGTGCTGCGGAGAATCTCCACCGCCTCGAACACCGCCAGCTCGAGCCGCGCCCCGCTATCGGGAGAGAAGGATGGGATGGCGGAGACGAAGGTGTTGGTAATCGTGCCGCTTTTGAATGCGGCGGCAATGTCGACCGCGCCTTTGCCGAGCTCGCGCACCACCTCGGTGGCTACCCGGCCGCCCTCGCGGGCGGTTCGGCCGATCTGATGGAAGACGAGATAGGCCAGCATTCCCAGGGCCAGGATGACTACCGGCCAGCGCAGCGTTCGGACGATATCGAGCCAGCCCTGCGTTTGTTCGTCGGAACGAGGGGATCTATCGTCGGTCATGATGCATCCTTCGGTGTGTCGCGTCGAGGGGCCTGCCAGTAGGCCTGGGAAGCAATCCGACTCAGGGTCTGAGACTCGTAGCGCCCGGTACTCCAGTTGTGGCGTAGCCGCAGGATTCGGCCCAGCATGGGCAGCGAATGGAACCTGAGCCGAACGGTCGACGGCGAAGCCCGCTGCAGCCGCACCGGGATCCTGCGGATCGAGAGATTGTGTTTGAGGGCGATGTAGAGGAGCTCGACGTCGCCCGAAAAGCTGTCGTCAGTGACGAGGGGGAAGAGGGCGTCCGCGACCTCGCCACGGAATCCTTTGATTCCGCACTGGCTGTCGAAAAGGCCCCCGGTCACCAGCATGCGGACGCAGTAGCTGAAAATGCGACTGCTGAGCTTACGCGCAACGCGGGAGTTCGAGAAGGAGACGGATTCCGGGAGGGCGCGGTCCCCGACGACGACGTCGTAACCTTGGCCGTTGACCAGGTCGGCAATATACGGCACCGCCTCGAGGTCATAGGGGAGATCGGCGTCGGTAAAGACCCGGCATCTGCCCGTGGCGACAGCCATGCCGGCCTTGAGCGCTCCGAATTTGCCGAGGTTCTGCGGCAGACTGATCAACTGCACCCGGTCGTCCAGCAGCGGATCGATTGCCGCCACCGTGCCGTCGGTCGATCCGTCATCAACGATGACGATCTCGTACGCCGGACATTTTTGATCGAGGAAACGCCGTGCCTCGGTGATCGTCTCGGCGACGAAGTCGACCCCGTTGTGGACCGGGATCACCAGCGATACCTCGGGTATCGCCCTTGGGTCAGTGGATGGATGGCCGTTTGACGTCACCCCTTCACGCTAGCGTTTTCGGGTAATCGCCGCAAGCCATACAACCCTTTCAGGTGCATCGGCATCTCATGAGTGTGGAAACAACAATAATTCTTGAAGGAGTATGGCGATGCGGATGAAAACGAACTGTGCCGTGATGATGAGCCTCGTATTGGCAACCGCTGCGTGGGTGGCGGCCGGCGCCGGGTATGAAGAGATCGTAGACCTGAGCTATCCCCTGGGGGCAGGTGGCAGCGTAGCGCTGGAAAACGTCAACGGTGATGTCAGCATCGAGGTCTGGGAACGGAACGAGGTACGGATATATGCGGTCAAGAGCGCGAGCTCGCCAGAACTCCTGGATGGACTCGAGGTCAAGGTTGATGCCGGCAAGAACCAGGTGCGGATCGACACCCGCTATCCGTCGATGCGTGGTTCCGACCACGAGCGTCGCTTTACGAGGGTGGAGTACACCCTGACCGTCCCGAGGACCGCGATGCTCGATGAAGTCGAGCTGGTCAACGGCAATCTGACGGTGGTCGGGGTCGAGGGTGGGATGGATGCCGCAACCGTCAACGGGAACATCATGGTGCGGGACTGCGCCGGCAGCGCAAACCTCGGCACCGTCAACGGTGGTATCGAGGCGCACATCGATCGTCTCTCCTTCGATAACAAACTGGATATGGAATCGGTCAACGGCCGGTTGGACCTCTACCTGGCCTCGTCGCTCGGCGCCGATCTCAGTGCCGATACGGTCAACGGATCGCTCAAGAACGACTTTGGAATCGAGGTCCGCAAGGGCAAGTATGTCGGCTCGGATTTCCACGGGAGCGTTGGTGGGGGTGGCGCCAAAGTGTCACTCGAAACGGTCAACGGGTCGATCAAAGTACATAGTTGGTAGACCGATTTCTGGTGCGATCGAGAGGGGAGCCACATGTGGTTCCCCTTTTTCTTGACCCGGGAATCCGCGAGTGTACAATGAGCCCACGTGAGCAAGAAAAAAGACGATTTGACCACTGGCCGCTTCCGCTCTGCGTCCGCGTACGAGAACCTGATCGGGTTCTCGCGCGCCGTCCGCCGCGGCTCGCGGATCGTCGTCTCGGGTACAGCTCCCATCGGGCCTGACGGAGAGACGGTGATCGGCGACGCCTACGATCAGGCGAAACGCTGCTACGAGATCATTCTCGAGGCGGTGGAAGCGCTCGGCGGTACCATCAACGATGTTGCCCGGACAAGAACCTATGTGATTGACGCCGCCGACTGGGAAGGTGTCGGTCGTGCACACGGCGAGTTTTTTCGTGATGTCTACCCAGCGGCCACCATGGTCGTCGTGAAGGGGTTTCTCGATCCGCGCTGGAAAGTGGAAATCGAGGCCGAGGCGGAGCTTTTACTCGAATAACTGGAGTCGCCACAGAAGCTATCAGGATTCACTCTCGCGGATGGCAAATCTGTGCATTCGATTGACAACGATACCCGTGTTATACTCCCGCCGTTACGGTGAACGTCCTCATCTTCTTGAACACAGATTCTGCGTCGGAACCTGCGACGATCGGTGGTCCTGACGGCACGAACGCGTGGTCCCCGGCCTTTGATGCGCACCAGGGGGGATCATGAACAACCTCCCACGTGTACTTATAATCGACGAAAACGCGAGCGATCGAGCACTCGCATCGCTGGTGCTGACGGGAGAGTTCGGAAACCTCGAAATTGACGCGGTCGGCACGGCTGCGGAATTTGCAGGCGCGCTCGCCGCAGGACGATTCGGGATCGTCATATCCGAGGCCGTGTTCTCGTGGAGCACCGGCCTCGAGTTGATCCGACTGGTGCGGGATGTTCGCCCCGATTGCCCGGTGATCCTGTTTACTGGGGAGGTGGGCGAGGAGCTGTGGGGCGAAACCCTCCGTTTGGATGTTGACGGTTACGTTTCGAAATCCTCGGCGGGCTTTGTGCGGTTGCCAGCGGTGGTCCGCTCGGTCTTCTTCCGGACCCGGCGGCAGGCCGTCGCGACCTCACGTGACGCACCCTATCGCCGCCTCGTGGAGGGGTTGCCGGTCGGAGTGTTCGTTGCCACCCTCGAAGGCGAAATCCTCGAGGCCAACCCGGCTTTCGCATCGATGCTTGGCCTTTTCGATCCGGAGGAGGCCGCGTGGAAGACCTTCCCGACCCTGTTCGCCGAGCCGGAGGTGGCCGACGAGTGGCGGGACCGCATGGCGACCACCCGGTCGGTGCGCGACCTCGATATCCAGCTGACTCGGGCCGATGGCAGCCTGGTGTGGACCCGCGTTTCATCGTGGGTGGTGGAGGATGCGGGATCCGGAATGCGCCACATCCAGGGCATCGTCGAGGAAACGGGCGAATACCACGCTGCTCAACAAGAGCTGGCAAACAGGACGGACGCGCTGGCTCGTTCCAACGACGAGCTCGAACAGTTCGCTTACGTGGTTTCCCACGATCTGCAGCAGCCGTTGAGCGTGGTTTCGAGCTATCTCGAGATGCTTGGCGACAGCGTCCGTGACCGCCTCGAGGAAGAGGAGGAGTCATACCTCGACAGGGCGGCATCCTCCGCCGTACGCGTACAGGAAATGGTCGATGCCGTGCTCGGGTTCGCGAGGGTGGATTCGCGTGGAGGCGATTTTGGGCCTGTCGATCTCGGCGCGGTGTTGGAGAAGGTCAAGACCGAGCTGTGGAAGGAGATCACGGTCGCCAAAGCCGAGATCTCCAGCGAAGGCCTCCCTTCGATCATCGCCGACGAAGCGCAAATGGAGTTGCTGCTCCAGAACCTGGTTTCCAACGCCCTCAAGTTCTCGGGCAGTCCGCCGGCTGAAATTCACCTGTCGAGTGAGGAAAATGAGGACGAATGGACGATTTCGGTCCGAGACAACGGCATCGGCATTGATCCCGACGCCTCGGACCGCATCTTTGTGATGTTCCAAAGACTGCACACCGAGAAGGAGATTCCGGGCACCGGAATCGGCCTCGCCATCTGTAAAAGAATTATTGATCGACACGGTGGCAAGATATGGGTAGAATCTGAACAGTTGTTGGGAGCTACTTTTTTCTTTTCGATACCGAAACGAACGGCCGGTCAGGGCTGAGATTGGCCGTGGGTTTTGGTCGCGCCTCGAGGAGTTGTTGAATGGGGTCCACCGGATTGCACCGGGAGGAGTTGGTTCGGGTGTTGCTGGTGGAGGATTGCCCTGACCATGCCGAGCTGATCTTCACAAAGCTCAGGAGGTCGAAGAGGATTCGGGCCGATATCGATCATGCGGATCGTTTGGAGAAAGGCCTCCGAAAGCTCGAGCAGGGCACGTACGACGTTGTGCTGTTGGACTTCTCCCTGCCGGACAGCTTTGGCATCGAGACCTTCCGCCGCGCCCACCAGGCGGCGCCGAGAACGCCGATCATCGTCCTCACCAGCCTCGACGACAACGAGCTTGCCGTGCAGGCGGTTCGCCTGGGAGCCCAGGATTACCTGGTCAAGCGCGAAGCCGACACCAGGCTGCTGGTACGGTCGATTCTCTACGCCATCGAACGGGCGACCGCCGAGGAGGCGCTGCACGAATCGGAAGAGCGGTATGCACTCGCGGTGCGCGGCGCCAACGACGGGCTGTGGGACTGGAACTTCGAAAACGACCGCGTCTTTTTCTCGCCGCGCTGGAAATCGATGCTCGGCTTCTCGGTGGACGACGTCGGTGACAGCCCGCGCGAGTGGCTGGACCGTATTCATCCCGACGATCGGCCGCCGTTTCGCCGGCATCTCGACGCGCACCTCTCGGGCTCCACCGAGCAGCTCGAGTTCGAACACCGGATGCGTAACCTCGATGGAGAGTACATCTGGGTCCTTGCGCGCGGGGTCGCGGTTCGGGACGAAAACGGCAAGCCCTACCGCATGGCCGGCTCGCAGACCGACATTACCGCCCGAAAAAGGGCTGAACACCAGCTCCAGCACGACGCCCTGCATGACAGTCTCACCGGTCTTGCCAACAGGGTCCTCTTCGTAGATCGACTGGCCTGTGCCCTGGCCGACCTGCAGCGGCAAGCGTCACCCCATTTTGCGGTCCTGTTCTTCGATCTCGACCGGTTCAAGAACGTCAACGACAGCCTGGGCCACAGCATGGGTGACAAACTGCTGGTTGGTATCGCCCGACGCCTCGAGCACTTTTTGCGGCCCGGCGATACCGTCGCCAGGCTTGGCGGCGACGAGTTCGCGGTCCTCATCCATCGGGTCGAGGACGCCAGTGGTGCGATCCATGTTGCCGACCGGATCCAGGACGTCCTCAGCATGAACTTCTCGATCGAAGGCCACGACGTGATGGTGACCGCGTCAATCGGCATCGCCCACAGCTCCACCGGTTATTCGAGCCCCGAGGAGATCCTGCGAGACGCCGACATCGCCATGTATCGCGCCAAGGCCGAGGGCAAGGCGCGGTATGAGATCTTCGACCGCGACATGCACCAGAGCGCCGTCGCGTTGCTCAAGCTCGAGACCGAGCTGCGGCGGGGCGTCCACCGCGGCGATTTCTTGATGAACTATCAACCGATCGTTTCCCTCGGCAACTCGAGTCCGAGCCGCATCGTCGGTTTCGAGGGGCTCGTGCGGTGGAAGCATCCCGAACGGGGCATCGTGACGCCGGCCAATTTCATCGCCATCGCCGAGGAAACGGGGCTCATCGTGCCGCTCGGCTGGTGGGTGCTGCGCGAATCCTGCCGACAGACCCGTCGCTGGCAGGAGCAGTTCCCGGGCGATCCGCCGTTGTGGATCAGCGTCAACATGTCGGGCAAGCTGTTCATGAAGAGCACCATGGTCGACGAGCTACTGGGGATCCTCGAGGAGACAGGGCTCGCGCCGCGCGACCTGCGGATCGAGGTGACCGAAAACGTGGTCATGGACCACGCCGACCTTGCGGTCCGCAACCTGATGGAGCTCAGGGCGCTCGGGATCCAGCTGTCGATCGACGATTTCGGCACCGGCTACTCGTCGTTGAGCTATTTGCAGCGGTTCCACTACGATGAGCTCAAAATCGACCGTTCCTTTGTCAGCCAGCTCGGATCACCCGGTGACTCCCGGGCGATCGTCGAGACCATCCTCAACCTCGCCAACAATCTCGGCATCGGTGTGGTGGCGGAGGGAATCGAGACAGCCGAACAGGTCGAACACCTGCGAAAGATGCAGTGTCCGCACGGGCAGGGCTATTGGTTCTCGCGTCCTTTGACCGTCCCCGCCGCCGATGAGCTGCTGGCGTCGTCTCCTACCTGGTAGCCCGCGACCTTCGGTCGCGAATTCTCAGTTCTCAATTTTCAATTCTCAATTATCCACCCCACCTCCCGATTTCAGGGCTGGGCGGCCGGTAATTCAAAATTGAGAATTAAGAATTGAGAATTGTGCGGTGCGCCCTAGCGTGCCGTACTGTCGATTCGTACCGGCATTCTCCGCGCTCCCCACGTGCCTGGTGGGCCGTCAAAACGACCGGCGCAGGGCGTTCCACAGCCGAGACAACACCCCTGTTCGTCCAGCTTCCAAGTTCCGAGCTGGTACCAGTCGCGGCCGATCACCAACTCGCCGCAGCCGTGGCAATAGGTCGAACCGCCGGAGGGATCGACGACGTTGCCGGTGTAGGCGTGGTGGACGCCGTTGGCGAGGGCGATCTCACGCGCCCGGCTCAGCGTCTTTGGAGGAGTAGGCGGCAGCTGGTTCATCTTGAAGTCGGGATGGAAGGCTGTGAAGTGCATCGGCACGTCGGGACCGAGGGTTTTCACGACCCAACCGCTCATTTCGTCAATCTCGGCTTCGGAATCGTTCTCGCCGGGAATCAACAGTGTGGTGAGCTCGACCCACACGTCGGTTTCCCTGGCCAGGTACTCGAGAGTCTCGAGTACCGGCTGCAGGCTGCCACCGCAGAGCTTCTTGTAGAAACCCTCGGTGAAGGCCTTGAGGTCGACATTCGCGGCGTCCATGGCGGCAAAGAACTCCTGTCGCGGCTCGGCGCAGATCTCGCCTGCGGTCACCGCGACATTGGCGACGCCGCGCTCGCGGCAGGCGGCGGCGACATCGACCGCGTACTCGAGGAAGATTATCGGGTCGTTGTAGGTGTAGGCAACGCTGCGACACCCCGCCGAGGCGGCGGCGCGAGCGATCGCCTCGGGTGAGGCCTGGTCGGCGAGGGTGTCGGTCTGGCGCGACTTGGAGATCGACCAGTTCTGACAGAATTTGCAGGCCAGGTTGCAGCCCGCGGTGCCGAAGGAAAGCACTGCGCTCCCCGGGTAGAAGTGGTTGAGCGGCTTCTTCTCGATCGGGTCGACACAGAATCCCGACGAGCGGCCGTAGGTGGTCAGGACTACGCCACCATCCGAGTTCTGGCGCACGAAGCAGAAACCACGTTGGCCCTCCTTGAGCTTGCACATCCTCGGGCAGAGCTCGCAGACCACGCGCCCATCGTCGAGCGCGCTCCAGTAGCGGCCGGGAAACACCGAGTCCATGTCTCCATTGATGCTGCGCCGTGATTGGAATGTCAAGGCGAAGGGCGCGGCTCGTGGTGGAGGATCCCCTCGAACCGGAGCTTTCCATCGCTATCGCAATCGCTATCGGGATCGCTATCGAGAACTGAGACTTCGAACAAGTCCATCGATAGCGATAGCGATTCCGATAGCGATAGCGGTCGTCATATCTACGTTGATGGAGGGTCGATCCCGATCTTGAGATACCATGTATGGAGTGCATCTCTTTCTGATTCTGATGTTTGTTGAGTCATGGATGGCGAAGGGAGAGGTCGATGAACGACGAAATGCTGGAGCATGTCGAGGTTCCAGAGGAACACGATCCCGAGATCGATCCGGCGATGATCGAGGTCGCCTTCCAGAAGTTCGAGGCCGAACAGAGCATGGTCGGAGGGTTCCTGGCAGGTTCTGCGGCTGCTCTTGCTGGAGCCGGGGTGTGGGCCCTGGTCACCGTCCTGACCGGCTATCAGATCGGATTCATGGCGATCGGCGTCGGCTTTCTGGTCGGGCTCGCGGTGCAGTTCGCCGGCAAGGGCATCAACAAGGTATTCGGCGTGATGGGCGCCGCGCTGGCGTTGCTTGGCTGCCTGCTCGGGAACTATTTCACTATCGTGCATTTCGTCGGCGAGGCGGAAGGTCTGGGGTTCTTCGACACCCTGACCCGGATCAGCCCGGCCGCGATCCCAGAACTGATGGCGATTACCTTCAGCCCGATGGACCTCGTCTTCTACGGCATTGCCGTCTATGAAGGCTTCAAGCTGTCGTTCCGCAAGATCACCGAGGATGAGCTCCACGAGGCCATCACAGGAGCCCCGGCAGGGCTGTAGAGGTTTGACGGCTATACGGCTATACGGCTATACAGCCTTGCGGCTCCCCCAACCCGCCCGCCTTTTAACGCAAAGACGCAAAGGCGCAAAGACGCAAAGTCGTCTTTGACCTGGCGCCAGAGTCACCACCGTATGTCCCAGGGCAAAGGCCAAAGAACCTCTTCGTGAAACCTTGGTGCACTTGGTGTCTTGGTGGTTCAACTGGGAGGGTGGGCGGGAATTCCTAATTCCTAATTCCTCATTCAACCACGTGC
>Ga0316193_10002442_pt1 | contig 13106 bp, 15 predicted proteins | sample MerIslsedime2_MG_FD_207735 | JGI IMG/M metagenome (GOLD analysis project Ga0316193, IMG submission 207735) | Coastal sediment microbial communities from Maine, United States - Merrow Island sediment 2 | ecosystem: Environmental > Aquatic > Marine > Coastal > Sediment | place: USA: Maine...
CGGGTAGCCGAATCCATCCACCACATTGCCGGAAAATCCCCCCAGGAATTTGGCCGGCAGAAGCATCAGCGAGCTGAACAATGCGTACTGGGTTGCCGTGTAGGCGCGGTTGGTGAGACCGGAGAGATAGGCGATGAACACCGACCCGGCCACTCCGCCGCTGAGGTTGTCGGCGCTGACCACCAGGGCCAGCAGCATGAGATCCGCATTCTGGGTGGCCAGCCAGGCAAACACCAGATTGGTGAGCGCCACCATGATGGCACTTACCAGCAACAGACGCATGACCCCGTAGCGCGCGACCAGAACCCCACCCAGTGCTGCACCCACCATGGTCATGATCAGACCGAACACCTTGGTGACGCTGGCGATATCCGCTTTGCTGTAACCCATATCGATATAGAACGGGTTGGCCATGACACCCATGGTGATGTCACTGATGCGAAACACACAGATGAACGCCAGTATGCCCAGGGCAATGCGTCCGTTGCGGGCGAAGAATTCGGTAAACGGGCACACGATGGCGCCGATGAACCAGGCCGCCACTTGACGATAACGTCGGGGCAGGTGGGCCGAGCGCTCAAGAAAAGCGACCACCCGCGCCTCCTCCTGCCAGACTGCCTGATCGACGCGCTGTACGGGCTCGGCAATCAGCAGGGTGGTGACCACACCCACCGTCATGGCAGCAGCCATGACGGTGTAGGCCCAGGACCAGGACTGGTACTCGGCAACATAAAGCGCACCCGCCCCGGCCACGATCATGCCCACGCGGTAGCCCATCTGGTAGGTAGCTGCCATGGCGCCCTGGAGATCCACCTCCACCGCCTCGATACGCCACGCGTCGATGCTGATGTCCTGGGTGGCGGAGGAAAACGCCACCAGCAGGGCGCAACCGACCAGCAAGCCCAACTCGGTCAGGGGGTCGCGTTGGCCCATGGCCAGAAGACCGACAATCACGCCCAACTGGGCCAACAGCATCCAGCCGCGGCGTTGTCCGAACACGGTGGTCAGACCTGGCAGGGGCAGCCGATCCACCAGGGGCGCCCAGGCGAACTTGAGCGCATAGAGGGTGGCGACCCAGCTCACATGGCCGATGGTGCTACGGTCAACGCCCGATTCCCGCAACCATGCCGACAGGGTGCCAAACACCAGCAGCAAGGGCAGGCCGGCGGAGAAACCGAGGAACAGCATGGCCAGCACACGAGGATTGGTATAAACCCGGAAAGCCGCGCTCCAACCTGCAGACGGAGCGCCTAGATCCACCGGTGAGCCCCTGGGGAGATCCGGCGCCGTGCGGTGGCGGAATCCAATTCCGACTCAGCCAATTCCGGCTCAGAGTGGGTAGTCATAGTCCATGATCAGCGGCGCATGATCGGAAAATCGCTGTTCCTTATATATAGAGGCGCTAAGCACCGCATCCATCAGATTGTCCGAAACCACCTGGTAGTCGATACGCCACCCCACATTCTTCGCCCAGGCCTGGCCGCGGTTTGACCACCAGGTATATTGGTCGGCTTCCCGGTTCACGACGCGAAAGGCATCGCCGTAGCGCGCTGCGCCGAACAATTCGTCCAGCCAGGCCCGCTCCTCGGGCAGAAATCCGGAATTTTTCTGGTTGCCGCGCCAGTTCTTCAGGTCGATGTTCTGGTGGGCCGTGTTCCAATCGCCACATACAATATAGTCGCGGCCATCCGAGCGATTGGACTTGAGCCGGGTCATGTACAGCTCGTGAAAACGAAACTTGGCCGCCTGACGCACCTCGCTGGACGAGCCGGAGGGCAGATAGAGCGACGCCACGGACAGGTTACCAAAGCGCGCCTCCAGATAGCGCCCCTCGGGATCAAACTCATCGAAACCCAGGCCGCGAATCACCTCATCGGGCGCCCGCCGACAGTAAATCGCCACGCCGCTGTATCCCTTCTTGGCGGTTGCATCCTCATAGAAGCAGTGATACCCGGCGGGATAGTAGACCGGGTCATCAATCAATTGATGTTCCTGCGCCTTGGTTTCCTGGATACACACCACATCCGCATCCTGGTCCTGCATCCATTCGAAAAAACCCTTGCGGGCGGCCGCCCGGATGCCGTTGGCGTTGAGGGTGACGATGCGCATGGCTGTTTCCGCAGAACTTGAATGGGCGCCATTCTGGGGGCCTCGCCGGCACACTGCAATGCCCGGCGAGCGGGTGGGCGGCGCAGTCGCACGCTGGCATACTCGGGCGCGTGTCGATCACCCCCCTGCAACCCATCATCTGGAATACAGCCCATGGAATCCTATCAGCGAGAGTTCATCGAATTCGCCCTGGAACGCGGCGTGCTCCGGTTTGGGGAATTCCAGCTCAAATCGGGGCGCACCAGCCCCTATTTCTTCAACGCCGGCCTGTTTCGAACCGGCAGCGCCCTGGCCCGGCTGGGCCGTTGGTACGCCGCCGCCGTGCTGGCATCGGGCATCGAGTTCGACATGCTCTACGGGCCTGCCTACAAGGGCATTCCGCTGGTGGCCACCACCGCCATCGCCCTGGCGGAACAACACGGGCGGGATGCGCCCTGGTGCTTCAACCGCAAGGAGGCGAAAGATCACGGCGAAGGCGGCCAGACCGTCGGCGCACCGCTGGCGGGCCGAGTGCTGATCGTGGACGATGTGATCACCGCCGGCACAGCGATTCGAGAGTCCATGGGTTTGCTCGAGCAGCACCAGGCGCAGGCCAGTGGCGTCATCATCAGTGTCGACCGGCAGGAACGGGGGCAGGGCAGCCTTTCCGCGATCCAGGAAGTGGAGGCGGTGTACGGGCTCCGGGTCGCGAGTATCGTCGGCCTGGACGACCTGGTGTCCTACCTTGAGCAGCGACCGGAGTACCAGACGCCGCTAAAGGCCATACGCCGGTATCAAAACGAATACGGCGTCCTGACTGACTGAATCCTGAACGGATGAGGCGCGGGCTCGAACTCAGTCGCCGAGGGCATCGTACAGGGCCTCGAACTCCCGCGTCAGTTTGTGTCGCGGATCCAAATGAATCATGGGCCGGGACCGCTCATGGGATTCGCGGATTTTCACCGAGGACGATAGAAAACCATCCAGCACCGGCAAGCCTTCGGCCACCAGTTCGCCCACCAGCTTGGCCGGCAGTTTGGCCCGGGCCTGAAACTGGTTGACGACGATACCTTCGATGTCCAGCTCGTCGTTATGATCCTCGCGGATTTCCGCCACGTTATGCAGCAGCCCATACAGCGCCTGCCGTGAGAAATCGTCGCAATCGAACGGGATCAAACATCGCTGGGCGGCAATCAGGGCCGAACGGGAATAGAAATTGAGCGCTGGCGGCGTGTCTATGAACACCTGATCGTAGCCATCGAGCTTTTGTAACAGCTCCCTCAGCTTGAACATTTTGTAGCGGCTTTCGAGCTTCGATTCCAGCTCAGACATGGACGGATGCGCCGCCAGGATCGAAAGATTTTCAAACGGTGTGGCCTGGACAAAATCCGCGGTTTCCGTTTTGAACACGCTGTATGACAGCATCTGGCCGTAGAGACCCGCCAGGGTGTCGTTTGGCGCGCCGTCGACGGAGCCCATCAGATAGCGTGTGCTGTTGGCCTGAGGGTCCAGATCCACCACCAGCGTTCTGTTGCCCCGCTGCGCGCTGATCGCCGCCAGATTGCAGGCGATGGTGGACTTGCCGACACCGCCTTTTTGATTGAACACCACTCGCCGCATGGCCGCGCTCCCCGAAAGACCCCAAACCCACCGCCGGGCCCGAGTGTATCCAAGGCTCAGACGGGCGTCGACCGCGGGCAGCTCAAAACCCGGGTCGGTGTAACGGTTTGTTCAAGTGACAGGGTCGATTGTAACGGTCCGTAGCGTGGAAGCGCATCCTCATCAGAAATATTTGCATAAAAAACAATAATCTAGGTTTTGGCACGGCGTTTGAGAAGGCATATTCCGACAACGCAGCCCGCTGCGCGTCCAAACCAGACCCTTGATTCGTACTTGACTGATGAACAGCCGCAAACACGAGGAAACCACAGATGAGCAACAAGACCCCCGTTCTGGCCGCCGCCATCTCCAGCCTTTTGATCGCCGGCGCCGGCGCAATCGGTAGCCAATCCGTAGCCGCCGACATGGAAAAATGCTACGGCGTGGTCAAGGCCGGTAAGAATGACTGCCAGACCGCAACCAGCTCCTGCGCCGGCACCTCCACCGCCGATAGCCAGGCCGACGCCTGGGTGTTTCTGCCCAAGGGAAGCTGCGAAAAGATCGTCGGCGGCAGCGTGACACCAAGCGCTTAAACCGGCGTCTGCCGACCCGTCGAAATCCGTTTTTGATGAATAAAAGGACACCATTCAATGAGTATCAAATCACCCGTTCTGGCCAGCGCCATCTCCAGTCTGCTGATCGCTGGCGCCGGTGCCTTCGGCGCTCAAGCCGTCGCAGCCGACATGGAAAAGTGCTACGGCGTGGTCAAGGCCGGTAAAAACGACTGCCAGACGGCCAACAGCTCCTGCGCCGGCACGTCCACCGCCGATGGACAAGGTGACGCCTGGGTGTACCTGCCCAAGGGGAGCTGTGAAAAGATCGTCGGCGGCAGCCTGGATTCAAAGGCCTGAGCCATGCCGACCGTTGGCCAAAACGGCCTCATAGACCCGATCCCGGCACGCGCCGGGATCGGTCTGCGGGGACCGCATTATGAAGCGCTTCTGGAGCGGCGACCGAACACCGGCTGGCTCGAGGCCCACAGTGAAAATTTCTTCGGCCAGGGCGGCGCGCCTCACCAGTACCTGGAAGCACTGCGCGCCGAGTACCCGCTGAGTCTGCACGGGGTTGGCCTCTCGTTGGGTTCGGTGGATGAGCTGGACCCGAGGCACCTCCACCGGCTCGATGATCTGGTCAGACGGTATCAACCCGGACTGCTCTCGGAACATCTGAGTTGGAGTTCGGCGGGCGGGATCCACAGTAACGACCTGCTGCCACTGCCCTATACGGAAGAGGCCCTGGCGCACTTCGCCGGGCGCGTACGCCAGGTACAGGACCGATTGGGCCGGCGCATTCTGGTGGAGAACCCCTCGAGCTACCTGCGCTACCGGCACTCGACCATCGACGAATGGGAATTCCTGGTTGCCGTCGCCGAACTCAGCGACTGTGGCCTGCTGCTGGACATTAATAATGTATATGTCAGCGCCGTGAATCACGGCTACGACGCTTTGAACTACCTTGCATCGATTCCCGCTGACCGGGTCGGGGAGATTCATCTGGCAGGCCACGCGGCGAACCGATGCGGCGACCGGACCATTCTGATCGACGACCACGGTGGCCCAGTCGCGGAGCCGGTTTGGGCGCTGTTCAAACATGCGCTGGCGCGTTTTTCCAACATCCCCACCCTGATCGAGTGGGACAGCAACATCCCGACCCTGGATCTACTGCTGAACGAGGCGGACAAAGCGCAACGCTTTATGGAGCGGGCCGATGCCATCGCTGCGTGAGGTTCAAGACGGTTTTCTGAACCATCTCATGGATGGGGACAGATCGAGGGCCGCGGACTGGATCATGGCTGACGGCCTGACGCCGGCAGGCCGGATGCAAATCTACCGCAACAACCTGTTCACCAGTTTGTGCGATGCGCTGGCAGCGGTTTACCCGGTGGTTCAACGCTTGGTCGGGGTCGACTTTTTTCGCCAGACAGCGCGGGCCTATGTCGGCCAGCACCCGTCTCGCAGTGGCAATCTGCACGATTTCGGAGAGGCGTTCGCGTTGTTCCTGGATCAGCAGAGCTTCACTCAGACACTGAGCTATCTGCCGGATGTGGCCCGACTGGAATGGGCCTGGCACGAAAGCTATCACGCCGCCGAGGGCGGCCCACTGGATCTGAGCACACTGGCGGCGGTACCGGTGGAAGCCTATGAGTCGATTCGCTTCATGCTGGCGCCCTCCGCCCGCCTGGTTGATTCCGCCTACCCGGTGCTGCGTATCTGGCAGGTAAACCAACAGGACTACAGCGGCGATCCAGAGGTCAGTCTCGACCAGGAGCCAAGCCGCCTGCTGATTCTGCGACAGGGCAAGCAGGTGCTGCTACAGGAACTCGACCAGGGGACATTCGTGTGGCTGCAGGCCCTGGCGGACGGCCAGCCACTCGGGGCGTCTCTGGTGCGGGCCGTCGCGGCACAGCCGGATTTCGATTTCCACACCGTGCTACACAAACATGTCCATCAGGGGACGCTGACGGAGATCCAAACGTGAACACCACATCGGAAGACATGACGCAAACCACGGCCCGGAACACGGGTCTGGTGAGCAGCATCAGCGACCTTATGCGCTCGGTGTACGGGCGACTGGACGGTCTGGGCAGCCGCCTTCATCCGTTGTTTGATCTGTCCATTCGCCTGGGGCTGGCGTGGATATTCTGGAAATCCGGCCTGACCAAAATTCAGAGCTGGGAAAGCACTGTCATGCTGTTTCAGTACGAGTACAAGGTGCCGTTGCTGTCTCCGGAGATCGCCGCGTTTCTGGGCACCGGGGTGGAACTCATCATGCCGGCGCTGCTGGCCCTCGGCTTGGCTGGACGAATGGCCGCGTTGGTGCTGTTCGTGTTCAATATCATCGCGGTGATTTCATACCCGAGCTTGAACATCTATGGACAGCTCGACCACCTCTGGTGGGGCGCGCTGCTGCTGATTCCGGTTTTCCGCGGCCCGGGCAAGCTGTCGATTGACCATCTGATCCGCACCCGCCTCTGGGGCCGCTGACTCCGGCCCGACACCGGCCCACTTGCCCGCCGGCGCGGCGGCGGGCACTCTCTCCTGGGCAGCACTGCGGAGAGGGTTCTGGTGGACATGATTCCTGAAGGTATTCGCGAGTTCGTCTTCTATTTCCTGGCCGCGATCGCGGTGCTGGTCACAGTGCTGCTGGGGCTTGCTCTGATCACGGCTCTGATCACCTACCTGATCGACATCACTCAGACCAAGCACGCGATCCGCCGCAACTATCCGGTGATCGGGCGGTTTCGCTACATGTTCGAGCACCTCGGTGAGTTCTTTCGCCAGTATTTCTTCGCCATGGACCGGGAGGAAATGCCTTTCAACCGGGCGCAACGGGCTTGGTGCTATCGGTCCGCCAAGGGCCTGGACAACACCGTCGCATTTGGCTCGACCCGCGACCTCAAGCCACCGGGCACGGTGATGTTCGTGAGCTGCCCGTATCCCACGCTGGGCGAAGACGCCGCGCCACCCCGCCAGGTGACCATTGGGCCCTACGCCAGCAAGCCCTATGTAACCGATTCGGTCTTCAACATCTCCGGCATGAGCTTCGGTGCCATCTCCAAGCCTGCAATCAGAGCACTGTCCAACGGCGCACGTATGGCGGGCTGCTGGCTCAACACCGGCGAGGGCGGTCTGTCGCCGTACCACCTGGACGGGGGCTGCGACATCGTTTTTCAGATCGGCACGGCCAAGAACGGGGTGCGGGACCTGGATGGCAACCTGGACGAGGACAAGCTGCGTTCGATAGCGGCACACGAACAGGTTCGAATGATCGAGCTCAAGCTCAGCCAAGGGGCAAAACCCGGCAAGGGCGGCATGCTGCCCGGCGCAAAAGTCGATGAGAAAATCGCACGCATTCGCGGGCTGCGGGTGGGCCAGGACGCGATCAGTCCTAACCGGCACATCGACATAAACAACAACGCACAGCTTTTGGACATGCTGGAGCGCCTGCGCCGCGTCTCGGGCAAGCCGGTGGGATTCAAGACCGTACTGGGCGCCGCGGGCTGGCTGGATGAATTGTTCGCCGAGATTCACCGGCGCGGCGTCGAGTCGGCCCCCGATTTCATTACCGTGGACGGCGCCGAGGGCGGCACCGGCGCGGCGCCGATGCCGCTGATCGACTCGGTGGGGCTACCGCTGCGGGAAGCCTTGCCGATGCTGGTGGACAAGGTTGTCGAGTACGGCCTCAGGGATCGGATCAGGATAGTGGCGTCGGGCAAGCTGGTGACCCCGTCCGAGGTGGCCGCAGCGATTTGCGTGGGTGCCGATTTCGTGGTGAGCGCCCGCGGCTTTATGTTTGCGCTGGGCTGCATCCAGGCGCTGCAGTGCAATAAAAACACGTGCCCCACCGGCATCACCACCCATGACGAACGCCTGCAGCGCGGGCTGGTTCCAGAGGACAAAGCCACCCGGGTCGCCCAGTACCATGCGGGCATGATGAAGGAGGTGGGCATGATCGCCCATTCCTGTGGCGCACGATCCGCACAGGGCATGCGTCGGGTCCATGCCCGGGTGGTGATGAACGACGGCCGTTCCCGACCGCTGAACGAGTTGTACCCGGAACCGGCACCGATGGTACTCGAACGAACGCGCACATCCCCGGGAGCCCAGGTGTCTCCCTAGCAATCCCGGCTTCAACGCCGGATCAAGGTGCCGATGCCCTCGTCGGTGAACAACTCCACCAGCACCGCATGCGGCTCTCGCCCGTCGATGATGTGCGCAGCATTGACACCCGCCTTCACCGCATCCAAGGCGCAGCGCACTTTGGGCAGCATACCGCCGTGGATGGTGCCCTCGGCGATCAGCTCATCCACCACCCGGGTGCTCAGACCGGTCAAGAGTTTACCTTCGCCGTCCAGCACACCGGTGGTGTTGGTGAGCAACATGAGCTTTTCGGCCTGGAGAACTTCTGCCATTTTGCCCGCCACCAGATCGGCGTTGATGTTGTAGGAACGGCCGTCGTGACCGACACCGATGGGTGCGATCACAGGAATAAAGTTGCCCTGGGTCAGCAGGTCGACCACGCTGCTGTCGATGCTCTGCACCTCGCCCACATGGCCTAAATCGATGATCTCCGAAGCCTCCAAACCCGGATCGCCACGGGTGATTTTCATTTGCCGGGCCCGGATCAGGTCGCCGTCCTTGCCGGTCAAACCCACGGCGCATCCGCCGTGGCCGTTGATGTTGTTGACGATCTCCTTGTTGACCAGGCCGCCCAACACCATCTCGACCACGTCCATGGTCTCGGCATCCGTCACCCGCATACCGTCGACAAAGTGACTTTCCTTTCCGATGCGTTCCAGCAGGCGTCCAATTTGCGGCCCCCCACCGTGGACGATAACCGGGTGGATGCCCACCAGCTTCATCAGCACGATGTCCCGGGCAAAGCTGTTCTTGAGATCCTCGTTTTTCATGGCGTTGCCACCGTACTTGATCACTACGGTACGGCCGGTGAAACGCTGAATGTAAGGCAAGGCCTCACCCAATACGTGAGCCACGTTCATGGCTGCCTGGGAACTCAAGGGCATGGAAACCAAATCTCCTGTCGCGGCCCAGTGACGGTCGGGAACAATGTAATCAATTGCCGGGTAGCGCGTGGCAGGTCAATGGCGCCCACTGTGCCCGAATCCACCCTCACCGCGATCGCTGGGGGCGAACGCGTCTACCAGGGCGAACTCAGCTTGCACCACAGGGACGATAATGAGCTGGGCAATACGCTCGCCGACTGCAATGGAAAATGTTTCAGACCCGCGGTTCCAGCAGGATACGAACAACTGTCCCTGGTAGTCGGAGTCGATCAGCCCCACGAGATTGCCCAGAACAATACCGTGCTTGTGGCCCAGGCCGGAGCGGGGCAGGATCATGGCGGCCAGGCCGGGATCACGGATGTGTATGGAAAGGCCGGTGGGAATCAGCTCGGTGTCGCCCGGCGCCAAGGTCAGAGGCGCCTGGATACAGGCCCTGAGATCCATGCCGGCGGAGCCTTGGGTGGCATACTCCGGCAGCGGAATCTCCTTCCCCACCCGGGAATCCAGGATCTTGACTTCAATTCTGTGCATGGAATCGCTCCGCCACCCGCCGCATCAAAACGATCGCAAGTTCCGTCTTGGCAGCGGTCGGCAGCATCTCGTCCCCGCCCGGCCAGAACAGATGCAAGGCGTTCTGGTCGTGATCGAACGCCAAACCGTTCCCCACCGTATTGGCCGCGATCATGTCCAGGCCCTTGGCGGTGAGCTTGCCCCGGGCATACGACTCAAGATCATGGGTCTCCGCAGCAAAACCGACGCAGAACGGTCCTGAGGGCAGGGCTGCAACCTCGGCCAGTATGTCCGGATTGCGCACCAGTTCGAGCTGGAGCCGGTCGGCGGATTTCTTGATCTTGCGGCCCTCCGCAGCCAGGGGCCTGTAGTCCGACACCGCCGCGGTGGCGATGAAAATGTGCGCGTCCCCGGCCCGCGGCACAACCGCCGCCCGCATTTCAGCCGCCGTCTCCACGTCGATGCGCTCGACACCGGAGGGCGTATCCAGCGCCACGGGGCCCGACACCAGGGTCACCTGCGCGCCCATGGCAGCCGCCGCTTGAGCGACGGCGAAGCCCATCTTGCCGGAGCTTCGGTTGGTCATAAAGCGGACCGGGTCCAACGGTTCGCGAGTCGGCCCAGCGGTGACCAACACACGGCTTCCCTTTAGCAGGTCGTCGCCGGCCAGCCTGCTGGCCAGGCCCTGCAGCAATTCCAAGGGTTCCAGCATGCGGCCGGCGCCGGTTTCGCCGCAGGCCTGGGCCCCGACCCCAGGACCCAGTATGTGCACCCCCCGTTCCCGCAGTCGGCTTACGTTACTTTGGGTGGCGGGATTGGCCCACATCAGCCGATTCATGGCCGGCGCCAGAAACATCGGCATGTCGGTGGCGAGACACAGGGTGGTCAGCAGGTCATCGGCCAGGCCATGGGATACCCGCGCCAGAAAATGAGCGCTGGCGGGGGCCACCAGAATCGCGTCGGGCCAGCGTGCCAACTCGATGTGTCCCATGCCGGCCTCTGCCTCCGGGTCCATCAGCTCGGAGCGCACTGCTCGCCCGGACACGGCCTGCAAGGTCATGGGGGAGATGAACGCGCACGCCGCCCGGGTCATGACCACCTGAACCTCCGCACCCGCCTCCACCAGGCGCCTACTCAGATCAGCCCCCTTATAGGCGGCGACGCCGCCGGTGATACCAAGCAGAATGCGCCTGTCCTTGAGCACGATGCCTCCAGCGGATTGCAGTGGAGGCTGAGTGTACTGTATGGACCCGCGTGCATGAAACTTGCTCGGCTGCGCGGCATCTGTGCTGTCCGCGACAAGGAGGTCAAGATGGCAATCAAGGACTGGCCGTGCTCAGAACGACCCCGTGAAAAACTACTCAAACAGGGTGCGATGACGCTGTCGGATGCGGAACTTCTGGCCCTGTTCCTGGGCACCGGAATGCGCGGTCTCTCGGCCGTGGCCCTGGCCCGGCAGCTGCTTCAGTCCCATGACGGGCTGCGGGGAATCCTCGACCGTCCGGCGCCCGAAGTCTGTGCGCAACCCGGCCTGGGGCCGGCCAAATATGCACGCCTGCAGGCGGCCCTGGAATTGGGTCGACGCTACCTGGCGGAGACCCTCGCCCGGGGTGACGCGCTGACCAATGTGGACGATACCCGCCACTACCTGACGGCGTGTCTGCGTCACCGGCGTCACGAGGTGTTTGGCTGTCTGTTCCTGGACAACCGTCACCGGGTGCTTGCCTTCGAAGAGTTGTTCCATGGCAGCATAGCCGGCGCCAGCGTTCACCCGCGTCAGGTGGTCGTGCGCTGCCTCCACCACAATGCCGCCGCGGTGATTCTGGCGCACAATCATCCCTCCGGCGTGGCCGAACCCAGCCAGGCCGATCGCCAGATCACCGCCCGGTTGCAGGACGCGTTGGGGCTGGTGGATGTACGAATTCTTGACCACATCGTGATTGGGGACGGGGACAGCGTCTCATTCGCCGAGCGCGGCCTGTTGTGAATGCCTTGCGACGGGTGCCGGGCTCTGGTATAACTTCGCGCCTTTCACGATGGTCGGCGCATGCGTCGCGCTTGAGGTTGGGAGTTCAATCATGTCGAAAGTCTGTCAGATCACGGGCAAGCGGCCCGTCGCAGGCAATAATGTCTCGCACGCTAATAATAAGAACAAGCGTCGATTTTTGCCCAACCTGCACACCCACCGCTTCTGGGTTGAGAGCGAAAAGCGCTATGTGAAACTTCGCGTGTCCTGCAAGGGCATGCGGATCATCGACAAGAAAGGCATCGACGCGATCCTGACCGACCTTCGGGCTCGCGGCGAGAAATTCTAGGGATATCCGTCATGCGCGATAAAATCAAACTGGTTTCCTCGGCCAAGACAGGCCACTACTACACCACCACCAAGAATAAGCGGACCATGCCCGGCAAGCTGGAAATGAAGAAGTTCGATCCGGTGGTGCGCAAACACGTGATGTACAAGGAAGCGAAGATCAAGTAGCGACCGATTTACGCTGCCAAAAAAACCCGCCATCCGGCGGGTTTTTTCGTTTGACTGTGCGCTATTGTGAGCGGGTCGCGACACACCTCAGGTCGACTGTCTAAGCCGTCTGCTTTAAGGAGTAACCTCTGAGGCTGCGGGCAAAATCCTGCAGCGCCTTGATCCCGCTGGCCTCGGCCTGGCTGCACCATTCCTGCAGCGCAGCGAGCATCTGCTCCTTTTCGGACGCGGTCCGGTTCCAAACCGCCTGCAAACGCTGCCGAAAGTCATACACGACACTCAATGCCTCACTGGCGCTGAGCGCCGACTGCAGACGTGCACGATCCTTGTCCCCCACCAGGCTGGGCTCACGAACCAACGCAGCGCGGGCACGCTTCAGCACGCTCCGGCAGGACTCGTCGGCTCGTTCCAGCTCCTGGCGCAGAACCGGCATGGTGACCAGACGCGCGTACCGGGCCATGACATGCAGCCGATGGAACAGCACGGCTCTGAGGGTATCCAGATCCACCCACTGTTTTTCGCGATCGATGCGCGGAAAGCTGGACACCTGACGCACCTGGGCTAAGCCCAACATGGACATCAACCGGATGTAAAACCAGCCGATATCGAATTCCCACCAGCGACTGGACAGGCGCGCGGAAGCGGGGAAGGCATGGTGGTTGTTATGCAGTTCTTCACCGCCGATCAGGATGCCCCAGGGAACAATGTTGGTCGCCGCATCGGCACACTCGTAGTTGCGATAGCCATAGAAATGGCCCACGCCGTTGACCACACCAGCGGCCCAGAACGGAATCCAGATCAACTGAACCGCCCAGATGGTAAGACCGGCCACGCCAAACAGGA
>Ga0316193_10002443_pt1 | contig 13106 bp, 9 predicted proteins | sample MerIslsedime2_MG_FD_207735 | JGI IMG/M metagenome (GOLD analysis project Ga0316193, IMG submission 207735) | Coastal sediment microbial communities from Maine, United States - Merrow Island sediment 2 | ecosystem: Environmental > Aquatic > Marine > Coastal > Sediment | place: USA: Maine...
GTCCCCGGACTTTGAGCGGGCGTGCCAGATCATCGGCCGGAGCACGCTCGGGCTCGCGTTGGTCGCGGGTGCTCGTATCGCGAGCCTCACCCCAAGCGCCGTGTCGCAAAACAAGACGATGGTGGAGTTTTCGATCGGCCCCGACAGCGACGTGTACCAACTCGTGCTTCCCGAGTTCCGCGAGATCGTCGCCCAGCACTTGCTCATCCCGATCGAATCCGCCGGCTTGCCGGACGACCCGGACGTAGAGGCACTGCAGGCGCATATCGGCGGCCGCTACATGCTCGAGTCGTCTCTATTCGAAGTGCGCACTCTCGAGCTGCGTCATGACCTCGGGCTTTCCGAGGTCGCCCTCGAGTTCAACGGCGTTCGTCACGTCTTGGCGCTCGAGGAGTTTCGAGAGGTCATCGATGAACGCGTTCGTGCGGAGCTAGGACTCGGCACCGCCGATCAGGGAGCGTCGATCGATCTCGCTCTCGTGGACCGGGCCGAGGAGGCCAACGCGAAAGGTGAATGGACCGGGACTATCGCGATGCTTTCGCCTTGGCTCAATCCGATCTCGATGCTGCTGCGGACGGGGGAGTCGGACGAGCTCAGCCCGGACTCACATCGCCGATTGTCCGACGGACTCGACCTGCTCGGGACGGCGTATGCAAACATCGGCGAGCTCGATGCCGCGAACGAGGTTCTGCGGCTCGGGGTGCAATGGGCAGGCGAGACCAGCAAGGCGGCGGATCTGTTCTACGCTCTAGGCCGTGCCTCCGTGCAGGGCGGCAAGCATGGCGAGGCGATTGGCCTTCTTCGTCGTGCGATCCGCCTCGGTGTCGAGGAGAAGGCCGTGCTGCCCCTGCTCGCCAGATCACTTCTGGCTCGAGACCAGGGACTCGCCGCGATGGTGTGTATCGAGCGAGCGCGTGATCTCGATGCGCTCGAGGGAGATGGCGTGGCGCTCAAAGCAGAGCTGGAAGAGCGTTTCGGCGAGTCTTGGGCCGCCTTTGTGGCCTGCATGAGCGACCCCGAGTAGTCGCTTTACATTGGCTCCGAGGCTTCGTACCGTAGCCCTTCGGATGCCGGGCTTTCTTTTGTCGATCGATCAGGGAACCACGGGTTCCACCGCGCTGCTATTGTCACCGGACGCTAGGGTGCTCGGGCGCGCGAACCGCGAATTTCCCCAGCATTTCCCGCAGCCTGGCTGGGTCGAGCACGACCTCGACGAGATTTGGGCGAGTGTGGTCGCAGCGGTCACGGAAGCGATCGAGCGCGCCGGCGTTTCCGCGTCCGACTGCCTCGGCATCGGGATCACCAACCAGCGAGAGACGACCGTCCTCTGGGATCGCAGGACCGGCACGGCGGTGCATCGGGCCATCGTTTGGCAAGACCGACGAACGGCCGACCGCTGCGACGAGCTCAAGCGGGCCGGCAAGGAGCCGATGTTCCGGAAGCGGACCGGGCTCGTTCTCGACCCGTATCTCGCCGGCACCAAGCTCGAGTGGCTCCTCGACCACGTCGATGGGGCGCGGGCGCGGGCAGAGTCGGGGGAACTCGCGTTTGGCACGATCGACTCCTGGCTGGTCTATCGATTGTCGGGCGGGACGGCGCACGTCACGGACGCGAGCAACGCGTCGCGTACCTTGCTCTACGACATCGCTCGTCAGTGCTGGGATGAGGAACTCGCGGCAGAGCTCCGAGTCCCCATGAGGCTGCTTCCCGAGGTGCGTAGCTGCTCGGAGGTGTACGCACACACGCGAGGCATCGCGGGGGTTCCCGACGGAATCCCGATCGCGGGCATGGCGGGCGATCAGCAGGCTGCGCTCTTCGGGCAGACCTGTTTCGCGGTGGGTGATGCCAAGTGCACCTACGGGACCGGAGCCTTCCTCTTGATGAACGCGGGCAACGAACCGGTTCAATCGGACAACGGCCTTCTCACGACCATCGCGTGGCGCATCGGAGACGAGACCGTGTACGCGCTCGAGGGCAGCGCTTTCATCGCCGGCGCCGCGGTCCAATGGCTTCGCGACGGACTCGGCATCATCTCGTCCTCGTCCGAGGTCGAGGCCAAAGCGCGCGAAGTCGATAGCGCGGGCGACGTGGTATTCGTTCCTGCCCTTGCAGGTCTTGGGGCCCCGCATTGGGACCCCCACGCGCGAGGGCTGATTTATGGGCTGACCCGAGACACGACGGCAGCCCACTTGGCTCGAGCGACGCTCGAGGGCATCGCGTTTCAGATCGTCGATCTGGTCGACGCGATGCAGGCCGACGCCGGTCGGTCCATAACCAGACTTCGGGTCGACGGTGGTGCGGCCCGCAATGACTTATTGATGCAATTTCAGGCTGACATGCTTGGGGTGACGATCGATCGCCCCGAAAACGTAGAGACTACTGCTTTGGGCGCTGCTTACTTAGCTGGCATGGCCGTCGGCGTGTTCGATGGTCTTAATTCTGTCGTAGATGCTTACCGTATCGAACGTAGCTTCGAGCCTCAGATGACTCCGGGCGAGCAAGCGAGTCACTTGAAGCGTTGGCGTGACGCGATACGGCGGGCGCGAAGTGAAATGGGCATAAAATGAACGAGACTGATGTCGGGCAAAACAAAGAATCCAATGACGTACCGGTAGCTTGGGAGGCACTAGAAGACGCGTTCGAGAACAACGCACCAGAGGTACATAGCTACCTGCATTTCGACACGGGTGAAGTGATCCGGATCGTGGACGGCGTGGCCGATCCGGGGATGCACTCGCGCATCATGAACGACAGTCGGTATCTGCGAATCGATCCGGTGTCATCGCGCGAACAGTACCGCTGGATGGAGCGGTTCATCGCGACCGTCGAGGAGGAAGAGCTCCGGCGTCGATTGAATATCGCCATCGATGGAAAGGGTGCGTTCAGGCGATTCAAGGACGCCCTGATGAGCCACCCGGTGGACCGCGAGCGCTGGTTCGCGTTTCGTTCCGAGAGACTCCGCTCTTGTATGGAGTCATGGCTGACCGCCCATGGCATCAAGGCGGTGGATCGGCCGACCTGGCATGTGCCGAGCGCCGACGAGGTGGAGGTCGAAGCGACGGCCGAGGCAACGGGCGCGGCCGACAATGGCGCCGAGGTCGAGCGGGTCGTGGCCCGAACCGTCGAGGAAAGCCGCCCACCCGCAAAGGAGGGGAGCCGGGAGCGGCTCCACGGCCTGGTCGATGCGCTCCCCGCCCGGGACTTGGAGACCGCCGCGGCGTTTATGGAGTTCCTCCACGATCGGCCCCGGGCCATGCAGCCTCGGCCGACTCGCCCGTCCCAGCCTGCCCCGGTGCCACCACGCATCGCGAAAGGCGATTGAGCCGGGTCCGCGTTCGCGGCTAGTCCGTCTGGCAACGCATGACCACAAGATGTTGTGGGGGTCACAGGCTGACCTTTACTTCTGGTCGCGTGAGCCGTTGCAATCTCGTTTGTTCAGTGATAGCCACCTCCAGATACTCCTTAGGGGGGCAACGTGAAGATTAGGAAGCTCCAAATCGTTGGTTTCAAGTCCTTTGTGGACAAGACCACGGTCCACTTCGACCACGACATCACCTGTGTCGTGGGCCCGAACGGCTGTGGCAAATCCAACATCGTCGACGCGATCAAGTGGTGCATGGGCGAGCAGTCGCCTTCGCGGCTCCGCGGCAAGCACATGGAGGATGTGATCTTCAGCGGGGCGGAGGGCCGAGGCCCGCACGGCTTCGCCGAGGTCACGCTTACCTTCGAGAACGCCGATGGCTTGGCGCCCCCCGAGTACGCCGAATACGCGGAAATCGAGGTCACGCGGCGCCTCGATCGCCAGGGGCGCAGCGATTACCGGATCAATCGCACGCCGGTCCGGCTCCTCGACATCACCAACCTGTTCCTCGGAACCGGAGTTGGCAAACGCGCCTACTCGATTATCGAGCAGGGCCGGATTGGTTTCATCGTCACTTCGAAGCCCGAAGATCGGCGCAGCATGATCGAAGAGGCCGCCGGCATCAGCAAGTTCAAGCTGAGCAAGCGAGCGGCCGAACGCAAGATGGATCAGACGCGCCAGAACCTCCTGCGCGTTACTGACATCATCGGAGAGCTCGAGCGGAGCCTGTCTTCACTGAAGCGGCAAGCCCAGAAAGCGGAGCGATACAAGCGATACAAGAAAGAGATGCGTGACCTCGATCTATGGGTCGCGTCTCATCGCTTTCTAGAGCTTCGGGGGCAGGTCGGCTCCGTGACGGCGTCGCTCACGGAGGCTCACGAAGACGTCCAGTCGAGCCGCACGGCGTTGGTGGCGAAGGAAGCATCGGTGGAAGCCGAGCGCGTGTCACTCCAACAGATCGGCGTCGAAGTCGAGCGAGGGCAGGCGTACGCCTACGAGCTCGACAACTCGGTGCGACAACTCGAAGGTCTCATTCGTCAGCAACAGGATCGCCAAGCTGCGTTGGTCGAGCGAAAGGAACTCGCTTCGCGCGAGCTCAACCAGCTCGAAGAGCGCCGCCACGAGCTTCAGCAAGAGGTGTCGGGCGTTCGTCTTTCGCTGGGCGAGCTCGAAGACCTCGAGACGCAGTCAGGGCGGCTCTTGGCCGAGGTCGAACGAGAGCTCGATACCCGCAAAAACACTGCACAAGAGGCCGATATGGCCCTCGCGAACGCCCGTGCTCGGCTCTCCGAGGGGCGGGCCCACGTGGCCGGCGCGGAGGCCGTCCTCAACGGCTACGAGGCTCGCCGCACGGAAACACGTGCGCGGGTCGCGCGCCTGCAAGAGGAGAGGGAGTCTCTTTCGGCGCGGGAGGTCGAGCTGCACCAGCAGCGCGGCGAGCATGACGCCCGGATGCTCGGTTTGCGAAGCGGCAGAACGCAGACGGCGGAGCGGCAGACCGAGATCGAGACGCTTCTAGTTTCGCAGAAGGCGGCGCTTGGCGAGGTCGATAGCGAAGTAGAGGCCCTGCGCGAGCAGCTTGCCGTCACTCGATCGCGACTTGCCTCGCTCAACGAGATTCACGAACGCTTCGAAGGTGTCGGTGCGGGTGCACAGGCCGTCATGACGGAGTACGCGCCTGCCGGTGGGGCGGGCGCTGGCCTCGTTGGGCTCGTCGCCGACCGAATCGAGTGCGCGCCGGAGCACACCCGTGCGCTCGGCGCCGCACTTGGTGGCGCACTCGAGTACCTCCTCGTCGACGATACTTCGGCTGCGCTGCGTGCAGCGAACTACCTGGCACGTGAAGAGAAGGGTCGCGCGACCTTTCTTCCGCGTTCACCTGCCGGTTCCGCGCGGGTTGTTCCTCCGTTCCCCTCGGGGTCGGGTGTCGTTGGGCCCCTTGGTTCGCTGGTTCGCCACTCCGCGGCTGACTCCGACTGGGTCCGCTACCTCCTCTATGATGCCCTGGTCGTCGATTCCCTCGAGACCGCGTCGCGCATTCACAGTCAGGGCTTTCAGGGCAAGCTGGTTACGCTCGACGGCCAGGCGCTCCTGCCCGATGGAGCCGTGGTCGGAGGCGCCGAGGACGAGTCCGCCAAGCATCTTCTGCGGCTGAAGCGCGAGATTCGCGAGCTCGACGACGCCTCTGCCACCCAACGGTCCAAGCTCGATCTATCGGTGGCCGAGCAGGGCCGGCTTCGCGTGTCGATTGCGGAGCGCCAGGCGGCCATCGACTCGGCCCGCACCGAGGCACACGACGCCGAACTCGAGATACTGGGGGCAGAGCGTGATCTGCACCTCGTCGGCATGGAGCTCCAGCGCATCGACGAGCGCCGACAGGAGATCGCACGCGCTGAAGCGGAAGCACGGGCGAACGTTTCGCAAATCGATGTGGATGAGGCGAGCACCAAGCGCGAGCTCGCGGATGCACAGCGCCACGTCGCTGACGCTGAAGAAGGTGCAGGCGTGGCCGAGAGTGTGCTTGCCGAGCGACGGCGTGTCGTCGAGGAGCAGGCCGCCAAGGCAACCGAGGTGAAGGTCGCAGCGACTCAGTCGCGGGAGCGCGCCGACCGCGAGCGTTCGGTGCTCATGCAGCTCGATCGGTCGATCGCCGAGCTCAACGCCCGCGAAGATCGCCTCCGGGAAGACGTCGCCATTGCCGACCGCGATCAGGGGCAAGCAGCCGGCCGCATCCTCTTGCATCAGGGCAAACTGAGCGCGACGGCTCATGATGCCTCGTCGGCGCGTGAAGCGCTTTCCGAGCTTCGCGGCCGGTACGATGCGGCCCAGACAGCCCTTGGGGAAGCAGAGGTCGCGCTCAAGGAGCTTCGCGGGACCATCGATGCGAAGTCCAGCGCTTTGAACGAGCTCTCCCTGCGCGAACGCGAGCTGGTCCTCTCGCTCGAGCATCTCGAAGAGCAAGTCTCCGACAAGCATCGGGTCGAGCTCGGCTACGTCATCGGCGACTACCATGCGCGACCGATGCCGGGACCCGACGACACCGCAAGGGCCGAAGAGCTCCAGCGCCTCATCGACCGGATGGGCGAGATCAACCTCACCGCCATCGAGGAGTACGAGGAAAACGCGGAGCGCTACGAGTATCTGACCAGCCAGCGGTCCGATCTCGAAGAGGCGCTCGGGAAGCTCGAGAAGGCCATCCGGCAGATGAACCGCGAGAGCCGGGCAATGTTCCGCGAGGCATTCACCGCGATCAACGAGCGGTTCAAGCGCATTTACCCGATGCTCTTCCGTGGCGGCAAAGCGGAGCTTCGCCTTACGGAGCCGCAGGACATGCTCGAGACGGGCGTCGAGATCCTCGCGCAACCGCCCGGCAAGCGTCTCGGCTCGCTCGAGCTGATGAGCGGTGGCGAGAAGGCTCTGACTGCGGTCGCGTTGATCTTCGCGATCTTCCAGTACAAGCCCAGCCCGTTCTGCCTCCTCGACGAGGTCGATGCACCGCTCGACGAGGCGAACATCAGCCGCTTCGCCGAGACGATTCAGCAGATGACTGACCGTTCGCAGTTCATCATCATCACGCACTCAAAGCGCACGATGGAGTACGGCGACGTCCTCTACGGCGTGACGATGGAGCAGCCTGGCGTCTCGAAGCTCGTCTCAGTCGAGCTTCGTGGAGAGAAGCGACCCGTTCCCGCTGCGGTCGAAGCCGCGGAGTGAGCCCGTCGGCACCGCGTCATGGGACGTGGTGTGGCGCCTGAAGATTGGTGACCGTTACGGGTGGTCCCGCCGCGGAGGGCACCTCGGGCGGCATGCTCAGACTCGAGGCGCGTGCGCCGAGGATGAGGTGATTCGGATTGCCGCTGCGCCAGTCCTTTCCCCGCTTCAGCTCGTTGTCGAGAAACCAGCCGACGAGGTTTGGATCGTCATCCTCAGCTGACGATGGCGTCGAGCGCCTTGGCGTGGCGCTCGGCGAGTTCTTCCACGGGCACGGCGCAGACCCCCTCGATATCGAGGGTCGCTCCTGTGACGGTTCCGATTTTCTGGAAGGGGACACCATAGCGGTCGCACAGCTCGCCGAGCTCGCCCGCATGGCTCGCCGAAAGGCTGACGATGATGCGCGAGGGCTCCTCGCTGAACAGCAGAGCGTGCGGCGGTGCGTCGTCGTCGGCGGGGAGGGTGATCTTCGCGCCGAGACCGAGCGCGATGCAGGATTCGGCCAGACAGATTCCGAGGCCGCCGTCGCTGACGTCATGCGCACTGCGCAGGAGCTTCGATTTAGCGAGCTCGATCATTGCGTGCTGCAGGGCGGCTTCCGCTTCGAGGTCGATGCCGACCGAGGCGCCGACGACTTTGCCCGTCTGTTGGACGAGCCACTCGGAGCCGCCGAGGACACCGCGCGATGGACGGCCGAGGTGCACGATGATGTCGCCCTCGCGGACGAAACCCAAGCCCAGCCTGTGCTCCGGGTCCTCGAGCTGCCCGACGACCGCCACGGTGGGTGTCGGCAGTATCGCGTTGCCGTCCGTCTCGTTGTAGAGGCTCACGTTGCCGGAGACCACGGGCGCGTTGAGAGCGGTGCACGCCGCGGCGAGCCCGTCTATCGCTTGCGCGAAGCGCCACATTTGCTCGGGCACCTCGGGGTTGCCGAAGTTGAGGCAGTCCGTCAGGCCGAGCGGCTTGGCGCCCACGCACACGATGTTGCGGGTGCACTCGGCGACTGCCATCGCAGCGCCGACGAAGGGGTCGAGCTCGACGTGGCGGCCATTGCAGTCGGCCGAGATCGCGATGAACTTTTCTTTCGTTCCGTCTTCGTCTTCACAGAAGACGCGCACGACCGCGGCATCGCCTTCGCCAGGGCCGATCACCGTGCCGTCTCGGACGATGTGGTCGTACTGACGCCAAATCCACGAGCGGCTCCCGATGTTCGGTGAGCCGATGAGCTGAAGAAGCTCCGCGCCCAAGTCCTCCGGTGTCTGGCCGGCCATCGTCACCAGCGAGGGCCGGTCCGGGCGAGGCGTCTGCGGGCGGTCGTACTTGGGCGCCGCGTTGGTGAGCAGGTCGACGGGGAGGTCGACCACGACGACCGGATCGGGCTTGCCGGTACCGTCGAAGGGATCGTATTCCGGCGTCGCCTTGCAGACGAAGCGCCCCGTGTCCGTGACTCGACCCACGATCGAGGCGTCGAGGTCCCACTTCGCGCAGATGTCGAACACCTCTTGCTCGCGACCTTCCTTGGCCACCATCAGCATGCGCTCCTGCGATTCGCTCAGCAGCATCTCGTAGGGGCTCAGCGCCTTGGTGCGGCGGGGGATCGCGTCGAGGTCGAGCTCGATTCCGTTCCCGGCGCGGTCTGCCATCTCCACAGACGAGGAGGTGAGCCCGGCGGCACCCATGTCCTGCACTCCCGAAAGGCAGTCGGTCGCGAAGATCTCGAGGCAAGCTTCGAGGAGGAGTTTCTCCATGAAGGGGTCGCCTACCTGCACGGTCGGGAGCTTGCTGTCGGTCTCCTCGCCGAACTCCGCGCTTGCCATGGTCGCGCCATGGATACCGTCGCGACCTGTCTTGGCGCCGACGTAGAGGATCGCGTTTCCGACACCCTCGGCGACGCCGAAGAACAGGTCGTCGGTCTTTGCGATGCCCACCGTGAACGCATTGACGAGGATGTTCCCGTCGTAGCTGGCGTCGAACTGGACCTCTCCGCCCACGGTCGGAACGCCGATGCAATTGCCATATCCTCCGATGCCGGCGACCACGCCCTTCAGCAGATGGGGAGTCTTCGGGTGGTCCGGGCGACCAAAGCGGAGCGAGTTGAGCGAGGCGACAGGACGGGCGCCCATCGTGAACACGTCGCGCAGGATGCCGCCAACACCGGTCGCAGCTCCCTGGTATGGCTCGATGTAGGAAGGGTGGTTGTGCGACTCCATCTTGAAGACCGCGCAAAAGCCATCGCCGATGTCGACCGCGCCGGCGTTTTCACCGGGGCCTTGGACGACCTGCGGGCCGGTCGTGGGCAATCGACCGAGGTGAAGGCGTGAGGACTTGTACGAGCAGTGCTCGGACCACATCACGCTGATGACTCCAAGCTCCGCGTAGCTCGGCGTTCGGGAGAGCGTGCTGAGGACGCGTTCCCATTCCTCGTTGGAGAGCCCGAACTCGCGGGCGATCTTCGGGGAGCTGTCGGGCTCGCCGGGAAAGTTGGCGGGTGTGGTCATGAGAGCCCCAAGTGACGACGAAGCGAGTCAAAGAGGGTGAGCCCGTCTTCGTTGCCGAGGATGGCCTCACTTGCGCGCTCCGGATGAGGCATCATGCCGAGCACGTTCTTGTCGCGGTTGTACACGCCAGCGATGTCGCCGACCGAGCCGTTCGGATTGGCGTCGCTTCCAGCGGGCAGCTCGCCATGTTGCGTGCAGTAGCGGAACGCGACCTGACCGTGCTCCTCGAGCTCGGCAAGACCGCTCTCAGTCGTGTGGTAGCGGCCGTCAGCGTGCGCGATCGGAAGGCGTAGGACCGTGCCCTGGCCCATGTCGGTGAACGGGCCTTCGTTCTCGACCCGGAGATGCACGTCGCGGCACTCGAAGCGCAGGTGCGCGTTGCGGGCGAGAGCGCCCGGCAAGAGGCCCATCTCGGTGAGGACTTGGAACCCGTTGCAAATGCCTAGAATCGGGCCCCCTCGGGAGGCAAACTCGCGAATCGAGGCGACGATCGGGCTGAAGCCGGCGATTGCCCCGGCTCGCAGGTAGTCCCCATACGAGAAACCGCCGGGAATCACGACGGCATCCGCGTCTCCCAAGGTGGTGCTCTTGTGGAAGGCGTACCAGGCGTCCGCGCCCACGATGTCCCGCACGGTGTGCAGGGCATCCCAGTCGGCGTTCGAGCCTGGGAATTGAACGACAGCGACTCTCATCGGCGCGCGGAGCATAGACCGGACGCCGCGCCAGGCAATGCGGAACTGGGGCTATCGAATCGGCTCGAAATAGCCGTGGGCAAGCTCATCTTCGAGGCCTTCGACGGGGCTGATCCGAAACACGATCGTGCCGCGGCAGCTCGCCGCGTCGACCATCCCGTACGCGCGACTGTCCTGGCCCATGTAAGGGCGGAAGTCGCCCAGCAAGTAGAGCTTCCCAGTCGTCACCTCGGTCTTCTTCACTCGCTGTCGCCCGCGGTCTTCTCTGAACACCGAATGCGACCCCTCGCCAAGGTATTCGGTGCCCCAGACCAGTGAGTAGGTGCGTTGATTGTCGCCGTTGTGGAAGCTGGTCTCGCCCCGGCGTTCAAAGCGGATCGGCTCGGCGTTCAGCCGAAGCTCTTGTCCGAACGAGTTGATCGTCATCCCCTCGGTCGCGGCCACGCGGCCCACCACGAACCCTTCCTCGCTGGGGTGCTGGCAGACGGCGATCGAGCCCAAGGAGGGGGAAGCCCGTCGGTTGATCAGCACGCGCTCACCGCGGACGAGGGTGGGCGCCATGCCGTTGTGCCCGACCGAGGCGACGTCGAACCACACGACCTTTAGAATCAGCCCGACCACGATGAGGATCGCGCCGACCCAGGACAGGAACCCGAGCCCAGTTCGAACCGTACCCACGATGCTGTCCTATTCACCGTGAGGAGCGGTCTTGTCAAGCTCGTCGACGAAGCGCCGCAGGGCGTCTCTCGGGCGCGCTGCTTCGTAGAGTGCACGACGAATCGCCACCCCAGCGGCCCCGGCGCGGACGAGGTCCGCGACGTGCTCCGATCCGACGCCGCCAAGTGCATATGTCGGTAGCCCGACACCCGCGATCTGCTCCGCGAAGCCTGCCATTCCGAGCGGAGCGGACTTCTCCGGCACCGCGAAGACAGGGCTCAGGAAGGCGAAATCAGCCCCTTCAGCAAGCGCGCCGAGGAGGCCGGGGCGCGAGTGCCGCGAAGCACCGATGCACGAACACCCCTCCCAGCTCGCTCGCACTTGGTTCGCCGGGAGACCCGCCTCGCCTAGGTGCACCCCGTCCGCTTGGACGATCTGGGCGACGTCCGGCCGACCATTGACGAGCAGCAGGGCACCCGAGAGCCGGGTGATCGCGCGGAGTTGCCGGCCCCAGGCGACGAGCTGGCGATCGTCGACGCGCTTGGCGCGGAGCTGCACCCCCACCAAGCCGGCAGGGCATCCCTCAAGTGCCTCAGCGATCGCGGGCACCGGCCCCCCAGCGGCCTCCGGCATCGTGATGAGCCAGATTCGCGGAAGCTGCATGCGACTAGCTGCGGCCGAGCTGTTCCGAGCCGACGACGCCCTTTAGAGGGCTCGACGCCGTTGCGTACAGCTTTCGTTCGATCCGGCCGGCCAAGAAGGCATCGCGGCCGGCTTCAACGGCGGATTTCATTGCGCGCGCCATTCTCACCGGATCCGATGCGCCCGCGATGGCGGTGTTCATCAGGACGCCGTCGATTCCGAGCTCCATCGCGATCGCTGCATCGGAGGCGGTGCCGACGCCGGCATCCACGATGACCGGGACCCCCGCGTGCTTCACGATGATTTCGATGTTGAATGGATTGCGCACGCCGAGGCCGCTTCCAATCGGAGCGGCGAGCGGCATCACCGCCGCGCACCCGAGGTCTTCGAGGCGGCGTGCGGCCACCGGGTCGTCGTTGAAATAGGGCAGCACTGTGAAGCCGTCGTCGACGAGGGTCTTGGCGGCTTCGAGGGTCGCTGGCACGTCCGGGAAGAGCGTCTTCTCGTCGCCGATGACCTCGAGCTTGATGAGGGGCGTGTCGAGGAGCTCGCGCGCGAGGCGTGCGGTGCGAACTGCGTCGTCTGCGGTGTAGCAGCCGGCGGTATTCGGCAAGAGGGTGTACTTGCCTTCGCGAAGGACGCTCATGATGGTGTCAGAGCCAGTCGCGCCGAGGTCGACCCGTCGCACGGCGACGGTCACCACTTCGCACTCCGAGATGCGCAGAGCCTCCCTTGCGGTGTCGAGGTCGGGATACTTTCCCGTGCCGGTGAACAGGCGCGATCGAAATTCGAACTCGCCGATCTTCAATAGGTCTTCAGTCACTCAACCGCCTCCCACGAAATGAACCACTTCGACCCGGTCGCCCTCTTCGAGCGCGGTGCTCTCGTGGCGCGCGCGTGGCACCACCTCTTCGTTGCGCTCCACGGCTACCAAGGTGTCGCCCAATCCGAGTGAGGTCAGCAATTGCTTGACCGTCGTGCTCGGTTCGACCTGCCGTTCCTCACCGTTGACCACGAGACGCATGGACGCGGAGGGTAGGTCCGCCCAGTTCCGGCTGCAAGCTGGCTGGTGCTGTGGGCGCGAGCCCGGGCGAGTGATACGCTCGGCGCGTGAAGCGGATCGTGCAGGGGGACAATCTGGATGTGCTGGCTACGCTGCCGGCGCAGTTCGCGCGGCTGGTGTACATCGATCCGCCGTTCAACACGGGCCGCTCCCAGTCGCGAGACCGGATGCGCGTCAAAGCTACGGACAAAGGCGGACGTACCGGTTTCGGTGGGAAGCAGTACGCCGTGGAGCGACTCGAAAGCCCCAGCTATGCCGATACGTTCGACGACTACGCTGGGTTCCTGTTGCCGCGCATCGAGGCCTCTCTTCGGTGCCTCACCGCAGATGGATCCCTCTTCGTGCACCTCGACTACCGGGAGGCCCACTACGTGAAGGTCGCGCTCGATCGCTTGCTCGGTCGCGACTGTTTCCGCAACGAGATCATTTGGGCCTACGACTTTGGCGGACGCCCTAAGCGATGGTGGCCGGCCAAGCACGAC
>Ga0316193_10002445_pt1 | contig 13100 bp, 11 predicted proteins | sample MerIslsedime2_MG_FD_207735 | JGI IMG/M metagenome (GOLD analysis project Ga0316193, IMG submission 207735) | Coastal sediment microbial communities from Maine, United States - Merrow Island sediment 2 | ecosystem: Environmental > Aquatic > Marine > Coastal > Sediment | place: USA: Maine...
TGCGACTCCGAAACGTATCCCAAAAGTTCAGCGTGAGCGTTGATGAAGCCAGACCCAGGGTTTTAAAAACAGACTCAGATCGCAAGGCATTTATAAAAAAATACTTCAATGATGACATCAGGCACACCCTAAATTATGACCTTATCATCAATACCGGTACGTTAAGTATCGATGACGTAGTTAATTCCGTCAGCGGAACTTTGAGTCAATTGAACAGGGCTTAATCCGAATATTTCACGTAGATTTTCGGTGCTTTTCCGAAAATGATGATAACTGCCTTGAAGGTTCAGTATTTGGAGGCCGAAAAATGCATGATTAGGAACCGAAATCATTAATTCGAGACCTTTACTATCTGCTATAAACGACAGGTCTTTGAGGCCCTAAATTATTTGGGATATCTGCAATGATGTACGACTTTCAACCTCCTGGATTAATGTGATACTCAAAAGATATCGTACAATTATATATCAAATCAAAGAGTTGTCTTCGTTGAAAAGTATCAGATTATTGAATTTTCAAAATGATCTGAAGCCGAGTCAAAGTACAGCACGTCATGGTAAAAAAAATCATTAAAAATATAGCTCAAATGATACATCAAGTTGATCCAACGGCATGCTTTGCCTTTGAGTTTTGGGATGGTGATGTAATATGCTTTGGAGATATTCCCAGAGCAATTTTGCGAATGAAGACTAGGAGTTGTGCCCATAATATCATCAGAAAGGGCTTTTTAGGGTTTGGCGAATCTTATATGAAGGGAGACCTAGAAATAGAAAACGATATGTCGGAGCTTCTTCGCCTCGGGTTGGCCATTGGTTTTGACGATTATAATTTACCTTTATGGCAACAATTTCGATTATCTATTATAGAACTGCTTAGTCGTGATACAGGACGCCGTGAACGAAAAAATATCTCTTACCATTACGACCGTTGTGATGAATTCTACCCACTTTATCTTGATAAGACTCTGACATATTCATGTGCATATTTTAAAAAATCAGACGATTCTCTTGAGCAGGCTCAATTGAATAAATACGATCATATTGCTCGTAAACTTTTACTAAAGCCTAATGAAACATTGCTCGACATTGGATGTGGTTGGGGTGGAATGCTTATCTTCGCTGCTCAAAAATACGGTATTAGGGGAGTAGGAAATACATTATCGAAAAATCAGTTCAAATATGCCAATCATAAAATTAGGGAATTGGGTCTTCAAGATCGCCTCAAGGTTTTATACCAAGACTACAGAGAATTAAACGGTAAATTTGATAAAGTAGTTTCCATCGGTATGTTTGAGCACGTCGGAAAAAAATTCATCCCAGCCTTTATTGGAAAAATGTCGGGTTTATTGAAAACCGGCAGCTTGGGTTTGCTACATACCATTGGGGAAAATACCCCGTCTACTAGCACTCCATGGACGTTTAAGTATATCTTCCCGGGGGCCTATATTCCTACACTTCATGAAATTGCATTAGAAATGGAAAAAACTGGTTTTTCCATACTAGATGTAGAAAATTTACGGTTGCACTATGCCAAAACTCTCGAAAAGTGGGCAGAAAATTATGAGGAAAATATAAAGAAAATAAGAGAATTATTTGATGAAACGTTCGTGAAGCAATGGCGCCTTTTTTTAAACAGTTCCGCAGTAGGATTTAAATATGGCAAGTCTCAACTTTTTCAAATTCTTTTCTCCAAAGGATCAAACAATTTTTTACCGTTAACCCGAGCACATGTATATATTGAATAAAGAACTCCTTCCCTTTACCAGGCTTTGTGAACATTGGCTGTGAGAATCAACAATGATATACTTGAAATAAAATTTGTGAAAACAAAAGAACTGCAACAATGCTGAGGATTAAAAAAATTATCTTCATAAAAGACCCGGTATAATTTTCTCACATTATTTACCATGACTTCAGTGAATGGTTTTTTAATAAAACGATAAAGAAAGGGGGTAAAACATGGCCTATCTCAAAATATTGTTGCCCTTTAATTTTACGGAACATGATAATAAAGCCCTGGACTATGCAATTAGAACTTATGCTGGTCATGAAGATGCTCACATTACACTATATAATGCACATACACCTGCACCCGATATTGATATGCGAAGTGATCCGGTGATGGAAAGAATGCGGAGCCATCTGGATTATCTTTTAAAACAAATTTTTGATCAGGAGAATGCACTCCAAAAGGCCAAAGAGAAGCTGCTGCAAAGTGGTTTTTCCAGTGATCGGGTCAAATATATTTTTGAGCCCTCAAAAAAGGACATTGCCGGCGACATTATTGATCAAGTCTCAAAAGGCAACTTTGATGTGGTTATCTTGAATCGCAAACCAAATAAAATAACCCGGTTTTTTACAAGAAGTGTTTTATTCAAAGTTGTATCGACGGCAAAAAATGTAACCGTATGTGTTGTTAATTGACTTTCTATGGAAAAGGAGGAATTCCATGACTATAAATGATATTATGGATTTGGATACTTTTAAATTGATTGTCAGATCCATTGCTGAATCCGAAAACCTGGAAGCAATGGGAAACCGGTCGACTCAGCTTCTAGTGGGATCTCTGGGAATAAAAGCGAGTGCTATATTTGCATTGAATCCTGAAACTGAAGAGATCGAAACTTTAGCTAGTTTCGGACTGAGCATCGATTATTTAAATAAAGGACCCATCAAGATTGCTAAAAGTAAAGGATGGACATCAGAAAAGGAGCCGGTAGTTATCAATGATATTACAAAAACCGAGTTGCTGCAATACCCTGAGCAAACCAAGCGAGAGGGTATAATGGCTATGATTTCTATACCCATCATCTTTTTCGGCAGGGTAATAGGTCTGCTAAGGATGTATCATCACGAGACATGGGATATCTCAAAAGAGGATCTAGACACATTCTCTGTCCTGGCAGAAATCATCGGCATGGCGATGATGTACTCACGGATCCTAAATGCGTTACAATCGGTAAAAGATTCTGTAAACGAAGTTCATTCCATATGGCTTCAGCCGAAAGGTAGATAGCCCGTATTTCTCAAAGAAGAATTAACTCAATTGATTATACTTTGAAAACCACGACCTCGGCTGATAGATTTGTTATAAATAAGTTAACTTATCTACTGATTCGATTTAGACCCTATTCAATGACCCTACAAACGTTCAAATTTTGCTATAGAAGCCTGTGGGGCAAACTTTCCGTTCGGCCCGATGAGGTAATCTCGATGTAGTCCAGTTTTCTCTGCAGCTCAGCAATAGTGGCTGCACCGCCGTATGTCAGCCCGGAGCGCAATCCGCCGATGATGTCGGAAATAATCTTGTTTTCGTCTTCCCGGTAGGGGACCTCAATTGAAACGCCTTCCGAGGTTTTCCATTCCGCAATGCCTCCATGGAATTCTTTTTGGACTTCGCTGCTCGCCAGTCCGCGGTAGGTTTTCACCTTTACCTCTTCTCCATTTTTTCCTTCTTTACGAATCACAGGTCCTGGCGTCGGCCTAGTGCCTGCCAGCATACTCCCCAACATAACGAAATCCGCTCCGAAAGCCAGCGCTTTGACAATATCTCCGGGATACCGGATACCACCATCGGCAACAACCGAACGATCCACCCGTGAGCAGTTTTTAATCGCTGTTAGATTGGGCACACCGAAACCCGTCTTGATCCTTGTCGTGCAAACCGAACCGCCGCCGATACCCACTTTAACGATATCGGCACTGCAGGAAGCAAGGTGATCGGCTCCGGCATAAGTTGCCACGTTTCCTGCCATGATGCAGGGTTCATCACCAAGCATCTTGCGAATGCTTTTGAGGGTTCTTCCCACATACTTAGCATGGGCATGTGCGACATCAATACAAAACAGATCTGCACCGGCGTCTCGCAAAGCTTCGACCCGTTCCAGGTCTTTGGTCCCACAGCCGACAGACACAAACGTCGGGCACCTGCAATCCTTAAACATGCGCACATTTTTTTCTATAGACATATAACGATGTAAAACGCCTATACCGCCCTTAGCTCCGATATAATTGGCCATGTCCGTCTCGGTGATGGTGTCCATGTTTGCGGTCATCAACGGTAGCTTAAGGGATAGCTTTTCCTTTTTGCATATCATTGAGATGTCAACAACTTTTCGGGATTCCCAGTGGTTGTAAGAAGGCACCAAGAGAATGTCGTCATATGTAAAAGCTTTCATCGAAAATCCTCCTTGAAATATAATACGCTTATATTGATAATTGCTTTATAGCATTTATCTGTTTTTTCTGCTCCCTTTAAATGTATTCACCACCTCCATGATGACGAGGGAAATATCGGTATTGTTTTATGATGCGTTGGTTTTGCCTTCCTCAATGAACTCACAGAAGATCATAATATTAAATAAGTATCAGTGGCGGAGTTTCTCACTTTTTTGTTTTAATCCCATATATTGAGATTCTATAATTTTACTGAATGCTTTGATACCTGGAATGAAAAAAAGATAGCAGTGGCCTGATTTTTTTGTGGTACCACAATCCCTTATCACCAAACGATAATTGTGGCGATTACTTCAATATCAAACAGGTTTTTGATGCCTTAAAAGGTTGTGATATCGCTTTTTCAATTAAGGAGTTTTTTTCTTTAACAGAATAATGCTATACATGATTACATCACTCCATCTTTGTTTTTGGCATTTCAGTCGAAGGCTGAGGTGACACACAAAAACTAACTCACCTCTTTTTTCCGGGGAGATTCCGATTTTCTCGGAATCTTCTTGGGTTTTTGTGTTTTTATTGTATCTTTCTCGAACGCAATTTAATCTTTGGTTATTCTTGCTAAGAGTTCTCCTCCTGCAATAACACCTCCAACCCATAAACTTAATATATGTCCTTTAGTGGGAGTACGGATTTTTTTTTCAGAGAAATCAGGAAAACTGATTAAATTTCCTAGGTAATTTGTTTTTTTTCCAAGCTGTTGGAGATTCGGAATAAATAATCCACTATTCTCTGCTTTAACGCTTCTCATTTTATCATCATCTATTGGTATTGATTTGAATGTTTGAGGTTTTGCAAGATTTCCTGTATATTTTAAAAAGCTTTCTATTATTTTTAACCCTTCATTTATATACTCATAAGTGATTCTTTTTCCTTCACCTAATTCAACAGTTATTGCTTTTATGTTTCTGTCTAGAAGACACCCTACCAGTGTGTTCTCAAGAGGTTCTTTTCTTAGTAAAATAAATGGAACATCAAGATGTGCAATCAAATCTTGGACATCAGAGTATCTCCGTTCATATAATCTTGCTTGAGGCGTGTCTAAAATATTATCATTACCGTTGTGAAGATCTAAAACACAACCACATTTATTAAGTATTTTGAATATGCTGTAACACATTTTTTCTGTAATTACGCCATCTTTCTTTCCAGGCCAGCAACGATTCATATCTTTTCTATCTATCCTGCTAATTCTTTCTTTTACATTATATGCTAAAGGGTTTGCTACAGGGAAGATGATTATTTTTCCTTTGAGAGGGTATTTTATTTTCAAGAATTCTTTGAGAATAACAATTGAAAAAAACTCATTTCCATGCTGAGTTGCGACTATTCCTGTAGTAGGTCCTTTCTTTTTTGAATCTACTATAAAATAAGGTATTCCGACTGGAGACCCATCAGGTAATTCTTTAACAACCAACATTTTATTTTCTATTTTCATATTCGAAATCTCTTTGTAAATTTTTATATTTTTTGAAAAACCAAACTCTATTCAAGCTTTGCTTTGTAACTCCTTAAATTCTCTAACAATCAATCTAAGATGCTGTCAATTCTTTTATTGACATTCGATTTTTTTCTATCAAACCAAAAGTTTTAAGTACGTTTAAAAGTAAGATGATATTGAGTTATGGGAGCACATAATGCCATATCACCAAACGATGGTTGCGGTGATTATTGCAAAATCAGACAGGTTTTTGATCCCTTAAAAGGTTATGATATCGTTTTTCAATAGGGGCAAATCCATTTTTTGGGGTTAGCTTTTTGATTTTTTTTGAATTTTGGGATATATATTATCATCATCTGAATTTTTCAAAAACAATAGGTATAAAATGTATAGACCTGTCATTATCATTCATATAGCGGCAGCAGTGGCTATATTTATGATTGCCGGCTGCGCCACTCTGCCAAAAGATTTTGATCGACCCGAATCGTATGCTTTGACCGATACGGAAAATACAGCTTTCGGCAAGGCACGCGCTGAGGAAAGATCAGCACACCCGGAAGAATCTGGATTCCATTTGCTGGGCAACGGCTTGGATGCGTTTGTGGCCCGTGCGGTATTGTCCCATTACGCCGAGCGCAGCATTGATGTTCAGTATTACCTGTATCACAATGATTTGGTCGGCCGATTGTTCACCGATCTACTGCTCGAAGCAGCCGATCGAGGCGTGAGAGTGCGGCTGCTGGTTGACGATATGGATCTTGCCGGCAGGGATCTGGGGGCGGCTGCTTTGGATAGCCATCCCAACATGGAGGTGCGAATATTCAATCCCTTCAGTAGAAATGTGGGCCGGACCTCCCAGTTTGTGACTCGCTTGGGCTCTGTGACCCGGCGAATGCACAATAAATCGTTTACCGTGGACAACCAGGCTACCATCCTCGGGGGACGCAATATCGGCAATGAATACTTTGATGCCGATCCGGATTTAGCCTTTGCCGATCTGGATGTATTATGCATCGGGCCAGTGGTCAAAGAAGTTTCTTCTGTTTTTGATCGCTATTGGAACAGTGAACTAGCTTATCCCGCCTCGGTACTTCTCAAAGACGATCCTCCGACACCTGAAAAAGTTGAAAAACTTCGAGGGAAATTGAACAAATATGTGGCCGATCAAACCGATTCTAACTATCTGCAGGCGCTACGTCATTCCGACCTGGCCAACGAAATCCGAGAAGGCCAGGTTAAATTCAGGTGGGGAGATGCAGAGGTGGTGTTTGATCGACCGGAAAAACTTCTTCACGATTTCAACCAAACCCAATATCATCTCTCGCCGATGCTCAAACCCTATTGGGAAGGGGTTGAAAAAGAACTGATCATATTCTCTCCATATTTTGTGCCGGGCAAACCGGGAACCGCTTTTTTGACCCAGCTGGCCCAACGCGGGGTTCGGGTGCGCATCCTGACCAACTCTCTGGCCTCAAACGATGTGGGGTTGGTGCATGCCGGCTATCAGAAATACCGCAAGAAACTGCTGCGCGGCAGGGTCGAGCTTTATGAGTTGAACAAAAAGTTGACTCGGAAACAGCGTAAAGAAAAAAAGGGGGCGGGCGGCTCGTCCAAGGCCAGTCTACATGCCAAATCGTTTGTCTTCGACCGCAACCAAGTCTTCATCGGCTCTTTGAATCTCGATCCCCGGGCCGTTCTGCACAACACCGAAATCGGCGTGGTGCTGAAAGTGCCTGAAATCGCAGAAGAGATGGCAAAGGGGTTTGAAGAGAACATTGAACAGGTGGCCTTTCGGTTAGAGCTAAAAAAAGACGAAAACGGGCACGAACAGCTTGTCTGGCACGGTTGGGAAAAAGGGAAGCAGGTGGTTTATACTCATGAGCCCCACACAGGCTTTTGGCGCCGGTTTGGTATCGGTTTTATGAGTATTTGGCCAATTGAATCGCAGTTGTAAAACGTCTCTTGAAGAAATAAGAATTAGATCCCAAATCATCAAACTTTACAGGATATTATAACAACTCCAATTTTCACACTTTTAGAGCTTTTCAATATTATAAACTACGATTGGTTTGTTCAATCGGCAAGGCTTACGATTCCTGGAATGGAAACAAACTATCAATGGTTATAATTTATTGAGATATCTTCATAACATATCACCCAACGATCGTTACGGCGACAACTATTATATAATGGATTCGTCAAACTGTTCGCACCTCAACTCATATATACTCCTTAACTTATTAAATCATCTGAGGTATAATTAGGTCAGTTCTTACGCACAACAAAACGTGAAGGCTTTTTTCCTTAGCCAAACCACAAATTATACACGGAAGGTATATATTTTCGAAGCAAAATTTCTAAAAATACAATATGATCAAAAGGATCATTGTTTGATTTTCTCTTAGATATTTTTTTCGATGATATAAACATCTCCCTTTTCTATACGTTCAACTGATTGAGGTGAATAATGAACGAGAACGAACAAAACAAGTCAGGTCCTGAAACTTTGTTTGCGGACTGGATGAAAACATCCACAGCATTCTGGGAATCGATGGCCTCGATGTGGCCCGCCTTCAATACTGCCAGTGGCGTTACACCGGATTCAAAAAGAGATGATAAAACAAGTCGGTTTCAGAAATCATGGGAAAGCACTCAAAAAACCTGGAAAGCATGGTCACAGATTATCACTGAACCGGAAACCATGAAAACTCTTTTTGAAGAAACAGGGACGCTTCCGGAAATCTTTTTGAAAATCGCCCAAACCGGCCTGAACAGTTTTGTTCATCTTCAACAGCAATGGCTTGAAAGGGCCGGAAAAGTTCAGGAATCTACAAAATCGTATACGTTTGAAAACATCGACGAAGATGCCCTTAAAGTGTGGACTAAACTCTATGAAACAGAATTGAGAAAAATTTTCAATATACCACAATTGGGATTAACGCGATTTTATCAAGAGAAAATGATCCGGACGATCGATAAGTATAACATTTTCCAAACTCGGGTGACTGAATTTTTTAGGCTTTTATCGTTGCCCATGGAAAAGTCCTTCCAAGTCCTTCAGGAAAAGCTGGTGGCATTGGCGGACGAAGGAAATCTTCCTGAAGATTCAAAAGTGTATTATCAGATGTGGATAAAAATTCTGGAAGGACTTTACATGACACTATTTCAATCTTCGGAATACACGAGAATCCTGAATAAAACCCTTCATTCAATGTCGGAATTTTCAGAAGCCAAAAAAGATCTATTGCAGGATACCCTTTTATATACACTTCCTATCCCGACGCAAAAGGAGATGGATGAACTGTACAAAGAGATTTACCTTTTAAAAAAGCGAATAAAAGAACTTGAAAATCGTTCATAAGGATATCGACTGACCTGTTTAAATTTTATTGCGTAACATGCAGTTTAGTCGTCAAATCCGAAATCTCAAATCCAGAATCGGATTGGAGGTGATTTCATGGCTCAGTCCAAAATATCTGTCGATCTAATTTTATCCAAACTGGCCGAGGAAGCGGGAAAGGCCGGGGAAAGCGCTCAAAAAGCGTCGGATGTGCTGCTGGAACCCCTTGAAACCGAGATCGCCGTCACACCTTATGATGTCGTTTATGAAGAAGATCGGGTAAAATTGAAGCATTATAAGCCGACTGTTGAAATTCAACTCAAAAGGCCTCTTCTGGTGGTTTACGCGTTGATCAACCGGGAAACCATGCTTGATCTTCAGCCTGGAAGGAGCGTGGTCCAGAATTTTTTACAAGAAGGAATAGACGTCTATATGATCGATTGGGGTTATCCGGCTCGCAAAGATAGGTATCTCACCATCGACGATCATGTGAACGGATATATGGATAACATCGTTGATTTTATTCTCGACAAACACAATCTGGATAAAATCCATTTGATGGGCATTTGCATGGGCGGTACGTTTTGTGTTATTTACTCCGCCCTTCATCCCGAGAAAATTAAAAATATGGTGACCACGGTGACACCCACAAACTTCGATACCAATCAGGGACTGTTGCATATCTGGATGAAGGATATGGATGTGGATCGTATTGTAGATACTTACGGTAATATCCCTGGAGATATCATGAACATGGGTTTTCTGTTACTTAATCCGGCCCGATTGATAATCGACAAGTATGTGGGATTTATAGAAAATATGGCCAACAAAAATTTCGTGGAAAACTTTGTCCGGATGGAAAAATGGATCTTTGACAGCCCGGATGTGCCTGGAGAGACTTTTCGACAGTTTGTTCGAGATTGTTACCAGAAGAATCTGCTGATCCAAAACAAAATGGAAGTGGGCGGAAAACGTGTGGATCTAAAAAAAATTACCATGCCCCTTTTGAATTATTACGGAAAATATGACCATCTTGTCCCGCCAGAAGCCTGCGAACTGCTTACAGGTAAGGTTGCCAGCAAGGATACCGAAGATATTTGTTTGGACACGGGTCATATTGGTATTTATGTGAGTTCAAAGTGCCAAAAGGAATTTGCACCCAGAATTGTTCGCTGGCTCAAAGAGAGGGATAAAGACGAAAAGAAGCGTGGAACAAAAAAAACCACTGCGAAAAAAAGAGTTGCGAAAAAGACCCCAAAAAAAACAGCAACATTGAAAACTAAAACGAAAAAATAATTTGTTAGGAGACATTCGATGACCAAAAGAAACAATTATTTTAAAACCTTTTGCAAAATCAGCAAGGCATTTGGAACAACGCTGAGTAAAGAAAAACTTCTGGACTTGATCGTCCATAGCGCCATCGACACCATGGATGCAAAAGCTGCATGTCTTTTTCTGGCTGATGAGGAAAAGGATGTGTTTGTTCCAATGGCTCGGAAAGGATTGTCTGAAAACTATCTGCATGCAAACCCCATACAAGCCAAGAAAATCGTAGACGAAATTTTAAAGGGGGGATATCTCTCGTTTTACGATGCAACCACGGATCCTCGTCTGGAAAACCTTGAGGCGAAAAAAGCCGAAGGCATTGCATCCATTCTTTCTGTTCCGGTCATGGATAAAGAAAAGGCCATTGGCATTCTATCCCTTTATACCGCAGAGCATCGAGATTTTTCAAAAGATGAAATCAACTTTTTAGCCGCACTGGCCGACCAGGGTGGAATCGCCATCGGACGGGCCCGCTTGTTCGAACGGATGAGTATGAACTCGATGCTGTTTCTTGACCTGACCTCCAGTATCAACTCGACTTTGGACATAAACCAGGTGTTACATATTTTGACCGCCGAAATCTGTGAAGCCTTAGGGATGAAAGGCGTGTTAATACGTCTATTGAACCATAAAACCGACGAACTTGACCTTGTGGCAAGCTATGGCCTGAGTGAAAAATTTCAAAATAAAGGCCCTGTCTCCATCGAAAAAAGCATTGCACAGGCACTAAAAGGTGAAACCGTCATTATCGAAGATGTATCTACAGACAATCGGTTGCAGTATAAAGAGGAGATCGTCAAAGAAGGCGTTGTTTCAATGCTCTGTGTTCCCATCAAGGCCAGGGAAGAGGTCATCGGCGTGATGAGTCTTTTCAGCGGTACTGACCGGAAGTATCCTGAAGATGTCATTATCCTGGTGAATGCTTTGGCCCATACCGGAGGACTGGCCATCCAGAATGCTTCCATGTATCTCAGCCTACAGGAAGATAAAAAATCTCTGGAAGAGGATATGTGGAGTCACAGGTCCTGGTTTTAAATTCTTCGAAACTTTGTGGAGAAAAGAAATCCCTGTTTGCTTCTCCGCCTCAGACAGATCGGAGTTAGGATTTATAAATGAAAGGAGCTTAAAATGATCGGAAAAACCATCGATGAACTTAAAATCGGCGATTCAGCCGAGTTCAGCAAAACGGTTTCAGAAACTGATATTTACCAGTTTGCCGGGATTACCGGCGATTTCAACCCGGCTCACATGAACGAAGAGTATGCGAAAAAGACTTTTTTCAAAACCCGTATTGCCCATGGAATGCTGTCTGCAGGTTTCATCTCTACGGCCATCGGAAACAAACTTCCCGGCACAGGCAGCATTTATGTTAAACAGGATTTGAGATTCTTAGCGCCTGTACGAATTGGCGATACCATTACCGCCCGCGTAGAAGTGATAGAAATCATGGATGGAAAAAACCGGGTTCGGTTAAAAACCGTTTGTGTGAATCAGGAGGGCACACAGGTTTTAGATGGGGAGGCGGTTGTCAGTCCGCCCAAATTGCCCAAAAAATAAAACTAAGCTTGTTGATTATTTTCCTTCTGAAAAAAACTGCTGAAGATCTCCATGGTTTCCTGAAACTCTTTACTCTGTTTTTCGATGAGATCCTGAAATCCTTGGACCAGTTCTTTTTGTGATTCGGTCTTTTTCTCTTCCAATAGCAGCTGCAGATTGTTTATTGTTTCTTCCTGGGCCGAAACTTTTTCTTTAAGTTCCTCGTATTTTTTGATCAGCGCCATATGTTTGTCTTTTGGTACCATGCCCATCAGCCCTATGTAGTCGTTGAAGGATTGCATAAAATTTTCGGAAGCTTTTTTCCAGGTTTCCATGTAGGCAGGCGTGTCTCTCTCCATCTGTTCCAGGCCGTAAAATTTGTTAAACATGGCCGTCAGTTCATCAAACCCTTTAAAACCCTGGTGCATCCATTTGGACAGGTCTTCCATTCGTTGTTGCTCTTTTGCGGTATTGAGCAAAAAATTGCCCCAGAATTCAAGGAAATGTTTGTCCACAGCGTCTATCTCCCAAAAATGGCATTGATATATTAGCTTATCGTTTTCGTTTTATTTTTTTATTATTGCTACTGTTCATTGTAGTTGATCGGTTGAAAGCCACATCCAAATCCAATTGATACCGGACAGGGCCCCGATAGTTATTGTCACCGAAGCGGGTGTGAAGTGCACAGGCTGAATTTGGATGAGACCACGACGTTGCGATGGCCACATGACCTTTTGGAAAAGCGGTCACTTCTGCATCGATGTAGTCTATGGGGGCAAGGGCTGTTTCCTTTTCCACCAGGTCGTCATTCTCTCCATAACAGATCAGCCACTGGATACCCTTTTCTTTGAGTCGTTTAAGATTCAGTTTTTTTCCGAACAGTTTGACCGGAAGTGTCCCGTTTTTGGTAATGGGAATGTTATAGGAATCGAAGCTCATCTGAGTAATTGCCATGGGGAGATCATTCCGTTCATTGTTCAGCCAGTAGTTGATGGCTGCCGCGGTCTTGCTGATTTTGACCTTGGTGCCGTCCTGATGGCCGAACATCGTTAGATCTCTATAAAATGCCGCAATTGGAGATTCATCTTCGATGCTTTTGAGTTTATAAATCCAGCCCATGAGTTTCCCGTCCGCCACTTGGTTGCCATTAGGCAAAGTTTTGGTTCCATAAAGCAGATCATTGAAACGCTGGGGCAGATTTTTCAAAAAATCGGCAAGCCCTTGG
>Ga0316193_10002446_pt1 | contig 13099 bp, 12 predicted proteins | sample MerIslsedime2_MG_FD_207735 | JGI IMG/M metagenome (GOLD analysis project Ga0316193, IMG submission 207735) | Coastal sediment microbial communities from Maine, United States - Merrow Island sediment 2 | ecosystem: Environmental > Aquatic > Marine > Coastal > Sediment | place: USA: Maine...
CGCGGGCGCCGCTGGTGCCGCCACGGTCGTGGGCGCCGTCGTCGGAATGTTCGGGGGGACCGTCGTGGGTGCCGTGGGCGTGGTGGTCGGTGTTGTCGTCGTCGTGGGCGCCGTCGTCGTGGTGGCCTCGGGGAGTTCGGCGGGCCCCGCTGGTTCGTCGGCCGCAACCGCCGGCGACGTGAACATCGTTGCCGACAGCACGGTGGCAACGACGATCAGTGCGGCGACCATCGCATCAACCTGGCGCGCCGGCCTGGTGGCTGATGAGGTCGAGGTGAGATGCGTGGTCATGGTGGTCGTGTCGGTGAGCGCTGCAACCGGGTATCGGCACGATCGGACCAGAAGATGAGTGGCTTCTTTCTTCGCCCTGCGCGGACAGCAGACCAGACCGTAGCTGTTGGTTCGCCGCTACGGTTCGCAACGTCATGGGCGAGGAAACAGCATCCCGCGATCCGCAACCGCCGACGGCGTCGCCTCCCGACGTGATTCTGGCGGTCGACGTCGGGGCTCGGAGCTTCCAAGTCGGCCTGGTCACCCCGAAGGGCGTGTTGATCGATCGACGGACTGCGGCGATCGAACCCGATGTCGGTCCGGAGTCGCAGTACACGGCGCTCGCTGGAGCGATCACGGAGCTGATGGGGGAGGCATCGGTCCGTCATCAGGTACGCGTTCTGGGCCTCGGAGCCACCTGTGGCGGACGGGTCTCGCGGGGGCTCGAGCTGGTCACCCCGATCAACGTGTCGTCGTGGCGGGACTTCCCGCTGCGACACCGCCTCGAGGAGTTGACCGAACTCACCGTGTACGGCGACCTCGACGCGAAGGGCCTCGCCCTCGCCGAAGGTTGGCTGGGAGCTGCGCAGGGGCACCCCAACTTCTTGGCGTTGACGGTTTCGGCCGGGGTGTCGGCGGCGATCGTGCTCGATGGTGATCTGGTCGATGGCGAGACGGGCCACGCCGGCCAGATCGCCCATTTCGTGGTTGAGCCCGGCGGCCGACGTTGTCATTGCGGCACGCAAGGCTGTCTCGACGCGGAGGCGTCCGGCGCGGCGATCGAGGAGATCACCGGTCGTCCCGCGACCGAGCCGTCGTTCCAGATCATGCAGCGCACGGGAACGCTCATTGGTCGGGCCGCGGCGTCGATGTGCAACGTCTTTGATCTCTCACTCGTGGTCGTCGGCGGCAGCGTTGCACTCGGGTTCGGTTCGACCTTCTTCCACGCAGCGCAGGTCGCCCTCGACGATCACGCTCGTACTCCGTACAGCCGCGGAGCGCGGATCACGCCCTCCCGGCTCGGCGAGCAGGGTCCGTTGGTTGGTGCGGGCGCGGTGGGGTGGCGCGGTGTTCGGCGGGCGGCTCGGCAAGCTCGCTGATTGCGCCTTCGACTCGGCCGATCAACTCGCCCGATCAGCCGCCGATCGCTCGGTAGACGCGTTCGGCCGGGCCCATGCCGAAGCGCCGCTGCCAGGCGACAGCGGCGGCGATCCCGATTGCCCAGAAGGCCAGCGCGAACGTGAGGGCGACGTCGACTCCAGCTGGTTCGACGAATCCCAACCAGTCGACGATCAGGTTGAAGACGAGGACGTGGGCGATGTACAGCGACAAGGTCATCTGTCCGGCTCTCCGCAGTGGATCGGTCGCCCGCGGCAATCGAGCGGCCAGCCAGTCGATGATGCTGTAGGCGAGCAGCGCAGTGCCGAGCGCGCTCGCGACATAGACGACGCTGCGGTCCAGGGGATTCACCGACAGCATGACGTCGAGCGACGGGGTGGTCGCTGCATCGGTGATCATCCACGACATGCCGACGAGCGTGGTGCCGACACCGATCGCCACGGGGCGCCACCACGTGGTGGCCAGCACTCGACCGAGGATCATCCCGGCACAGAGGAACGCAAGCCACGGCAGCAACGGATGTGTCCCGTTCACGAACACTCCGAACGCATGGTCGCGGAGCGAACCCTCGTCGGGATCGGTGAGCCACGCGGTGCTCACCCCGTCGCCAGTGCGCTCGAACCTCCAGGAGCGGATTCCCGCACCGGCGACAGCAGCGAACACACCGAGCAGGAGTAGCCATCGGCTGCGCCAGGTGAAGACCGCTGCGGCGATGATGAACATCGCCCCGTAGTAGGGGAGGATCGTGCCGGGCCAGATCTCGTCGAGGAGGAGGCCGGTGACATAGAGCAGGAGACCGCGTCGGACGAGTCGCCAACGCTGGTCGGTGATGCGGTCGTCGACTCCGGCTCGGTGGTCGGCGACCGTCCGACGGGTCATCAGGGTCACCCCCACGCCGGCGACGAGCACGAAGGTCGCAGCGAATCGTGTCGAGAGCGGGCCATCCCACGGGTTGAAGAGATCGGCGGCCCAGCCGTCGCCGACGTCGCCGCCATCGCGCAGGATCAGGTAACCGTGGAAGTTCATCACGACGACGCCGATGAGGGCAACCGCCCTGACGACGTCGGGTCCGGCGAGGCGGCTCGACACCGCTCGAGCGGAGACGGTCGTCGCCGGACTGTTCACTGCCAGTTGTATTCGTCGACGATCGTGACCGTGAGCGGACGTTGCAGATCGACCCATGATCCGATCTCGGGTACCGCCGACCCTGCCGGCACGAAGCCCATCGAGGTGTGCATGTGCGGCGCCTCGTGGAGCGCCAGACGCTCGCGGCCGAAGTGGAAGGGGCTCTGGCCGTCGGCCTGCGGCGCGACGCCGTTGGCCGATCCGGCACCGATCATCACCAGGTGTCCGTCACCGGCAACCGGCTGCTGACGGTAGCCGACACGTGCGCCAGCCGACACCGGCCGGATGTCGAGGACGTTGGCTGCGAGGTGGAAGAACGACTTGTCCCCGTGCCACAGTGCGGTGCCGAGGCGGACGCGGTAGGTGTGGCTCGCAGGGAGTGAGGCGGCGGTGTCCGGACCGATGTGGCTCACCCAGACCGGGAGGTCGGCATCGACGAGTTCGAGCGTCCGTTCGATCTCGCGGCGGTGGTCGTCGTCGGATCCCGCCAACGGAGGGTGCAGGCTGACACCGACGACGTCGAGCCCCGCAGCCCGTGCGGTCTCGACGAGCTCGACACCGCGACCGTACCGCTGCATCGACGACGTCAGCTTGACGAGCACCCGTCCCGCCCAACCGCGGAGTGCGTCGATGTGGGTCGTGTTCCCGACGGTGAGGACCGGGGCGGTCGAGTTCGGTGCATGGAGCGTCGGTGTGAGCACGACCGTGTGAAGCGTGTCCGGCAGGCCCGCCAGTTCGTGCACGGTGCCGACTGCAACCGTGTCGGAGAACTCGGCTGCGATGCGGGCAAGCTCGATTCGCCCGAACCCGTATCCGTTGCCCTTCACCACCGGGACGAGGCCGTCGATGCGGTTGACGACGCCTGCGACATGGCTGCGCCACATGGCGGTCCGCACGCTCAGCCGGATGGTCACCGTCACGACGGTACCGGGCGGAGACGACCCCCGCAGGACGGAATCCCGACTGTGTTGATCATATTTGTCAGCGATATCGTCGAGGTGGTGCGCCGGCTCGTCACCTTCCCCAATCCGGTCAACGAGACGTCCGCCCGCCTGGTCGCCGGATTCGTGGTGCTCGAGGCGTTGTTCTTCCTGGTTCTCCGCGACGGCTGGCTCCTCGTGCCGTTGACCTACGGGTTCGCCGCACGGGTCGCGACGGGTCCCATCCTGTCGCCGCTCGGCCAGTTCGTGACGAGGGTCGCGACGCCACGCGTCGAAGCACAGGTCCGACGGCGGAACCCGACGTTCCAGTCCCGCCAGGTGCCGGGCCCGCCCAAGCGGTTCGCGCAGGGCATCGGTCTGGGCTTCACCTCGGTCGCCTCGTTGGCCTGGATGCTCGACGCTCCGGTGGCGGCGTTCGCCGTCATCGGGATGCTCGCGGTGGCCGCGACCCTCGAATCGGTGTTTGCGGTCTGCCTCGGTTGCATCGCGTACAGCGCGATCTGGGGTTGCGCCGACTGCGATGACATCAGCGATCGGTTGCGTCAGGCGCTGGTCGAAGCCCGCCGAGAAGCCGATGTGACGGCGGACGTCACCGGGGCCGCACCGTCGGAGGATCCGGTCGACGCCCCGGCCATGCGCTGAGCCGTGGAACGATTGGTGCCCAGGTCCGGAGCCGCCAGATGCCGATCCAGACACCCCATCCGTAGGCGACGTCCGTCGGGGCGGCCCGTCCGCCGACGAGCAGCGACGCAACTGCGATTCGGCGTGCGCGCCGCGAGACCAGGGACGCAACCAGGATGATCGGCCACCACGTGCGCCGTACCGCCTGCGCGAACTGCCGACCGGCCGCCAGATGGCCCCTGAGCGCAAGGCCGATCGCCGCGGACGGAGGGACGTCGGCCAGCTTGGGGGCCAGCGCGGCCGAACTCCCGATGGCGAGGAGAACCGCCGCTGCCGGATGTCCGATCGCCAAGGCGGCCCAGACGCCGGCGGTCCATCCGTTGCATCGAACGGGGCTCAGCGCAGACGGGTGGCGGAGAGCCAGTGACGCCGCGGAACTCCCGTAGCCAGCGTGCTGGCGGAGGCGGGCGCGGATGTTCGGGCGCGGCTCGTGCCAGACCGTGCTCGTCGGTTCGTAGCGGCATCGCCAGCCTGCTTCGTCGAGTCGCCAGACGAGGTCGACGTCCTCACCGAACCGGAGGGTCGGATCGAACCCACCGATGCTGTCGAGCGCATCGACTCGAACTACGAGCGCGGCGCCGGGGACGTAGCTCACTCGTGTCCCCGCTCGGATACGGGCGGGCTCGCCGCCGAGATCGAGTGGTGAGCCGTCTTCTCCAGCGACGCGCGGAGCGACGAGTCCGACGGACGGGTCGTCGAAGTGGGGGAGGAGCGGGCGGAGCCAGATTGCTCGATCACCCGTCCCCACGTCGGCGTCGACGAAGGCCACGAGTGGTGTGTCGACCAGGGCCCGGGCGGTGTTTCGGGCGGTCGCTGGACCTTGGTTGTGGGCGAGACGTCGTGAGGCACCGGGGAGCGCAGGTACGGATCCGTCGTCGATGGTGATCCTGCCGTCGTCGTGCGCCCGATCGGTGGGAGACGTACGAAGCTGAGGAGTCACGATCGTCACGTCGTCCAGACCGAACCGGCCGGGTGCGGATGGGATCGGATGGATCGAACCCGAATCGACGAGCCGCTCGGCGAGCCTCGAGCCGCCGACGTCGTCTCCCCGTTCGAGTTGTCGAAGGACCTGTTCACCGGCCGCCGTCGTGCGGAACAGTCGCAGGGGTGAACCCGCCAACACCACCGAGCCGTACCGCGTCCAGGTCGAGTCGATCCGGTATCGCACGGGAGTGGGTCAGCTCGCGGACGTCGGGTCGGTGGTGTCGATCGGGCGCCAGCGCTCGATCTGGTGCACGAGATCCTCGACGAATGCAGCGATGAACTGTTCTCCTTCACGACCGGACGCGCCGTCGGGGTCACCGAGCACGCCGGTCGGGCTGACGCTGCGCACGCCCCGGTCGCGGAGCTCGGCGATCGTGGTGTCTGGTCCAGCAGCTGCACGTTCGAGCCGGACCAACCCAGGATCGATGGCGAGCATCATCGAGGTCTCGATCCGCCCGGCGTGGAGGTCGGCCGGTCCGCCGTCGCGCCGACGCGGCCACGTCGGCCACCACGACATCACCGTCCGGCCTTCGTCGGTCAGGGTCTGCACGGCGGTGGTGATCGCCGAATGATTGCCGCCGTGACCGTTCACGAGCACCACGCCTGCGGACCAGTCGGCGCTCCGAACGAGTTCGACCACCATCTTGGTCGTGGTGGCCGACCCGATCGACAGCGTGCCCGGGAACCCGGCGTGTTCGCCCGACGCGCTGACACTGATCGTCGGTCCGATCATCAAGCCGTCGGTGTGGTGGATGGCGCGACCACTGATCTCCTGTGCGATCAGGGTGTCGGTTCCGATCGGCAGGTGAGGTCCGTGTTGTTCGGTCGAGCCGACCGGAATCAGGACGATCGGCGCCAGTGTGCCGTCCGAGGAGCTGTTGGCGCGGACGGCACCGTCCACGTCGGCCCACGTCGCGTCCTCGAGGCGCATTGCCTCACTCCACCGTCTCGCCGAGGTAACCCCACTCCTGGAGTTGATCGATGATGCGGCGCGCGGCCGAGGGTGGATCGAGGGTGACGATCTCGGCACGGATGTCATCGCCGTCGATGTCGAGAATCGAGCGGACGCGCGACAGCGAATCACCCACCGGTGAGGGCAGCGAGCGCGCCCGAGGACGGTACGGGTGGATCTCGACCTCGGGCAGGCGCCCATGTGGTCCTCGGACGTTCGGGATCGAGCGCGTGCGAACGCCCAGCGATGCAGTGAGTGAGGCACGACGCAGCGACGCGACCGATCCTTCCACGGAGATCACGGCCGGAAACGGAACGTCCAGGACCTCACGACGGCCGCCATCGAGGCGGCGAACGACCCGCAGTGGCATCGGCGACTGGCCGCCGGACGCAACGGCGGACTCGACCTCGACGAGACCGAAGGCCTGGGCGGTTCCGAGTTCGGCTGCGAGGTAGGCAGGGACCGAACCCGTTCCTCGGTCGAGGGAGTAGTCACCACAGACGACGAGGTCGCTGCCGCGGGCATGCTCCGCCAGAGCAGTTGCGATCTGACGGCTGTCGAGTTCGGTGGACGCTTCGACGCGCAGGGCCGAACTCGCTCCGGTGGCGAGGGCGCGCCGCAGCGTGTCGTCGGCTTCGACCGGTCCGAGGCACAGCACGGTCACGTCGGTCGTCAGTCGGAGGGCGACTTCGAGTGCGGCCTCGTCGGCAGCGGACACCCCTGCCCAGCGCTCGTCGAGCTGGTGATCGCGGTCGACCGAGACCCACTTCCAGCAGACACTGACCTTCATCGAGGCCGGTCCGTCACGTGCGTTTGAAGACGACGCCGTGGCCGCCTTCGGGGTAGGTCCAGGTGATCGCGCCCTCTTCGTTGCACACCAAGTAGCAGCTGCCGCACTCGAAACACTGTTCGTAGTTGAACAGGATCCCGCCGTCGCTCGTGGGCACGAACAGGTTGGCCGGACACGCGACGACGCACCCGCGCGTCGAGCAATCGGCACAGATCGTGTCGTCGACGGTGATGTGGGCGCGCTCATGGATGTCGAAGCGTGTCGAGCCGATCAGGTCCTCGAACGACAGTTCTGGCCAGCGCTCGACGCTCGCGCTCATCCGAAGCTCCGGAGACCGTCGATCGCGTCCTGTGCGAGATCCTTGAGCCGGACGCCGGCCCGTTTGCGCTCTTCGTTCACGATGCGTCGCAGCCCGGGCTTCGGGGTCGGATTCTCGACGCGGAACATGCGCTCCACCGTATTGGCGATCATCTCCGGATACAGGTGTTGGACGCGATCGGACAGCACCAGCGACGGAGCGCGTCGCAGTTTGCGATGGTCACGGAGCACGAACGTGTCGCTGAGCCGACGCTCGTAACCGGCGAGACCGGCCGCGCTGGTGTCGTTCGCGGCGAGTGCTTCGGCAGCTGCTTCACCGGCGTACATCCCGCTCGCCATTGCGAAGTTCACGCCTTCGAGCCAGATGCCCGCGGCGAGGCACATGGCGGCGGCGTCGCCGGCGACGAGGAGGCCGTCTCCCGTCATCTTCGGCATCATCGACAGCCCGGCCTCGGGGATCACGTGGGCGGAGTACTCCTTGATCTCTCCGCCCTCGACGAGCGGGGCGATCCCGGGGTGGGCCTTGAGGTTGGCGATGATCTCCTCGGGCCGGAGCTTCTGGGCGGCCAGCTTCGGGAGCTTGAGCACTACACCCACGGCGAGCGTCTCCAGGTTGGTGTAGACGAAGCCGCCCCCGTTCACGCCCGACGTACCGCCGAGGATCTCGATGTCGACGCCCTCGCGGTCACGGACGCCGAATCGTTCGTCGATGACCTCCTTCGGCAGAGCGATGGTCTCCTTGACGCCGACGGTGTAGTTGGCTGCGTCGACCTCGCCGTAGAGGCCCGCCTCCTTTGCGAGGAAGCTGTTGACGCCGTCACAGGCGATGACGACGTCGGAATGCAGGTCGCCGTCGGGTCGGTCGGTGGAGACGCCGATCACGTGACCGCGGGAATCGCGCAGCAATCCGGTTGCCGTTGTCGAGCAGACCAGGATCGCGCCATCGGCCTCCGCCTTGCCGGCCAGCCAGTGGTCCCAGTCGGGTCGATATGCCGTTGCCCCGTTGTAGGGCGGTTTGCCCCAGGTGCCGGAGCGGAAGTCGACGGTCAGGGCTTGGGTGTCGGTCAGCACCATCGTCGAGCGGCGGGTCACCCAACGTTGGATCGGGGCTTCCAACCACCACTCGGGATGGAGCTGGTCCAGGATGCGGGGATAGACCACGCCGCCGTACATGTTCTTCGAACCGGGGAAGCTGCCGCGCTCGAGAAGGATCACCGAGCGGCCTCGGCGGGCAAGCACGGTAGCGGCGGCGGCCCCAGCGGGTCCGGCGCCGACAACGATGGCGTCGACGGCGTCAGTCGGGTCACTCATGGATCGGCGACCCCGCTGTTTCCTCGGCCGAGACGCCGAGAAGTCCGAGCAATTCCGCGAGCGTCTCGTTGGCGTCGGCGACGATCGCCAGGTCCGACATCGCCATCATCGGGCAGTGGGGGTCGGTGTTGACGCTGATGATGTGGTCGGGGTGACCGAGCCCGCTCGTGTGCTGCACGGCACCGCTGACTCCGAAGGAGAGATAGAGGACCGGATCGACCACGACGCCGGTTGTGCCGATCTGGCGGTCGTGGTGCACCCAGGAGCGGTCGGTGATCACGCGGGTCGCTCCCATCACGCCGCCGATGCGGGTCGCGAACCGATCGAGCTGTTCGAATCGGGCTTCGCTCGAGAGCCCTGCGCCGCCACCGATGATCCGACGAGCCTCGGTGAGGTCCATCGTCTGGACGTCGGGTGGAAGTACCTCGACGACCTGCGCGTCGAGGTGGTCGACGTTCCCGGAGATCGGTGCCTCGATCCGGTGGATGTCCGGCGGGTCGGAGATCTCGACGGTGCCCCGCGCTCCTGGCTGCAGGGTGGCCACGAACGGTCCGGTCGGACGTTGTTCGTGGAGTTGCAGGCCGCCTCGGCGAGCAACCCGGACGCGGTGTTCGGTGACCTCGGTGGCACCGGCCAGGAGTGGCCGGTCGAGTGCGAGCGCGAGGCGGGGTGCGAGGTCGCGACCGTCGGCGGAGTGGGGCAGTACGACGATGTCGGTGTCGTCGAGGTGTGCGATCACGGGGGCGAGGGCATCGGTCCACCGTGCGGCTTCGAACGGTCCCAGTTCGATCAGGTGGACCGTCGCAGCCACGCCGTCGAGGTCGACCTCTTCGGTGCCCGACCCAGCGACGAGCACCGCTCCCTGGCATTCGCTGATCGCTTCGGGAGCGCCGGAAGGAAGTACTCCGTCGCGGACCGGCACCAGCGCAATCATTCGCCCAATGTACGGTCGGGTTGGTCGCGCTGCGCAATCACGGTGGCGTTCGAGGCGATCTCCGGCTCCGTGCCCCGATCGCGGATCCAGCGGATGATCTCGATCAACGCAGTGATGCCGAGTGCAGTGCCGAACGCGAGCCAGAAGGCGAGAGCGTGGTCGTCTTCGAAGGCCTGGCCGAACAGATAGCCGAGGCCGGCGGCGTAGGTCGCCCAGATCAGCCCGGCGACGGCCACCCAGGTGGCGAACCACCGACGCGGTTGTTGCGTGATCCCCGAGGAGATGGTCAGAACGGTTCGCCCGCCAGGGATGAAACGCGCCGTGATCAACAACGGCCCGCCTCGCTTGCGGATCTGGTGGCCCGCCTGTTCGAGACGCACGCTTCGCTTCGGGCTGCGCTCCGCCCAGGCGTTGACTCTCGGTTCGAAGCGGCGACCGATCGTGTACGCCAGGTTGTCGCCGAAGAACGCGCCCGCTGCTCCCGCGAGAATCACGAGAGCGAGCGTCTGGTTCCCTGCGCCCGCTGCGACGCCGCCGACGATCACGGTGGTCTCGCCGGGAACGATCGGGATCACCGAATCGAGCAGGGCAACGCTGAAGATGATCAGCAGGAACCACCAGTTGGCCGAGAAATCGGCGAGCCAGTCCGTGACGTCGGTGATGATGTTGGCGACGATCACAGCCATGTCGCTTCGACGCTAGCGGGGTCAGCGCTCCCGTCGCCCCTCCCCGCCCTCCGATGAGTTCGAGCGGGGACAGGTCGCGCTGGAACTCATCGGACCGAACTCATCGGCGCCGTCACGACGTGAGGGTGATGCGGAGGCGAGCGTGTTCGACGGTGGCGGAACTGGCGATGACGAGGTCGTACTCGCCCGGGTCGACCAGCCATGCCCCGGTGGCGGTGTCCCAGTGATGGAAGGCATCTGGACCGAAGTCGAGTGTCGCTCGGGTGCTCCCGCCGGCAGCGACGGCCAGTTTGCGCCAGGCCTTGAGTTCCTTCGGTGGTCGCTGAGCGCGCGGCCTGATCGGCGCCACGTATCCCTGTACGACGACCGTTGCGTCGCGATCGCCGGTGGCCGAGATCGGCACGGTCACCGTGACCGTGCCGTCGATCCCGATCGTCGTGCTCGACGCCGTGGGCTCACCCCAGGTGGACGGTCCATAGCTCAAGCCGTGGCCGAAGGGGAATCGGGGTTCGCGATCTCGTGCGTCGTAGCCCCGGTATCCCATGAAGAGGCCCTCGCCGTACCGCTGGATGGCGGCACCGGCGCTGTCGTGATCGGGCCGGTGATGGAGGTAGGCCGGGTGATCTTCGAGACGTTTCGGGATGGTCGTCGGCAGGCGCCCGCCGGGGTCGGTCACTCCGAGGAGTACGTCGACCAAACCCTCGGCCTGTTCCTGGCCGGCGAAGAACGAGGTCAGGATGGCGGGCGCAGCGGCGGGGTCGTCGGGGTCGGCCCAGTCCATCGTCACCGGTGACCCGGCGTTGACTATCACGGCAGTGCGAGAGTTCGCTTCGACGACTCGCCGAACCAGTTCGTCCTGCCGTCCTGGCAGATCCATCGTTGTGCGGTCCTGACCCTCGGTCTCCCACTCATCGTTCGTGCCGACGACGACGATCGCGATGTCGGCAGCCGCCGCGGCAGCCACGGCGCGGTCCATGAGGTCGGCCGGTTCCGGCGACCTGATCCCGAGTCGCAGCGCGGCAAACCCGTTGACCGAGGCCGTCGCCCAATTCGCCACGATCGGGACCGGCACTCCGGCCTGGCAGCGGATCGTCGTGGTCATTTCGACGCTGCCCCAGCCGAAGAACTCCTCGCTGCGTGGGAGTTGCATCTCGGGGTCGTCCACCACGGTCGACCATCCCGATCCGTCGTCGGCCGTCGCGTTGACCGGTCCCGTGCTGACGACGCCGATCTCGTGGGGTCCATCGGCGTCGGGGATGAACGACCCCTCCAGGCGGGCGGAGAACGCCCGTGGATCGACCCCTTCTGGCGTCGAGCCGAAGAAGCGGACGAGCGATGTCGAGGAGGTCTCCACCGCGACGACGTCTCCTGACCAGTCGGTGCCGTTGACGTACGACACCCGCAGGCCGGGCTCACCGTCGGGCTGGCGGAGCTGGCTCTTGCGAACGATCGGCGTGAGCCGATCGATGCGGACCCCGGGCTCGTGGACGATCGAGGCTCCCGTCGCCGAGTCCGGTCCGAGCCGGTCGGTGATCGCCCCGAGGAGCGTCCGGTGTCCGAAGGGTCTGAGGCTCGCCGAACCGCCACCCATGCATCGGTCGATCGCCGCGTTCGGGCCGAGGACCGACACCGACCGAATCGTCGACGCGTCGAACGGCAGGACCGGAGCGACGTCCGACGGTCCGGATCCTCCGCCGATCGGCTCGTTGCGCAGCAGTACGGTGCCGCCGATCGCGGCGCGTCGGGTCAGTGCCCGCTCCTCGGGATCGTCGACCGACTCCTCGGGGTCGTCGGCCGATCGTTCATCTGCCCGAACGCGATTGGCGAGCGTCAGGAGTTCACGAACGAGCACGTCGACTTGGGACTCGGCGACCTCACCGTCCTCGATGGCGGCGACGAGCTTGTCGCCGTAGACGCGAACCGGGCCGGGCATCTCCAGGTTCAGCCCGGCATTCGCCGCGCCGGTCGCGTCGTAGACGCCGTACCAATCGGACACGACGAAGCCGTCGAAGCCCCAGTCGTCGCGCAAGATGTCGGTGAGCAGCCGGCGACTGTGGGCGCAGAACTCGCCGTCGAGGCGATTGTAGGCGCTCATGATCCCCCAGGCATCAGCCTCCTTCACGGTGCGTTCGAACGGGCGCAGGTACAGTTCTCGCAGAGTGCGCTCGTCGACCTGGACGTCGACCGACATCCGCTCGATCTCGGTGTCGTTCGCTGCGAAGTGCTTCACTGTGACGGCCACGTCGTGCGACTGGACGCCGCGCACGTAGGCCGCCGCGATGCCGCCCGTCAATTCCGGGTCTTCGCTGTAGCACTCGAACGTGCGGCCGCCGACCGGCGTGCGGTGGAGGTTGACCGTCGGGCCGAGCACGATGTGGGCGCCCCTGCGGAGTGCCTCGGTGCCGATCAGCGAGCCGACCTCCTCGACGAGCTCTGGGTCCCAGGTCGCACCGAGGGTGATCCCGGCGGGCACGACGACGCCGGGGGTTCCCGATCCGCCGTGGCCCTCGCCGCGGACCCCGTTGGGTCCGTCGGACATCTTGAGCTGCGGCACGCCGGCGTCGGGAAAGGCATGGGTCCGCCACGTGCTCTTGCCCGCGACCAGCTGGCACTTGTCGTTCAGTGAGAGCGCGGCGAGGGCCACATCGATGTCGATCACGAGACCGAGTGTTACACGAGTCCCGATCGGGGTCAGACCCCGATCGAGATCAGATCGAGGCGCCGGCGCGTTCGCCTTCGACGATGGCGGCGTGGGCGCGTCGGGGGGCGACGCAGTCGCCGACGCGCTCGACGCTGACACCGGCGGTCTTCAGGTCGTGATACAGCCACTCGACCGGGTTGGCGTGGACGGCGAGGATGACCCAATCGGGGGTGCGGGTCAGGTTCGTCCCCGTCGGATGGTGGAGCAGGTTCAGCGTGTGGCCATCCATCCCCATCGGCACGAGATCGGTCGTTTGCACGATCCCCTTCTCGCCGGCGCGGATCCAC
>Ga0316193_10002449_pt1 | contig 13090 bp, 15 predicted proteins | sample MerIslsedime2_MG_FD_207735 | JGI IMG/M metagenome (GOLD analysis project Ga0316193, IMG submission 207735) | Coastal sediment microbial communities from Maine, United States - Merrow Island sediment 2 | ecosystem: Environmental > Aquatic > Marine > Coastal > Sediment | place: USA: Maine...
ATACAACCGTTACTCCAATGATGTCGAGCGACTGGAGAACCGTTACGATAACTTCCTGGAGGAATTCTCCAGTGTTCTGCAACGTCAGGCGCACGACTAATGGCGAGACAACGCGTCCGCAAACGACCCATGTCAGAGATCAACGTGGTGCCTTACATTGATGTGATGCTGGTGATGCTGGTGATTTTCATGATCACCGCGCCGCTGTTAAACCAGGGTGTCGATGTCGACCTGCCGCAAGCGGATGCCGAACCGATTGATGATGCGCAACAGGATCCGCTGGTACTGACAGTCGATGCCGAAGGGCGTTATTTTCTCAATGTTGGCGGTGATCCCGAGCAGGAAATTGACGCCGATACGCTGGTATTGAGGGCAGCCGCGGTATTGCGCCAGCGACCCAAAGTCTCGGTACTGGTGCGCGGTGATTCTGCCGTGGATTATGGCCTGGTCGTCGCGGCGATGTCCCTGTTACAGCAGGCAGGAGCTGCCAAGGTAGGCCTGGTTACCGAACCGTTCGGGGAGGGTGGGTAAATCCGCAAACTGTTGCGATTGTTGCGCGAGAATCCGCGGCCGTTTGTCTATGCACTGCTGGTACACGCAGCACTGCTGGGTGTGCTGATTTTCAGTCTCGACTGGTCGCCCACGGTAAAACCCAGTGCATCCGGGAAGAAGGCGCCCGTACAGGCTATGGTGGTTGACTCGGCAAAGCTGGAATCCGAGATCAAACGCCAGAAACAACAGGAAGACAAAAAGCAGCGCGAGGCGCAGGAAAAACTGAAAAAACTGGAACAGCAGGCCACAGAAGCTGAACAAAAGCGTAAAAAGGAAGAAAAACGCGTCGCTGATCTGAAGCGCCAGGAGGAAGCAGAGAAGAAAGCTGCGGCACATAAGAAGGCTGAGGCACAAAAGAAAGCTGCGGCAGAGAAGAAAGCCGCGGCACAGAAGAAGGCCGCGGCAGAGAAGAAAGCCGCGGCAGAGAAGAAAGCCGCGGCAGAGAAGAAAGCCGCGGCAGAGAAGAAAGCCGCGGCAGAGAAGAAAGCTGCGGCAGAGAAGAAAGCTGCGGCAGAGAAGAAAGCCGCGGCAGAGAAGAAAGCCGCGGCAGAACGCAAGGCGGCAGAACAGGAGATGCAGGCACGCCTGGCTGCAGAACAGGAACGCATGGCGTCCCAGCGCCGCACTGCCATGCAGCGTATGATCGACGAGTATGTGCTTTATATAAGGGAGAAGGTGGAACGCAGGTGGATACCCCCACCCGATTCGGGGTCGGGCTTGTCCTGTACGGTTCAGGTGCGGCTGATTCCAAGTGGGGAGGTGATAGATGCACAGATTGTGCGCAGCAGTGGCAATCCTGTCTTTGACCGATCGGTGGAAGCGGCGGTATTCAAGGCATCGCCTTTGCCGGTGCCGCCCGATGTCGAAGTGATGGAAAAATTCCGTACAATACGCTTTGAATTTAAACCTGGATAAAGATGAAAATACTATACCGCAGTCTTCTGATTTTACTTCTCTGCCTGCCCGGCTGGTTACAGGCAGAGCTGACCATCGAAATTACCCAGGGTATGGATGGCGCAGTGCCGATTGCCGTGGTGCCTTTCGGCATGGCCGGCACCGGTTCCAAGCCACCCGAGGATATCGCCGCAATTATTGCATCGGATCTGGCTCGCAGCGGCCGTTTCGCCCCGCTGGAGGAGCAGGATCTGATCGCCCGCCCGGTCGAACTCGGCCAGGTGCGTTACCAGGACTGGCGCACCCTGGGTAGTGAAAATCTGGTCATCGGCAAGATTGAAACGGTCGGTGCCGATCAGTACAAGATACAGTTTCGCTTGCTCGATGTGTTCCGCGGAGGTCAGATCACCGGCCACAGCCTTCCTGCGACAGCCGATCAGCTTCGTTACGTGGCGCACCGTATCAGCGATATAATCTATGAAAAACTGACCGGACAACCGGGTGCGTTCGCGACCCGGATAGCGTATGTCATTTCTGAAACAAGGAATGGCAAGAAAGCGTACATGCTGCAGCTGGCTGACAGCGATGGTTACAACCCTAAAACGCTGTTAACGTCCGCACAGCCGTTGATGTCACCGTCCTGGTCACCGGACGGACGCCAGCTGGCGTATGTGTCCTTCGAGAAAAGGCGTGCAGCGGTGTTTGTTCAGGATGTTTTTACAGGCAAGCGCGAGGAACTTGCGGCGTTTGCCGGTATCAACGGTGCCCCGTCCTGGTCCCCGGACGGCCGCTCCATGGCCGTTACCCTGTCACGCGATGGAAATCCTGAAATCTACAGCATGCGCCTGAGTGACAAGAAGCTGAAACGCCTCACCTTCGGGGCTGCCATCGATACCGAGCCGGTCTGGTCCCCGGATGGCAAAAGTATCGTGTTTACCTCTGACCGCGGTGGTAGCCCGCAGTTATACCGGATGCCCGTCCAGGGCGGACGTGCACAACGACTCACCTTTGAAGGTAACTACAACGCCAGCGCTGATATTTCTCCGGATGGGAAAAGCCTGGCGCTGGTACACGGCGAAGGCGGGCGTTACCAGATTGCGGCTCTCGATCTGGAGAACAGCCTGTTGCGCATACTGAGTGACGGGCGATTGGATGAATCCCCCAGCTTTGCGCCAAATGGCAGTATGATTATCTATGCAACGGAAACCGGGCATCGGGGTGTACTGGCTGCCGTGTCCAGTGACGGGCGTTTTCGCCAGCGTTTCAGTTTGCGCAAAGGTGATGTGCGCGAGCCGGTCTGGTCGCCTTTTACGAAACGGAAATAGAGTGACAGACAGCAGTTTCAGTGCAGAGCGTAGCCACCAGGCTTTGCAATATATAGAAATTATATTAACCAAGGAGTGAAAGCATGAAATTCATACAGGCGTTTGCAGTTGCACTGGTTTTGGCATGGCTGGCGGGTTGCAGTTCAACCGGTGACAGTAAGGAAGGTGATGTTGCGGTTGAAGACCATAGTGGTGCTGCCGCTGACGACGCTGCGACGACGTCAGGCGTCGGTGCTTACGGTGATCTGAGTATCGAATCGCTCAATGATCCCAACAGTCCTCTGGCGCAGCGTGTTATTTATTTTGAGTTCGACAGCAGTGATGTGGCGGAGCAGGACAGAGAAATCGTGGCCGCGCATGCCGCTTTCCTGGCGGCAAATCAGGAAGTCAAAGTGAACGTTGAAGGCCACGGTGACGAGCGCGGTGCGCGCGAATACAACATTGGCCTGGGTGATCAGCGTGCGCAGTCGGTACGTCGTATGCTGGAGTTCCAGGGTGTGGCGCCGGAGCAGATTTCTACGGTGAGCTTTGGTGAGGAGAAGCCTGCTGTTGAAGGGCACGACGAATCGGCCTGGAGCATGAACCGTCGTGTGGAACTGGTCTATGTGGGTTACTAGACCAGCACTGCTGATCTGCCTGCTGGCGGTCGGCACCAATGCGTCGGCTGTAAGCAAGGGAGAGCTCGAGACCAGGATTACGCAGCTCGAACGCAAGCTGGACAGTCGCAGCCTGGTCGGTCTGCTGGAGCAGGTATCGAATCTGCAGAATGAAGTCCAGCAACTGCGCGGTGATATCGAAGTGCAGACGCACAGCATGGAAAGTCTGCAGAAGCGTCAGCGTGATCTGTATCTTGATATCGACCGGCGTCTGCATCGCCTGGAAGCGGGTGGTGTGCAGCAACCGGCAGCGGGTAATGGCGGTGGTGTACCGGCACCTGTAGCACCTGCCCCTGAGGCTACTACGGGGGCCGCGGCGCTGTCGGCCGGGACAGCGTCTGCAGCGGCTGCCCTGAACCCTGCGGATCAACGCAAGGATTACGATCGTGCGCTGGAACAACTAAAGGAGGGGCGCTATAACGAGGCTTCGGCGGCGTTCAAGGCCTTTCTGGAGAAATATCCCGGCAGTAGCTATTCGGATAACGCCCAGTACTGGCTGGGCGAAGTGTTCTATGTAACGCGACAATTCCAGTTGGCGCTTAATGAGTTTGGCAAGGTGCTGAGCAGCCACCCTGATAGTCCCAAGGTGGCGGATGCCAAGCTGAAGATGGGCTACATACAGTATGAGCTAAAGGACTGGGCCAAGGCGCAGGAGCTTTTGAACCAGGTGGTAAAGGGGTATCCCGGTACTACGACGGCGCGCCTGGCACAGGAGCGCCTGGATCGCATGAAACGGGAGGGCCACTCTAATTAACCGGTGGTTGCCCAGGGCAGTTTTCCGGGTTCGGTTGTGCAGTGCTAGAATGCGGCGATGGAATCTGTCGTACAACAGACACCGGTGGTTGTCGCCGAGCGTCTGAGAATTACCGAATTATTTCTCTCCCTTCAGGGTGAATCAAACACGGTTGGTTTGCCGACGGTGTTTGTGCGCCTGACAGGCTGTCCGTTGCGCTGCCAGTATTGTGATACCGAGTATGCATTTCGTGGTGGCGAGTACATGGATATCGGCGCGATACTGGACAAGGTATCGGGCTATCAGGTACGGCATGTAACAGTTACGGGGGGCGAGCCACTGGCGCAGCCGGCCTGTCTCACGCTGCTCAAATACCTGTGTGATGCCGGCTACCAGGTATCGCTGGAAACCAGTGGTGCACTGGACATCAGTCGCGTGGACAACCGGGTTACAAAGGTCATGGATCTGAAAACTCCGGGGTCTGGAGAATTGGACAAAAACCATTACCCGAACCTTGAGTGCCTGGTACCAAGGGACCAGGTGAAGTTTGTTATATGTGACCGTATCGACTACGAATGGTCGCGCACAATAGTGGATGAATATCGTTTGGCCGGACGCTGTGGATTGCTGTTTTCACCCGCTTTCGGTCAGCAGGAAGGGGCCCAACTGGCTGAATGGATACTGGAAGATCGTCTGCCGGTACGTTTCCAGCTCCAGTTGCACAAAATTCTCTGGGGCGATGAAGCAGGACGCTGAACCTGGAAAAGCGGTAGTCCTGTTGTCCGGCGGGCTGGACTCAGCCACCGTACTGGCCATCGCCATGGACAAAGGTTATCAGTGCTACGCGCTGAGCCTGGACTACGGTCAGCGACATCACGCCGAGCTGGCGGCCGCGCAACAGGTGGCAATGGCTCTGGGCGCGGTTGAGCATAAAACAATTCCCCTTGATCTTACCCGGATTGGCGGTTCGGCGTTGACGGATACCGCTATCGATGTCCCCCGGCATCCAGTCGAAGGTATACCTGTCACCTATGTGCCTGCCCGAAATACAATTTTTCTGTCCATTGCGCTGGGCTGGGCCGAGGTGCTGGGGGCCTGGGATCTGTTTATCGGTGTCAATGCTGTGGATTACTCCGGCTATCCTGATTGTCGGCCGGAATATATCCAGGCTTTTCAGCGTCTCTGTCAACTAGCCACCCAAGCAGGTGTCGAGGGTGGATCTTTCAGGGTTAACGCACCGCTCATCGAAATGAGCAAAGCGGAAATCATTCGAACCGGTATTCGACTGGGCGTAGACTACGGGCAGACCCTGTCCTGTTATGCAGCAGACGAGGTTGGAAGAGCCTGCGGGACATGTGATTCCTGCCGTTTGCGCTTGCGTGGATTCGCAGAGGCAGGGGTTGAAGATCCGACCCGCTACCGGAAGTAAATAGGTAAAGGTACTAGTATGACGTTTGAAAGTTTTATCGCCGCTCAGGCATTTTTCCTCTGGTCTGTTTTCGGTATCGCGCTGGTTCTGGGTGTAGTGGTTAACAAGACCAATTTTTGTACCATGGGTGCTGTCTCCGACTGGGTCAATATCGGGGATACCGGTCGCTTCCGCGCCTGGCTGCTGGCAATCGCCGTCGCAGTGCTTGGTGTGAGCTTTCTTGAGCCTGCCGGGTTGGTTGATGCCGGAGCAGCATTTCCGCCTTACCGGAGTGGTCAGCTGATCTGGGCTGAAAACCTGTTGGGCGGAATCCTGTTCGGTATCGGCATGACGCTGGCAAGCGGTTGCGGCAATAAGTGCCTGGTTCGCATTGGTGGCGGCAATCTCAAGTCGGTTCTGGTTTTTCTGCTAATTGCTGTGATTGCCTATTACATGATCAACCCGTTCCCGGGAAGCGATCAGACCCTGTTTACCGTACTTTTCTACGACTGGATTCGTCCCCTGGCGGTTGACCTGGGAGCCGGTCAGGACCTGGGCACGCTGGTAGCCGGCAGCGAAAATGCAGTACAGGCGCGCATGGTTATCGGTGGCATTCTCGGGTTAGTGCTGCTGGTTATCGTTTTCAGCTCGAGGGATTTGCGCGGCAGCTTCGACAATATTCTCGGTGGCCTGGTCGTCGGGCTCGCGGTGCTGGCGGCCTGGTATGTCACCAGCAACGCCGTTATCGACATTGACGGGGAGCAATACAGTCTGCAGGCCTATGCTCAACAGTGGGACTTCCTCGCAGAGTCCGATGCAGGCAAACCGGCGGACACGCGTCCGCTGGCGCCGCAGTCTTTCACCTTTATTAATCCGATGGGGCAGATGGCAGGATATACGGCTGCCGGTTTCCAACAGGCCTACCTGACTTTTGGTGTGATTGCGATTTTCGGCGTGGTACTCGGGTCACTGCTGTGGTCAGTTGTAAGCCGCAGTTTCCGGATTGAATGGTTTGCCTCGCTCAGGGATTTATTCAATCATCTGATTGGTGCGACGCTTATGGGCTTTGGCGGTGTACTTGCCCTTGGTTGTACCATTGGGCAAGGTATTACAGGTATCTCGACCCTTGCACTGGGTTCTTTTATTGCCTTCGGCGGTATTGTGCTGGGCAGCGCACTGACGATGAAAGTACAGTACTACAAGATGGTATATGAGGCTGATGCGAGCTTTACAGCGGCACTGATTACGGCTCTGGTTGATTTGCACCTGCTGCCGAAGTCGCTGCGGCGGCTGGAGGCGGTGTAACCCACCGGGGCTGTCAAAGACTTGTCATTTGCGGCGGGTTCGGTATCATGCCCGCCTTTCTTCCGGGTCGTTAGCTCAGTTGGTAGAGCAGTTGGCTTTTAACCAATTGGTCGTAGGTTCGAATCCTACACGACCCACCAATCACTTAACAAAAAAGCCGGATTGAATATCCGGCTTTTTTTGTTAAGTTGGGTGTGTGCTAGGTGGTTGCCGAAAAACCCGGATTACTACTGGCACCCTTGATCAACGGCTCGTTCAGTTCGATATGCCCGATGGTTTTCTTGTCGCGCAGGTATTCTGCAACCACGTCCCACACCGGGCGTCCTTCCAGTGGCTGGGCGACGCTGGCCCAGCCGGCAACCGGGTATTCGGTATTGGGGTCGACCGGTTTCCCGTCAACTTCCATATCGCTGATGCGGGAGCCAATACTGGCACTCGGGTCAATGCTGTATTTCAGGCCACCGGTGCGTACCATGTCTCCGCCCTGCTGGTAGTAGGGGTCCTGGTTGAACAGGTTGTCTGCTACATCTTCCAGTATTTCCTTGATACGGGTGCCACTCATGTTGTTGAGCGTCACCGTCGGATAGGTGATGGCGGTCTGGGTCATGACGTGCTCGAAGGTAATCTTTTCGCCTGGCAAAACACTGACACCCCAGCGGAAGCCTGGGGACAAGGAAATCTGTGCACCCTGCACATCCATCAGCGCATCGCAGATAAGCTGGTCGAATGTGCCGTTGAAATTCCCGCGGCGATACAGCAGTTCGTCGGTGACAGCCAGTTCTTCAGACAGCTGGTCCTGGTACGGTGCACGGACTTTTTCGATATAGGCGGCCATTTCGGCATCCGCTTCCAGCAGGTTGGAGAAGACCGGCAGCAGATGATAGCGATAATCGCGGACCTTGCCGTCCTTGACGTCAAAATCGAGTACGCCGAGGAACTTGCTGTTGGAGCCGGCATTGGTGACCAGGGTAATGCCACCAGCGTTTTTAACTTCAACCGGGCGTGGTATGGCGTCATGGGTATGACCGCCCATAATGGCGTCGATGCCGGTGACGCGTGAAGCCATTTTCAGGTCAACATCCATGCCATTGTGCGACAGCATTACAACGACCTGTGCCCCCTTTGCACGCGCTTCATCGACCATTTTCTGCATGCGATCCTCACGGATGCCGAAGCTCCAGTCCGGTACCATATAGCGCGGATTGGCAATGGGCGTGTAGGGGAACGCCTGACCGATGATAGCGGTGGGGACACCGTTGATCTCTTTTATAACATAAGGTTTGAAGACCGGTTCGTTCCATTCGTTGTCCACGATGTTCTGTGCAACGAAATCGATGTGCCCCTTGAAATCGTTTTCGATAATCTCGGTGACGCGCTCGGCGCCAAAGGTCATTTCCCAGTGGGAGGTCATTACATCGACCCCCAACAGTTTCTGCGCGTCGACCATATCCTGGGCATTCGTCCAGTAGGAAGTACCGGACCCCTGCCAGGTGTCACCGCCGTCCAGTAGCAGGGCGCCGGGGCGCTGGGCGCGGACATTTTTCACCAGTGTGGAGAGGTGTGCAAAACCGCCGACCTTGCCGAATTGCTTCGCTGCTTCCACGAAGTTCAGGTAGGTGAAGGCGTGCGCCTCGCGGCTGTCGGGCTGGATGCCATAATGGGCAAGAAAGCTGTTACCGACCAGATGCGGCGGATTTCCCCGCATCGAACCAATACCCAGGTTGATACTGGGCTCGCGGAAATAGATGGGCGTCAGTTGGGCGTGACAGTCGGTGTAGTGCATGACGGATACATTCCCGAACGGAGCCAGTTCGTACGGGCTGGCAGGCTTTGCAGAGGGTTTTATCCCCGCTGCCGGCCGGCTGGCGCTATCGTTGTCACAGGCACTGAGAGAAATACCGGAGGCGCTTGCCACGGCAAGCATTTGAAGAAACTCACGACGGCTAATATTCATGTGACGATCCTTGCTGGTAACTGATTTCTGCGTTGTTGCATGGAGAGACGAGAATATGTAAGGATTATTCCTGCAACGCAATCAAAAAAGCCCGGCCATTTGACCGGGCTTTTATCGGGCGTAGATAACTATTTGCGGGCACCCGGGCCATTCATAACCAGGCCATTGCTCATGTAAGTGTGGAAGTACTCAAGGGCCCTGTATTCGTCACTTTGAGGCTTGTACGGTTTTGACCGCACCTGCTTGTTACAGCCTCCATAACGGCGATGCAGGGTACCCAGGCCACCCCATTTGGAGCGATACACCGGGAAGTGACTGGTGTGTCCCAGGGCAGGGCTAAGCAGATCGGCACGTACCCGGTTGCCGCCATTCCACTGGTGGCAGTCGGCACAGGACATGTTCAGCTGGCCGCGTTTGCTATAGAAATGCGCCTTGCCACGCTCATAGGCGGCCTGTGCGCCTTCATCGGCGGGTACGGAGACGTTTATCTTGTTGCCGCGCGAGGTATAGGCCATGTACGCTGATATGTCGGCGATGTCGCCTTTTTGCCATCCCAGCGGTTTTTCACCGTTTTTGCTACGGCAGGCATTGATTTCACTTTCCAGTGTAATGACCTTGCCAGTAGCGCTGTCGTAGTAGGGGAAGTCCTGTTTAACGCCGACACCGCCGTTGCGGAAACAACTGGCGTAGGTCTTGCCATTCTTGAACGGTGTATTAAACAGTTTCTTGCCCTTGTCGACGTTCAGTTCATAGGGCGGAAACTCCTCGATAGATTCCCACTGTTCACGGGAAGCCTGGTCGATTGCATAGACGCCATTTATGTACTCATTGAAAGGTACATCGGGGAAACGATCTGCGAAATAAGCGCGAAACTCTTTCAGGTCCTGCTGGGGGTTGGCCTGAACTGCAACGGATGCAGTGCCCATCAGACCCAGAGTCGCAGCGATGACTAACAGTTTATTCATAAGGTTCTCCACCTCCGGTTTTGATTGTTCGCCAAGCGGGTCGCATCTAGCTGACCTGGGTTTCCGCTGAATCTTTTTCGCCCTTGTTGTCCACCCAGCTAACTTTCAGGGTGTCGCCGGCATTGGCGCCCTTGAACTTGAAGGACAGGTAAGGGTTTTTGGACACGGCCGGACCCCACAAGGCGGTCATTACCGCATTGCCATTGTGTTCGCAGGTGACCTCCTGGATGAAATGGGCAGGAATCAGCTTGCCTGTTTTCTTGTCCTTGCGTAGCCCGGTTTCCATCGGGTGTTTGACGAGGGCCTTGACCGTGGTCACGCCGCCCTCTGATTTTGCTCGAACTTTGATCGATGACATTTTGCTATATCCTCTAAAACTGGTTAGCCGCCGCAGCCGCCGATGGTGACTTTGACTTCCTTACCTGTGCTGTACAATTTTCCGCCAGCCTTCACTACCGCAATAATGCTGGAAGTCTTGCCCATCTTGATTCGGGTGGAGACAAAACCTTCTGCGCCCGCGCCCAAAATAAAAGAGGCGGTCAGCGGGGCGGCGTTCTTTTCGGCCAGAATACTGATGGACTCGGCCCCATCGATGGTCGAAGTTACCGAGACCGGCACTACCGCACCATTTTCAGCGATATCCGGCGCACGGATGGAAATCTTGTCGGAACCTTCCAGTGCGTGGGAACCAGACATGGCGTCCAGCGCGGCGTCTACAGATTTAGCTTCGAAGGCGGCCGTTGGCCAGGCGGCCAGTACCATCCGGGGTGTTAACAGCCCGGCACCGACGGCGGCGCTAACGGCTCCGGCAGCCACGGACCCTTTCAGAAAGGTTCTGCGTTTCATGTTGATCACTAGTTCTATCTCCTCGTTGCTCTACAGCTGGTTCACAGCGTGTAGATAAACTCCACAATCTTGTCAATATCACTCTCGCTCAGAATCTGCTGTCGACCGAAGGGCGGCATGATGCTGTTCGAGTTTATCTTGGTCGAATCCCATATCTGTGCACGCAGCTTGGCCTTGTCGGGAAAGCGGGCCTGCATGGCGACCAGTGGGGGACCTATATTGCCTGCCAGTTGGCCGCCCTCGATCTGGTGGCAGGCCAGGCAATTGCCTTTTTTACGGTCAAAAGAGATGGCCTTGCCTTGATCTACAACCGATGTGTCTGCTGCCAGGCTCAGGCTCGGGACCGATGGCAGAATAATACTGCCAGCCAGTACCAGCACAGAACTTGCAGTTTTCATGATGCCGGGATGTGTCCGCATCTTTTCCTCCTTAAGTGCGCTTTCGAGGTGGTTGTGCCAGCTGCCTGGCAATAGTCTGCGAAGTGGTAACGAACGCCGCAATTTGAAAATAGGTGCATGTGTAGGTTGCTAATATAGTTCCCTGATTCCTTTGAGTCAAAGTCAATTTTTGCTTTGTGCCTGCGTCACGCCAGAAGCGAATATAAGCACTCTTTAAAATTGCTGCCTGCGAACGATTCATTAACCAAATTGCAAATGATTTACACGGGACGGGCCCGGCCCTGCATTTATTCCCGTAAGCAGGCTTTATTTCTGTTCGCGCGCCGCCATGAGCTGTTTAAATTCCTGTAAACGGGCCCGGATTCGGGCCTGATCGTAGTCACTTAGCCCCTTGTGATCGAGCGCCTGCTGCAGCTGGTCAGTGGCGAAGCGGAGGTTACCATACAGATAGTAGACCTCTGCAGAAGCAACATTGGTCTCCCAGGCGGGGCCACTGACGCTGGCTGCCTTGGCCCACAATTCGTAGATTGGCGCGGTGCGGGCCTGTTTGTCACGCAGCATTTTCATTACATGGTCGCGCGCCTGGCTGGCCTTGCCGGCCTCGATCAGTGCTGCAACATAATACTGGCCGACGTTGAGATTGCCCGGGTAGAGGCTCAGCGTGTCCTTGTAGAGCTGCAGGGCTTCGTGTGTCTGTCCGCCGTCCATCAGCATCTGGGCCATCGTGGTCCTGTATAACACCCTGTCAGGGTCATCTTTCATTAACGCCTGTAACTGTTTTTCAGCCTTGTCGTTGGCACCTGTTCGCCAGTTCGCCAGCGCCACCCCGTATTTTTCAGCTGGACCGGACGACTGCTTCTTTGCCCGCGACTGGTACTGCTTGAGAGTTTCCTGCGGTTTATCCGACTCCATGACTTCCAAACGGGTGCGAGTCAGCTGAAATCCCAGCGTGTCACGTTCCTTGCCGCGGCCGTATTTTTCGGCGCGAGACATAGATTCAGCAATACGGTTGGTGGTGACGGGGTGGGTGCTGAGGAATTCCGGTACGTTGTTCCCGTACAGGCGGGTGGACTGATGCAGCCGTTCAAAAAAACTGGGCATGCCATAGGGATCAATGCCGGAGCGGGCCAGCGTCTGGATGCCTATACGGTCAGCTTCTTTTTCATTGGCACGCGTAAAATTCAGCTGGCGCTGGATATTGCCGGCCTGGACCGCTGTAACACCGGCGATGCCGGCTTCGGTATTACCAGTGGCTACGCCCAGCAGAATGGCTGCAATCATGCCCGCAGCTGTTGGCAGACTCATCTGGTTGGCGCTTTCATAGGCGCGCAACAGGTGGCGTTGGGTTACGTGCGCGATTTCGTGAGCCATAACGCCGGCCAGTTCGGATTCGTTACGGGCCGTGAGAATCAGTCCGGTATGTATTCCGATATAGCCGCCCGGTCCCGCAAATGCGTTGACTGCAGAATTATTGACAACGAAAAAGGTGAATGGGTAGTTGGGTGCATCGCTGCTGGCGACCAGACGGTGGCCGAGCCGGTCGATGTAGTCGTTGATTTCCGGATCTGTCACCAGCGTGGTTTGCGCACGCACGCTGCGCATAAAGGCTTCTCCCAGCGCCATTTCCTGAGCGGGGGAAATGAGCGAGCCGCTGGAATCGCCGAAATCCGGTAAATCGTTACCGGCGACCTCGCTTGCGACGAAAGAGGGTGAAAATGCGAGCGCTACTGACAGAGCAGCCGATGTGAACCTGCGAAAAATCATGTGGTCACGAGAATACCCTAGTCAATACTTCGAGACTACCATTCGCCCGGCTTTTTTACCCCTGCGCAGGCGTTAGTAATTTGTCCGCTGGTTCGACCACTCTTGACATCGGGCGGTTCCCCGTAGAGAATATTAGAATTTACTAATATGGTGGATATATGTCTGGAATTCAGGAAATTGATTCGAAAAGACTCGCAGAAATGGTGGCTGCCAACGAGGAAGATTATCTCCTGGTGGATGTGCGCACCCCCGCTGAGATGGCTCACGGCATGCTGGCCGGCGCCGAGGCA
>Ga0316193_10002450_pt1 | contig 13087 bp, 10 predicted proteins | sample MerIslsedime2_MG_FD_207735 | JGI IMG/M metagenome (GOLD analysis project Ga0316193, IMG submission 207735) | Coastal sediment microbial communities from Maine, United States - Merrow Island sediment 2 | ecosystem: Environmental > Aquatic > Marine > Coastal > Sediment | place: USA: Maine...
TCGCGGCACGGCCACGGCATTTGCGATCGGCTACCTGTACGACCTCTTCACAGGAAATCCGCTGGGCCTTCACACATTCGTGTTCGTGGTCGGTTATCTCACGGCCTGGCTGGTCGGATACCTCCTTACGTTTCGGGGCATCGCATTCGAGATGGTGCTGACATTCGTGCTGACCATCCTTCTCGGAGGCTTGCTCGAGCTCATCCGCGGGTTCACGCCCGGCGGCATGGCTTGGAGTGGGGTCACGCTGACGATCGCGCTTTTCGCTTCAGCACTCGCCACGGCGCTCGTCGCGCCGATCCTGTTTGCCGTGGTTCGGCGGATCGACCCGGTGTCCGAGCGAGCGCCGACATGATCACGGTCTCGCAGCGAAGGGAAGTGGGGGAGTTCCGCAAGCGCTATCGTTGGATGGCGCTGTTCGTCGTGCTCGTCTTCGGTGGGATCATCATCCGTGTCGCTCAGGTGCAGCTCTTTCAGCGCGATCGCTGGTCGGGCATTGCGCAGCAAAACATCACCAAGACGCTCGAGCTTCCCGCCACCCGGGGAGTCATTCGAGACATCGCGGGCCGCGTCGTCGCCACGAACCGCCCATCTTACGATGTCTATGCCACCCCGCGGCTGCTCCTGTCCGAAGACGTAGACAGAATTGCGTCGCTGATGGGGCTGAGCGAGCAAGACCGGGCCGGCCTCCAGACGCGATTGGACGAGCTCCCTCCGAGCCGCCGTACTCACCAGCTCGAGCTCTACAGCGACATCGACCGGGAGCAGCTTGCTGCATTGGAGACCCACCTGGCGGAGCTCCCGGCGCTCGACGTCGTCACCGTTCCGCTCCGTGACTATCCCTACGCCACGCTCGGGGCTCATCTGATCGGCTATCTGAACGAGGTCAACGCGCAGGACTTGGAGCGTTCGCCCGACCCAAGCACGTACCGCTCAGGCGACCGAATCGGCCGAAGTGGGCTCGAGAAGCGCTACGAGCCTCTGCTCAAGGGGTCGCGCGGTTTTCGCAGGGTCGTCGTGGACGCCAGAGGCAAAGCCCTCGCGGGAACGCGGCCTGACTCCCTCGAAGTCGAGATGCTGAAGAAGCCGGTTCCGGGCCACGACATTCAATTGACGATCGACATGCGGCTGATGGAGGCGTTCGACCGCGCGTTTCGGCCGCATCCCTCTGGGGCGGCGGTCGTCGTCGACATTCACACCGGTGCCGTTCGCGCGCTCTATTCCAAGCCGGTCTACGATCCCAATGAGATGAGCAGCGGCCTCAGCACGAAACGCTACGCCGAGCTCACCGGCGACCCATTTCGGCCATTGATCGACAAGACGATGTACGAAACTTACTTTCCTGGCTCGACCTTCAAGGTCATTACCGCTCTGGCCTCCCTCGAAGATGCGGTGGTCGATCCGATGCAGCGCATCGAATGCATGGGGTCCATGAAGATCGGCAGGCAGAAATTCCGCTGCAGCAAGCGGCACGAATGGGTCGACCTGTACGATTCGATCGTTCAGTCCTGCAACGTGTACTTCTGGGAGCTCGCCGAAGAGGTGGGCTTGGAACGGATCACACGCTACGCGGAGGCCTTCGGGTTCGCCGAGCAAACGGGGATCGGCGTCAACAGCGAAGCCAAGGGCTTCTTGGCGACCCGCGAGTGGTACGTCGAACACTACGGGGCGTTTCGCATCGGCTACACGCTCAACACGGCGATCGGGCAGGGCAACACACGCGTTACCGTCCTTCAGCTCGCGATGGCCAATGCGGCGATCGCCAACGGAGGCACCTTGTATGTGCCCCAGGTCGTGCAGAACGTGAAGGCGCCCGACGGCTCTCTGTCCGAGACGTTCGAGCCGCGCATCAGGCGGGAAGTAGGCGTTTCGCCGCAGCACCTCGATTTGATGCGCCGGGCGCTCCACGATGTGGTTCAGGAAGAGTCCGGCACGGCATACCGCGCGCGGAACAAGGACGGGGTGCGGGTCGCCGGCAAGACCGGCACCGCTCAGGTCGTCAGCCGCAAGGGCCGCTCTGAGGAATCATCGAGCGCCTGGTACCTAGACCGCTCTCACGGCTGGTTCGCCGGTTTTGCGCCCGCCGAAGATCCGCAGGTGGCCTTTGCGGTCTTGGTGGAGCACGGTGGTTCGGGCGGAGCGAGCGCCGCCCCGATTGCCACGTCGGTCATGCAGCAGTACTTGAGCGAGCCAGAGCCCACGGAGGCGGAGTAGCCGATGGCGATCGGAAGAACGATCCGCGACGACTTCGATTGGCCGCTCTTCATTGCGGTGTCGACGATTGCGTTGTTCGGCGTGCTCAACCTCTACAGCGCCACCGAAGGCGGCACGACGTCGGATGCGTATGTGCAGCAGCTCTATTGGCTCATTCTCGGCTTCGGCGTCGCAGGGTTGACGGTCGCCATCGACTACAGGTACTTCGAGCGATACGGCTGGGTGATTTACGGTGCGTGCATTCTCGCGCTCGTCCTGGTGTTCGGGCTCGGAAGGAGCGTTCGGGGCTCAACGCGTTGGATCGCTCTCGGCGGATTCTCGCTTCAGCCGAGCGAGCTCATGAAGATCGGGCTGATCATCGCGCTCGCGAAGTATCTCCATCACGACACCAAGACCGGGGGCCGCACGCTGGCAGACTTGATCATCCCCGGCCTGATCCTCGCGTTGCCGATGGGACTCGTCCTCCTTCAGCCCGACCTCGGCACCGCGATGGTCCTCGCCTTCATCTTTGCGAGCGTCATGATGCTGACGCAGCTCAAGATGCGTTCGGTCGTCACCCTTCTCGCGACGTTCGTGGTCGCCGCTCCCGTCACCTGGTTCTACCTCCTGAAGGACTATCAAAAAGAGCGAATCACCGCGTTTTGGGACCGCCTCGGGGGAACGCAGGCCGACATCCTCGACTCCGGCTGGCACACCCATCAATCGCTCGTGGCGATCGGAAGCGGCGGGCTGACCGGCAAAGGTTTCACGCAAGGCACGCAGACCCGGTTTCGCTTTCTGCCCGACCAACACACCGACTTTCCGTTCCCAGTATGGGCCGAGGAGCACGGTTTCTTGGGCGCAGTGCTCCTGATCAGTCTCTACCTGTTCCTGGTCCTTTGGTCGTTGCGCATCGCATCTCAAGCGAAAGACCGGTTCGGTGCGGTGGTCGCGGTTGGCGTTGGCGCCATGATCTTCTGGCAAACCGTGGTCAATCTTGGGATGGTCTCGGGGCTGCTGCCCGTCGTCGGGATGACGCTTCCACTGTTCTCGTACGGCGGGTCGAGCCTGCTCTCGACCATGTTGGGCCTGGGCTTGCTGATGAACGTGTCGATGCGGAGGTTTTCACATTGAGCCAGTCGAAGAGAGTGATCGCCGGCGTGCTCCAGATGACATCCACCGCCGATGTCGATGCCAATATGGACACCGTGCGCAGGCTGGTGCGCGACGCTGCCCTTCGAGGCGCCGAGATGGTGCTGGTGCCCGAGTGCTTTTCGTACCTCGGGCCTGAGAAGGGTAAGATCGACATCGCCGAGTCCCTCGACGAGGGCGGGCCGATCCTGGAGCGCTGCCGGGAGGTGGCCCAAGATGCTGGGGTCGACGTGGTTTACGGCGGCTTCTGGGAGAAGAGCGACGTGCCTGGCAAGGTGCGCAACGCGTGCATCTATATGCGCGCCGATGGCTCGATCGATGCGGTCTACCGAAAGATTCACCTCTTTGATGTGGACTTACCCGATGGCACCAAGTTGCTCGAATCGCAGACGGTGGACCCCGGGTCCGACACCATCATCGCCGACGCCCCTTTCGGAACGCTCGGGCTGAGTGTTTGTTACGACCTGCGGTTCCCCGAGCTCTACCGGCGTTTGGTCGATGCGGGCGCCATCGCACTCGCCGTCCCGGCGGCGTTCACGCTGACCACGGGCAAAGACCACTGGCACGTGTTGCTCCGAGCCCGCGCGATCGAGCAGCAGTGCTACGTGCTGGCGGCGGCGCAGACGGGCCACCACTACGGGGAGCGACGCTCCTACGGCCACGCGCTGATCGCCGACCCCTGGGGCACGGTCGTTGCCCAATGCGGCGAAGGCGAGGGCGTTGCGGTTGCACCGATCGACCCCGCTTTCGTCGACCAGGTTCGCAGGGCGGTTCCGAGCCTCGAGCACCGGCGGATTCGTTAGGCCCCGCTCAGGAAGGAAACCAGGGCATCAGGCGGTTCGTGGTTCGTTGGTAGTCGGCGTACGCCGGGTACTTTCGGGCGGAGAGCTTCTCGGTGAGGTTGGTCGAAGCTTGGAACAACAGGGTGAGGAGCACGGCGCCCGTGATAGTCCAGTTCAACCAGCCGGCGCCCGCCGCGATCGAAAAGACGTAGTACGTCCACCACATCGCCTGCTCGCACAGGAAATTCGGGTGCCGGGAGTACCGGAAGAGCCCCGTCGTGATGAAGCCGGCCTCGGGCGTCTCCCCACGCGCGATCGCCGCGTACTTGGCGGTCTGAAACTTCCACTGCTGCTCGTCTGCAACGGCTTCCCCGATGAGGAATCCGGCGAAGGCGATAGCAGCGGCGTAGTCGAGCGCGTTGAGGGGCGTTCCCACGAAACGGTAGGCCGCGTACGAGGGCACGACGATCAGCAGCAGAAGATAGTTCTGGAAGGGCGCGATGAATGTTGCGTTCAGCACCTGGAACCACCGCGGGCCGATCTTCTCTTGGATCTCCTCCCAGCGATAGTCCTCGCCCCCCGGCTTGTAGCCGCCCTTGCGTACGAAGTTGTACGTCAGGCGCACGCCCCAGAGCACGGCGAGCGCTGCCATCAAGTTCAGACGCGCATCGTTGAATCCGGCGTACCCCGCGAAGTGAACCGCAAAGAGCACCGGCGTGATCGACCATAATCGATCGACCCACGAGTATTCTTTCGTGATCAGCGACAGCACCCAGCAAAGCAGAGCCAGCGCCCCCGCTACCCAAAGTGCAGTCGTAAGCGGATCAGTTGTTTTGTAGAGCTCGATAACTTGCATCATACCTCGTACAGGACGTCCAAGTAGCGTTCTAGGAGGTCGGTTACTACGCCTTGGACTGGGACTGTGTTGGCCATGCCGTATACCGGCGCCATGCCGCCTTCCTCGTTGGGGTGGGCTCTGGTGTGCTCGACGGCGGCACGTAGATCTTCGAGGAAGCGAGCGGCCACTCCTTCCTGGGTGTGACGGAGGGTGACCGCGAGATGGACGCTAGGCGGCCGGTGCAAGCCGTTGAGGTTCCAGTTTCGCTTCGTCATGAAGTCCATGACGCGATAAATGTCGAGATCGTCAGAGCCAAACGCGATCACCCATAGCGGGTCGCCGAGCACTTTGAGCTCCGGGATGGCGCGAATGCCTTCGCGGATCTTCGCGCCGGTCTCCAAAATACGCCGGCTCGCATTGAGATAACCGCTTTCCCCCATCGAGATCATGGCCGCCCAACACGCCGCGCTGAGCGCTCCCGGGCGACTGCCGGCGAACGTCGGTGAGAAGTAGAGCCCGCCCGGCCAGTCGGCGACTTTGTAGTACTGATAGTGGCGCAAGTCGTAGTTGCGATAGAGGACTACGCTCGTTCCTTTGGCGGCGTATCCGTACTTGTGCGTGTCCGCAGACATCGAGGTCACCCCCGGCAATCGAAAGTCGAACGCCGGAATGCCGTAACCGAGCCTTTCGGCCCAGGGCAGGATGAAACCGCCTAGGCAAGCGTCGGTATGAAAGCCGATGCCGCGTTTGCGCGCGAGCTCCGAGAGCTCTTCGATTGGATCGATCACTCCATGAGGGAATGAAATCGCCGATCCGACCACGCAAATTGTGTGTCGGTTGATCGCCTTCTTGGTCGCGACCACATCCGCGCGGCAGTCCGGGCCAACGGGCACCTTGACCAACTTGATGCCGAAGTACTGCGCCGACTTGTCAAAGGCGGCGTGCGCGGTGGTCGGCACGACGAGCTCGGGTGAGGTGATCCCCCTGGTGTCCCGTGCCCAATCGCGGTAGGAGCGCATCGCCAGCATGATGCTCTCGGTCCCCCCGCTCGACACCGACCCACAGACCTGGGCATCCGTCGCTCGGCGTGCACCCAGCATGTTCGCCGTCATCGAGACGATTTCCGCTTCGTACTTCGCGATGCTCGGCCACAGGTCGGAGTGGAGCGGATTCGTTTGAGACGTGATCGCGTAGGCCTCGTTGAGAAACGCGATGTGCTCCGGGTCGCCGTGGTAAACCGCTCCCGACACGTACCCGTCTTCCCAGCGCTCGGTCTCCCTCCGTCCGAGCTCGCGGATCTCCGACAGAATGTCCGCACGAGGCTTCCCCTCGGCGGGAAGCGCAGAGTGATTCTCGATCTCGTCCGCATAGGGCTTCGCCGATTTGCGAAGCTCCTCCATGATCGGCGCGTACTCCGCTTCGAGCTTCTCCCTGACCATCGGCAAACGCTTGGCGTACCGGTAGATGCGCGCCACGAGAGGCTCCAGCGGCCCGAGGCGCACGTTCGCAAGATCCTTGATGTCCATGCACCCTGCGTACCGCACCACCGCGGAATCGGCTAGCTCGCTCGCCGCCGCTATTGATTGAGCCGGTTGTACATGCCCTCGTTGTTCTTGTGGATTTCCAAGAAGGCCTTGAAGAGCTGGTCGTAGATCGGTCGATGGTCCGGGTTGGGCATGTAGCGCTTTTCGATGGGGACCCGCGACCGAATGTCTTCGACTTTGAGCTTGCGGAGCCCCACGGCGGCGACGAAAGCCGCGCCGCGGACGTTCGCCGAGATTGGGTCAGCGACTCGGTCGATCGGCCGGTTGAGCACGTCGGCAAAGATCTGACACCAGAGCTCTGACTTCGCGCCGCCGCCAATGAACCGAAGCCCCTCGAACGGGCGGCCGATGAACCCCTCGACCCCACCCATGAGCCAGCGGGTGTTGTATGCGACGCCTTCCATCACTGCGCGGATCATGTGTGCGCGAGTCGTCCGCAACGACACGTTCGAAAACGCGGCTCGCAAGTGAGGGTTCGCGACCGGCGTGTGCTCGCCATACAGCCACGGGGTGAAGATCAGCTTGTCGCTGCCCGCCGGCGCTGCCGCCGCGAGCTCGCCGAATCGTTCCAACGCGTCGTCGGGAGGGGCGCCCGGGTCGAGGGCGTCGTCGCGACAGAGCACGCTGTCTCGCAGCCACGCCATGCAGGCTCCCGCCGTTTCCTGCTCGTTGCCGATGAAGTAGCGGCCCGGCAGCGCCGACGGGAGCGACGCCATATTGTGTGTCAGGTCGGTCTTCTTGAAAGGGACGTGGCAGGTCAACCAAGACGAGGTCCCGACGTAGATATGTCCTTCGAAGTCCCCGACCGCGCCCGACCCCACCGCCGCTGCAGGCACGTCCGGCGTGCCTCCGACGACCTTGGTGTTTTCGTTCAAGCCCAACTCCACCGCTGTGGCGGGTGTCAGCGTCCCGATCACGTCGACAGCACGCCTCAGGTCGGGAAGCTTCTCACGAGGCAAGGTGCTCTGGGCGAGCAGCTTGTCGTCGTAGTGGACGTTGTAGATGTCGCGATTGTCCGTGACCCAGTGGAGCGTGATCGAGTCGGTCGTGGCCAGGAACTTCCCGGTGAGCCGTAGGTTCAGATAGTCCTTCGGCTCCATGAACTTGTACGCGGCTTCGTAGATCTCCGGCCGCTCATGCCGAAGAAACAAGATGTGCGCGACCGGTTCTTTGCCCGCGAGGCTCGGGACCCCACCGGTCTTGCGAATCCAGCTCTCGAGCTTCAGCGCGCCGTAGCCTTGAATCCGAACCAAGCCGCCTGCCACCTCGGGCACGTACTTCGCCCCGCGGGAATCGAGCCAAATGATCGCTCGACCGAGCGCATTGCCGTCGCTATCGACGGGGACGGTTCCGGCCCATTGCGAGGTGACTGCCACCGCAATGATCTGCTCGGCCGGCACGAGACGCCGGTCGGTGATCCGCCGTGTCGCGGTCATGATGGCGCGCCACCAGTCGTCGGGGTCCTGCTCGGCCCCGCCTCCCTCACTGAGGAACAGCTCGGTCGACTCCACCTCGGAGGCCAGCACCTCGCCCTCCGTCGTGACGAGCGCCACCTTGGGCCCGCTCGTCCCGAGATCGATCGCGAGAATGCACTCCGCAGTCACCGGCGCGGAGTCTATAGAGCCCCGCCCCGCGTGGCTAACGCAAAACCTTCGCTAGTTCTTGGCGGCGGCTTCTACGGTTTTCAGTAGGCTCTTGCTGTACACGCCGCGTTGGGCGAGCCGCTCCCGCGCTTTCTTGGCCACCCCATCCCAGGCTGCCTTGTTCGGGGCGGTGTCCACTTCGGTGATGCCTCGTCCAAGCAGTGTTTGATATGCCCGGGCGTCGTCTCGAGCGACGATTTGGTCCAGCTTCGAAGCAGCCCGTGCGGCGGTGTCGAGCAGAGTCTTCTGGTCGGCCTCGCTGAGCTCGTTGAACTTCTCCTTACTGATGATCGAGCCGCCAACGATGATATTGAAGTTGGTCGAGGTCACGTACTTGAGCTTCGTGTACCATTGGAAGGCAACCGCAGCCATCGCGGACGCGGGCACGACTTCGAGCTTCCCCTCCTTGAGACCCGGGAACACCCCGGAGGCCCCGACTCGCACCGGGCTTGCACCGAGCGCCTTGATGTACTCGAGCCCCACGGCATTGTCTTTGCCGGCCCATCCAGGTTTGGCGGCAAGGTCCGCAGGCCCGGCGAACTCGGTCGACGAGAACACGCGGTTCTTTCCGCCGTCTCCCCAGGCGAGCAGCTTGAAGCCGCCGTCCTCGATCAGTTTCTGAAGCTTTGCGTCGAGCTTCTCGCGCGCGCGATCGAGCTGCGCGTCGTCGGTGAGGAGCCCTGGGGCCGCGAGCACCTGCAGCTCGGGCGCAACCATGCTCAGCCCGGTGGTTGCAACGCCAGCCGCGTCGAGCTTGCCGGCCTTGATTCTCTTGACGAGGTCTCGGTCGCTGCCCTCACTGCCGCCCGAAAAAACGCGAAGCTCGACTCGGCCCTCCGTCTCCTTTTGAAGGGTGCGGCTCCAGGCCTTGAGCACCTTGACGAACGAAGAACCGGGCGGTGCCAGCGAAGCGATTCGGATCGTCGTGGCCGGTACGGTTGGAACTTGAGAAACCGCGGCGCGTCCGGGAACGACGAGGGCGGCGAGCGCGAGAGTGAGGATCAGTGGGTACTTGCGGTGTTGCATATCGACTCACGAATAGACGGCCCGGGGCCGCAATTGTTCACTTTTCAGCGGCCAGCTTCGTAACCTCGTCGAGGAGGCTCTGGCTGTAGACCCGGCCCGCGAGCTGTTCCCGCGTCTTCTTAGCGACGGCGTCCCATTCGGCCTTGTGGGGGCTGAGGTCGACCTCTGTAAGGCCTCGAGAGAGGAGGGTCTGGTACGCCCTTTCGTCGTCCCGGGCCGTGATCATGTCCAGCGCCCGCGCGCCGCGCTCCGCCGTGGTGAGGAAGGTCTGCTGGTCTTCCGGCGTGAGCTGGTTGAACACCTCCTGCTTCACGATCGACCCGCCGACGAGGATGCTGAGGTTCTGCTTCGCCACGTAGTTGAGCTTCGTGTACCACTGGATGGCGACGGCCATGATGGAGGAGGTGGTCACCGTGTCGATCATGCGAGTTTGCAGACCGCCGTAAACCTCGTTCGCGCCGACGCGCACTGGGTTGGCGCCGATCACCGACAAGAAGCCGGCGAACACCGGATCATCTTTCCAGGCCCACGGACGCCCGCTCTTGAGGTCGTCGGGCTTCGCAAACGGATTCGCCGAGAAGATGCGGTTCTTGCCTCCGTCTCCCCAGGTCAACAGCTCGAACCCAGCCGCTTGGAACATCGCCTCGAAGCGATCACGAAGCTTCGTCCTAACGTAGTAGAGCTGCTCAATCTCTGTGATCAGTCCAGGCGCCGTAAGAACGAGGATTGGGCGCACGACCATGCCCATCCCTGTCGTGGTGATCCCCGCGGCGTCGATCTGCCCGGCCCGGATCTTCCGGATGAAGTCGCGCTCGTCACCCTGGCTGCCGCCCGTGTAGAACCGAAGCTCCGCACGGCCCTCGGTGTCTTTCTTGAACGTGCGGCCCCAGGCTTTGAGGACCTTGCCGAAGCCGGAGCTCGGAGGCGCAAGCGACGCGTACCGAATCACGATCGGCCCGTCGGCGGCCGCGTTCGAGGCGGGGCTCCCAGGAAGGAAAAGGGCGGCCGCCGCAAGTGCGACCACCAACGAGTGCTTCCAAGTGCTCACAGTTGATCCCCTTACTACAAGCCGAGCGCCGGAACCAAGCGTCGCCGCAGGAATTCTCGAAGCTCGTCCTGGGTCCGACGGGGCTCAGGGGTAGCTAGCAGGGACAGGACCATCCGGAGCATGAACTCCATCGACTCGGCGGCCTCGTCTTCGTTCCAGCCCGTGGCATCGATGATTTCGGCGAGCGCCACCCGCGTGAACGTGATCGACGCGGGCTGGGTGAACCCTTTCAAGACGTTCGCGTCGAACATGGCAGGCTGCCAAACCTGCCGAAGGACTGGGTTTTCACGGACGGCCCGAAGGGTGAAGAGGGTCGCGGCGACGATCTTCTCGCCAGGTCCGTCGAAGGCCCGAATGTGCTCCTGAACCTCGTTGGCGAGGCGGAGCCCGGCCTGAAGCAGCACCGAGCGGATGAGCTCCTCCCGATCTTTGAAGTAGCGATACACCGTGGGTCGGCTCACCCCGGCTTCGAGCGCCACATGTGCGATTCCGGTGCCGGTAATCCCGTCACGGGCCACGCAGAGGGCGGCGACCTCGAGCAGACGTTCGCGGGCGGCAGTCCTGTGCGGGGGATCGCCATCCCAGGCCTCGCGCTGCTTGCTGCGAGAGCCTTCGTCGGTGGTCGTGTGCGTCATGCGTCGATGTTAGGCCGCCCAGCGTACCCTCCGGGCCAGCCATTGATAGCACTCCCGGGGATTATGCGCATCGCCGAGTGCGCCCCGCGCCCGGTGAACCCCAGGATTTCCTCCGATTCTCGTGGGCTTACGGGATGTCTGTGAGACGGCTCACACCCGCGCTGGTTAGCGCCCCCGGCCGCCCTCCAAAGATTTGCTTCACTGTAAAATTTCCGTGATTCTGTTTAGCAGGAGGCCCTGATGGCTTGTCGATGGCTTGGAGTGCTGCTGCTCTCAGCAGCGTGCGTAATCGGTTGTGGAGACGACGGGGGCGGAGATCCGCGTGGCACCGGCGGCACGGCTGGCGGCGGCGGCGAGGGCGGCGTCGGAGGCGACGGGGGCTCCGGTGGAGCGGCAGGCGGCTCGGTGCCCGCGTGCATGACCAGCGTCCTGTGTCGTGCGTGCCCGGCTGAAGAGCTCTGCGGCACGAACGACGACTGTACGGTCGGTTCGGTCTGCATCGAGTCCGGGTGCGACGGCCTCGTCGATGGCTCTCCGATCAAGCAATGCGTCTTCGCCGGTGGCGGCGCTTGCAGCAGCAACATGCCGTGTACCGATGACAGTCGAGAGTGCATGGCCGTGCCTGAAGAGGGCATGCGCTGCATCAGGACCGCCCCAGGCTGCGACACGAGCTTCGATTGCGCGCCCGGCTTTTCTTGCGAGAGCGGGAGCTGTGTCGATCGCCGCGTCCCCTGTGATCTCGACGAGCACTGTCCGAAAAACCACACCTGCGGCGGCACCGCAAACTCGAGTTTCTGTTTGCGCATCCAACGAGATTGTCTCTTCGACTTCGACTGCTCTGAGCTTGCTCCCCGCTGTGTGGATATCGACGGGGATGGGAGCACAGAGTGCGCCGGTACGTTTGATCCCAATCAGCCGTCGTCTGAGGCCTGCGTCAATTCGTTGTGCACGGATTCGTCCGCGCCTGTCTGCGAAGCCAGCGATGCCGGAAGTGCGACCTCGTGCGGACAGTACGGGCTTTGCAGCATTACAACAGTGTGTGCGGACGGCTTCAGCTGCGCCGACTTGTGGCCAGATGGACGCAGCGAATGCGTACCGAGTGGAGGGGACTGCGCGAGCATCGGCGATTGCCCCGTGCGGGAGGTTTGCGCCTCTCCGCGCGATGGAGGCGTGGCCACTTGCCAGGCGGGATTCCAACCATGAGCACGATCGAAATTCTCAGCGGAACCAAGCGGCGGCTCACGGCCTGTCGATGGGCGTTCGTGCTGATTCCGCTCACCCTTGCGGTTGGCTGCGGTGATGCGGAGCAGGTTCGCCCACCGGGATTCGCCGGGACCGGCGGATCAGGGGGCTCCTCGGGCACGGGGGGCACGGCCGGCACCGGGGGCATGGCTGGCACCGGGGGCATGGCTGGCACCGGGGGCATGGCCGGTACTGGCGGCACTGCGGGCACCGGCGGCACGGCGGGCTCTGGCGGTACGGCGGGAACGGGAGGCGCCGGGGGCTCGGTGCCCGCGTGCGTGACTACCGCCCTCTGCCACACGTGTCCTAGTGAGGTCTTGCCCGATGCGCTCCTCTGCAATCCCGACGGCAGTTGTGATTTCGCCGGCCACAGCTGTGTGCCGTCCGGCTGCGAGACCCATGAGGGGGCGCCGATCGGGCAGTGTCAGCCTGCTGAGGGTGGGTCGTGCACCGACTCCAACGACGACGGGGTTCCCGAGCCAGCCAATACCTGCCCGAACCTAGACGACTACCGCTGCATGACGGTTGCGCCGGGCGGCAAGCGCTGCATCCGGGTCAGCGCGGGCTGCGATCCCGCAAACGAGACCTACGACTGCGCCCCGGGATTCTCCTGTGAGGGACAAAGTGGCCAGGAAACCTGCGTCGACCGTCGCGTCCCTTGCGACGTCGAGGACGCCAACGACTGCCCGAAGAGCCATGTCTGCAGGTCGACGCCGACTGCGAGTTTCTGCGTTCGCGCGCAACGCACCTGTCATGTCGTCGAATATGACTGCGCTGGGTTCGGGAGCTACTGCACCGACATCGACGGTGACTCCATCAAGGAGTGCGTAGGTCATCGCACCAGCGCCACTGGCATCGCGTGCGAGAACGCTACCTGCCGGGCCTCAGACCCCTCAGCTCCCGTCTGCGAGTTGGGTGCCAGCGCAACCAGCTCGGACTGCGGCGATTACGGTCTTTGCGGCTCCGATGAACATTGCGACGTCG
>Ga0316193_10002451_pt1 | contig 13087 bp, 10 predicted proteins | sample MerIslsedime2_MG_FD_207735 | JGI IMG/M metagenome (GOLD analysis project Ga0316193, IMG submission 207735) | Coastal sediment microbial communities from Maine, United States - Merrow Island sediment 2 | ecosystem: Environmental > Aquatic > Marine > Coastal > Sediment | place: USA: Maine...
GACGTTCGCCCGCTGGAAGCGATTGGGTCACATCGGCGTCGAGATGGAGGCCGCGATGATGTACACCGTGGCAGCGGTCAAGGGAATCGAGGCGTTGGCGATGATGACGGTCAGCGACCTGCTCGGAGAGAGCGGCGACACGACGCGGATCAGCGATGAGGAATTGAAGGCGGGCGTGGATCAGATGATGCGCATTTCCTGCGCTGTCGCCGTGTCATGATTCGCTGATCCAGCAATCGCTGGGACACTTCTTCGACTCCAGGAGCGTCACTCCATCATGTTTCCCCGCACGGCGCTCGCCCTGCTTGCCGCTTCCGCTCTCGTTCTCGCCGCCTGCGGGAACGACGACGAATCCTCCTCGTCCGGCTCGGCCCCGACAAACGACGACCTCGCCGGAACGATCTTCGAATCGACCGAGGTCACGGGGTATGACCTGGTCGCCGACACGACGATCGCGATCGGCTTCGAGGTCGACGCAATCGGCGCCAACGCTGGGTGCAACTCGATGTCCGGTGGCTACACGGTCACCGACGGCACCCTCGACGTGTCGACCATGGCCTCGACCATGATGGCCTGTGACGACGCACTGATGGCTCAGGACACCTGGTTGAGTGAGTTCCTCACGGGCGGCCCGGAGATCTCACTCGATGGCGAGACGCTCACGCTGACGGGCTCCGAATCGACGATCACACTCGCCGCGCAGACCCCTGCCGAGCTCGAGGGCACGACCTGGGTCCTGACCGGCACCCTGGAGAACGAGGGGATCTCCTCGATCCCGATCGACGCCGAAGGTGCAGCCACCCTGACCATCACCGACGGCACCGCGGAGATCGAAACCGGTTGCAACACCGGGTCCGGCAGTGTCCAGGTCACCGACACGACAATGTCCTTCGGGCCGATCGCTCTGACCCGGATGGCGTGCGCGCCCGACCTGATGAACCTCGAGACCAGCGTCGTCCTCGTGCTCGACGGTGAGGTCACCTACGAGGTCGACGGCGACACGCTCTCGGTTCGCAAGGACGCCACCGGCGGCGAGATCGGCCTCCAGTTCACCGCCCAGTGACCCCACCGCTGCGATGAGTCGCTGAGACTCATCGCTGAGATCTGGCGCACGATCGTGGCGATGGTCGTACGGAGTTCGGAGGTGACGTGGCGCTCCTCGAATCGTGTCACCGACCACTCGAGCTGATGGGCGGCGATGTCCCGACTGGCGTCACGTCGACGTCCATCGGTCTCACGGTGCGTCGGAAAGCCGTCCACCTCGATCGCGAGGCGAATCGCGGGAAGAGCGAGATCAAAACGGGCAGGGCCATAGCCCGGAAGATCGATCCAGAACTGGCGCTCGAGCCCTCGCACACCCGCCGCGACGAGCGCGTCGCCGAGGACCGCCTCGAGGTGGGATTCTGCCGGGTGCCCGGGCAGCCGGCGGTCCAACACCTGGAGATACCTCCGAGCCCACGGCCGGCGGGGCGACAGCCAGTCGATCGCGACGCTCCGCATCTCGTCCGCGTCGTGGCCACCGTCGGCCATCACCTGTTCGATGATGGAGAGCAGGTCTCGCGATCCCACCGTGCGAGCGAGGTCGAAGGCAGTTCTGGGTCTCGACGTCACGATGATGCCGTCGGCCCGCACGACGAGGTCGTCGAGGTGGAACGCCGAGGTGCGGTACGGCGTCACCCAGGGGGCGATCGTGGGATGGCTGGCAGGTGGGGCGAGCACGTGGATCCGCTCATCGCGGGGCAGCCGTCGGAACCCCAGATTCGTCCGGCCGTGACCGAGGAGATCGCCACATCGGGGTGCCCCGCGCAGACCGCTGCGCACCTCGCACTGCGATCGAAAGGGACGACCGGCATCCGATAGACCCCTCGAAGGAGAGGTTGGAGATTCCCGGCCTCGACGAGGCGACCAATCGCGTGTTCGGAGAGGCCCGACTCCACGAGCGCCGAGCGAGTGGCAACACCGTGGTGCGCCTCGAGCAATGCCAGGGCCTCTGGCGTGAAGAGCGACATGCCGACTCCAGTTCGTCAGTTGGACGATGGGGAGAGTCGGTGCTCGACACGCTACCGACGCGCAGCCGCCAGCCACCCGATCGTTGCGATGAGTCTCAGCGCGACCTGTGCACGTCCCACCTCATCGGCACGCCGGACCTGATCGCTGCGAGACTCGTCGGGGCGTGTCCGGGACGTCAGCTGTCGGGTCAGATGAGGCCGAGTTCGGCGACCGCGTCGCGCTCGCTGACGAGTTCGTCAGCGCTGGCGTCGATCTTGGCCCGGCTGAAGTCGTCGATGTCGAGGCCCTGGACGATCTCGTAATTGCCGTCCTTGCACACACACGGGAACGAGGAGATGATCCCCTCGGGGACGCCGTAACTGCCGTCGCTGACGACCGACATCGACACCCAGTCGTCCGCGGGCGTGCCGTGTGTCCAATCACGAATGTGATCGACCGCGGCTGATGCTGCGGAAGCCGCCGAGGAAGAACCACGGGCGTCGATGATCGCGGCGCCGCGCTTGGCGACAGTCGGGATGTAGGTCGACTCGTACCAGTCGTGGTCGCCGACAGCGTCGGCGGCGCTCGCGCCATTGACCTCGCAGTGGAACAGGTCCGGGTACTGCGTGGTGGAGTGGTTGCCCCAGATGGTCATCTTGGTGATGTCATTGACGGATGCGCCCAGGCGGTGTGCGAGTTGGGCCTTGGCGCGATTGTGGTCCAGGCGGGTCATCGCCGTGAAGCGGCCAGGGTCGAGGTCGGCCGAATTGCGCTGCGCGATCAGTGCGTTGGTGTTCGCCGGATTTCCGACGACGAGGATCTTGACATCCTTCTTGGCCGAACGCGACAACGCCTGGCCCTGCGGCTTGAAGATGCCTCCGTTCGCCGACAGCAGGTCAGCACGCTCCATCCCCGCCTTGCGCGGCATCGAACCGACGAGAATCGCCACGTCGGCGTCACCGAACGCAACGTCGGCGTCGTCGGTGCACGTCACGCCAGCCAGCAACGGGAAGGCGCAGTCGTCGAGTTCCATACGAACACCTTCGAGGGCTCCGAGGGCCGGGGTGATCTCCAGCAACTGGAGCGATACCGGGGTGTCGGGGCCGAGCATGGAGCCCGAGGCAATGCGGAAAAGGATGCTGTAGCCGATCTGGCCAGCAGCACCGGTGACGGTGACGCGAACGGGAGTGGTCATGGTCCGAGCGTACGCCCGGCCTGCCGCCCGCCCCAAGCGAACCACATGACGAACGGGTCTGACCGGCCTCTCGGACCCGACATCATCAGATTCAGATCTGGCCGAGAACCTTGCCGATCACGTCGGTGTAGTAGTTCTGGCCCGACTGGGTGAGGTGGATGCCATCGTCGTACAGGCAGCGCCCCTCGCACCCAGGAGCGAGCACCTCCCAGTCGACGACCGTCACGTTCGGATGCGTCGCGGGGACGGCCCGCAAGCGGGCGTTGTTGTCGGCGATCCAGCCCCGGTCGGCCTTGCCGGTCAGCAGGACCACGACAGGTACGTCGGCGACCGTGGCGAGCATCTGGTCGAGGGTCTCCTGGCTGAACCCGCCGTTGGTGCCGAGATGGATGACCACGACCGACCCGAAGGTGCCATTGTCGCGCAGTGCCGTCATCGTGGGCAGGAAATCCTTCATCTGACGGCTGACCGCCGCGTCGACCTGGAACCCGCGGGCCTGCAGCTCCTCTGCTGCGCCGAGCATCACCGAGTCGCCGAGCGCAACGAGTGGGAACCCACTGGTCGTCGGCGGAGTGGTCAGCGGCGTCAGACCGTCGAGCGTCGAGACGACCCCGAGTTGCGTGATCGGAGCGGGGGGTTGATCGAGCGCAACGGTCGTTGGCGGCACCGTCGTTGGCGGCACCGTCGTCGCCGGCACCGTGGCTTCCGGCACGGTCGTTGCGTTCGCTGCGTCTGTCGCTGTCACGTCGGGCACGGCGGCGGGGTCACCGACGCCGGCAATCAGCGGATCGACCGTGGTCGACGGCACCACCGTCGTGGTGGTCGTGGTCGTCGTACTGGTCGTCGTGGACGCGACCGGAATCTGGTCGACGCTCAACAGGTCGGTGGTGAACTCGCTGCCCGCATCGAGCGCCTGCGCGATCTCGTTCTGCTCGAGGGGCGCCCGCAACAGCGCTGCGCCCAGCACCAGGGTGAACGCGCACATGACCGCAATCCCGCCGCCGAGGATCAGCTTCGGACCGCGTGCGGAGCCGATCCGCACCTTCCATCGCCAGCGCTTGAACGTGCCCCGGCGGATCGGGGTCTCCACGAAGTGGTACGACAGCTCGGCCACGATCACGGTGACGATCGTCGCCAGGACGAACTCGCGGAACGTGAGCTTGTTGCCCGCGATGCCGCGGATCATCTGGTAGATCGGCCAGTGGTACAGGTACAAGCCGTACGACCGGAGGCCGATCCACACGAACAGCCCGTTGCCCAGCACGCGGTTGGTCGACGCTCCTCGATGAGTGACCGCAGCGATCACGACGAGCGTCGCGATGCTGGACAAGAACAAGCCTCCGCGGAACAGGAACGGGTCGGCGCCGGCGGGTGTGGCGAGATACGTGTTCCAGCACATCCAGCCGAGGAACAGGATCGCCAAGATGGCGAGCCCGTCGAACAGGCGGCCCTTGGTACGAAGCGGGCCGCGCAGGATCGCCCGAGGGCGCCAGACCATGGCGAAGGCCGAGCCGAGCAGGATTCCAGCCAGCCGCGAGATGGTTCCGAGGTAGAGCGTGTCGATCTTGCCGATCGGGCGATCGCCGATCCACCAGTACGCATCGGGGGTGACTGCCGGATCACCGGTCGGGCCCGGGTAGAACAGGAGCGCAACGAGCAGGGTCAGGACGACCGCAGCGGCGAACAGCCATCGGCTGACATCGGCGACTCGGCGGGTACCGGATCGTCCGAGCAGGACCACCATCACGAGCGGCCAGAACAGGTAGAACTGCTCCTCGACGGCCAGGCTCCACAGGTGCCGAAGTGGGGCGAAGTCACCCGCGGCGGTGTATCCCTGCCCGACCCAGATCTGGTAGTAGTTCGACACGTAGAGCAGCCCGGCAATCACGTCGCCGCGGAGCTGTCCGAGCGCGTCTCGCTTGAACAACGCCGTCCAGACGACGACGAGCGCCATCATCATGTAGAGCGCTGGGAGCAGCCGGCGGGCCCGACGAGCCCAGAACTGTCGCAGCGAGATGCGGTAGGTGCGTTCGCGTTCGGAGATCAACAGCAGCGTGATCAGATAGCCCGAGATCACGAAGAACATCTCGACGCCGAGGAAGCCTCCCGGAAGCCACTCGCTGTTGGCGTGGTACACCATCACAGCGACCACGGCGAGCGCGCGCATGCCGTCGAGCCCTGGAAGGTAGGGGACCCGGCTGATGTCGGCGCGGTCGTCGCGAACGATGGGCGTGCCCCGGGGCGGGGCGAGCGTGGACATGGACCCTCCAGTATCGCTGAGGGTCGTGCTCGATCTGCGTCATGTCCCCGTCAAGAAGCGCCGGGACGGCCCCTTTCCGTCAGGGCGAGTGGCCGGATCGGCACGATCAGCTGGGGGCGGCCAGCGCCCCGGCGATCAGGGAGACGTAGTAGTCCTGCCCTTCGGGCCGCAGGTGGAAGCCGTCGGAGTAGAAGCACTCCCCCGGACAGGCGCCGGCGAGGCCTGCCCAATCGAGCAACGAGACGTTGGGATAGGTGTTCACCGTGTCGTAGATGAGGGCGTTGTTCTCCGCGGTGTAGTCGCGGGGGACGTCGATGGTGAGCAGGAGCACCTGGGGGACGCCGGCAAGCGCCTCCATCATCCGGGTCATGTCACCGGACCCGATGGGTCCGTTCGTGCCGAGGTGGACGACGACGACGTCGCCGAGACGGCCTTGTTCGTTCAGGGCCAGAACGGTGTCGACGCCATTGACGAACGCCCGACTCTCGATGGCGTCGACGGTGAAACCCTGCGCCGCGAGCTGCTGGGCAGCTCCGAGCATCACCGAGTCTCCGAGCGCCAGTTGGGAGATGACGGCGGGCGGCGGAACCGCTGTCGTGATCTCCACGGGCGGAACCGCTGCGACCGAACCGGATGGATCGGTGACGACACTCCCGGCCGGCGCGGTCTCACTCCCGGCCGGCGCGGTCTCACCGGTGGTGGCACTCGGGGGTTCGGCGACCGGCGGGGCCGCTGCGTCGTCGATGCCGTCGCAGTTCGGGTCGTTGACGACGTCACAGGTCGCCGCCTCGGCCTCGTCGAGCGACTGGCGCACTTCGTTCTCGACGACATCCGCTGTGGCCAGGCTCACGCCGGCGAAGATGGCAAACGCGGCGAAGACGAGGCCGCCGACGAGCAGCGCGTTGCGGAGGCCGGCGGCGGGTGATCGGCTGACCCGCCGCCACGACTCCCTCATCGTCCCCTTGCGGATCGGTGTCTCGATCAGACGGTAGGAGAGCTCGGTGATGACTCCCGTCGCAATCATGGCGAACACGAACTCGACGAACGAGAGGTGGACGCCGGCGATGCCGCGAATGATCTGGTAGATCGGCCAGTGGTACAGGTACAACCCGTAGGAGCGGGTCCCGATCCACAACAGCACCGGGATGCTCAACACCTTCGATGTGATCGCCCGCTCGTGGGTCACGGCGGCCACCATCATCAGCGTGGCGATGGCGCACAGCAGGAAGCCACCGCGGAACAGCAGCGGGTTGGCACCCGATGGGCTGATCAGCCACATCCACCAGACCATGGCGGCCAGGATCAGGAGGCCGAGCAGCGCGATGCCGTCGAGCAGCGGACCCTTGGTGCGCAGTGGTCCGCGCATGACCGCCACGGGCCGCCAGATCATCGCGAACGCCGCGCCGAGCAGCAGTCCGGCTGCCCGGGAGAACGTGCCCAGGTATGACCAGTCGAAGATCGAGATCTCACGCCCGAACACGTTCCAATACGCATCGGGCGTGACCTCTGGAGTTCCGATCGGGCCGGGCGTGTAGACGAGCGCCGTGACGATCGTGATGCCGAGGGCGGCGATGACGAGCCAGCGGCTGAGGTCGGCGATCTTGCGAGTCCCGCCGCGCAGCAGCGCGAACATCACAAGGGGCCAGACGACGTAGAACTGCTCTTCGACCGCGAGGCTCCAGAGGTGGCGGAGCGGGGCGAACTCGTTCGCAGCGGTGTATCCCGCGCCGGTCCAGATCTGGTACCAGTTCGACACGTAGAGCAGCGCGGCGATCACGTCGCCGCGCAGCTTGCCGAGCGCATCGCGGTCGAACAGCGAGGTCCAGATGGTCAACGCGATCAACATGGTGAACAGCGCCGGGAGGAGGCGCCGGGCTCGCCGGAACCAGAACTGCTTCATGTCGACGGTGGAGGTGCGCTCCTTCTCCGAGATCAGCAACAGCGTGATGAGGTAGCCGGAGATCACGAAGAACACCTCGACCCCGAGGTAGCCGCCCGGCAACCAATCGGCGTTGGCGTGGTAGATCATGACGGCGACGACGGCGAGGGCCCGCATGCCATCGAGGCCCGGCAGGTACGGCACGCGGCTGATCTCCACAGCGTGGTTCCCGTTGGGCGACGCGACGGGTACGTCCGGGCCCTTCCCCCACGGGATGCCGATCCGCTGTGTCGGTCGGGTGTCGGCGCGCGTCGGGACGTCGGCGGCGTCGGGGGACACTCGGCTCACCTCGACGTCACGCTCCGGCCAGATCGAGGTTCTCGCAGATCGCGACCACCGAGTCGGGGCGGTTGAGGGCATAGAGGTGCAGTCCAGGGACGCCCGCCTCGACGAGATCGCTGCAGAGTTGCGTGGCGACGTCGATCCCGATGCGACGAACCTCGTTGGCATCGTCGGTCGAGTCGAGGCGTTCGGCGAGCCAATTCGGCAGGGCGGCTCCGCTCATGTCGGCCATGCGCTTCACCTGCGCCTTGTTGGTGATCGGCATGATGCCTGGCAGGACCGGCTTGTCGATGCCGAGATCGGAGAGTTCTTCGACGAGGCGGATCCAGTGCTCGACCTCGAAGAAGAACTGGGTGAGCGCGAAGTCTGCGATCCGAAGCTTGTCGGCGAGATGACGACGGTCGGAGACCCGATCGGGTGACCGGGGATGGACTTCGGGATGCGCGGCAATTCCGGTTGCGAACGATCCCGAGGCGACGACGTCTTCGAGGAGTTCGAGGGCGTAGCGGTAGTCGCCCTGTTCCTGGCGGCCATCGGCGGGCGGGTCGCCGCCGAGCGCCAGGATGTTCTCGATGCCGATCTGCTGGTAGTTGTCGAGCAGCGTGGCGACGTCGGCGCGTGAGTGTCCACGGCAGGTGAGGTGCGGCATCGGGACCCAAGGGGTTTCGGTGCGCATCCACTCGACGACGTCACCGGTGCGATGACGGTCGGACCCTCCCGCGCCGTAGGTGATCGACACGAAATCCGGCTGGAGTAGATCGAGCGCCGCGACGGTCTTGCCGAGGGTCATGTGTCCGCCGGAGGTCTTCGGCGGGAAGAACTCGAACGACAGCGTCCGCCCACGTTCGAGCAGTGTCGGAATCCGGGCCATCCGCCCAAACTATCGACCGGAGACACCTACGACTGGCCACACTCGTAGGGTCACCTTCCGCCCATGTGAGCTGGTGCTACGTTCCGCCCAGGACAACCGAGGAGGACACCACGATGGCATTGATCGAAAACTGGAAACTGGTGGTACTGCAGCGTTACGCGAAGTTCGATGGGCGAGCGGGCCGAGGCGAATTCTGGTGGTTCGCCCTGGCGAACATCCTCGCCCTGATCATTCTCGCCATCCTGATCGCCATCTCGAACATCTTCTGGATTCTCTACATCGGCTACGTGATCGCCATCCTCATCCCGAGCATCGCCGTCGCCATTCGACGGTTGCACGACTCCGACAAGTCGGGATGGTGGCTGCTGATCGGGCTCATTCCGTTCGGTGGCCTCGTCCTGCTGGTCTTCTACATCCTGGAAGGCACCGCCGGACCGAACCAGTACGGCGACGCCGCCGAACCCGCCGCCTGATTCGACGTCGCGATTGGGGTCTGACCCCGATCGCGACAGTCAGTGGCGGAAGTGGCGTTGGCCGGTCAAGACCATGGCGATGCCGTGTTCGTCAGCGGCGGCGATGACCTCGTCGTCGCGGACGGATCCGCCCGGCTGGATCACCGTGGCGATCCCCGCTGCTGCGGCGGCATCGAGGCCGTCACGGAAGGGGAAGAACGCGTCGCTGGCACAGGCTCCTCCTCGGGCGCGGTCGGCGGACCGGTCCGCGGCGATTCTCGCGGAGTCGAGCCGATTCTGTTGACCGGCGCCGATGCCGAACGCCTGGAGATCATTGGCGTAGACGATCGCGTTGCTGCTGACCGCGGCGCAGACCTGCCACGCGAACGTGAGGTCGGCCCACTGCGCATCGGTCGGTTGCCTTGCGGTCACCACACGCCACTCGTCGCTTCGTCCCGCGACGAGGTCGGGCTGCTGGACGAGCAGGCCACCGTCGACCGGACGCACGTCGTACGGCAACGGTGATGCAGCGTTGGCCGACATCACGCGGAGGTTCTTCTTCGCAGAGAGGATCTCGAGCGCTTCGGGTTCGAAGTCGGGCGCGATGACCACCTCGGTGAAGACATCGCCGAGCGCTGTCGCCATTCCGGTGGTCACCGTCCGGTTCGCGGCGACGATGCCACCGAACGCACTCACGGGGTCACAGGCGTTGGCGCGAATGTATGCCTCGGTGATGTCGGCGGCGACGGCGACGCCACATGGATTGGCGTGCTTCACGACGACGACGGCGGGGTCGTCGAATCGGTGCACGAGCCGCCAGGCCGCCTCGGTGTCGAACACGTTGAGGTAGCTGAGTTCCTTGCCGCCGTGCTGGGTCATCGAGTCCCACCAACTGGTGGCACCGGCTTGGCGGTAGCGCGCTCCTTGTTGGTGCGGGTTCTCGCCGTAGCGGAGGGGCTGAGCCAATTCCAGAGCCAGGTGAATCGACGGCGGAAGCGGCGGCGAGTCGGACGGCGCTGTCTCGTCGAACCAGGTGACGATCGCCGCGTCATACGCGGCCGTGTGGGCGAAGGCGGTGCGGGCGAGTCGGTGACGAGTCGAGTCGCCGAGCGAACCGGCCGAACCGAGTTCGTCGAGCACCGTCCCGTAGTCGGCCGGATCGACGACGACGCCGACGTGCGCATGGTTCTTGGCGGCGGCTCGCACCATTGCCGGGCCGCCGATGTCGATCAGCTCGATGCTCGGGTCGGAGGAGAACGGGTAGAGGTTCACCACCACGAGATCGATCGGTTCGATGTCGTGCTCCTCCATGTCGAGGACGTGCTCGGCATCGGTCGGGTCGGCGAGGATGCCGCCATGGATCTTGGGATGCAGCGTCACGACTCGATGACCGAGGATCGCCGGCAACCCGGTGAGTTCGGCCACGTCGGTGACGGGAACCCCGGCATCGGCGATCGCCCGGGCGGTCCCCCCGCTCGAGACGAGCGACCAACCGAGATCGTGCAACGACGAGGCGAACTCGACGATGCCGGACTTGTCGAAGACGGAGAGCAGCGCAGTGGGCACCCCCCGACCGTAGTCAATGGCCCCGACGGGCTTCACATGCCGTCGACGGCATCACGATCGCCCGAGGAGCACCGTCGGAACGGCTACGGTCACGAACGGGGACGACGAACACCGCATGGAATCGGAGGGATTCATGGACACCACGAACTTCAAGACACCCGACTGGCTGATGATCGGAGGCGGAGCAGCGATGCTGATCCTCGGCTTCGTTCTCGACTGGACATCGATCGACACCGGCTTCGGCTCTGCGAGTGGTGACGGGCCGTTCGACTACTTCATCACCGGCGGTCTCGCCTGGATTCTCGTCGTGGCGGTCGGCGGTCTGGCCGTCGCCCACGGACTCGGCAAGCTTCCCGAGTCGCAGCCCTGGCCGATCATCTTCCTCGGGATGGCTGCGCTCGGCACGATCTTGATGATCCTGTGTCTCCTCCTCGGCGCGCGATTCGACTTCGCCGACCGTGGGATCGGCATGTACGGCGCCTTCGTGTGGGCCGCGATCACCTTGGCTGGCGCGTACATGAACTTCACGTCCAAGGGCGGCAACGTCAAGGACCTGACCGACATGGACAAGCTGAAGTCGAGCTTCAACCAGGGCGGGTCGAATCAGGGCGGGTCGGCGGCGGGCGCCGACGCTTCACCGCCTCCACCGCCGCCGGCAGCGCCCTCTGCCAGCAACGATTCGCCGCCACCCGCACCACCAGCGTCCCCCTCCGCCGGCAACGATCCGCCGCCTCCACCGCCGCCGGCCCCACCAGCCGGCTGACGCCGAACAGGCCGTACCGGTGATTACAGGTGGGCGACGACGTCGGCCATCAATTCACCGGCTTCGGTCGGGTTGAGGCCGACCGTCACGCCGGCCGCGGCCAACGCGTCCATCTTGCCTTGCGCAGTGCCCTTGCCACCGGAGACGATGGCGCCGGCGTGACCCATCTTCTTGCCGGCCGGTGCGGTGACGCCGGCAATGTAGGCGCTCATCGGCTTGGTGACGTTGGCCTGGATGTACTGCGCGGCCTCTTCCTCGGCTGAGCCGCCGATCTCGCCGATCATCATGATCGCGTGCGTCTCGGGGTCGGCCTGGAACTCGGCGAGACAATCGATGAAGTTCGTGCCCGGCACGGGGTCGCCCCCGATCCCGACGCAGGTCGACACGCCGATGCCCTTCTGCTTGAGCTCGTACAGCGCTTGGTAGGTGAGCGTGCCGGAGCGGCTGACGATGCCGACATTCGGCCCGTCAGCCGAGGGGACCTGAGCGATCTCACCGGCGGTGATGCCGATGTTGCACTTCCCGGGGCTGATGATGCCCGGGCAGTTGGGACCGAGCAACCGCGTGTTCGGATGGTTGCGGACGAGCAGGTTGTAGGTCTTCGCCTCGTCCTGGGCAGGGATGCCCTCGGTGATGCAGACCACGAACTCGATCCCCGCCCCGGCTGCTTCCAGGATCGCCCCGGACGCGAACTTCGGAGGCACGGCGACGAACGACGCCGTCGCACCGGTTGCAGCGACAGCGTCTGCGACTGTGTCGTAGATCGGGATGCCGTCCACGTCCTGGCCGGCCTTCCCGGGTGTGACGCCAGCGACGACCTGCGTGCCGTAGTCGCGGTTGCGCAGGCCGTGGTACTTGCCCTGCCCACCCGTGAGGCCTTGGACGATGACCTTGGTGTTCTCGTTGACGAAAATGGCCATGATCAGTTCACTTCGCTTTCGCAACGGCCGCACGAGCGGCTTCGAGCATGGTGGGCTCCGATTGGAGCTTGTCGGCGGGGATGCCGGCATCGAGCAGGATCTGGCGGCCCTCCTCGGCGTTGGTGCCGTCGAGGCGGATGACGATCGGGGCTCGCAGGTCGACTCGACCCATCGCCTCGACGATGCCCTTGGCGACCTCCTCGCCGCGAGTGATGCCGCCGAAGATGTTGATGAAGATCGACTGGACCTTGTCGTCGGAGTTGATCACTTCGAGCGCTCCGGCCATCACGTCCGCGTTGGCGCCGCCGCCGATGTCGAGGAAGTTCGCTGCGGAACCACCGACCTGGTTGACGACATCGAGTGTGGACATGGCCAGGCCTGCGCCGTTGGCGATGATCCCGACCGTGCCCTCGAGCCCGATGTACTGCAGACCCTTCTCGGAAGCCATCTTCTCGCGGTCGTCCATCTCGGTGAGGCCGCGGAAGGTGTCCCATTCGGGATGGCGGAACTCGGCGCTCTCGTCGAGGGTGACCTTGGCGTCGAGTGCGTGCACCTCTCCGGTGGGCTTGAGGATGAGCGGGTTGATCTCGGCGAGATCGCAGTCGCCCTCGGTGAAGCAGCGGTACAGCTTGACGAGGATGTCGGCGGCGCCGTCCAGTGCCCGCTCCGGCAGCTTCGCTTCGACGCAGGCCTGACGAGCGGTCGCGACGTCGAGCCCGTCGACCGGGTCGATGTGGAGCTTGACGATCGCGTCCGGGTTGGATTCGGCGACCGCCTCGATCTCGACACCGCCTTCGGCCGACAGCATCAGGAGGTGCTTCTTTGCCGCGCGGTCGAGGGTGAAGCTCGC
>Ga0316193_10002452_pt1 | contig 13086 bp, 12 predicted proteins | sample MerIslsedime2_MG_FD_207735 | JGI IMG/M metagenome (GOLD analysis project Ga0316193, IMG submission 207735) | Coastal sediment microbial communities from Maine, United States - Merrow Island sediment 2 | ecosystem: Environmental > Aquatic > Marine > Coastal > Sediment | place: USA: Maine...
ACCCGCTATCCGGACAAAAATGCGCTTGCCGCCGTCATTCGTGACGATCTAAGTACAACTGCCGGCGGCGACGTCCGGGTCACTATTGTTCCCGTCAGCGACTGGGGTGCTCAACACCTCTCCAATCTCCCCGGAACCTGCATCGACGACCAACCCGCCAGCACCACGGCCGGCGGCGTCGATTCGTCGCTTCTCGTCACTCAGAGCAAGCTAGTGACACTGGAGGAATTGCACTCTCATCTCCTCTACAGCAACTGCCCCGTCACCAATCAGCCGGATTCCGGCAGCATCCTGATTCGCTACAGCGGGCCCGAAATCGACCGTACAGGGCTTCTGAATTACCTCGTCTCCTATCGCCAGCACAACGACTTCCACGAAGCGTGCATAGAGAGAATATTCGTGGACATCATCAAGCAATGCGCACCCACGCAGCTAACGGTCCACGGCCGCTACAATCGCCGTGGCGGCCTGGATATCAACCCCTTCCGATCCAATTTCGAATCTGAGGTGGAGAACCTCCGGCTTTGGCGGCAGTAGGTCTTTGCGGATAATTCTGCGCAAGGGGCCCGCGCGCCGGTGAAACCTTTGCGGGAATAAAGCGGACCGAAGGGAGCCATCCCGTAAAAGGACATCCCATGTGCCGCGCCCGCCTGCGACCAACTCACACAAATACCGAACAAACCCTTGCTGACCAGTCAGTCATCAACTATACTTACTGACCCACCAGTCAGTAAGACACGACAATGGCAGCGCCAAAATTCCAGCGCCGTAAGGACGAGCGCCCTGCAGAGATTACTGAGGCCGCGCTGGCGGCGTTTGCTGAGAACGGTTATGCGGCGACGCGGGTTGATGATGTGGCCAAGCGGGCGGGCGTCAGCAAGGGTCTTTTGTATCTTTATTTCAAGACGAAGGAAGAGCTCTTTAAGGCGGTGATTCGAAGTTTCGTTGCGCCGAAGGTTCAGGAGCTTTCTGTCATTGTTGATGAGTCCGAACTCTCGGCAGAAGATTTTATTCGCGGGCCGTTTCTATCAATGATCAAGACCCTCCCCGACTCGCCCATCAGGGTCATCATCAGGCTGATGTTTTCGGAGGGTCATAAGCATCCGGACCTGGTTGAGTACTACTGGGAAAACGTCGTTCGTCATGCACTTGAGATGATGAAAAAACTGATCGGGCGCGGCGTTGCGACCGGAGAATTCAGATCATCGGCCGTCGATGAGATGCCGCAACTGCTGATTTCGCCCGTCATTTTGTCTGTGTTTTGGAAGCAGGTGTTCGACAAGCAGTCGACGCTGGATACAGACCTTCTTATCGAAACACATATTGAGGCAATGCTGAATTACCTCAAAGTCAGACCTGCCGCAGGAGGCGGAAAATGAATACAAGAATAATCATCCTGTTGATGGCATCTCTTGCATTGGGTGCATGCCAACCGTCAGCTGATCAGCAACGAATGGTCGGGCAACTTGAATCGGATCGAATCGAGCTAGCGGCGGAATATCCTGAGAGGATCATTTCGAGACTCGTAGTCGAGGGTCAGGTGGTCACCAAGGGCGATACTGTTATTCAGCAAAATACAGACCGCGCCGTCCCGCGCGTACGTGAAGCGCAAGCAACAGTCGCACAAAACAAGGCTCGGCTGGATGAGCTGACGCGCGGTCCGCGCAAAGAGCAGATTGTTGCTGCTCAGGCTAACGTTGACGGTGCAGTACAGGAACTTGAGTTTCGACGCACTGAACTCGAACGCGTGGAGAAACTACTGGATCGAAAGCTCTCCTCTCCGGGAGAACGGGATCGCGCCAGGGCTGCACTTGACGGTGCCGAAGCGAGTCTTGACTTCAACAAGGCGAGGCTGGCCGAGCTGCTGACCGGAACCACGATTGAAGAACTGGAGCAATCACGAGCAGCGGTAATGCGCGCAATTGCGCAGCTTGATGGTTTGCAGGTTGAGCTTGACCGACTCACGACACTGGCACCTGTGGATGGACTTATTGACAGTTTTCTATTTGAAACCGGCGAGCGGCCATTGAGCGGGCAGCCAATGGCGATCATGCTGTCGGGAGCGCAGCCGTATGCACGGATCTACGTTCCGGCAGATCTCAGGGCCAGCGTTACCCCCGGTACTGAGGTCAGGGTTCTGGCAGAAGGTGTCAGCGCGCCTATCGAGGGACGAGTCCGCTGGATTGCAAGCGAAGCGGCTTTCACGCCCTATTTTGCATTGACCGAACATGATCGCGGGCGACTAACCTACCTGGCCAAGGTGGACATTGAATTCGCTGGCGATCGACTGCCCGACGGGGTTCCGGTCGAAGTCGAACTTATTGTGGCGGGTGGCATCACCGAATGAACGGTAATACCGATTTCGCCATTCGCGCACGCGGCCTGACGAAACAGTTTGGAGACCTCACAGCGGTCAATCACCTCGACCTGGATGTGCCGCGTGCAAAAATCTACGGCTTTCTCGGTCCTAACGGCTCCGGAAAGACCACCGCGATTCGAATGCTTTGCGGATTGCTAAAACCCACGGAAGGCAGCGCTGAAGTGCTCGGACTTCAGGTCGCAGAAGCGGCGAACGACCTCAAGCCGAGGATCGGCTACATGACGCAGAAATTTTCCCTGTATGGCGACCTGACAGTCGAGGAAAACCTTCGATTCATTGCCGACATCTACGCCTGGCCGAGAAAAAATCAAAAACCCAGGATCGACGAACTGGTGTCAAAGTATGGTTTCGAGAAACGTCGCCGCCAGTTGGCTGGCACCTTGAGTGGTGGCCAGAAGCAGCGCCTCGCTCTCGCCAGCGCCGTATTGCACAAGCCCGAGCTCTTATTGCTCGACGAGCCAACCAGTGCTGTCGATCCACGCAATCGCCGCGATTTCTGGGCCAAGTTATTCGAGCTTGCGGAGGACGGGACGACCATCCTGGTATCCACACATTACATGGACGAAGCAGAGCGTTGTCATCGCCTCGCCATCCTGGACACCGGCAACAAAGTTGCGGACGGGGATCCTTCGACACTGCAAGCATCGATTGGAATGACTGTTCTCGAAGTGAATGCCGGCAATCCCGGTGATGCGCAAAAGGCGTTGACTGATAATCCCGACATAGTGAGTGTTACGCAGCTCGGCATTCGTTTGCGCGTGCTGGTCGCCGACGATCACGCTGATCCGATTGCGCTGGTAAGTTCAGATCTTGCAGCGCACGGGCTGAAGGCAGACGTACGCATAATCGCGGCGTCGCTTGAGGATGTTTTCGTCGCCAGCACGCTGGCGTCAGGAGGTTCGGACGAATGACACCGATACGGCTGGTCGCCATCATGCGCAAGGAGTTGCTACAACTTAAGCGCGATCGAATTTCACTGGGCATGATTGTTGGAATTCCGGTCATGCAGTTATTGCTTTTCGGTTACGCCATCAATATGGACGTTCGCAACCTGAAGTCCGCAGTATCCGATCAGGCCAACACACATATGTCGCGTCAATTCATCGCGGATCTTGGACAGACGCAGGTGCTGAACCTCACACGCTCCGTTGCCAGCCCCGAGCAACTCGAAGACTTGTTGCGAACCGGGAAAATATCGGTCGGCATACATATTCCGTCAGACTTCGACCGACGGGTAATTGATAACAGGCGGACCGTTGCTCAACTACTGATTGATGGCACCGACCCGACCATTGTCGGTGTAGCTGGTCAACTCGCGAGCATGCCGGTCCAATTTGACAGCGGCGCCAACAGACAGCCATCCGCGAACACGCTGGAGGTTCGCCCGTTTTATAATCCCGAAAGACGCACTGCGGTGAATGTCGTGCCCGGCCTTATCGGTGTCATCCTGACGCTGACGATGTTGATGTTTACAGCAGTGGCCATCGTCCGTGAACGCGAGCACGGCAACCTCGAGTTGCTGATCAATACACCTGTCAGCACTACCCAGCTTATGGTCGGCAAGGTCGTTCCTTATATCGTCATCGGTCTGGTTCAACTCGCGCTCATCGTTGCCGTTGGAAACTTGTTGTTCGATGTGCCGGTTCGCGGCAGCCTGCTTGGCCTGTATGCCGGTGCAGCAGTATTTATCGCGGCCAACCTGTCGCTCGGCTTGTTCTTGTCCACAGTCGCGCGGACACAGTTTCAGGCGATGCAACTAACGTTCTTCATGTTGCTGCCATCGATTCTGTTATCGGGCTTCGTATTCCCGTTTGACGGTATGCCGAAACTGGCGCAATACCTGGGAGAGATCTTGCCCATTACCCACTTTATTCGTATTACAAGGGGCATCATGTTGCGCGAGGCAAGCATTCTGGAGCTTGGCAACGAGGTCTTGATGTTGCTCGTATTTGCGCTGGTTGCCCTTACAGCAGCAATTTTGCGCTTCTCGAGACGACTCGACTAGCCCGCAGACCCAATGAATGTGTAGAATTCGCGGATGACTGATGAAAACGAGCACGATTCAATCGTATATATCGTAGATGACGATCAGGCGATCCGCCACGCTATGGGGCTGCTACTCAAGTCAGTGGGACATGAGCACCTCGTATTCACTTCGGCTGACGAATTCCTTGAATCGCATACTGGCAACAACAACGGTTGCCTGGTCCTGGATATCCGGATGCCAGGGCTCAGCGGCCTGGAGTTGCAGCAGAAGCTAATTGAGTCGGGCAGTTCGCTACCCATCATATTTATCAGCGGTCATGGCGATATTCCCATGGCGGTTGAAGCCATGCAGAAAGGCGCTTTTGATTTCATCCAGAAACCATTTCGCGATCAGGAACTCCTGGACCGAATTTCCGAAGCCTTGAATACTGCGCGCCGCCAGGAGTCAGAGCGCGAGCAAAAGGTCGACGTACAAGATCGAATCGATACGCTAACCAAGCGCGAGCATGAAGTGCTTGACCTGGTGGTCACTGGCAAACCAAACAAAATTATTGCGCATGAGCTGGGCGTCAGCCAACGTACCATTGAAATTCATCGTGCCCGGGTGATGGAAAAGATGCGCGCCAAGTCGCTTGCGGAACTGGTACGCATGCACATGGCGGCTTAGACGTACTAGCCGGTCAGCCGATCTCGTTCTTCATCCAGTGATGCACATTCGATGCATTTGTCTGCCCGGGGGAACGCTGCCAGCCGTTTCTCATTGATCGGATCACCACACGAAATGCAAGTTCCAAATTCTCCGCTTTCTATCCGCGAAAGCGCAGTTGAAATCTGCTCGAGCTCTTCGCGCGCCTCGTTGCCAAGGGCGTCGACAACCTCGCTATTCTCCAGTTGCAGCGCACGTTCTTTAGAATCAGTTTCCAACGGCCGGCGGTGATTTTCATTGATTCGAGCAAGGCGTTGCTCCAGCACTGTTTTTTGCTGCTTCAATTCCGCCCGCACTTGCTTCAAAGAAAAGTCCCGCATTGCCATCGTCCAATTCCGAATATTGAATTTAGTTTGGACTGTTCGCGGTGGATGAGGAATCCGTAATAACCCGTACGGTACACAGGGTAAGCATAGCCATTGATATACGTACATTCCGACAGCCCCTAAGCATCAGATCTTATGTATTGCCGGCCTCGTGCCGGGTACGCTTTGCTCAACTGAGGTAGATCCGTAACCGACAAGCGATAAGGTGCTGAGATGCAAGACATAAGCAAAATCCTGTGTGTGGTGGACCCAACCACTAGCGTCCAACCCGCAATGCACCGGGCAGCCTGGCTGGCACAAAACGTGAATGCCGAGCTTGAGCTTTTTATCTGTTATTACAACGAGTATCTGAGTGGGGAACGATTCCTGGATGCTCCGTCACTTAAGAAGGCGCGCCTAGAGGTCATCGAGCGCAACACCGAATATCTGGACAAGCTTGCGGAACCTTTGCGGAGCGCCGGGCTGAAGGTCAAGACAACCGTATCCTGGGACCACCCTTTATATGAAGGCATTGTCAGGCAAGCCGTCGAAAGCGGAGCGGAAATCATCTTCAAGGACACGCACCATCATTCCGTTTTGGAGCGTGCATTGCTCACGAATACGGACTGGAACCTGATTCGCACCTGCCCCACACCGTTGTGGCTAACGAAAGCAAAGGAACTGCACAAGCATCCAACGTTCATTGCTGCAATCGACCCGACCCACGAACACGACAAGCCGGCGTCGCTTGACGACTTTATCCTGAGCCTGACCAGCAACCTGGCCAGCAAAACGGATGCCGTCATGCACGCGTTTCATTCGTTCGATCCGCGCATTGCGCTGGCAACAGCAACTGCGAACGCCTATATTCCTGCGTCCTTACCGTACGAGGAGATTGAAAAGGACATGCGGGAACTGCACGGACGGCGGTTTGAAGAAGTCACCGAATTTTATGACATCCCGGAGGATCGCAAACACCTGATCAGTGGCGCGACGCACGAAGAATTGCCGGAGATCGCCAGGAAGCTCAAAGCAGATGTCATCGTAATGGGTGCCATCGCGAGGAATCGTTGGAAACGGTTGTTTGTCGGTGCGACGGCTGAACGAACGCTGGAGCACCTGCCGTGTGATCTATTGATCGTCAAACCGGACTGGTTTGAGACGCCAGTAGAGAAATCAGGCGACGAAGCCGCCGCCTGAATCTCTAAGCTAATATAACGCTTTACGCTTACCGGCTCAGCTCTGGCGGCGGCGTCTGACTCGCATCAGGAACGCAGCAAACAGGCTGCCCATGCCCAGCATGCCGATCAGCGGCAGCGGACTTGCGGTTGAAGGTAACGCGGCACCGCCACCTGTAGGTTGATGAACCATCACTACGGCGTAGTAGCTTGTGATCTCTCCGCTCATATCGCTAGCAACATGCGCTTCCCATCGATTAGCCGGAATATAGATATTGATCTCCTGGCCCTTGGACAACTGGCGCATTCGATATTCCTTGCCACCCAGGCTTGCTCGCCAGTCGTCATCGACAGTGACGGATTCCAGCGGGCCGTAGGTACCATCCTTGTTCATGAATCGGAACGTTCCGACATTGCCGCGCGCCCCCATTATTTCGACACGCATTTTCGCGTAACGCTCACCGTCTACTTCAACCACGTCTCGACAACCCTCGGTAGCACTTGGGTACTTTGACAGTACTTCCTGCTCGAAAGTGATGTCAGCACAGGTCAGGTCGGTTTGCGCAGACGCCGGGGCGCCAATCGCCAGTAAGAATACAGCCTGAAAAACGAAAAAAGCTCTCTTAATTGTCATTATTATCCTCCCGTTATTAACGAATCATCCTGCAACACCGCTCGTACAATAAATCGTTGTGGCGCGTGCCCGACAAAGTAGAACGGGTAGCAGGTTACTAATGTGATTGACGTGTCGTCTGTTGGATCCAACACTTCAACTGCACTTGGTTCGACGATCATGAGTTGTTCGACCCGGTAGCGCTTCAACCCTGCACTGGAGCTTACGATCATCTCATCGCCAAATTTTATGTCTTTCAATACCCGGAAATAGCCATCGCGGTGACCGGCAATTCCCATATTGCCGCTCTCATCCGGCATCGCCGTCCCTTCTATACGTGCGATGCCGCGGTCCATATGTAAATCAGACGCACCGTTGTATAAGGGGACTTCTAACTCCAGCCGCGGAATCTCCAGAATGCCCAATACATCGCTGGTCTCCTTGCCAAGACTCTCCGCAAAGGATGCAATCCTGCCAGTCGACCACAATGACTTGTCAGGATCCTCAACGATATAGTCAATGACAAACGGCTCTTCCACGGCAGTCACCAGGGGGGGCAATTCTGCCGGCGGCGTGTACGCCAGCATCACTGGTCGCATAGCCTTGAAGGCCGCAATGTCCTGCTGCCGTTGCAACTCGGATAATCCGAGAGAGCCAAGGAAAAAGGCGGTCAGGAGTGAACCGACTACCCAGAACGCTCCCTCGGTGAATTTCATGAACATGACGGGATTTTGCCGTTCCAACCTTTCAACTACAAGACAATTGCCAAATCTCTAACCACGATCCGGCAACACAGGGTCCAGCTCAGCCGCTGCCTGAATGAATCGTGCAACCCTCTTTTCACCGGGCAACTCCGCTACCCGATGCTCGGCGTCATTGACCTCGCGCATGCGATCCCGCAGCGGGCCTATGTCCTGCTTGCCAAGATCCTGCACACTTTTCACGCCGGCACGCCACATGAGCTCGGCCCACTGGCCGCCGAGACCCTTAATTCGAATCAAGTCGGCCATCGTGCCCCAATTCCGTACGGTGTCAGCGTCAAGGTCAACACACCTGCAAACCTGCGCAACTCCGTCGTCGGTGGTACACAGCTGCAGCAGCTTTTCCGTCGTATCGACGCCATCTGCTTTCAGGCGTTTACCAAATCCCGCGCCAATACCTTCAATTGTCTCAATAGGGGTGCCGGTGCCGGTATTGCGGCTAGCCAGTTTGGCCTCAAGCTCGGCAATTCTCTTACTGCTCGCCTGCCTGCTGACAAACCATCCTGTCAACGCGCCCAGCAGAAATCCCGCCAGCAAATACAAAAAAATCTGTTCGACTAAATAGTCCATCTCTATTTCTCCTGTACGCGGAACTCGATACGCCGATTCTTCGCCCGGCCCTCGTCAGTTGAGTTGTCAGCCACTGGCTGGGAAAAACCGAAACCAACTGGCGTCAGCCTTTCCGGGTCTATGCCCTTGCTAACAGCATAGGCCACCACTGCTTTTGCACGCCGCTCACTCAGGTCTATGTTGTATTCCTTATCACCGATGGCATCGGCATGTCCGGCAACCACCGCGCCGACATCGGGACACAATGTGGCGATCTTCAGAATCTCGTCGAGTAACTGCCTGCCTGCGGTGTGAATCGTCGCACTGTCAAAATCAAACAGCACCGCTTCGCCGGGCTCCAGCAGATTGTTATACGCCTCCTGGCAGGCTGCGGCCTGTTCTGAAAGTGTTGGCAGTTGCAAATCGAAACTGACATTGAATCCGAGGTCGCTAACAAGCTCAATTCGGTAGCGTATCCGCTCCTCTGCGGCTGCGCTTCGCACCGTGCCACCGATCACGACATCGGTGCCACTCAAAGTCCCACAACCTTCGTCGAGTTGTCCGAGTTCGGTCAGTGTCTGATCCATAAAACGGCGGTAGCCCTCAGGGGCGCCGTCGCGAATGACCAGGTCTTCCTCTATCGCTCTGCGCCGGAACAAGTCCCTGGCCCGGTCCGGAAATTCACTGCGCGCCGCTTCATCGGGCACGCTACCTGTCAGCACGATTCGGGACTCTTCTTTGCAGAACCGGGTGAAGTACGGCTGGTCCGGCACGACAGCCAGGTCCGCATTGACTACTCGAACACCGTGAACATTGGAAGCTGTTTCCATCGCCTGCGCTGATTGCTCATCAGTCGCGACTGAACCACTCAGGACGACATCGCGACCGTCGACCGATACCTGCACCTCCGTCAGGTCGGCGGCGATGATCGCCATTTCGGTACGGGCCTGGATGTCATCCTGTATGACAGGAGCTTTATTGCGGGCGCCAAATTGGAACAGGGCCCATAGCGCGATCAACCCAACGACCAGAGTGACTATTTTATTCATGGTTAACTCCCTATAGATCGCTGTATCCCGATTTCATGATTCTAAAGCAATTGCATTGGCAAGATCACTTGCGAAAAACCGGAGCGCAAGGCTCCGGTTTTTCATTCACCTGGTAAATATTCTGTTTAGAAATTGGCGACCAACTGCACCCAGAGTTTTGTGACATCTCGGAATGCCGGATCATCCGCACTGAAGAATGCGCCTTTCAGTAATAGTGAGTATCTATCGCCAAGACTTCTGCTCGCGGCCAAATCAAATTCACTACCCCAGTCTGCCGATCCCGCTGCTGCGGAAAAGTCATGGTAGATCGCCTGGAATTTCCACTTGCTCCATTTGTACTTGGCATTAACGTAGAGATCGTCAACGCCAGCCCCGAGCACACCAGCTGATGCTGCCGTACCAAGAAACTGGTCAGCCCAGCCCTGGAACGCGTGGAGGGTGGCCAGCGGTGTTCGGAATGCTTTACCGGCTTCGTCTTCATCTCCACCCAGCGATTCCAGACCCAGCCCGAATGACAGACCATTTTTCATCGCCCAATCCGCCGTCAGGTGATAATACTCGGCGGAATAACTCACCGGATTATCGCCAATGTCAGATTGTGTGGCCACTTCGCCCAGCAATTTCAGTGAGCTGTTGCCCAATGCAATATCGCCACTCGCTCTCGCGCCAAGCGTTGCACTCGAAGTCGTCGAGAAGGCGGCCAAATCGTCATTGTCGATATGGTAGTAATACGGCGTAACCTTCCACTTTTCGCCGATCGAGATTGGCACGTTTATCAGGTGAGTCTTCATCCGTTGTTGTCCGGCCGCAGAGCGTTCGCCGAAAATACGGTTCACCTGGCCAACATAACTGTAAAATACCTCCGTATTTTTGAACCCTTTGAACTTGACGGACGCACCATCGTAAGTTTGCTCGTTCTGACGCCAGCCGACACCACCGACGAATCGTTGGTTGTCCAACAGAATACGTTGGCGCCCAAACCTCAGTTTCGTATCCGAGAAGCCATCGTAGTCCAGGTAGAACTGATTCAGGTCAGCGCCTTTTGGGTCAGCAACGACCGGGTACACATTTCTGTCTGCCCCACTGGTCCCCGCACCGCTGTTGAAATCGTTAAACAGCAATTCCGCGATGTAATCGAATTCGCCGAAAGCGGACCAACCGCGCCACTGTCCGGTTGCGTAATTTAGTCGAAAACGTAGTGTCGACGCGTTCGCATTCTTATTGAAATCGTTATCACTGACGTATTCGTATCGATAACGAAAGTTGACATGCGGCGTGCCGGCAATAATCGCATCGACCAGCGATTGATTTTCAGCAGTAGCGTCCGTGTCAGCCGCCAGGGAAAGCGGGCCTAGTAAAAGGCCCGCCAATCCAGCGGCAATAGAGAGTTGTTTCAACATCTGACTATCTCCTTGTCAGTCAGTTAGTAGACATCATGAACTGTGTTGTAAATGTTGAATTTGCCGGTCGGGGTTACGATTTCAGGTCCCTTGATTACGTGCTTCAGTTTGCGGGTCGCGTCATCCACTACAACCAGCGCAGATTCCTGCTCCTTGCCGCTCCAGACAGAGAACCAGATTTCATCGCCTGCCTTGTTGTACTCAGGCTGTACGACGCGTTTCGGTCCCTCGCCGAGGTCTGCCCATTCAGCGATCGGCAACACTTCGAAGCCAGCGTCCAGATTGTTGATATCGAACACGGCAATGCTCTGACTGAAGTTTTCGTCAGGATTCAAAGGCGCATCAACCCAGAGATTCTTGGAGTTCGGGTGTGATTTAACAAACAGTGAACCGCCGCCCATTCCGTCCAGGACTCTGACAACCTTCCATGCATTATCCGGGTGCCCTTCCGGGTCTGTCGCAATGAACGTAATGTGGGAGTTACCCAGAGCACTGGTCACCCAGACAGGTCCGTATTCTGGATCATCGATGTTCGCGCCGCGGCCCGGATGCGGGATTTTGTCCACGTCAATCAACGCCTCAAGATTTCGATCTCGAGAATCCACAACCGCAATCTTGTTTGACTGGTTGGCAGCAGTCAGGAAGTACCGTTTGCTACGATCCCAGCCGCCATCATGCAGGAACCTTGCTGCCGGAATATCGGTTACCGCAAGGTTGTCGATGTCTTCGTAGTTCACCAGAAGTATGTGGCCCGTCTCTTTGACGTTAACAATGAATTCCGGATGCTCATGTGAAGCAACGATTGCTGCGACGCGTGGTTCCGGATGATATTCCTGGGTATCGACCGTCATGCCTCGCGTGGACACGATTTTCATCGGCTCCAGCGTGTCGCCATCCATGATCACGTATTGCGGCGGCCAGTAGGCGCCCGCAATGGCGAGCTTGTCTTCGTAGCCTTTGTACTTCGATGTTTCTACTGAACGTGCTTCCAGACCGATTTTGATTTCAGCAACGATCTGCGGCGGATTCATCCACATGTCGATCATATCGACCTTCGCGTCGCGACCAATTGTGAATACGTAACGACCGGATGCTGACGGACGGGAAATATGTACTGCGTAACCCGTTGGCAGAATGGCAACGATTTCTTTGGTGTCGCCGTCGATAAGAGCAACCTGGCCTGCATCACGCAGTGTTACCGCAAAGAAGTTTTCGATATTTCTGTCATGCTGCGGCTTGGTCGGCCGGTCTTCCGGCTTAACCAGCAGTTTCCAGCTGTCCTGCATTTCCGACATACCCCACTCAGGTGGTGCCGGCGGTTCCTGCTGCAGAAATCTGGCCATTACATCGATCTGTTGCTCGGTCAGTTCGCCGGAGCTTCCCCAGTTCGGCATTCCGGCCGGTGAGCCGTAGGTGATCAGCGCTTTCAGATAATCCGTACCTTTCTCCTTCGTGATATCCGGCGTCAATGCTTTGCCTGTTGCGCCCTTTCGCAGCACGCCATGACAACCGGCGCAACGCTCGAAAAAGATTTGTGTCGCCATCTGGTACTCATCGTCGGTAAGCGCGGGCCCCTCGGAACTCATCAGCGCCTTGGTATCCTCTGCCGTGATGGTGGATTCACCGCCCTGGTAGCGGATTTCAGCCTCTGATGCGCCTTTATGGCGCTCGCCAGCGGCGCGGTCCTCTTGTCCGAGCTCAACCCTGAGTGCTGCTACTTCCGCGACACTAACTGCAGAGCCCGTGTTTCCCCAGGACCCGAGCACGTAGGTCAACACATCAGCGAGCTCCTGATCACTCAGGTAGCCCATGCTCGGCATCACGCCATTGTAGTCCACACCATTAACCGTTAACGGGCCGGACTTGCCGAACAGTGCAACCGCTAACACTTCTTTGCGATTTCCCGTGAGGAAGTCAGACTTTGCGAGCGGCGGAAACGCACCGGTGAGTCCTGTACCTGTCGGCTGATGACAAGCCGAACAGTTGGACAGGTAGACTTTTTCGCCCCGGGCCATAATGTCCGAAATTTCACCCTGCTGAGCTTCAGCCTGGTGCACGGCGGTGTCTGATGTACCGGATTCCTGCTCGGCACATGCGGTCATCGGAATAACAAGCGCCAGCGCCAGCCAGTGCGATTTATTTAACCATGTCGAAAGATT
>Ga0316193_10002453_pt1 | contig 13086 bp, 14 predicted proteins | sample MerIslsedime2_MG_FD_207735 | JGI IMG/M metagenome (GOLD analysis project Ga0316193, IMG submission 207735) | Coastal sediment microbial communities from Maine, United States - Merrow Island sediment 2 | ecosystem: Environmental > Aquatic > Marine > Coastal > Sediment | place: USA: Maine...
CACCAGTATATATGTTATAAACTCCCCTACCGTTTTCCAGAAACATGATGGAGTGACATGACAATGACCGAAAGACTGACCCTGAAGAAACTGTCGGATGAGCTGGTACAGCTGCGTGCACAAATGCAGGAAATGGAGATGCGACTCGAACAAACGTTTGCAAGCAGGCTGGAAAGTGCGCTCGCTGCAGCAGCGCCTGCTAAGAACCCCGGCACGACATCTGCGTCGCTGACCGGGATTGATGCAGCACAACGCATGCGGATGATTACCCATGAAGCCTACCTGATAGCCGAACGACGCAATTTCCAGGGGGGCGATCCGTCGCAGGACTGGATCGAGGCAGAAAAGCTGGTCGATTACCGGCTCATGCAACCGGGCGAACCCCCGCAGCCCGTCAGCGACGCCTCAAAGGCGCGCAAAAAAACGGTGCGCTCCTCCAAAAAACCGGGCAACATCAAAAAAGCGGACACAAAATCATCCGATTCGGCAAAATCATAAGCCCTGTCCGTCCAGTTGGTGCGATTTGATCCAGGGGGTTTCATGCACCAAAAAAAACGGCAACGGCAGCAATTCCCCCTGTTTGGTGCGCCCCGCGCCATACCTACCGGCATCATGAGGTTCCTGGACAGCGGACACTGCTACCGGTTTGAATGGCAGCGGGAATTGCTGCAGTCGAGCTAACCATGGGGCTTTAGCTGATACAACTGGCACATTTTTATGCTTTCCAAGACACTGGCTATCATCCTGGCAGGCGGCACCGGATCGCGCCTGCAGCCTCTCACTAACGATCGCGCCAAACCGGCCGTACCGTTTGGCGGCAAGTACCGCATTATCGACTTTACGCTAACGAACTGCCTGCATTCCGGCATACGCCGTGTCCTGGTGCTGACCCAGTACAAGTCCCACTCACTGCAAAAACACCTGCGCGATGGCTGGTCGATTTTCAACCCGGAACTGGGCGAATACATCACCCCGGTGCCACCACAGATGCGCGTCGATGGTGAATGGTATTCCGGCACGGCCAATGCGATCTACCAGAACCTGTACATGATCGAACGCAGCGAGGCAGACTGGGTTCTGGTCCTGTCCGGCGATCACATTTACCGCATGGATTATGCAGAGATCATCCGCTCGCACATCGAGCGACAGGCGGCTATCACCGTTGCCTGCATGGAGGTACCGATTGCCGCGGCGCCCGCTTTCGGTATCATGGAAATTGACGCTGCTGCAAACATCGCCGGCTTCGCCGAGAAGCCGGCACAGCCCATGCCCCTGCCGGATGACGAAGAGCATGCCCTGGCGTCCATGGGTATCTACGTTTTCAGCAAGCAGTTGCTACTGGACGCGCTGCGCCGTGACCATGACAACGCCTCTTCCAGCCATGACTTCGGGCACGACATCCTGCCGGGGCTGATCCGGACAGGCAGGGCCTGTGCCTATCGTTTTGGCGGTGACCAGGGCCGGGTATCGCCCGACCGGTACTGGCGTGATGTCGGTACCCTTGATGCCTACTACGACGCGAACATGAGTTTGCTCGAACCGGTACCCCCGCTCAATCTCTATCAGGAGGACTGGGTAATCCGCACCTACCAGGGGCAAACCCCGCCGGCCAGAACCGTGCCCGGGGATTCCGGTCATGAAGGCGTGTTCATCAATTCAATTATTGCCGGCGGTTCCATCATCGCCGGTGGTAACGTCAATCGCTCAATCCTGTTTCCCGGCGTACAGGTGGATGACGAGGCCATTGTCGAGGACGCCATTCTGTTTAATGGTGTGGTAATCGGGGAAGGTGCACAGGTAAAGCACTGCATCATCGACAAGGACGTGCAGGTGCCGGCCGGTGACAGCATTGGCGTTAACCCGGCACACGACCGGCAGCGCTTCCAGGTTTCAGAAAACGGTGTCGTGGTAATCCCCCGGGGATACCGCTTCTCATCACAATAGCCGCCGGGAGCCTGCGGGGCGGGGGCTCCTGGCGTACTGAATTCACACTTCGTAGGTCGTCGATGCGACGTTGCCGCCGTGCCCGGTCCAGTCGGTGTGAAAAAATTCACCCCGCGGCCTGTCCACCCTTTCATAGGTATGTGCACCAAAGTAGTCACGCTGCGCCTGCAGCAGATTGGCGGGCAGGCGCGCGCTGCGATAGCCGTCGAAGTATGACAGGGCCGATGCAATGGCCGGGGCCGGGATACCGTGCTCAACGGCCAGTATCAAGGCCTTGCGCCAGTTTACCTCGGCGGCCTTCAGGGCCGCGGTAAAAAAGCTGTCCTGTGCCAGGTTTTCCAGCCCGGGTTTGTTTTTAAACGCATCGCGGATATTACCCAGGAACTTGCTGCGGATAATACATCCGCCGCGCCACATCAGCGCAATGGCGCCATAGTCGAGCTCCCAGCCATGCTCCCCGGCAGCCTCCCGCATCAGCATGAAACCCTGTGCATAGGAAATGATTTTCGAGGCATAGAGTGCATCATGAATGGCCTTGATGCTGTCTTCCTCGTGGCCCGCTGCTGCCATGTCCGGGCGTGGACCGAGCAGGCCGGCGGCGCGCACACGCTCTTCCTTTAAGGATGACAGCACCCGCGCAAACACGGCCTCACCGATGAGCGTCAACGGCACGCCCATATCAAGCGCACTGATGCCGGTCCACTTGCCGGTGCCTTTCTGACCGGCGGTATCCAGTATTTTATCCACCAGCGGTGCACCGTCCGTGTCTTTCATGGCGAGGATAGCGGCGGTGATTTCGATGAGGTAGGAATCAAGCACACCGGTGTTCCACTGACTGAATACCGTGTGCATCCGGTCGCAGCTCATGCCGAGGGCATTCCCCATCAGCGAATAGGCCTCGCAAATCAGTTGCATGTCACCGTACTCAATACCGTTGTGCACCATCTTCACGAAATGGCCGGCCCCGTCAGGCCCGACCCACTGGCAGCAGGGATCACCGTCTACTTTTGCAGCAATCGACTGGAAGATGTCTTTCACCAGCGGCCAGGCCTGCACGTCGCCACCCGGCATGATCGATGGCCCGTGGCGCGCACCCTCCTCGCCACCGGAGATGCCGGCACCGATGAAGTGCAGCCCCTGCTCCCGGAGATAAGCGGTACGTCGTGTGGAATCGGGGTAATGGGAGTTGCCGCCGTCGATAATAACATCGCCCGGCTCGAGTAATGGTACCAGCATATCGATAAAGCGGTCGACCACGGCACCCGCCTTGACCATCAGCATGATCTTGCGCGGCCGCTCCAGGGCAGCCACCAGTTCTTCCGGACTGTGTGCACCGGTGATGTTCATGCCCTGCGCCGGCCCGCTGATGAAATCATCTACCTTGCTGGTAGTGCGGTTGAATACCGCAACCCGGTAACCGTGGTCCGCCATATTCAGGACGATATTCTGCCCCATCACTGCCAGCCCGATCAGTCCTATATCCGCTTTTTCCATTATTCAGGTTACCCGGTAATTTTTTGCAGCGCCAGGAAAGCGCGGCCCGTGATGATTTCAGCTGGCCGTAGAGATTAAACCACCTTGCCGATGAAATCTAATACCCTGACCCTGCACAGGTGGCAGGCATGTTATCAAGTCATCAAGAACTGGCACAGGTCTTGTAAGGCATCAGTGAAATGCGCTGTTATACCGGCCAGGAGCAATCATTATGCACCCCTTAAAGACATCACGATCAATCATGGTGCGCAATGCCGGATTGTTCACGCATAACAGCCGGCGTGCGAGCATGGTATTTGATGTAGATCAAAAAATCATGAAAAACCCGTGTCTGGCCAGGTCAAACCGCTGTTCCTAACAGAAATCTAATATACTGATACTTTAAACTTGCATACACACCAGAGTACACTCCCTGCCCTGATGCAAAGCACGCCCAACATACCACTGCAGTTCATCAACCTCTGGTTGACACTGCTGCTTATCTGGCTGATCGCCAACGGCACGCTGGCGCCGGACACGCTCATAGCCGGTGTCGTGATCTCGGCAGTCATTGCGCTGGTGTTCGCTGCGTTTGCCCGGGTATACAGCGTCATCCGCTGGTCACCGCGGATAATCTTCTATTACCTCATGTACCTGTCAGTGTTTTTCGTCGAACTGGTCAAGGCCAACCTGAATGTCATGCGCCTGGTGTTCTCGCCACGCATCGACATCCAGCCCGGTATTGTCGAGATCAAAACCGCACTGAAATCACCCATTGGCCGCCTGGCACTGGCGAATTCCATCACCCTCACACCCGGCACACTGGTCGTTGATATCATTGGCGATTCCCTGTTCATCCACTGGATCAACGTCAGCTCGACCGACCCGGTCGCGGCCACCGAAGAGATCTCCAGTCGTTTCGAAAAATACCTGAAGGTGATCTATGGCTGAAATCACGGTCATTATTTCCGCCCTGCTGATTTTTTTCAGTATCGTGTTTGGCATTATCCGGCTCGTCATCGGACCCGATACCGTTGACCGTGTCGTCGCCATCGACCTGTTGACTATTGTCACCATTGCACTGATTGCCCTGCTTGCCCATACGATGGAGCGCTATATCTATCTCGATGTCGGACTGGTCTACGGTCTGCTCAGTTTCCTCGGTGTACTGGCGGTGGCTCGCTTTCTGGAAAAGGGTATCTGAATTCGGCATGTCGATACCCGTCATCACACTGCTCACGATTGTGCTCTGTGCCGGCATCCTCATTGGCGGCGTGCTCGCCGTACAGCTGAACAGCATCGTCAGCGCGGTCATCAGCGCCGGACTCGCCAGCCTGTTTGCCTCCGTGGTTTACGTGGTGCTGGCTGCACCCGATGTTGCCATGACCGAGGCATCGATCGGCTCTGGCCTGACCACCATGATCTTTCTCTATGCCATTCGCAAAACGCAGGGCAAGGACTGAGCATGATTAGCGTGCTCGGCGATATCATCGGCAACCTGCTGCTGCTGACCGGCGCGCTGTTCCTGTTCTCGGCCGGTCTTGGCGTGCTGCGCATGCCGGACACCTACAACCGCATCCAGACGGGCACCAAGGCCACCACACTGGGCACCATCCTGGTGCTGGTCGGGCTGGCATTCCTGCATCCCGCCTGGACGTTCAAGCTTATCATCCTTGTTTTTTTCGTCATGCTGACCAACCCGGTGTCCTCGCATGCGCTGGCGCGCGCCGCCCATTCCATCGGCACCCATGAAACATCCAGCACCGTCATCGACCAGCTGGAAGCGCATCATCAGGACAGCAAGGAGAAGGCGGAATGATCAAGCGAATCTTTATCATGATGATGCTGGCACTGATGGCGCTGATCTTTGTCCAGCTCGCAACGAACTACACCGAGAACACCTCGCTCACCAGGCTTGGCAGCTACTACGCTGAAAATGGCCCTCGGGAAGTCGGCGCGCCCAACCTGGTCACGGCCGTCGTCGTCACCTACCGCGGCCTGGACACACTGGGTGAAGTGACCGTGCTGTTCATATCCGCTGCCGGTGTCGGCCTGCTGCTGCGCCGCACCCGGCGCAAGGCTGACGATGAAGACCTGGAAACGGGCGACCGCGCAGAAGAAACCACGGGCACACACAAGGCGGCCAGCGAGATCGTCGAAACCGCGACCGAGTTGCTGCTGCCGATGGTGATGCTGTTCGGCGTTTACGTGTTCCTGAATGGCCATTTGTCACCCGGCGGCGGTTTCCAGGGCGGGGCCATCATTGCCTCCGGCACCATGTTTTTGCTGCTGGCCCTGCCCGAATCACACATCAGCCGTCTGCTGGTCGCCCTCACCGAGTCGCTATCCGGCTTCAGCTACGTGGTCATTGGTGTGCTTGGCGTCATCATGGCTGGCGGTTTCCTCGACAACCGCATCATGGGGCTGGGCACTTACGGTGATCTGTTCAGCGCCGGCGCCATACCTTTAATCTATACACTGGTCGGCCTCAAGGTCGGCTTTGAACTGAGTGCGGTTCTCGACCGCTTCCGCAAGGACGACACCGGACCCGTATGAGCCCCATTGCCGATATCCCGCTGTCCCTGATCGTGCTCTGCAGTGGCCTCGGCCTGGTGCTCATCGGCCTGTGGGGCATGCTGACACAGCGCAACATGATTCGCATGATCATCGGCTTCTCGCTGACGGACACCGGCATCCATATGGTGATGGTTTCCATCGGTTATGTCACCGGCGGCACCGCACCGATCATCAATGCCGCTGTCCCCATGAGTGAGGCCGTCAACCGCGTGGTTGACCCGGTGCCGTCGGCACTGGTGCTCACGGCCATCGTGATTGGACTCGGCGTGACCGCGGTGATGCTGTCGTTCGCCGTGCGCATCTACAAGGCTCGCAAGACCCTGATGATCGACGAGTGCACGGAGTCGAGATGGTAGGCGCTGCATTCCAGGAAGTGCTGCTGCAACCGCTGGGCATTTATGTCATCGCACTGGGCGTTGGTTTCCTGATCCCGCTGTTCGACCGTGCCCACCGTGGTTCGGCAATCCTGGTATTCCTCGCGGCCCTCGCGTACATGGCCGGCATTGCCGGTGCTAACCTGCTGGCCATTATTAACGGTGCCCCGCCCATCGACATTGAAACCGCCGGCATCGCGCCGCCGTTTTCCATCAACCTGCGCTTCGGCCTGTTCGAGGGCGGCATCGTATTCGCCGTGAACACCGCCGCGATACTGGCTGCCTGGCATTACCTGCCGGCGCTGAAACAGCATGCCTCGGCCCTGCTGCTCTACCTGATCCTGGTGATGGGCATCAACGGCATGGTGATGACCCGCGACCTGTTCAACCTGTTCATCTTCATCGAGATCACCTCGATTGCCACCTATGCCCTGATCGGAATGGAGCGTACCGGCGGCGTGCTGGCGGCCGGTTTCAAATACATTATCGCCACCTCGACCGCCTCGGCCTTTTTCCTGCTTGGCACAATCTTCATCTACTACCAGACCGGCACGCTGAACATCGACGACATCATTGCACACCGTGAACTGATCACCGGTCCGGTCGGGCTGGTGGCCACGCTGTTTGTACTGACCAGCCTGTTGATCGAACTGAAGCCCTACCCGGCCAACGGCTGGGGACTGGATGTCTATGAAACCGCGCACAGCGGCATTGCATCGCTGATTTCTGTCGGCGTTTCCGCAGGCGTGTTCTTCGCGCTGTACAAGCTGCTGCCGCTGATGGATGCCTACCTGCCCAGCATTGCACTGATCGGTGGCGTGACCTTCCTGTTTTCCAACCTCATCGGCCTGAAACAGGACAATGCCAAACGCCTGCTCGGATACTCATCGATCGGCCAGATGGGCCTGCTGACACTGGCGCTGGCACTGCTGCAACAGCTTGATGCAACAGCTCAGCAGTTGTCACTGGTGATCGGCGGTCTGTTCATAAATCACCTGCTGGCCAAGGCCGGGCTGTTCTGGCTGGCCGGCAGCGTCGGACGGGAGGCCATTCGCGACTGGTCGGTAATCGCCACCCGCCCGCTGCTGTTGCTGCTGCTCGCTATCTTGATGGCCGCATTGATCGGCTTGCCGCCGTTTCCGGGGTTCTGGGCGAAGTGGGAACTGGTGATGTTGCTGGGTGCTGGCGGACAATACGCCTGGATTGCCCTGATACTGGCCGGTTCGCTGCTGGAAGCCGCCTATCTGTTCCGCTGGTTCAGCCTGGCACGTCAGGGCGACGCGACTCAGGCCATCGCGGGCGCAGGTTTCCGGCAGTCGGCACCGGTAATCGTCGCCGCATTACTGCTATTCGGCAGTGGCTACGGCGTGGCAACGATGATGGACCTTGCGGTGGCCCCCCTGTTCCTGCCCTTGCTGGCCGGCCTGCTGCTGTGGCTGCTTGACGGCCTGCACGGACGCCCGAAGGACCTGCTGATGCTGGTGATAGTCACCGCGGGCGGCTACTGGCTGACGCATGACCTTGCCGGCATCAACCGCCTGTTCAGTGTCCTGTTGATTGGCGGCGGACTCCTGATCAGTATCGCCGCACTGTACCGCAGTGACAGCCGCAAGGGTTTCTACCCGTTGCTGGCAGTACTGCTGCTGTCACTGGCAACCCTGTTACGCGCGCAGACGACCCTGGAATTTTTCTTCAGCTGGGAACTGATGACACTGAGTTCCTACCTGCTGGTGACACTGGGACGCCAGGGCGTCATGCCGGGGCTCAAATACCTGCTGTTCTCGCTCGGCTCGGCCTACTTTATACTTGCCGGCTTTGCTGTGGCCTATGCCACCACCGGCAGCATCCTGCTGGCCGACCTTGGCGGCAGCGGCAACGCGACTGGCGTCGTGTTCAGCCTGCTGGCGGCCGGTTTCATTATCAAGACCGGCGGTTTCGGTGTGCACATCTGGCTGCCGGATGCCTACGCGGAAGCGGATGATGATTTCACTGCGATCATGTCGGCGGTGGTGAGCAAGGCCGGCATTTTCGGACTGCTGATCATTGCCGCACACCTCGGCGTGCGTGCGGATATCGGACTGGACCCCGCCTATGTACTTGGCTGGATCGGCATCCTGACCGCGACCTTCGGTGCACTGATGGCGGTGTTCCAGGAAGACCTCAAGCGGCTGGTCGCCTACTCCAGCATGGGCCAGCTGGGCTACATTGTGACCGGCATTGCCCTGATGAACCACCTCGGCTGGGTGACGGCCCTGTACATGACCGTGAATCACTTCCTGTTCAAGGGCATCCTGTTCCTGTCCGTTGCCGGCATCGTACTGCGCACCAACCAACGCCTCATGTACAAGATGGGTGGCCTGATCAAGAACATGCCGTTTACCTTCGTCTTCACCATGATCGCCATCATCGCAATGTCCGGCGTGCCGCCACTGACCGGGTTTGGCGGCAAGTGGATGCTGTTCAATGCCCTGATGGAGAAAGGCTGGTACTGGATCGCGGCACTGGCGTTCTTCTCCAGTGCAGTGGCCTTCCTGTACATGTTCCGCCTGCTGCAGACCGTGTTTCTTGGTCAGCGCAAACTGGAGCACGCAAAACTGCGCGAGGCGCCGGCTATCCTGCTGGTACCCCAGGGCATAATGATTGCCTGCATCATGGTGATCTCGGCCTGGCCGAAACTGCTGCTCGACCCGCTGTCCGCGGCCGTCTCGCCATGGCTGGGCGGTGCACTGGCCTGGGACGGCTTTGCCCTGCAAACGCACTTCGGCTACTGGAATGCACCACTGATCATGGCCGTTGTCGCCGGCGTGTGGATGGTACCGCTGATCATGTTGCTGCTGATCTCGCTGACCCTGAAGATCCAGAGGGTCGAGCAGTTCAACATCGTTTATGCTGCCGAACGTCCGCACCGCCCGGAAGACACACACTTTGCCTATCATTTTTTCGCGCACTACGACCGTGCCATTGGTTTCCTGGTCAGGCCGCGTGCCACGGCATTCTGGGACACCGCCGTCGAGTGGGGTTACTCGCTGGGTGCAGCGCTGCGCATTTTCTATAACGGCAACGGGCAGACCTATGCACTGTTCATCCTGATGTATTTTGTCGCCATGTTCCTGGTAAACGGGGGGATGCTGCTGTGATTCTGGAATGGCTCGGCAAGGTCGGTAATTTCTCGCTGACAATGTTGATCGTGACCCTGTACGGACTGCTGGTGGGCGCATTCATCGAACGCGTCATCGCCAAGGTGCAGGGCCGCATCGGTATCCCCTACTCGCAGCCATTCATCAATATCCTGAAGAATTTCTTCAAGCGTACCGCTGTCAGTCACGGCTACATGTTTTACCTTGGCCCGGTGTTCCGCATCGCGGGCGGCATCGGCACGCTGGCCTTCATTCCGGTGATCTATGGCAGCGAGATGTTCTCCAATTTCAGCATGGCCGGCGACCTGTTCCTGGTGATTTATTTCATGTTCTTTGGCCAGCTCGGCATGGCGCTGGGCGCCGGCGAAAGCGGCCACCCGTACAGCGCCATCGGCATTGCACGCGGGCTGTCGCAGATGACGGCCTACGAGGTGCCGTTTGCGCTGGCGGTCATCGCCATCGTCATCCAGTATGACACGCTATCGATCACCGAGATCGTCGCCGCACAACAGGGCGGCTGGCAACACTGGACACTGTTCACCAACTGGGTCGCCACACTGGCGGCAATGCTGGCCTTCCTGGGCATGACGGGCTATTCGCCATTCGATATTTTTCTCGCGCCGCAGGAGATCCCGATCGGCCCGCCCACCGAGTTCCACAGTGCCTACCTCAGCCTGCTGCAGACCAACCGCGCCCTGTTTGGCGCGACCAAGCTGATCCTGTTCATGAACCTGTTTTTCGGTGGCGCCACCGGCTGGATCGAGCTGATGATCAAGACGCTGCTGATCTACATGGTCGCCATTGTGGTGGGCGTCGCCTTCCCGCGCTTTCGCGTCGACCAGGGGATCCGCTTCTTTTTCAAGATCCCGACCCTTATCGGGATAATGTCTATTATATACGTGCAGCTGGTACTGATTTCCTGAGAGGGCTGACCATGATTAAAACGCTGGGCACAGAAGATACACTTGAGAACGCCGGCCTGAGTGCCGAAGAGCAGCAGTTGTTCAGCAATGCCCGCCCCAGGGCCTACGAGCCCTACCCGATCAAGGCGGTGGAGGATTTTGCCAACTGGGCGCGCGCCAATTCTCTCTGGATCCTGGCGTTCGGTACCGGCTGCGGCGCCATCGAATTGCGCCCGCTGATGACGGCACGCTTCGATGCCAACCGCTTTGGCGTCGCCGGTCGCCCCACGCCGCGGCAGTCCTCGGTGTTCGTCATCGGCGGTTATGCCTCGGTAAAGACCCTGAAACGCATTATCCGCAGCTACGAGCAGATGCAGGGCCCCAAGTTCGTCATTGCACTCGGCATCTGCCCGGTTAACGGCGGCATGTATTTCGACAGCTACAATACCGTCAACCGCTTCGACCAGTACCTGCCGGTGGACCTGTACATCACCGGTTGCATGCCGCGCCCCGAGGTACTGGTTGCGGGCATCATGGAACTGCAGAAGAAGATCAAGGCAGGCCGTTGCGACGGCGCCAATCGTTATGTGGAAAACTTCGACTGGTACAAGGCCAACCAGAAGAAGGTTATCAAGAACTGGGACATGCCTGATTACAACTGGTAACGATGCCCATGAATGAAATACTGGACAGACTGCAGCGCAATTTTTCCATAAGCGACATCAGCGTGCGCAAACCGGGACTGGTGACACTGAAAGTGGGCAAGGACAGTGCCGAAATTCTCATTCGCGAACTGCGTGACCGTGAAGGCTACACACACCTCAACTTTATCGCCTGCATCGACTACATCGAGGATGGCATCTTCACCCTGGTCTACATGCTGCATAACTATGCCAGCAAGGAGACGCTGGGCGTGCACGTCGACATCGACCGCGAGTCAGCCGAAATGACCTCCATCCACACCTTGTGGGCACAGGCCTGGACCTACCAGCGGGAATTGCGCGAGATGTACGGCATCAATTTCCCGGGCAGCCCGCGCCTGGAAGAAGACTTCTGCCTCGAGGGCTGGGACCAGATCCCGCCGATGCGCCGCGAGTTCGACACCAAGGCATTTAGCGAGGAACGTTTCGGTCACCGCGAGGGCCGGCACAGCGAGGTGCCGCGTGACCACATGAAGGTCGAACTCTACCCGAACCGCGGGGGTGACGAAGAATGACCCAATCAACCGGCCATTCCGCCGCACTGGATTTCGCGCAGCCGGAACCGCCAGACCTGTCCTCGGGCAAGTACGTCAAGCTGTGGCAGGGCCCGCAGCATCCGGGCATTACCGGCAACATGTCACTGGAACTGGTGCTGGACGGTGACACGATCATTGCGTGCAAGACCCACGTCGGCTACCTGCACCGCGGCTTCGAGAAATTGATGGAACGCCGCACCTTCATTCAGAATTTCACCGTCGTATGCCGCATCGCGGTACCCGAACCGACCTTCAATGAATACCTGTACTCACACGCGGTCGAGGAACTCAGTGGTATCGAGGTGCCGGAACGCGCCGTCTGGTTGCGTACCATGAACCTGGAAATGATGCGGCTGGCGAGTTTCCTGATGTGGATCGGCGGCCAGAGCGGCGCCTTTGGCCAGTACACCGTCCCCAACTGGACCCTGGCGTATCGCGACTATGTGCTCGACCTGTTCGAGGAAATGACAGGTGCCCGCATCTACCACATGTACATCGTCCCCGGCGGCGTGCGCGCCGGTCTGCCGGACGGCTTCGAGGAGCGCGCCCGCGAGATCATGAAGGGTGCGGAAAAGCTGCTCGACCAGATCGAGCGGGTGATGTTCCACAATGTCGTATTCAAGGCACGCTCGAAAGGTCTCGGCATTATCACGCCGGACATGGTCGACCCCTACGGTATCGTCGGCCCCAACGCGCGTGCCTGCGGCCTGGCGCGTGATATACGCAAGGACGAGCCCTACCTCGCCTACGACCGCCTCGATTTCGACACCATCACCGGCAACGAACCCGATGCCTACGGCCGTGCCTACCTGCGCCTGCAGGAGACGCGCCAGAGCATCAGCCTGATCCGCCAGTGCCTCGACCGTGCACCGACTGACGGCCCGTTCCAGGCTGACATGCCGAATGTACTGCACTGGAAAATCCCGGCCGGTGAAACCTATGTCAAGGCCGAGTGCACCCGCGGCGAATACGGCTACTACATGGTCACGGACGGCACCGAATTCGTGCGCCGTGTACACGTGCGCGGCCCGAGCTACACGCATGCCATTGCCGTCATGGAACGCCTCGCGGTCGGCACCAATATCGCCGATATCGCCGGGCTGATGGTATCGCTGCATACCTACCCACCCGAGATCGAGAGATAGGGCAACACTGCCATGAACCTGAGAGACCTGCTATCGCCCTTTTTCGTTTGGCAACGCGCCTTCGAGAAACCCTACACCTCGCTGCGACCGACGATCGACCGCCCGGGCGCGCCGGCCTATCGCGGCTTTCATATCAACGTCACCGAAGAATGTATCGGCTGCGGCAGTTGCCACACCATCTGTCAGAACCATGCCATCGATATGGTGCCGGTCGCGGAATTTGCCGGCCGCGAAGGTGACAGCGGCCTGCGGCCACGCTTCGACTATGGCCGCTGCTGCTGGTGCGGTCTGTGCGTC
>Ga0316193_10002454_pt1 | contig 13083 bp, 11 predicted proteins | sample MerIslsedime2_MG_FD_207735 | JGI IMG/M metagenome (GOLD analysis project Ga0316193, IMG submission 207735) | Coastal sediment microbial communities from Maine, United States - Merrow Island sediment 2 | ecosystem: Environmental > Aquatic > Marine > Coastal > Sediment | place: USA: Maine...
CTCTGGCGCAACAAACCATCCTCGATGATGATACGAATGTCCGCATGTGTGCGCTAACGCGCACGCAGCGGCCACGCGAGGAACTGTTGCGCTTCGTTGCCTCACCGGATGGTGGTCTGGTGCCGGATCTGAAAGAAAACCTGCCGGGCCGTGGGGTCTGGTTGACCCTGGCGCGTTCGAGTGTTGACGAGGCTGTCAGGCGCCAGGTGTTTGCCCGGGCGCTGAAGACGCCGGTCAGGCAACCGGACAATCTTGCTGATCTTATTGCGCGGTTGTTGCTTAAAGATGCTATGTCGTGTCTGTCTCTGGCATCAAAGGCGGGTCAGGTCGTGGCCGGGTTTGAAAAAACCGAATCCACGATTTCGCATGGCCGGGCGGCTGTTCTTATAGCTGCCTGTGACGGCGCGGAAGACGGTCGCCGAAAGCTGTCCGGCAAACTGCGGGCAGCCGATCAGGCCGGCCAGCTGGTCGAGTGTTTTTCCTCTGCTGATTTGGATTTGGCATTGGGACGTACAAATGTGATACATGCTGCCATTAACCCCGGCGGTCTGGCGCGGAAATTCCTCGCCTGCGCGAAACGATATGAATTTTTTGAATTACACGGAGCCGCACAAGCGGAAAGCTGATACGCAATGAGTGATACGAACGACAACGGCAATGGCAATGATCGTCCTGGTGGACGCACACTCGGTTTGCGTGGCGGTGGCCAGAGCCGGGTGCGCCAGAATTTCTCCCACGGGCGGTCAAAAACCGTTGTGGTGGAAACCAAGCGCAAGCGCATTATCGGCGGACCGGGTGCAAAACCTGCCGCCCCGGCGGTTGCAGAAGCACCTGCGCCGGCTCCGACCCCTGCGCCAGCCCCGGCAGCGGCACCAACTGCTCAGCCGGCAGTTTCGCCGCCGGCACCTGTAGCACCAGCGCCTGTTGCGCCACCGGCCCCGGCAGCATCTGCTCCGGCCCCAGCCGTGGCTGCTCCAACTCCAACTCCAACTCCAGCGGCACCTGCTCCGGCGCCGGCGGCTCCGACCCCGGCTCCGGCTCGTGCTGCTCCGGCTCCTGAAGCACCAAGGCGACCACCGATTAAAACAGTTGGTGCTCCCAAAGTATTGCGCACTCTGACTGCCTCTGAAGCTGAAGCCCGTGAGCGGGCTCTGGTGGAAGCACGTCAGCGTGACATTGATGATAAGAAACGCGCTGAAAGTGAAGCAACCGAACGTGCCGAACGTGAAGCGCGCGAGGCTGCCGAGCTTATCGAGCAGAAAGCCGAGGAAGTGCGTCGCACTGCAAAACGTGCGGCAGATGCGGAAGCCAAGCTGGCGGCAGCAGAACTCAAGGCCAGCAAGGCAGCGGCTGTGGTTGATTCCGAGCCGGATGCGGGTCGCTCCAAGGCCCGTCGCCCGTCCGGTGGAGCCGACAAACCTGCCGCGCCGCCCAAGCCGCGCAATGATGCAGATCGCCGCCGCGGCAAGCTGACCGTTTCCAATGCGCTCAACGACGATGGCGAGCGTGCCCGTTCACTGGCTGCATTCCGCCGCCGCCAGGAACGCCAGAAGAAACAGGCCATGGGTGGTTCGGTGACCAAGGAGAAGGTCGCCCGTGAGGTGATCATTCCTGAAGTGATAACCATTCAGGAACTCGCCAACCGTATGAGTGAGCGCGCAGTTGATGTCATCAAGTTCCTGATGAAGCAAGGCGAAATGCACACCATCAATGATGTCGTCGACACAGATACCGCCCAGCTGATCGCCGAAGACTTTGGTCATACCGTCAAGCGGGTATCCGAGTCTGATGTTGAAGAAGGTCTGATGGGGGACGATGATCCGGTAGACAGCATGAAGCCTCGTGCTCCGATTGTCACCGTTATGGGCCATGTCGATCACGGCAAGACGTCGCTGCTGGATGCCTTGCGCAACGCTTCTGTTGTGTCTGGCGAGGCCGGCGGTATCACCCAGCATATTGGTGCCTACCAGGTTGAAACGGCCAACGGTCCCGCGACCTTCATAGATACGCCGGGCCATGCGGCATTTACAGCCATGCGTGCCCGCGGTGCCAAGGCCACGGATATCGTGGTGCTGGTCGTGGCGGCAGACGATGGCGTCATGCCGCAAACAATCGAGGCCATCAGTCACGCCCGCGAGGCTGGTGTTCCGCTGATTGTCGCCATCAACAAGATAGACAAGCCGGATGCAGATCCGAACCGGGTCCGCACCGACCTGCTGAACCATGAAGTGGTTGTCGAAAGCATGAGTGGTGATGTGCTTGAAGTGGAAATCTCCGCACTCAAGGGCACCAATCTCGACAAGCTGCTCGAAGCCATCCTGTTGCAGGCTGAATTGCTGAACCTTCAGGCAAATCCTGATCGCGCCGCCGACGGAACCGTGGTTGAAGCGCAACTCGACAAGGGCCGTGGCCCCGTCGCCACCGTGCTGGTGCGCCGCGGTACGTTGCGTGTCGGTGACATTGTTGTGGCCGGCGCTGCGTGGGGCAAGGTACGCGCCCTGATCAATGACAAGGGAGCCAATATCTCCGAAGCAGGCCCCTCGGTCCCGGTGGAAGTATTGGGCATGAACACCGCACCGGACGCCGGTGACCCGATCGTCGTGGTTGAGAACGAAGCGCGTGCGCGTGAAATTGCGGAGTACCGCGAGCGCAAACTGCGCGATACACGCGGAGCGCCAAGCGCCAGGTCATCCCTGGAGCAGATGATGAGTCAGCTCAAGGAAACCGGCAAGCAGGAATTCTCGATCCTGATCAAGGCAGATGTGCAAGGCTCGGCTGAAGCAATCGTGCAGGCGCTCGACAAGCTCGGCACCGACGAAGTTGCAGCCCGGGTCGTGCATTATGCAGCTGGCGGTATTTCGGAATCGGACGTGCAACTGGCACAGGCCTCAAAAGCCATTGTTATCGGCTTCAATGTGCGCGCCAACAAACAGGCGCGTGATGCGGCCGAAACCGCCGGTATCGAAATTCGGTACTACAACATCATCTATGATCTGGTTGATGATGTAAAAGCCGCCATGTCCGGCCTGCTGTCGCCGGATCTGCGTGAAACCTTCCTGGGCAATGCCGAAATACTGGAAGTCTTCAACATCACCAAGGTCGGCAAGGTTGCCGGTTGCCGTGTCGTGGAAGGCAACGTCCAGCGTGGCGCCAAGGTGCGTCTGGTGCGCGACAATGTCGTCGTTCACGAAGGCACGCTGTCGACGCTCAAGCGGTTCAAGGACGAGGTCAAGGAAGTTCAGGTCGGCCAGGAATGCGGCATGGCATTTGAGAACTATCAGGACATGCGTGCCGGCGACGTGATCGAGTGTTTCACGGTAGAGAGCATTCAGCGCTCACTGTAGGGCATCGAGCCCGGCAGGATCGCCTGAACCCGATCGTTTCCAAAGTGCTATGGCGACATGGGCCCGTATGGCTTGATGTCGCCATAGCTGACCCTGTCTGCCTGATGGAGTGACACGCCGATGAAACCAAAGATAAATTCCGCCAGAGCCCCGTCGCAGCGCCAGTTGCGTGTAGGTGAGCTGATCCGTCATGAACTGTCGGCGCTGTTCATGCGCGGCGATGTGATCGACCCAGTTGTCGAGAAAACCGGTGTCACCGTGCTGGAAGTCACAACCACCCCGGACCTTAAGACGGCAACTGCCTATATCAGGCCGTTTCAGCCGTCAGGCAATGGTGATGCGCTGGTCGAAGCCCTGATGCAGCACCGCAAGTTCATCCGCGGTGAATTGTCCCCCAGGCTGCAGCTCAAATACATGCCGGAGATCAAGTTTCGCATGGACACGTCTATCGATTACGCTTCCAGCATCGATGCGCTGCTTGCCAATCCGAAGGTCAAGGGTGATCTCGGCCGCGATCGAGAAGACTGAAAGCATGGCACCACTTGGCTCGTCGTAAAAAGGCAAACCGCGTCCACGGCTGGGTGTTTCTAGACAAGCCGCTTGGCATGGGTTCGACACAGGCCGTATCAATGGTGCGCCGCGCGTTCGATGCGCAAAAGGCAGGCCATGCCGGAACCCTTGATCCGCTTGCTACCGGCCTGCTGGCCATTGCGCTTGGTGAGGCGACCAAGACGGTTCCCTACATGACCGATGCGGACAAGACTTACACATTCACGGTTCGCTGGGGCGAGGCAACCGTGACATGTGATGCAGAAGGCGAGGTTTGCGCAACCAGTCCGGCACGCCCCACAAAGCAACAGATTACAGATGTTCTGCCGGGTTTCACCGGTCAGATTGAGCAGGCACCACCAGCCTACTCCGCCATAAAGATTGATGGTCGCCGCGCCTATGATCTTGCTCGCGCCGGCGAGCAGGTCGAAATGGCAAAGCGGCCGGTTCGAATAGACACGCTGAAATTGACCGGCTGCCCGGACGAAGACCATGCCGGTTTCGAGGTTTCCTGTGGCAAGGGCACCTATGTTCGCTCGCTGGCCCGTGACATTGCCATCGCGCTTGGCACGCAAGGTCATGTCACCGCCCTTCGCCGCACAGCCACCGGTGGCGTGTCAATTGACCAGTGTGTTGTAGCGGCTGATTTTGTAGACGCTGATCCTGATGAACTGGCGGGTTTGCTGCACCCCGTGGAGGCAGTGTTGAGCCATTTGCCGGGCATCGAGCTGGATGAAAGCGCGGCAAAAAAGGTGTTTCACGGCAATCCGGTCGAGCAAACCGGTTGTGATCAGTTCGCGGATGGCGATGAAGTGCTGCTGACTTGCTCGGCCAGGCCGCTGGCGATTGCCCGGGCCAGGGATGGTTTGCTGCAACCGGTCAGGGTTTTTCAACTCGACTGATGACAAGCACCGTTTGCCTTTTGGTCTGGTATTGACTCTGTATTTCAGCTATATGCTGCCCCAACACCGGGTTGTCCCGGTGTTTTTTCATGGCCTTCGCTGGACGACATCCCGGCTTTAGGCGTCCTGTTCCTCTTTTTGAAAGGATTTCCCGATGTCGATTACGCCTGAGCGCAAGCTGGAGCTTGTGAAGGAATACGCCACTGTTGATGGCGATACCGGTTCACCTGAAGTGCAGGTTGCTATCCTGACTGAACGGATCAAGAACCTGACGGGTCACTTCCAGACTCACAAGAAAGACAACCATTCACGCCGTGGTCTGCTCAAGCTGGTCAGCCAGCGCCGCAAGCTGCTTGACTATGTCAAGGTGCGTGATGAACCACGTTACAAGAGCATCATCCAACGGCTCGGTATTCGTCGGTAGTTTCAATAACAATGAGCGGGTGGTTTCCCAGACAGGGAAGCCGCCCGTTTCCCCTTTTTGGCACGTACGGCAATGGGGCCGGGTGCTGATGGCCCGAACGGGGAAATCCGCAAGACTAGAGAATTGATGGCGGCAAGGGCCGGAGCTGGGCCAGGAAATGCGGAAACAGGTTTCCGCTCGAAATTCAGCTCCATTATACATGTAAGGAAATATCTAGATGTTTGACATTCATGTCGAAGAAATTGAATGGGCTGGACGCACACTGAGGCTGGAAACCGGCCGTGTCGCACGCCAGGCCGATGGCGCCGTTCTGGCGACCTATGGCGAGACAACAGTGCTTGCAACAGTCGTTGCTGACCGTACTCCCAAGCCGGGCCTGGACTTCTTTCCACTGACCGTGAACTACCAGGAAAAAACCTATGCTGCCGGCAAGATTCCCGGAGGTTTTTTCAAGCGCGAAGCTCGGCCTTCCGAAAAGGAAACCCTGGTTTCCCGGTTGATTGACCGTCCTATTCGCCCGCTGTTTGCCAAAGGCTTCAAGTGCGAAACGCAAGTCATTCTCACCGTGCTCAGCCACGACCTTGAAAACGATCCCGATATCGTTGCCATGGTCGGTGCATCTGCAGCCTTGTGCCTGTCCGGCGCCCCTTTCATGGGACCGATCGGTGCTGCGCGCGTTGGTTACATTGACGGCGAATATGTGGTGAACCCGACGCTTGACCAGATGCCGGATTCGGTTCTGAACCTGGTGGTTGCGGGCACTATGGACGCGGTGCTGATGGTTGAATCAGAAGCCCAGGAATTGTCCGAGGAAATCATGCTCGGTGCCGTCATGAAGGGTCATGAAGATTTCCAGCCGGTTATCGAGGCAATTATCCGTCTGGCAGAACGGGCAGCGCGCGAACCTCGCGAGCACAATCCTGACGACAATTCCAAGCTGCTTGCCGCAGCGAAGAAGCTGGCCGAAAAAGACCTGATTGCCGCCTATTCGATCGCTGGCAAGGAAGAGCGTCGTGACGCAATTTCAGCAGCCAAGGCAAAAGTTGTCGAAAAACTCTGTGATCCCGAAGATGAAAATGCACCGGCACCCAACAAGGTCGGTGAAGTGTTCAAGTCGTTGGAAGCCGCCATCGTTCGCGGCCAGATCATCGATACCGGGTCACGTATTGACGGTCGTGGACTGTCCGATGTGCGCCAGATCAAGTGCGAAGTCGGCGTTCTGCCACGCACCCATGGTTCTGCCCTGTTCACCCGCGGCGAAACCCAGGCGCTGGTTGTAACCACGCTCGGCACCGGTGACGACGAGCAGTTCGTTGATGCGCTGGAGGGAACCTACAAGGAAAACTTCCTGCTGCATTACAACTTCCCGCCATACTCTGTTGGCGAAACCGGACGTTCCGGGTTCACCAGCCGCCGCGAAATCGGTCACGGTAAACTGGCCTGGCGCGCAGTGCATCCGATGCTGCCGAAAAAGGAAGAGTTCCCGTACACAATTCGTATCGTGTCGGAAATCACCGAGTCCAACGGTTCGTCTTCAATGGCCAGTGTCTGCGGTGCATCGCTTGCCATGATGGATGCAGGCGTCCCGCTCATCCGTCCGATCGCCGGCATTGCCATGGGCCTTATCCTCGAAGGTGAAAAGTTCGCTGTGTTGTCGGATATCCTTGGTGATGAAGATCACCTTGGCGACATGGACTTCAAGGTGGCTGGTACCGAAGAAGGTGTTACGTCGCTTCAGATGGACATCAAGATCAGCGGCATCACCCAGGAGATCATGTCAACGGCGCTGTATCAGGCCAAGGACGGCCGGATGCATATCCTGGGCAAGATGGCCGAAGCCATCACCCAGGGCCGCGAAGAGCTTGGCGAACACGCCCCGCGCATTGAAGTCATGACCATACCGGCCGACAAGATCCGTGAAGTCATCGGTACCGGTGGCAAGGTGATCCGCGAGATCGTCGAAAAGACCGGCGCAAAGGTCAACATCAACGATGACGGTGTGATCAATATCGCCTCCGCTGACGGCGCCTCGATCAAGGCGGCAAAGGACTGGATTCACTCCATCGTTGCCGAGCCTGAAGAAGGTGTGATCTATGACGGCAAGGTCGTGAAGGTTGTCGACTTTGGTGCTTTCGTGAACTTCTTCGGTGCCAAGGACGGTCTGGTTCATATCTCTGAACTGGCCCCCAAGCGCGTCGAGAAGGTCTCCGACATTGTCACCGAAGGCCAGGACGTGAAGGTCAAGCTGCTTGGCTTTGACCAGCGTGGCAAGGTTCGCCTGTCCATGAAGCAGGTCGATCAGGAAACCGGCGAAGACATCTCGCAGGCCAAGGAAGACTAATCCTGCTGAACTGATTGCATAAGTTGAAAGAGCGCCGTTTTACCGGCGCTCTTTTTTGTCTGCAGATATGTCTTTATCTAGAGCATGGCCGGCACAACCCGGTCCGGCGGCTTGTGGCCGTCAACAAATGTCTTGATATTGATGATGACTTTTTCACCCATGTCGACACGACCTTCAATGGTTGCTGATCCCATGTGCGGCATCAAGACCGCTTTCGGGTTTTTCAGCAATCGCGGGTTTACCGCCGGTTCGTGCTCGAACACGTCAAGGCCGACGCCTGCAAGCTCGTCTTTTTCCAGCATCCGGGCCATGGCGTTTTCATCAATCACCTCGCCGCGTGCGGTATTGACGATGATGGCAGTCGGCTTGAGCAGTTGCATGCGCCGCGCCGACAACAGATGGTAGGTTCCCGGTGTGTGAGGGCAGTTCACCGAGATGATATCCATGCGCGCCAGCATCTGATCCAGGCTTTCCCAGTAGGTTGCCTCGAGTTCCTCTTCAATCGAGGCGTGGACCGGCTTGCGGTTGTGATAATGTATCTGCAACCCGAAAGCCTTGGCGCGCCGTGCCACCGCCTGGCCAATGCGACCCATGCCGATAATGCCAAGGCGTTTGCCGTAAATCCGCCGACCCAGCATCCAGGTCGGTGACCAGCCCTTCCAGATTTCCTCATTGCCGATTGCGTTGGCACCTTCGATTACCCGGCGGGAAACGGCAAGAATGAGTGCAAGCGTCATGTCTGCAGTGTCTTCGGTCAATACACCTGGCGTATTGGTGACCGTGATACCGCGATTGGTTGCTGTCTCAACATCAATATTATCGACGCCGGTACCGAAGTTCGCAATCAGCTTCAGTTGGTCCCCGGCCTGCATGATGACGGATTTGTCGATCCTGTCAGTTACAGTGGGCACCAGGACTTCAGCCGTTTTGACCGCTTCAACGAGATCGCTCTGACTCATTGGCGCGTCGGTTTCATTCAATGTCGTTGAGAACAGTTCGCGCATGCGCGTTTCAACGACATCCGGCAGTCGGCGGGTAACAATAACGGTTGGCTTGCGCGTTGGCATTTGGGGCAACTCCTGGCGAAATCCTAAAACAGGGCCTTAGCGGTCGGCTTGCCGACCCTTGCAAATCATTTGTCCATTCTTGTTTATGGTGCGTGAGCCCCCATGTAAACTGTGCTGGTTGATGCAACCGGCGTTGCAGGACATATAATACCAACGGAACTGGCTATTGACCCGTCCGGTGCTTTGTGGCGCTTGCCCGATTCCGAAGTCTCGCCGCTGTGCGCCGCACCTGCCGGAGGGACTGGATTTGACTCCATCGGATGGATCAACAGTCAGTTTCTCTGGTATTTGAGCAGTATGGCTTCAATTGGGCCGGTAAAGATGCTCTAACACTTTGGAAACGATCAGGTTGACGATTTTGGCGGATTGAATCAGAAACATGCTGATCCATTGGTAACCTGCAGGTCTTCTGCCAGGCGTGGGTAAAGACTTTGGGACGATTGAGCATAGGACGGGTCTTGTTTGCTGCACTGGCTTTTGCCGTGGCAGGCGGCATCGTTTATGCGTTTACCGAAAATCAGAATCCCGCAGCCCTGGGCACGGCGAAGGCTGCGCAGGAAACCAGGACTGCCACCAGGCCGGTAAACACCCAGACGGGATTGCCGCTACCCAGATTCGTCAGCCTGAAATCAGAGCGGGTCAATGTTCGCCGGGGCCCGTCCAGCGAGCATGGTGTTGTGTGGGTTTTCACCCGCAAAAGCCTGCCCGTGGAAATTATTGCTGAGTTTGATCACTGGCGCCGCATCCGCGACAGCGAAGGTGCTGAAGGCTGGGTCTATCATTCATTACTGGATGGCAGGCGCACTGTTATTGCCGCCCCGTGGGACAAGGACAAAACCGTGCAGCTTCATGCCAGTGGCTCAACATCCGGTGAGCTTGTTGCACGAATCGGCTCCGGTGCAATGGGTGAGCTGAAGTCTTGTGACGGCAAATGGTGTTTCACAGCATTTGGGGGCTATGAAGGCTACGTTTCGCAGGAAACGCTGTTCGGTGTCTATCCCGGTGAAGTCTATCAGAAGTGAACGCGCCGCGCGTCAAAGCGCCCGTTCGCGACGCTGTCGCCTAGCCACGGTCTTTTTCAAGCCGCACGATAATATCGATCCGACCGATTTTCATGCCTGCTGGCGGCAGCGGCAGACCGTCTACGGTTAGTTGCTCTCCGTCTATGTCTATCAGGCGGCCTTCGCCTTCCAGATAATAGTGGCAGTGGTTGGAGGTGTTGGTGTCAAAGTACGACTTGTGACCCTCAACCGCTACTTCACGCAACAACCCGGCTTCGGTGAACTGGTTGAGCGTATTGTAAATTGTGGCGAGCGACACTGCGACCCCGGCCTGAACGGTTTCAACATGAAGCTGCTCGGCAGTGATATGCCGGTCGCCGCTGCCGAACAGGAGTTTGCCGAGCGACATGCGCTGACGCGTTGGCCGCATACCGGCATCGCGCAGTTTCTGTTCCATGTTTTGTGTATTCATCATGTGATTTTACTTCGCTCAAGCGCATGGTCACAGACCATGAAAAAACACTATCAGGCGCCTGTATAACCCGAACCGGGCCTGCTTGCAATCATACGGGCGCTACCGGACTTATAATGCAGCCGTGAAGCCGGTCTGCCACGTTACAACCGGGCAGGTCGGGGTTTCTGGCCGGATCAAACGAAGGTCATCTCGGTCCAGTGACACAAGGTCTCTGCAGGGGCAACAATTTTGGTTAGTGCTTTCACACAATGTTTCGATATGTTACGAAAACATCAGTAACACGGGCTGTGCAGGCTGGCTGCCGGCGCGACCAACTCAGGGTTTGACGGCGATGAGCGAACGTAAAGAGCATTTTAGCTACGAGGAACTGCTGGCGTGTGGCAGGGGTGAATTGTTTGGTCCTGGAAATGCACAACTGCCGCTGCCGCCAATGCTGATGTTTGATCGCATTACCTCCATCACGGATGATGGTGGCAATGCCGGCAAGGGCCAGATCGTGGCCGAACTTGATATCAAGCCGGACCTGTGGTTTTTCCCGTGCCATTTTCAGGGCGATCCGGTGATGCCGGGATGTCTGGGGCTGGATGCTCTGTGGCAATTGACCGGATTTTTCCTGGGCTGGATGGGCGCGCCGGGGCGGGGTCGCGCGCTGGGTGTTGGCGAGGTCAAATTCTCGGCAATGGTGACGCCCGAAGTCAAGAAAGTTGAATATGTCGTGGATGTACAGCGCCTCATATTGCGCCGGCTGAACATGGCCATTGCCAATGGTGTGCTGAAGGCTGACGGCGAGGTTATCTACACCACAACCGACATGCGGGTCGGGACTTTTGTGGACGAAAAACCTGCTTGAGTCCGGTGTGACAAGGCAGACGATGAAAGGCAAATAGGGCAGCATGAGACGTGTGGTAGTCACTGGTATCGGTATCGTGTCGAGCATCGGCAGCAATGTGCAGGAAGTGAATACCTCGCTGCACGAGGCAAAGCCGGGCATTGTCAGTGCGCAAGATTACGCCCGGCTGGGCTTCCGGTGTCAGGTGCACGGCGCGCCGACAATTGATCTCGATGCATCCATCGATCGACGGGTGCGTCGCTTCATGGGAGACGGCGCTGCCTGGAACTGGATTGCCATGCAGCAGGCCATCACCGATGCAGGCCTTGATGAAAGTGATGTGAAGAATGATCGCACCGGCTTGATCATGGGATCAGGCGGGCCGTCCACTCGTACGATCGTCGCCGCTGCCGACACCACGCGCGAAAAGGGACCGAAACGGGTTGGCCCGTTCGCGGTGCCTGCTGCGATGTCGTCAACCAATTCGGCCACCCTGGCCGTGCCGTTCGGAATCAGGGGGGTCAATTACTCGATTTCCTCGGCCTGCGCGACATCGACACATTGCATCGGCAATGCTGCAGAACTCATTCAGTGGGGCAAGCAGGACGTGATGTTTGCCGGTGGCGGTGAGGAGCTTGACTGGACCTTGTCGGTGCTGTTCGACGCCATGGGCGCCATGTCTTCGCACTTCAACGATACGCCGGCCAAAGCCTCGCGCGCTTATGACAAGAATCGCGACGGGTTCATTATCGCCGGCGGCGGCGGGACGGTTGTGCTCGAAGAACTGGAACACGCCAAGGCGCGCGGCGCAAAGATTTACTGCGAACTGGTCGGGTATGGTGCAACCTCCGACGGCCATGACATGGTGCAGCCGTCAGGTGAAGGCGCTGCGCGCTGCATGCGTCTGGCGATGTCGACCGTCAACGAGAAGGTTGACTATATCAACCCGCACGCCACCTCGACTCCGATCGGCGACTTGCGGGAAATAGAAGCCATACGTGAGGTGTTCGGCAATGACATTCCGCCGATTTCGGCGACAAAATCCCTGACCGGACATTCACTGGGTGCAGCCGGTGTGCAGGAAGCCATCTATTCGATTTTGATGATGCAGAACGGGTTCATTTGCGAGAGCGCCAACATCGAGGAACTCGACCCGGAGTTTTCCGACATCCCTGTTGTTCGCGAGCGCCGTGATAACGTGAATCTGGATGTTGTGCTGTCCAACAGCTTCGGCTTCGGCGGTACCAACGGCACACTGGTTTTCCAGCGCTATAACGGCTAAGCACTTCATCAGGTGTAATTTCGCGACCAGTCCGGGCAGACGATCCGGACCCTGGTGCCGCAGCAGGGACGAATTCAGGAACCATAATGATTGAAGTTAAAAGCGATCTGATGAAAGGCCGCCGCGGCCTCGTCATGGGAGTGGCGAACGATCACTCAATTGCATGGGGCATTGCCAGATCACTGCGTGAGCATGGCGCCGAACTGGCGTTTACCTATCAAGGTGATGCCTTTGGCAAGCGCGTTGCGCCATTGGCTGAACAGGCCGGCTCGTCACTTGTGATGCCATGCGATGTTGAAGATATCGCAACGGTTGATGCCGTGTTCGCCAGACTGCAGAGCGAGTGGGGCTCGCTGGACTTTGTGGTGCACGCCATTGCCTATTCCGACAAGAATGAATTGAGCGGGCTTTATGCCGACACAACGCGGGAAAATTTTTCCCGCACCATGATCATTTCATGTTTCTCGTTCACCGAGATTGCGCGGCGTGCCGCCGCCATGATGAACGAGGGCGGCTCCATGGTGACACTGACCTATGGCGGATCGACGCGTGTCATGCCGAATTACAACGTCATGGGAGTGGCCAAGGCGGCTCTGGAGGCCTCGGTACGCTACCTGGCGGCAGACTATGGACCAAAAGGCATACGGGTAAATGCGATTTCCGCAGGTCCCATGCGCACTCTCGCCGGTGCCGGCATCGCAGATGCCCGTGCCATGTTTGCATTCCAGCGCCAGCATTCACCCCTGCGCCGGCCTGTCAGCCTGGATGAAGTCGGCGGTGCCGGGTTGTACCTGCTGTCGCCCTTGTCCGGCGGCGTAACCGGTGAAGTTCACTTTGTGGACTCAGGCTACAATATCATTTCCACACCG
>Ga0316193_10002455_pt1 | contig 13083 bp, 11 predicted proteins | sample MerIslsedime2_MG_FD_207735 | JGI IMG/M metagenome (GOLD analysis project Ga0316193, IMG submission 207735) | Coastal sediment microbial communities from Maine, United States - Merrow Island sediment 2 | ecosystem: Environmental > Aquatic > Marine > Coastal > Sediment | place: USA: Maine...
CGATCGCCGCGACAGTCGTTCGACCGCCCAGCCGCTCGACCCGGCTGTGCTTGGGCTCCTCGAACGCACCGTCACCGCAGCGAGCAAAGCGGGAATGCCTTGCTCGATGTGCGGTGACATGGCGGCCGACCCGGTCGCGCTCGGCTTGGCGTTGGGGCTCGGCTATCGACAGATATCGGTGCCGGTGAGCGTCGTCCCGCTGGCACGTGCGGTCATTCGCAACGTCGATCTGCAGCTTGCCGCAGAGGTCGCACGTGACGCCATGCAGTGCACCTCTGCGGGTGCGGTTCGCGACCTGGTAGTCGAGCGTTTCGACGGGCACCTGGGCATGCTGTGGAAAGAGCAGGGGATCGTTTAGCTCGACCGTCTATTTGGCCCCCGCGGAAACCGGCTGCACCAACTGCGCCAGGTCTCCCTCGGTGACCAAGCCGGTCGTGCGCTCGATCTCGTAGCCGTTGGCGTCGTAGAGAATGTAGGTCGGCACAGTCTCGATCTTACCAAGGGTGCTTTCTCCGTTTTCGACGCGCCCGTACGGGTCAGCGCCGACGACGAAGGGCGGATCGAGGGCGTACGCCCACGCCTCGACGAGTTGCAATGCGCGCGGCTGCGCCGCGATGCCGATCACGATGACCTCTGGGTGCTGGGGCACGAAAGGGCGGAGCGACTTCAACGATGCCTGGCTGACCGCGTCGAAGGTTGCGAACACGAACAGAAGAACGGGGGTGCCGCGGAGGTCGGCCAACTCGAGCCATCGGCCGTCGGACAAACGCAATCCGAGGTCGAGCCGAACGCCCGTTGCTGCCTCGCGGGTGGTCTGCTGAGCGCCGCTCGAGTCGCGCGCGCAGCCCGGCAGCAGCCCGCAGCCCCAGACGAACAGGACGAATACGAGAAGGGTCGAGACCGCGGAGAAACCGCGTTTGGGAAGACTGCTCCTGGTCATTGCAGCTGGCTCGGCAATATAGCAAGAACCCCAAGGAAGTGGACGGTATCCGCAAACACCTGGACGCCTTGCTCGCTAGTAGCGATGCCGAGTCTACTCGAAGCCGGGACCCTGTCGATTTCGTCCATGGCTATGATGAACCTCGCGATCAGGAGGTCGTTGGGCTCGTTGCGGCGAGCCTCGCGTTCGGAAATGTGATGGCCGCCCGGCGAAGCATCGACCGAGTGCTCGCGGTGTTGGGCCCTGAGCCCGCGGCAACTGTCGTGGCTGCTAGCCCCCTGGAGCTCCGGCGCCGGCTTCGGGGGTTCGTCCACCGCATCTACCGGGGAGAGCACCTGGCGTCGGTCCTGTGGCGAGCAGGCGAGTTGTTTCGCGAACACGAGACCCTCGGAAACGCGTTCAGCCACTTCCATCGGGCAAGCGACGGAGACTTTCGAGAAGGCTTGGCCCGTTTCGCTGACGCGCTTCGCGGCGACACGAGCAATCGGAGCTTGCGTCACTTGGTCAGCGACCCGCGGGCCGGAAGCGCGTGTAAGCGCCTCGTCCTGTACGCGCGCTGGATGGTTCGCCCTGCCGATGGCGTCGACCTCGGCCTCTGGCCGATTGCGCCTTCCGAGCTCGTGATCCCCGTCGACACGCACATCCATCGTATCAGTCGCAATCTCGGATTGACGAAGCGCCGCACCGCGACCTGGGCTACGGCCGAAGAGATCACCGCTGCCCTGCGCAAGTTCGATCCCGAGGATCCGGTGAAATACGACTTCGCACTTTGCCACCTCGGCGTGTCACGAGAATGTCCGAGTCGCCCCGACCCTGCCAAGTGCCAGCAGTGCGTTCTGCAAGATGTATGCAGCGTTTGGACGACAGGCCGTCGTGAGAAGACCTCAGCGAAGAAACCCGGTGAGCTTCGGCTCTAGGGCATGCAGGTCGGCGGCGCTTTCGACCCCCGAGCCACGCTCGAGGATGTCTCCGTTCAGCTGGACGAGTCGGTAGTCTTGCAGCGCCTTGAGGGCCGTCTCCAGCTTGAGCTTCGAGAGCGACTCGCGGCGTTCGATCTCGCCGGCAAGATACATCTGCTGCCCCAACGCGAGCGTGCGTTTGTACCAGTCTTTCTTGGGAATTGGGCCATCGAGCACGATTTCCGCGCCACGAAGTGCGAGGAGGTAGCTCTCGAAAAAGGTCTGGAGCATCATTGCATAGCGCTCGAGCCGGTGGCGCATCGCACCCTCGGTGGCTTGCGCGTAGCCGTCGCGGACTTCGATCTCGCCGTCCCGTGCCATGTCGCGAAGCGCGTCTTGGAAGATCTCGTCGAAGGTCGCATCGGTTCGATACATGAACTCGTGCTTGAAGACCCTCGACAGCTGCTGGACCCGATCGTTGAGTCGCGCGATGTCGACCCACTCCTCGGTGTCCACCAATAGCGCCGCCGAGATCAAAGCTCGCGGCACGAAGAAGTGAATGATCGTGTTTTGGTAGTACTCGAGGGCAATGCGTCGCTCCGAGTGGATGGTGTAGATCGGCTCCGGCCCGGTGTCGTGGGCGATGATGAGCCGGGCGTCGAGGAACAAATGCAGCGCCTCGTCGATCGTGTCTTCGCGGATACGACCCTCCCCGATACGGAGCTGGTGGGCAATCCGGGCGCCCATGACATCGAGCGTAGCGAGCAAATCCTCGCAGGCGCTCAGTAGGGAAGCTCTCGTCATGCCGCGCTTCTGGTGACTCAGCAGCGCGGTAGCCACCAGCGCCGCCGGGGTCACCACCGTGACTTCGTTGATCGAGTACATCACCTTGTGAGCGAGCGCCCGAACAGCATTGCGTTGCTGATCGGGGGTGATGTCGTCGATGCTCGAGAGCTCGCCGCCCGAGCGCTGAACCATCTCCTCTTGGAACTCGTCGAAGTCGATGATCTCGCCGAACTGGACGTAGAGCCGGCCCCACTTCGACCTCAGGATGCTCGAGCTCTTGATCAGGTCCCCGACGTTCTCGGATTGCTTGTCGCCTCCCGACAGCTCGTGGACGAACGAGCGTTCTTCGATGATGCGCTCGTATCCGATCGAAATCGGGACGAGCTTGACCTTGGTCCCGCGAAGCTTCGAGGCCGACTCGAACACCATCGACAGGAGGCCGTACTTTGGGGGAAGCGGCTTGCCAATTCGGGAGCGCCCACCCTCCAGGAAGAACTCGACGGTGAACCCTTCGGCCAGCAGCTTCCGGACATACGCCTCGACGAGCACAGGGTAGAGCATGTCTCCATGGAAGCTGCGGCGAATGAAGAACGCGCCGCCTCGACGCAGCAGAGCCCCGATCGGCCAGAAGCTGAGGTTGTCCCCCGCCGCGATCAAAGGTGGCATCATTGCGTGGCCGTACAGCATGTCGCTCAAGACCAAGTAATCGATGTGGCTCTTGTGACTGGGCAGCAGGACCAGCGAGGCGTCGCGGGCGGCTTCACGGAGGCGTTCGAGGCCCTCTTTGTCCAGCACGACGCCGTCGTACATCTTGGACCAGACCCAGGTGAAGAATCGGTGGAGAATGTCGACCACGAAGAGGCTTTGCTTGGCGCAAAGGTGCCGGAGCTGCTTGTGGGCGACGTTCTCGGCCTTGGCGTACGAAATGCCTTTTTCCTCGGCGTAGAGCTCGATGTGCGCTCGGACTCTCGGGCTGCGCAGGAGCTCGTCCTGGATACGGGCGGTGGTCTTCTTCATCGGGCCGAGGATGACGGCCCGATCCCGCTCCATGCGCCGCAGCAACGCGTAGCGAACCTTATTGGCAGCCTCGTCGTCGGTCAGGTCGGGGTTCTTCTCGATGAACTCCTTCAGATCAAAAGGCTCCCCGGATCGGAGCTTTGCGTCCCGGTAGTTCAGCAAGAACTGGAACAGCACCCGCACCCTGCCTGGCCACTGCACAGGGCCGAACAACAGGTCGAGCAGGCTCGGACTCGCGGTCGCCGCTTGCTTGCTCCACACGAAGGTTTGCGGAACCAGCAGAATCGGTTGTGAGGAGGTTCGCTGTTTGGCGACTAGCGCTTCAATGAGATCCACCTCGAGGTCACGACCGCGGCGCGTCTGGTTTCCAATCTTCGGTGGGCGTCTCAGGAACAGCAATGCGCTGAACCCGTCGCCGACGGTTTGGTCCAAGGCTTCGGTTTCCGGGATCTGCCGCCGCAGGCTCAGCCGGCGCTCGCCCTTGCCGAAGGGTTCGAGAATCCACAGCCCCAAGTCATTCGCGAACCGGACCAAGGGCAGGCCAAACTTCTTCAGCAGAAAGTCGAGGCAGAGAAAGTCCAAGAACGAAAGGGAGCGCATCACATAGACGACGACGCCCTTGCTGGCGGCCTCGCGTACGCCGCGGCTCCAATTTTCGTCGACCCGGATGTGGGCGAAGAAGCGCCGGTAGAGCCATCGTAAGACCGCGTTGGGCGCATAGGGCGACGGCGTGGGTGAGCGCCGCGCGAGGTCCGGCATGTTCGTCATCGCTCTGCCAGAGCCTAGCAGCGTGCAAGATCGGGTCGAGTTTACGCGGTTCCGCTTTTATTCCGCGATTTTACGTACGCAATCTCTAGAACTGTGCGCGCAGGAGGCGGCGTTGCCCAGGGCGAAGATCGACGGAGTAACGGCGCTCCTCACCGCCCAGCCGCACGACGACTTCATAGGTGCCCGCGCTGAGGTGCGCGGCGACCCCGCTTCCGAGCGTGCCGATGCGAGTGGAGCCGCGGTTCACTGTGACCATGCCGGTGCCCCGTTGCCCCTTGGTCTCAATCCGAACCTCGAGCACGCCGGTTTGGAAGTCCACCGACACCGGGGTGGCCTTTGCGGCGCTGACCTCGACGCTGAGGCTCTTCGCCGGGTTGTCGAGCGTGCCATCCAACCTCACGGTGACCTTGTACTTACCGGCAGGGACGGAGAGGGCGGCTCCACACGATCCGCCCCCCACTTCCCGGCCATTCTGTTCGACGACGATCGTGCCCCGCGCTGGGCTGCCGTTCTCCGTGACTGAGCAGGCGATCTTCCCCGTTTGCGCTTCCGCCGTCCCGGCCCCACAGAACAACAGTGCGGCCACCGCAAGGCGTGGAACCGAAGCTATCCGGGACCGCTGGCGAAAGAGCTTGCCTGTTTGAATAAGAATTCTCACTGCTTACCCTTTTAACCCAATTTGAGCTTCAAGTGGACAGTCGATTGGAACCCAGGTGAAACACCGGGCTCTACGACGACAACTATCGCTTCGTGCCTGCTTGACACCGCTAGGGCCGGCGGCTACGAAACGCGCCCCGAAACGGGGTCTTAGGAGCGAATCATGGCAACCCAGAGTGCCAAGGCATCTGAAATCGAACGCAAGTGGTATGTCGTCGATGCTGCGGGCCAACCGCTTGGTCGACTTGCGTCCAAGGTTGCTCACGTCCTTCGTGGCAAACACCGGCCGGAGTTCACGCCCCATGTCGACACGGGCGACTTCGTCATCGTCACCAACGCCGCGCAGGTGAGTCTCTCGGGCAACAAGCTCGAAGACAAATACTACCATCGGCATTCCGGTTACCCGGGCGGCCTCACCTCGGAGAGCTACGGCCATCTGCTCGAGCGAAAACCCGAGTTCGTCATCGAGCGTGCGGTCAAAGGCATGCTCCCGAAGAACAGCCTAGGCCGGCAGATGTTTCGCAAGCTGAAAGTCTACTCGGAAGGGACCCATCCTCACGTGGCGCAGAAGCCAGAGGCCTTTCCTTTTTGATCTCGAGAGAATTGGTTAATGACACACTCTAAAGTCATCGACGGACGCAACTACGGCACAGGGAAGCGAAAGAACGCCATCGCGCGTGTCTTCCTCAGCGCTGGCACAGGTACCGTAACCGTCAACGGTCGCACCTTCGAAGACTACTTCCCCCGTGAGATCCTCCGGATCATCGCGATGCAGCCTTTCGCCGCACTCTCGAAGCAGGGCCAGTTCGATGTCGAGGTCAACGTGGCCGGTGGCGGCGTCTCCGCGCAGGCCACGGCCGTCCGGCATGGCATCGCGCGCGCGCTCGTCGGCATGGATGAGGATAACAAGCCCGTCCTCAAGAAGGCCGGCTACGTGACCCGCGACGCTCGGAAGAAGGAGCGTAAGAAGCCAGGCCAGCCCGGCGCCCGCAAGAAGTTCCAGTACTCCAAGCGCTGAGACCTTCGATTACAGCTTTCGAGCCGCGGCGCCTTCAGTGCCGCGGCTTTTTTGCTTAATGGCGTGGACAACGCACATGTCAGTATCAGGATGGAGTTGAGCACATGACCTCGAAACCCATACGCGCGATCGTCGTTGGAGGGACCGGCTACACCGGAGCAGAGCTCGTGCGCCTCGTGTTGGGTCATCCTTCGCTGGAGCTCGTCTCGATCGTCGGGAACACGACGGCGGGTCAGGCGGTGGCCGACGTGTTGCCGAGCCTGCGGGGCATTGTGCAAGGGGCCGTGCAGCCGTTCGATCCCGGCACCATTGCCAAGCAGGCCGACGTGGCGTTCTGCGCGTTGCCTCACGCGGCGAGTGCCGAGGCCGTGAGCGCGCTACGGCAACGTGGCCAGAAGGTGTTCGACCTCTCCGCGGATTTTCGCTTCGAGGATCTGTCGGTCTACGAAGCCTGGTACGGTAAGCACCCGGTTCCCGAACGCTTGTCCGAGGCGGTGTACGGCTTAGTCGAGCTCCATCGAGACGAGCTGCGCAACGCAGATCTGATCGCCGTCCCGGGTTGCTACCCGACGGCATCGACCTTGGCGCTCGCGCCCCTGGTGAAGAATGGTCTGATTGAGACAGATGGAATCGTCGTGGACGCCAAGAGCGGGGTGTCAGGGGCCGGGCGAGCCCTATCGAGCGCCGCTCACTTCCCAGAAACGGCGGAGGGCGCTCGGGCCTACAAGGCGGGCGCCCATCGGCATGGGCCCGAGATCGAGCAGGAGCTGAGCCGGCTTGCCGGCGTACCGGTCAAGATCGCCTTCGTGCCTCACTTGCTTCCGATGACCCGAGGCATTCTGGCGACCTGTTATGCGCAGCCCGTCGGCCCGAGCGTGACGGCCGCCGCATGCATAGAGGCCGCTCGCGCGCTCTATGCGGGTTCTCCTTCCGTGCATGTGCTCGAGGAGGGGCAGCATCCCGACACCCTGTGGGTGCGAGGGTCCAATCGGGTCCACGTCGGCTACGCGCACGATCGCAACAGCGGGATGCTCATCGCAATGAGCGCGATCGATAATCTGGTCAAGGGTGCGTCCGGTCAGGCGATTCAATGTCTCAACGTTCGCTTCGGCCTCGATGAAGGGGCGGGCCTCCAGGCACCGGCGCAATGGCCGTGACCAAGGTTCTGCACGTCAGCGATGTGCACCTCGAGGACGGCTTCCCTGGTGTCCCGCTCAAGAGCTTCATCAACAAGCGCATCGTCGGCCTGGCGAATCTTCGTTTCCGACGCCGAAGGGTGTTTGCCGAAGCGGAGCAAAAGGTCGACGCGCTTGCGGTGTTTTCGAAAGAGCAGGGTGCCGACCTCGTGATCTGCACCGGGGACTACACCGCCCTCGGCACGGAACCCGAGATCGCCTATGCGCGCAAGATCATCGAGCCGCTCACCCACGCCCCCCTCGGGTTCTTCACCGTGCCTGGTAACCACGATCTCTATCTGCGCGATACGGTCGAGGCGGGCTGGTTTGATCAGCACTTCGGTGCGCTCATGAAGACCGAGCTTCCCGAGTATTCGGTGGACGGCGTCTGGCCTCAGGTTTGGTTTCCGACCGATGGCCTGGCGGTGGTAGGCGTCAACAGCGCGCGGGCGAACCCGAAGCCGACCTACTCGAGCGGACGCATCCCCGACGAACAGCTCGACGCGTTGACCGAGATCCTCGACGACGCCCGCGTGCGCGATCGCTTCGTGATGATCGCAACCCATTACGCGCCGCGCCTTGCCAACGGAAGGCCGGACCGGCCGGCGCACGGGCTGGAGAACGCGGACGACTTGCTGGCGATCAGCGCGGCTGCTCGACGTGGCGTGATTCTCCACGGCCATATTCACTGGCGCTATCATGTGCGCGTGCCCGAGACGCCATTGACCTTATGCTGCGCGGGAAGCACGACCCATGCCGGCCGAGAAGGCCTGTGGATGTACGAGATCGGCGACGGCCGTGCCACGGCGACACCCGGGACCTGGGATCAAACGCGCTACGTCCTCGAAACCGACCAGGCCATCGACCTCGACCCGTAACTTGCCGCCCGAGGGCCCGCTCGCATACAAGCACGGGTATGGCAGCTCGCCAGTTCGGGGCCAAACGCGAGGCGCGCAGGGCGGTTCGGCGGCTCGTCGATCTCGAATGCGCGGTTTACTCCGAGCTCTGGGGTGAGGCGATTTCGCACCGTGTGACCGACGTGAGCGAAGAGGGGCTCTGGATCCAAACCGACTTGCTGCTCGAGATCGGGAACGAGGTCACGCTCACCTTCTATCCGCCGGATTGGGAAGAGCCGCTCTATGTGGCGGGCCGTGTCCAGCGCGTGGAGCTTCAACGGAGGCCGGGCGACGGGAGTGCTGTCGGCATGGGCATCGAGTTCGAGGCCTTGCGGACCGATGAGCGCAGGCGGCTGACACGCAGCATGCGGTGCCTGCGCGCGGACGAGGCTTTCATCTTGGATCAGCGTACCTTGACCGGCGTTCCGGTCGGCGTTGGTGAGCCGTACGAGCCTGCACCCAAGCCAGGCGGAACCGTTGCGGGCTGGGCGGCCCCGTCGCCGTCCACCGAGTACTCAGGACGGCCGTCGCGGATCACGGCAATCCCCGCCGAACGCGAGGAGGATGCGGAGCGGTCGCAAAGCGCGTTCCCTGGGGGGCTCGATCTCGCCACGTCGGTGTTCGCGGATTGCGGCTCAGACTAGCGCACGCGTAGAGAGCCCACGTTCACCCGATTCACCCCGTCGTTCGGTCCCGACTTCACCTCGAGCCGCTTGCTGCCGCTAAACAGACCGACGTAGATGGCGTAGTCGCCGATGGGGTAGTTCGCAGGAATCACGAGCCTCTGCGTGTCGACGACGACGTCTCCTGTCTCCCAGAGCTTGCTCGGGTAGTCGCCGCCGACGGGTATGTGGTCGCCGTTGAGCCGTAACCCGTGGCCATCGACATGCACGAAGACTTCGTAGCCACTCGGAACTTTGCCGAGGACTCGCCAGTACCAGGTCACCTCGAATCGTTGACCCGCACCCACCGAGTCGCCGCCGGGCAGATTGAGGTCGTACCCCACGAGCTCGACGCGATCTTCGTAGTTTGCGCCCACCGTGTGCTGAACCTGAGGTGCGGCCGTCAGCACGGCGCGCTCGATGAAGCTCTGGTTCGGCCGTCCGACGATTGGTTTGGCAGCGATCAAGAGCAATCGCGCGCTCCGGGCATCGGCCACGTACAGGTGCTCGCCCGTCGCGCCGCGATAGGCGCGGTTGAGCCCCGGCAGCTCGTCGGCTCGGATCACCGCCCAACGTTGCCCGCCCTTCTGTAGGAAGCCGACGAGATCGGCTTGCGCCGTGATCTCCTCGATCGGCGCGCGGGTGTAATAGCGAGCGGCGGTCGAGGGCAGCTTGTATGAAGCCAGCGGGTCGGGTCTTCCATCGGTTAGCTCGCCGTACGCGTCGTACACCGGCTTGGGAGAGAAGTGCTGGCTCAGAGCGGGCTGGAACGAAAGGGCTACGAACGCCCCGAGCGCCAAGCCTCCTCCGAGAGCCGGGAAGACGCGTAGATTCCCAAGGCGCCCGTACCCATACCGCACCCATGGGAGCCCAAAGATCAAGCCCAGCAACACGAACGGAATGAAGAACGCAGCGCGGCCGGCACGGACCACGATCGACGCAACGCGAAGGTCCAGCACGAAGCACATCAGCCCAAACGAGACGCAGATCCCGAGCAGCGACGCGGCAAGGAGGAGCCATCCGCGTTGCGCCCCACCGACCTCCCACTGGGTCGTGAACCACCGAGCGGTGCTGCGCGGCTGCGGCCGCTCAATCGCATCGTGACTGACCAGCGTCAGACAAAGCAGCACGCCTGCGAGCGAAAGCAGCAGGGCCCAGTGATTTTTCGGATCGTACACGTCGGGGACGGTCAACCCGTCCACGGCCAGCGCTCGAAGCGGGCTGTCGGGGTACAACGCGTAGTCTCGGACAAGCAGGCCGACCAACAGGGCGACGACCACGGCCGCGGGCCACCGGACGACGCGCTCGCCGCTCACCTCTGCCATCCAGATCGACACCAGCCCGGCCAGTGGGACCAAAGCCAGATACGAGGGCGTGCCGTAGCGCGAAGCGAAGAGGGTCCAGGAAACGAACGCAAACGCAGCCCAAAGCAAGAGCACCCACGCAACCCCCTGCGCTTCGGCGGTTCGCACCGGCCGCGGGATGAGCGCCCAAATTACGGCTACCGGAAGGGCAGCGCTCCACGGCGCGAACCCATGGAAGATGAGCTCAGCCGCCTTGTCGAACGTCGGCGGGTTGCCTCCGAGGGCGCCTCCTCCGAGCCAGACGCTGAAACCGGGATCGTCAAGCGAGATTGCTCGCGCCACGCCCATCACGAGGATCGCCGTGGCGAGCGGCAACAGCCAGCGACCGACGCGACTGCCTTCTCCGCTGTCCTCAGAGAGCAAGCTCCAGGCCGCAACCGCGGCGATCGGGGGCAGGGGGCCGAGTAGCACCCCGCTCACAAACGTGCTGGCCGCGACACCGAACCCGAGCGCGACGTAGTGTGCAAGCGCGCGACCTGAGCTGTGTTGGCCGGACGACGCGGTGATGGCGGCCAGACCGACCCAAGTCTGCGCGAAGACCGCGACGGCGTTGCCCATCAGTAGCCGCGCGTTGAGCAGGAACAAGGGCGTGGATGCGATCACGGCGATGGCGATCACCGCGGTGCGACCGCCGAAACGCCTGCGGAGCAACAGAAACGCCAGCAAGCAGGTGAGGCAACCGGCGAGCACACCGGGGACACGGCCGAAGCGGGCGACGCCAGCAATGTCGAGCTCCCACGGGTCCCACAATCCGTACGACCAGATCCCCCAGACGGTCAACAGCGGGACCACCGCGAACACCAACCGTTCGAGTGCGACCGACCGGGTCATGTCTCAGTCCATGACTTCGTCGACTTGATCGACGAGCGGCTCGTCCGCGCCCGCGACGAGCTTCGGGGCGTTCTCGATGCCACCCAACTGGGTCTGCCAATCCGCGACCGAGCCCTTGTACGAAGGCAGGTCGCGAGCGGCCATGCGCAAACCGGGGCCGTTCAGCTCGGTCAGGGGGTCGAGAGAGCGGGTGTACTTCTTGAGACCGAAGTGTAGGTGCGGGCCCGTGGACCGGCCGGTCGATCCGACAAAGCCGATCAGCTCGCGCTGCTTCACGAGCTTCCCTGGGCGAATGCCGCCTTTGATGCGATGCAGATGCGCATACGCAGTCTCGAACCCACCCCCGTGGCGGATCACCACGAGGTTCCCGTTAGGCCCTTTGCGCCCGGCGAACGTCACGCGACCGTCGGCCGCTGCCCACACCGGAGTTCCGGTGGACGCTGCGTAGTCCACCCCGAGGTGGGGAACCGTGCGCTTCAGAATCGGATGAAAACGCCTCGGGTTGTATCCGGACGACAGACGGTCGTAACGCAGCGGCGTGCGCAGCCACCCGCCCTGCATGGCGCGGCCGCTGTCGTCGTAGAACTGCCCCTGAGTGCTTCCCGCTTGATAGTAGAACGCTTGCACTTTGCCGGTGCGCTGCCCGTCGTACTCGAGCGCGTGCACACGGCCATAGCGGAGGAACTCGCCGTCTACCCGTTCCTCGTCGACGATGATCCGGAACACGTCGCCCTTGCGCGCCTGCAAGGCAAAGTTGACTTGGCCTTCGAAGGCCTCGACGAAAAACGTAGCCAGGCCGGCGGGAAGTCCGATGCCGACCAGGCCATCGCCGATCGACGTTTCCACCGAAGCGGCCCGCGCGACCGGGGTTCGCTCGACCTTGACCCGGATTTGCTCCGCCCGGAACAATCCGTCTTCGCCACGTGTGACCTCGACGAACTCGGTGGCAGAGGGGTGGTACTCGAAGCGCTTCAGCCCGGCGGTTTCGTCGCGCTCCACGACGAGCCGGTGCTCGGGGCGGCACCGCCGGAAATCGACGATGTGCTGGAGAGCTTGCTCGATGGCCGCGCATTCATCTTCCTCGAGCCCCGCATTGAGGAGCGCGCCGCGAAAGCTCGGCACGCCTCCGAACGAGGTTTCGTACCGGGCGTTGGGCCGCGAGCGGGAGAGAGCGAGCGCCTGCTCTTCGCTGAGCTCTTCTTCGACTCCGCCGTCCGCTTCTCCCGGTGCGAGGTCTTCTGGCATTCCGAGATCGGCCGCGAGCTTGGCATCCTGATGGCCGAGTGCGTCCTCCATCCACGCCCAGGTTTGAGGGATCACACTCCGTGCGATCCAGAGCAGGAGTGCGCCCAGCACGACGGCCCCGACCACGGCGCTCAGAACCAGACGTCGCGTCCGACGAGCCCGCAGCTCGTTCGGGAGCAGCGCCATGTTGACCGACGGCAACGGCCGCAGCCCACTCGGCTCCTTTTCACTGGAGGGATCAGCGCTCATCGAACCGTGGGCTTATCAGCGAGGCGGTTACTGCGCAAAGATGAAACCCCGTGGCCACGAAGTCGCTTTACCGGGCGGGGTTCGCCTGAAAGGAGGGCGGGGGCGGAGCCCCGTGGGCGACGCGAAGCGTCGGTTTTACGGGGTTGACACCTCTTTGGGCCGGGGTTAAGACGCCGCTTCCACCGCTGGTGGACATGATGAACAGGCACGTAGCTCAGTGGGAGAGCACTACCTTGACACGGTAGGGGTCGGCGGTTCAATCCCGCCCGTGCCTACCAAGCCCGCGCCCCGCGGGGGGGGAGGGGGCTGGTTTTGGCGGGGTCTGCCAGGTCCTGATAGCTCTTGATAGGCCTGGGGTGGACCGTATGAAACAGACCCACGTCGTCATCCCCTGCTACAACGAGTCCGAGCGCCTCCCGCGCGACGAGCTCTCCAGTTTCATCGACGGCAATCCGTGGGCGTCGATCGGTTTCGTCAACGACGGAAGCTCCGACGACACGAGCAGGGTCTTGAGGGAGTTTCAGGGCGAGCATCCGGGTCGCATCGACGTCCTCGATCTCCGACAGAACGTCGGCA
>Ga0316193_10002456_pt1 | contig 13077 bp, 8 predicted proteins | sample MerIslsedime2_MG_FD_207735 | JGI IMG/M metagenome (GOLD analysis project Ga0316193, IMG submission 207735) | Coastal sediment microbial communities from Maine, United States - Merrow Island sediment 2 | ecosystem: Environmental > Aquatic > Marine > Coastal > Sediment | place: USA: Maine...
CCGTAATCCTCCCTCCGCGGCTTCGCCTTGGCGGCGCAGGGGCGCCGGGCTTCGCCTGACGGCTCGCGAGCCCGTCATGTCTTGAGGGCGGTAGCTTTTTGGCGTGAGGAGGAGAATCCGTCGGGATGCCCAGCACAGTGAGCGGGAGGGAGCGTAGCGAGCGGGCCCCGCTCGCGAGCACGGGCGTCGCGACGGATTCTCCGATGGTTCCCAGCACAGTGAGCGGGAGGGAGCGAAGCGAGCGGGCCCCGCTCGCGAGCACGGGCGTCGTGACGGGGGCTCCGATGGCCGGGCAACAAGGCCGCTCCGCGGCCGACAACCCCGGTGCTTTCCACAGGAGGTGTCGTGGCCCATAATCCATCCGTGAGCATTGCTATCGAGCTCGAGCGCGAAGACGACGGTCGTTGGTTGGCCGACGTACCCGCGCTGCCTGGCGTCGTGGCCTATGGGGACGATCGCGAGGAGGCGTTGCGCGCTGTGCAGGCGCTCGCGCTTCGGGTCATCGCAGATCGTCTCGAGCAGGGTGAGCCGGTCTCCGAAGCATTGCTGAGCGCCTTTCACGTCGCCGCGTGAGGGCTTGGCCATCCACGAGAGCGACCAAGGTCTTGCGAGCCCTGGTTCGTATCGGCTGGCGCGTGAAACGTGCACGCGGTTCTCACCGGGTTCTCGAACGCGATGGCTGGCCGGATTACGTTTGGGCGTTCCACGACAGCGCCGAGATCGGACCGCGGATGCTAGCCCGCATCGCAAAGCACACAGGCCTCAACCCTGGCGACCTGTGACGGTGAGCTTGAGTGTAACGGAGACGCTGGGGGTTTGGGGGGGGCGCGATACGGCGCGTGGGTTTAACCACGACCGCCCCGCCCACCCCCACCCGTAATCCTCCCTCCGCGGCTTCGCCTTGGCGGCGCGTGCGCGCCGGGCTTCGCCGTACGGCTCGCGGGGGCCCGTTTGGCTTGGGGGCGGGGGTGAAGACGGGTGGCGTGGTTTGGTTTAATCACGACCGCCCCGCCCACCCCCACCCGTAATCCTCCCTCCGCGGCTTCGCCTTGGCGGCGCGATGCGCCGGGCTTCGCCTTGCGGCTCGCGCGCGCCCAGCATGTCTTGAGGGCGGCAGCTTTTTGGCGTGAGGAGGAGAATCCGTCGCGATGCCCAGCACAGTGAGCGGGAGGGAGCGTAGCGAGCGGGCCCCGCTCGCGAGCACGGGCGTCGGGACGGATTTTCCGTGTGCCCCGAGCACGGGCGTCGCGACGGGGGCTCCGTGTGCCTTGGCTCACACGTTCCGCATTGGGAACGAGACGTTTTCGTAGTACTCGATTCGTGGCTCTCCCTCGGGTCCGTCGAAGACTACTGCGGCCGCGTCGATTCTTGCGTGGACGCGGCCGAGCTTCTGTTGGCGAAGCCAGATGGCGGTCGCGCGTCGCACTCGGGAGAGTTTTTTGTAGCCGATCGTTTCGGCAGGGAAGACCGGTCTTGCGCTTCGCCGAGAGCGCACCTCGCACACGACGATCAGTGAACCGCGGCGCGCGATCACGTCGAGCTCGAGGCGTCCGACGCGAACATTGCGACCACAGATCGCGAAACCACGTTGCTCTAGTAACGCTGCGACGAGCTCTTCGCCGCGGCGCGCGAGATCACATCGCTGATTCGCTGAGCGCTTCGCGGACGCAATAGCTTCCGCGGAGGCCGTCACCACCGGTCTCGAGGACTTCTTCGCATGTGAAGCCGCCTGGGCATCCGCAGGTCGGAAGGCCGCTTCCGGCTGGTGCTGCGCATCGGCAGGAGCAGTACGTGGTGTCCGCGACCTCTTGGGCGGGCACACACGTTTCCTCGCCGAGTGGGCACTCGTCTTCTTGCAGATTGTTCGGGTCACCCATCAGTCCTCGGACGAGGCACACCCGAGTTGCGCACTGCACCGAGCTCGTCTCGAGATAGGTTTCCGAGTCCAAAAATCCCCCAGCCGGAACCTGCTCCGGCACACAGGCGTCACCCACGCCCGTCTCCGAGCATGCTGCCGCTAGCAGCGAGATCGCGACAAACCCCATCAATTCAAGCCATTTCCTACGCATCATGTCCCCCTAAGAAGCCCCCGGCCATCCTCAGCATAACGGCAATGAGAGATCGGACCCAAACTTACCCCGCCGCCGGGGGTCAGATGGGGAGACGCAGGGCAAGCCCAAACGCTCCTGCTCGAATTTGTCAGGTCCATGCCAAGGTTTCCAGTATCAATTGCAGTCAGCTCGTTAAAGGCTCAGTGGGACTATACCTTGACGACCCCTTGGGCTGGTTTCTATGATGGAAGCCGAGCGAACCGGAAGGGGCCGGTTTCGTTCAAATTTTGGGGGGCTGTATGAACTGGAACCGCTTTTGGGCGGCACCTGCACTGATTGCGGGCCTGTGTGTTGGCACACCGGCCTTCGCGCAGGACATGAGCTTCGGTCTGGAAGAAACCGGACAGAGCGAAGCGCCCGTGAAGCTCGGCAAGCCATCCAAGAAGATGGCTGCCGCGTTGAGCGCATTCGAAGCGAACAAGCTCGAAGAAGCGGCAATGGGGTTCGAGCGTGTCACGGCAGGCAAGTCGAAAGACAGCCGCGGCAATCGGAACAAGGCGCAGTTCATGTTGGGGCAGACGCTCTACAAGATGGGCTTCTACCAATCGTCGCTGACCGTCTTCGACGACATCAGTGCGCAGGGGCCGCGTCATTTGTTCTTCAGCGAGACGCTCGAGTGGTTGGGTCTGCTCGCGTCGAAGCTCCCGGAAGCCTCCGGCATCATCGAGAAGGTCGGCCGCTACGGTGTCGGCGCGCTCGAAGAGTTCAAGGAGAAGGACCCGGCACTCTACAACCAGCTTCTCTACCTCATGGGTCGTCATCTCTACTCGCAGGCGTCATTCCGCCAAGCGATCGACGTGTTCCAAGAGGTGGACCCGAAGGCTAGCGAGTACACGTACGCCAAGTTCTTCGAGGGCATTTCGTTCGTGCGCATGCGCAAGGCGCGTCCGGCAATCGCTTCGTTCCGTTCGATTCTCGACGCGATCGACAGCGGCGACGTCCAGGGCGTAGACGAGGATCGCATGGCGAATCTAGCTTGGATTTCTCTCGCGCGTGTTTACTACACCGCTGCGAATCAGGCAGGCCAGGGCGGTCAGATCGACGGCACGCTTCTCGGTCAGTCGGTCGAGTCGTGGACGCGAGTAGACCAATCGAGTGAGTATTGGCTCGACTCGCTGTTCGAGTCGTCCTGGGCGTTCTTCCTCGCCGACGAGTACTCGCGAGCGCTCGGCAATGTCCACACGCTTTACTCGCCGTACTTCACGGATGCCTTCTACCCGGAGGCCCTGGTTCTGAAAGCCGTCACGTTCTTCGTGAACTGTCAGGTCGACAACGCCGAGGCCACCGTGGCGCAGTTTCACGACCGCTACGACCCGGTGAAGCAGGAGCTCGATGCCGAGCTTCGCAAGCACCAGGACAACGCGGATTTCTTCGCCTTCCTGAAGGAAGTCGAGAACGGCAGCGCCGACCTTTCGCCGCGCGTTCGCCCGATCGTCGCGACGGCGCTGACCGATCGAACGGTGCTTCAGCACCTCGAGTATGTCGAGCTCCTCGATCAGGAAGAGGGACGTCTCAACGCTTCGTCGAAGCAGTTCCAGGACTCGCCCGTGGGCGGACAGGTCCTCGAGGACATCGCGCTCGCCAGAGCCTTCGCCGTCGACCAGGCGGGCGATCTCGCGAGGGGTCGCTATCAGCGACTCATCCGAGAGCTCAAAGACCTCAGCAATCAGGTCGACACCGTGGAGCTCGAGATCGCGACCTTCCGTCGCGGCCAGATCGACCAGGAGCTCCAGCAGCAAATGACGATGGCGAAGCAGTCGAAGGGCGGCGACGTCAACGTGGACGAGGAACATCAGCTCTGGCCGTTCAATGGGGAGTGGTGGCGAGATGAGCTCGGGTTCTATCGACAACAGGTGACCAACCTATGCACGCGCTAAAGAAAACTGGGTACGCCGTGAGCCTGCTCCTTGGGCTGCTCGCGCTGATGATGGGGGGCAAGGCATCTGCCGAGCAGGCGCCGATGAGTGCCGCCCCGATGTGCATTCCGGCCGACACGGAGCGAGCGATCGCGGCATGTCCGTCGGGTGCTCGCAAGGAAGTGGCTAAAGAAGGTGGCAATTCGCCGGTGTCGCGGATGACCGCGGCCGAGCGAAAGAACACAGCCACGCAAGGTCCAACGGGGCCGGCCCTTCAGATCGACATGAGCACCCGGCTCGGTCGTGACAAGACCCGCGCGCGCGCCGAGAGCCTCCTAGAGAAGGAGATCGCGATTCTCCAGCGTCTCGTGAAGAACAGCGCGCAAGACGATCCGCGACGACCCGAGGTTCTCCTGCGTCTGGCCGAGACCCAGTTCGAGATGCAAATCGCGAAGAACGCCAAGGTGCGCTCGTTCGACGATCCAATCTACGAGGCCTGTACCCGGGACCAGGACCAGGCTCGATGTAAGCAGGCGCGCGACGGGCAGAAAGCAGCTCAGGCGGAGCTCGACAAGGTCCGCGAAGACAGCATTCGCACCTACGCGACGCTCGTTCGCGACCATCCGAAGTTCAAGCGAATGGACGAGGTGCTCTTCTCGCTGGCCTTCGCACTTCAGGAGCTCGATCAGTTCGAGAAGGCGCGCTCGGTCTATCGACGCCTCATCAAGGACTACCCGAACAGCCGCTTCGTTCCGAACGCCTATCTCTCGTTTGCGGAGTACTACTTCAACGAAGAGAGCGACATGGAAGCGGCGGGGAAGTTCTACCGCAAGGTTCTCGAGTTTCCGCCGAAGGGGAACTCGGTCTATGGCTACGCGCTCTACAAGATCGCCTGGGTTGAATACAATCGCGAGCGCTACCGGCAGTCGCTTCAGGGTTTCGTCGACATCCTCGAGTTCGCCCAGAAGAACAAGTACGCGAACGACGCAAAGAATCTCGCGAAGCAGGCGCGCAAAGAGCTCGTCTTGCCGTACTCTCGCTACGGCTCGCCGGGGAAGGCCCTTCAGTTCTTCCGGCGGTACGCGCGCAACGACGCCGAAGCGCACGAGATGCTCGAAAACCTAGCCGAGCTCTACTACGACACCGGCCAATGGCCCCAGGCGATTACGGTCTACCACAAGCTGATGGCCGATGCGCCGCGCAGCAACTCGCTTTGCGACTGGCAGACCAAAGTCACCAATGCAGTGATCTCGTCGCGGCCGAAGCAGGAACAGATCGTCGAGCTCAAGCGCTTGGTCGATGTCTACCGCACCTACAAGCAGGGTGGGAAGCCAGCCGACGCGGTCGCGGAGTGCAAGGTCGAGACCGCCACCACCATGCTGTGGCTGGGGACCTCCTGGCACCGCGAGGCAGTCGGAAGCGAGCAGTCGCCTGGCACCAACAACAAGAAGACGATGTCGCAGGCCGCCGTGCTCTACCGGACCCTCCTGAAGGAGTTCCCGGAGATGGAGCAGATGACCTTCCCGAACATCGACAAGCGGGACTGGCCGACCAAGTACAAGATCTCCTACTTCTACGCCGAGCTTCTTTGGAAGATGGAAGAGTGGGGTCAGTGCGGTCCGGCGTTCGACTCGGTCGTCGAGTTGAACTCGCAGGGTGAGTACACCAGCGATGCTGCCTATGCCGCGGTGCTTTGCTACAACAACCTGTACCAGCAGCAGTACGTTCCGCGGGAAACCAAGAGCAAGTTCGTCAGTCGCACCGATCAGCGAGCGGCAAAGAGCGGCAAGGCTCCGCCCAGCAACAAATTCGCGCCGAAGAAACTGACGCAGCTTCAGGAAGGGATGCTCGAGGCATTCAATCGCTACGTCTGCTACGTCGACAAGGCCGACGACCTCGCGACGATCAAGTACCGTCGCGCGCGCATCTACTACGAGGCCAATCGCTTCGAGGAGGCCGCAGTCCTCTTCCGCGACATCGCTTTCAATCACAAGGATAGCGAGCTCGCCGAGTACGCCGCGAACCTCTACCTCGATTGCCTCAACGTGCTGGGGACTCAGATCAACGAGCCGCGCGTGGCGTGCATCCAAGAGCTGGGCTCGGTCATCGACCCGATGAGTGCCTCGTATTGCGGGACAGAGATGCTCTCGGAGGAGAACCCGGACCTCTGCGGCACGCTCGGCACGTTGCAGTGTCAGGTTCGCCGAAAGGAAGCCGAGACCTACCAGAAGACTGGCGAGTTCAAGAAGGCTGCCGCCACCTATGTACGGATCTTCCGCCGTCACGATGAGTGCGGCGAGATGGACGAGGTGCTCTACAACGCGGCGATCAACTTCGAGGCGGCGCATCTATTGGGCCGCGCGATTCAGGTTCGGACCGTGCTCATCGAGAAGTACCCGGAGAGCAAGCTCAGCAAGAAGGCGGTCTATCTCATTGGTCAGAACTTCCAGGCGCTCGCGTACTACGAGCAGGCTGCGAAGTACTACGAGCAGTTCGCGCGGAAGTTCCCGGGCGAAGATGGTAAGCGTTGCTCTGCGGAGGACAAGAAGAACGGAACGTGCCCGAACGCCATAGAAGGCCTCGAGCAGGCGACCTTCTTCCGGATCGGCCTTGGCGACGACAAGACCGCGATCGAGAACTCGGATCTCTTCGCGCGAAACTACCGCAGCAAGTTGCCGCGGCAGACCTCCCAGGTGTTCTTCTCCATCGGTTCGATCTACGAGCGCCAGCAGCGCTGGTTCCAAGTGATCACGCACTACCGGGAGTACCTCAAGAAGTACGCCAAGGTCGGGATGCCACATCAGATCATCCAGGCGCACACCGCCATCGGACGTGCTTTCTGGGAACTCAATAAGAAGGGTGAGGCCAAGCCGAGCTTCGCCGCGGCCGTGCGGACATGGACGCAGGGCGCACCGAAGCGGATCTCCGCACTCAAGACTTCGAAGGAGAACAAGGTGCTGTACCTGCGCCAGGCACTCGACGGTGCGGCGGAGTCCCAGTTCTATCTCTCCGAGTACAAGTTCGCCGAGTTCCAAAAGGTCGCGTTCCCGGAATATCGAGGCGGCAAGAGCATGAGTCGCGTCAAGAAGTGGTCGGACAACGAGTTCAAGAAGTGGGTCAAGCGCAAGCAGGGCGTGCTTCGGGCAGCGGAGGCGGACTACGCCAAGGTCGCCGCGATGACGGTGAACGCCGGCGGGGTGCAGATGAAGTCGGCGCCCTGGCAGATCGCAGCGGCTTCCCGCACGGGCGAGATGTACCGAAGCTTCGTCGACGAGTTCCGAGACGCGCCGGTCCCGCGAGAAATCGAGCGTGACCCCGAGCTCTACGACATCTACGTCGGAGCGCTCGATGATGTCTCCGAGCCGCTTCAGCGCCAGGCGGTCGACAAGTTCGAGTTCTGTTTGAAGACCGCCACGCAAGTTCGCTGGTTCAACAAATGGTCTCGGGCGTGCGAGCAAGAGCTCAACGGGCTCAACCCGACCAAGTACCCGGTTGCGGCAGAGCTTCGAGGCGAGCCCAACTACGTGAAGGCGACGGTGGGTGACCCCGGCGTGGTCGATCTCGGCGCGATCAACGAGCAAAGGCTCAGTACCAAGGATGCGGTTGCCAACAGGGAGGAGCCGTGATGCGAAATCATAGCGTAGCGTTCATGGCCCTTGCGCTCGTCGTCGCTTGTGGCGGCGGAGGTGAGGGTTCGACTAGCAAGCCAAGTGCGACCGTTTCCGGGGACGTTGCCCGAACGGCCGGCGGCGAAGCGATCAAGACGGCCGACGGCAGTGCCGTCAATAAGAAGGCCCACAGCAAGTGGGAGTCGGCGCTCGCGGAGTTCGACGCCAACGAGAAGTCCGGCTGGACCTCCTCGAAGTGCTCGGCCAGCGCCAAGTCCTTCGAACGTGTCTCGGAGGCGCAGGGAGGCGGCTTTGCCGAAGCTCACTACATGGCAGGTCTCTCGCTTTCTCGCTGCGGCGATAGCGACGCGTACGAGCACTACGAGAGGGCGCTGAAAGTCGACTCCAAGTTCTGCAAGGCCCGTGTCGCCACGGGGCTCCGGGATATGGAGGCCGGCCGCATGAGCCAGGCGAAAGCCACGTTCGAGCGAGCGATCCAGGACGACCCGCAGTGCACCTCTGGCTACACGAACCTCGCAATCGTTCAGCGGGGTCAGGGGCAGAGCGATGAGGCGCTCAAGAACCTCAGGCGCGCACTGGCCATCGAGTCCGACTACCTTGCCGCCTTCAATCAGATGGCGCTTCTGCACTACGACCGTGGTCGCGCAGGGAAGCCCGCGGAGCTCGATCTGGCCGAGGTCGTGTGCCGACAAGCCCAGATGCTCGACGCCAACTACGCGCCCATCTACAACACCTGGGGCCTCATCAAGGTCTTCAAGGGCGACGTCATCTCGGCGCTTCGCTACTTCCAGCGGGCTATCACGCTCGATCCCGACCTCTTCGAGGCTCAGATGAACTTCGGTGAGGTGACGATCTCGTTCCGCGGATACGAAGACGGCCGCGAGGCTTTCGCGAGGGCGGTCGCTCTTCAACCGGAGGACTACGATGCCGTCATCGGGCTCGGTACGGCCCTGCGCGGGCTTGGACAGTTCCCCGAGGCGCAGACTCAGTACGAGCGCGCCAAGCAGATCGATGGCGGTCGTCCGGAGGCGTACTTCAATCTAGGCGTGCTCTACCAGGACTACATGTCGGGCACGGTGAGCGATTTGAAGCAGGCCCGAACCTACTTCTCGGAGTTCTTGAAGCGCGCCGGGAGCACTTCCGAATTTCGTTCGAGCGTGAAAGACGTGAACACGCGCTGCGCGCAGAAGCCGAGCAAGAAGCGAGGCGCGCCGAAGTGCCGGCCGGGCCGGATGCAGAACATCGACATCTCGATCGAGGCCATGCAGGTCACGGGTTAAGGAGGAAACGTGGGTAAACACATTTCGAAGTTCATTTCACAAGCCCTCGTTTTTACAGCGCTTTTCTCGAGCTCTGCGATCGCGGTTCCTTCGGCCTTCGCGCAGGACGCACCGCCCCCCGAGACTACGTACGACTTCGAGGATGACCTCGTCAGCGGCGACCTCGTTCGACCCGATGGCGAGCAATTAATCGTTCGACGACGCGGACGCCGTGCATCGCTGATTCAGATTCGCGAGCACTTTATTCCCGAGATGCTGAAATCTGTGGAAGATTTGTGATGGGGGATTCGGGTGAGTGACACCAGCCACAATACGTCGGTCGCGTTTTCCATCTACGATGGGGATCAGCTAGTCAGCAGTGAAACGCTGAGCCAAGAGATTATCAAGATCGGTCGTTTGGCGACGAGTGACGTCCGCCTGGAAGACGACAAGGTCAGCCGAATGCATGCCGTGATTGAGGTCACGGCACCGGGGGAGGTGTTCATCATCGATCTCGGCAGCGCTACGGGGACCCTCGTCAACGGCGAGAAGGTCAATAAGCGCAAGCTGCAGACGGGTGATCAAGTGCAGGTCGGCAACAAGCGATTGCACGTCGATATCATCAGCGGGAGGGTCGCCGTCGCGTCGAGCCCACCTGTTGCCATGGCGGCCGGCGCCGGGGGAGCAACTCCGGTGGTCGACGAACGCGCGATGACCGCAATGGTCGACGAAGAGTCCGAGCCCCGCATGAAGGCTCCGCCCGCTGTCACGACCGAGGACGAGTCGGGTCCCAAGTTCAATCCGTTCGAGGTGGGCGCGAAGCGCAAGTCCCGTACACCGTTCGCATCGGCCGCGACCGCAGCGCAGGACGAGGGGGCGGTCTACGGTATCGTTGCCACCGCACCTGCGGTTCCGGCTCACGAGATCGAAACCAACGAGCGCGCGATCGAAGTCTCGGTTCTTTGGGGCGACCGCAACGTTCTGAACGTGGACTACCTGAATCCGCCGCGTGACTACTTCGTCGGCGAACCCAACGGCGAAGACGTCGACTACATTCTCGGCCACGACGCCATCGGTCTCGACCGGATGCCACTTTGCGTCGCCGAGGGTGGCGGGGTAACCGCGATCATTCCCGAGGGCGCCAAGGGCGAGGCCACGATCGGTGACCAGACCCGCTCATTCGATTTGATGCGCGGGCAGGGTGATTTCCGCGACAGCCGCAACCTAGCGGGTGCGCACGAGTTCCCGGTTCCCGAAGGCGGCTCCGTCCGCATGAAGCACCGAGACTTCACGTTCATCATCAAAGACGTGAAGGCCGGCAAAAAGGTTGCGGGTCACGGGAAGCCGGATATCCGGCCGATGATCTACGTGGCCGGTGCGGCGCTCTTCGCGAGTCTCGTGCTCACGATGTTCTACTTCCAACCGCCGCGTCCACGTGGGCTGTCATCGGACCTGCTCAGCACGGACTCTCGATTGATCCAGTTCCTCATGGAACCGGACGAGCTCGAAGAGCCAGAGCCCGAGTGGCTCAACGGCGACGACTCGTCGGGCGGCGGCACCGGTAAGGCGCACGAGGGCGAGCAAGGTCAGATGGGCGACGAGACCGCCGAGAAGACCAAGAACAAGTACGGCATCGAGGGACCGGAAGACAACCCTGACCCTGTGATGGCGCGCGAGCAGGCGAAAGACGAAGCTCGAAATGCGGGCATCATCGGAACGCTTGCGGCGATGCAAGGCTCGTTCAACTCTCCGACTTCGCCCTATGGCGCCGACTTTGCGCTCGGTAACGATCCGGCGAGCGCGCTCGGCGCGATGACCGGCAACGACATCGGGCAGAACTTCGGCTTTGGTGGCTTGGGTCTCCGGGGTACCGGTCGAGGTGGCGGAGGCATGGGCCAAGGCACGATCGGCATGGGTAACTTCGGCACGATCGGGCGCGGTGGCGGCCGAGGTGCAGGCGAGGGCGGCTACGGTCGAGGCGTTGGCGGATTCCGCGGACGTGCGGCAGGCGTTCCGCAGGTTCGAAGTGGTGGCGCAGAAGTGCGTGGCTCACTCTCGAAGGAAGTCATTCGACGCGTGGTTCGTCGCCACATCAACGAGGTGAAGTTCTGCTACGAGCAGCAGCTCAACGCGCGCCCCGACCTCAACGGCCGAGTGACCACTCGTTTCGTGATTTCGCCCACCGGTTCCGTTCAGTCCGCGATGATCGCCAGCTCGAGCCTCCGAAACGAGGCCGTCGAAAGCTGCATCGTTCGGGCAGTTCGCCGTTGGACCTTCCCGGCGCCTGACGGAGGCGGCGTGGTCGTCGTCAACTACCCGTTCCTGCTCGACGCAGCGGGTCAGTGAACCGCCGAAGAACGCCCCAAAAGCGAGATTCGCGGCGGATATCCAGGCTTTCTAGCTCCCGTTCCCAAATTCAGGGAACGGGTCTGTGCACGAAACTGGCCAAACCCTGGAAAAAAGCCGAAAAAAGAGGCGGAAATAGAGTTGTTGGCAATGCAAGGAATGCTGTACGATTGAAGTGCTTGTGGATTTTCAAGCACGGGAGGCGAGCATGCGAGCTCAGGCAATCGGCTTAGTAGTGGTGGGTCTAATCCTCATGGGCGGCAATTGTTCGCGCGCCCGGGTCGAATCGATGAACGAGATGAACGCAGGCGTCGAGCTTGCGCAGATGAAGCGCTTCAGCGAAGCGGCCCAGAGCCTCGAGAAGGCTGGGGCAATCGATCCGACGAACCACCAGGCGTACTACAACCTGGCGATCGTACAGATTGAGCTTCGCTCGTTCTCCGCGGCGCGCGAAGCGCTCGAACGCGCCATCGTCGCGAAGCCCGACGCCGCCGGCTACCAAGAGAAGCTCGGCACGGTGCTGATGGAGCTCGAAGATTGGAAGGCGGCGAAGACCGCATTCACCAAAGCGCTCGAGCTCGATCCGTCCTTGTTCAAAGCGCACTTCAAGCTTGGTCGTTGTAGCGAAGAGCTCGAGGATCCGCAGAACGCGCTCTACCAATACACCGACGCGATCAAAACGGGTCCGCGCTTCTTGCCCTCGTACTCCGCACTCGGTCGGCTCTATGCTGATCTCAAGTATCCCGATCAGGCGGCGCAGGTTCTCACCGAGGCTCTGAAGGTCGCGATGCCGGGCACCGAAGAGGAAGCCAATGTGCACCACCTTCTCGGTACGGTGTACCAGCAGCAGCGCAAATTCGATGAAGCCATCGCCGAGTTTCAGGCCGCCTTGGCCATCGTGCCGGGTATGCCGGACGCACTCTTTTCATTGGGTTGGACCTACGCTCTTCAGGGCAACGATGAGGAAGCAAAGCGCTACCTCGACAAGTACGTGATGATGGCGGGCACAGAAGCACCGGAGCATTACGTCAAAGCTGCGCGGGACCGTCTCGCAGAGTTGAGAACCGAATCGCCGTAGGGGGGCTGAGGCAAGATGTCGGAAGAACAAACGGGGCATGAGGTTCGTGAGCTGACGGCGGACGAGGTGGCCGAGCTCGAAAAGCTCGACGACGCGATCGCGAAGTTCGAACAACAGAAGCGATGGTCGGACATGATCCGTTCCATCCTCAAGAAGGCCGAGCTAGTGCAGGAGCCTTCCGAAAAGGTGGAGCTCTTCCGCACGGCGGGCACGCTCTACCTGGAGCGCTCGAGCAACCAAGCGGAGGCGATCAAGTGCTTCGAGCAGCTCTTCGAGCTCGACGCGACCGATGCCGATGCGATCGGACGTCTCAAGCAGATGTACGAGAAGCGGCGCGACTGGGAGAAGCTCATCCGAACGATGCAGCGCGAGGTCGAACTCCTTCCGGCCGATGAGCAGATGGTCCGCTACGGCGAGATGGCGGAGCTGGCGACGCAGCGGCTTCGTAAGCCGGCGGTTTGCATCGAGCTCTGGCAAAAAGTGCTCGAGGGCGATCCAGAGAACCCGAACGCGCTGACGAACCTCGCGCAGCTCTATGAACGCGCTCGCGAGTGGGAGCCGCTCGCCGAGGTGCTGGAAACGCTCGTGGCGTCGGACACCGACGTCACGTCGATGAAGCAGCAGCTTCAGAAGCTCGGCATGATTTACGCCGACAAGATCGGGAACGACGAGGGCGCAATCGGCGCATTCAAGAAGCTTCTCGAGTTGGATCCCGACGATCGCCGAGCGCAGGAGCAGCTCAAGCGTCGCTATGTTTCGCTGGGCGCCTGGGATGAGCTCGAAAGCTTCTACGCGGCC
>Ga0316193_10002459_pt1 | contig 13066 bp, 15 predicted proteins | sample MerIslsedime2_MG_FD_207735 | JGI IMG/M metagenome (GOLD analysis project Ga0316193, IMG submission 207735) | Coastal sediment microbial communities from Maine, United States - Merrow Island sediment 2 | ecosystem: Environmental > Aquatic > Marine > Coastal > Sediment | place: USA: Maine...
CGAGAGCCCACTCCCCACTCTCGATCGTCCAGTCGAGGGTCTGTTCACCGCTGCCACTCACCGACGCGACCCAGAAACCCTTGGTCTCCGGCGGGGCGGGATCGGCGGCGCCCTCGTTCCTGGTGTACACCACGTCGGTGATGTCGTCCTGGAAGGAGTCCCACTGGGTGATCTCATCGTGGACGACGCCGTCGAGGTACCCGGCAACCGCATCAGCGGGAGCGATGCCCATGAAGAGCGCGTCGGACCCCGTCGCAACACCCTGCACCCGGATGTCATCGGGCGGCGAGACGAACTCGGGCATGGTGGTCCAACGCAGCAGCTCGACGTCGTCGGTGACCACTGCACGAGACGACACCTCCATCGTCAATGGATCGCTCAACCTGTACTCGCCAAGAACGGGAGAGTGGAACAACGACATGAGACCGAAGTTGTAGATGAGGACCAGCCCGACCACCACCAGCCCGGTTCCGAGCCCCATCACCTTGGTTCTTCGCGTCACCGGAACCACCTCGTTCGCTCGTCACCACCCGGGAAATCAAAGGCCTCTACCTTCTTCGTGCCACGTCCGCGTCGCCGCGACCAGGGCCGAACGATCAGATTCCTGCGGGGGGTCTGCCATACGTCACCGCTCAACGAAGAGCCTCATCAAGGCGGTGGTTGGGTGTCGCCGAGCCCGCACACCACGGCGCCCGTCGAGGTCGCTCCGCGCAGCGCCTCGTCGGCGCTCATCCCGAGCAGGACCTCCTGCTCCACGGCGTAGCGCTCCACGTCGTGCGGCTTCGACGGGTGGATACCTGCGTCGGTGCCCGGAAGAATCGTGGCGCCCGCATCGCGGAGGCGGAAAACATTCGCGATGACCGCCGGCATGCGGGCAGTTGTCGCCTCGTCGAGCGGCGCGTCGGGTGCGGGGGCGAAGCCTGCGTTCACGCCGATCGAGAGGTGTCGCACCCCGATCTCGGCGATCACGTCGTCGGGGCTGTCGATGCCCGTGTCGGTCCGGAAACTCGCGTGCTGCCGGGTTGGTCGTGGAGCGTGGCGGCGATCTCGGCCAACGCGGTGTTGTCGAGGTTGCGACCGTTGGCCCAGGCTTTCCATTGTTCGAGGGCGTGGTAGAGGCGGTTGGCGTCGTGGGCGACGCCGGGTCGCACGATCTAGCCTCTGACCTGGTCTCACGGGGTGGGCGATGGGAGTCTCGATCTCCCGACCTCCACGGTGTGAACGTGGCGCTCTTCCAACTGAGCTAATCGCCCCTGAGGGAATCCACAAGCTACCAGCGGGTGAATCGATCGACGATCATGACTCGGACGGTACGGCGACGCAGGCGACACCCATCCCCTGGCGGTCTCGGTGTGGTTCGGTCCGGCCTGGGCACGAGGCGTCGAAGGCCACGAACGCTTCCACGCGGAGGTCTGTCGTTGCATCGCCGGTGCAGAGCACCTCGCGGGCGTCACCGTTGACCTCGATCGTCACGCAGTCACCGACGCGCAGGATCCCATCCGGCCCGGCCGGCTCGCCGGGCTGCGTGAACTGGGCGAGCACGACGACACCGAGGACACCGACGAACGCGACAACGAGCATGCTGCGCCACGGCACGCGGGCCGGACCCAGGTGACTCGGGTGCATCACGTGCGACGTCGCAGTTTCCGATTCCGTCGGAGGCGAGGTTGCCGAACTCCGAGCCGACGAACCGGCACGAAGGCTGGCGTCGTAGACCGCCCGCCGGGCGGGGTCGCTCAGGACACGGTACGCCTCGTTGATCTCGGGCATCGACACCGCACCCGCGGCCGAGCCGGTTGCCGCTCGATCGGGGTGGTGCTCGCGTGCCAGCCGGCGGTAGGCATCTCGCACGACGTCGTCGGAGGCCGACGGAGGGACGCGCAGCGTGTCGTAATGGGTGGGTCCGGGCACGATCCGGCCAACGCTACGGCCAGCGGCGAGCTCCGATCACGTCGCGCCCGAGAATCGACGTTGGAGGATCTTCAGTACCCGGCGTCGACGTCGACGAGCCCGATCAGCTCGTCACCGCGCGCGAAACGCCGCACGTTCTCGGTCACCCGCTCGGCCAGCAGCGGCTCGGCCATCTCGGGGGTGTTGCCGACATGGGGGGTGATGATGCAGTTCGGAAGCGTCCACAGCGGGTGATCATCCGGGAGTGGCTCGGGGTCGGTGACGTCGAGGCCGGCACCGCCGATCGTTCCGTCGCGCAGTGCTGACACGAGGTCATCGGTGACGATGTGGCGGCCACGTGCCACATTGACGATCCACGCATGGTCCTCCATCAGGCCGAACTCCGACGAGCTGAACATCCCCTCGGTCTCGGGGGTGAGCGCGAGCGCGAGCACCACCAGATCGGCACCGGGGAGCGCGTCGGCGAACCGGTCCGCTTCGAGGACGTCGTCGACACCATCCATCGCCTGCACCCGGCTACGAACCACCGTGATGTGGCAGTTCCACGGCTGCAAGAGCCGAACGAGCGATGCGGTGATCCCTCCCCCGCCGAGGATCGTGACCCGACCACCGAGCAGGTTGAGGCCGGCCGGACGTCCCCACGACGTCGCCTTCGCATACCCGCCCACGTGTCGCAATCCGGCGACGCCGAGCGTCAAGGCCATCTCGGCGACGGGTTCGGCGTAGACGCCCTTGCCGCAGGTCCAGACCCGGTCGTGGTCGAGCTGATCGACGAAGTTCTCGATGCCGGCAAAGGGCAGCTGTACCCAGCGGATCCGATCATCGAGCAGATCGGCGAGCGCAGCGACGTTTCGAGCATCTCCCCACACGACGCCGTCGGCATCCTCGACGGGCACCAGTTCACCACCGCCTGCGATCACGGCATCGGCCAACCAGTCCGGCGCTGACTCGGGCCCGAGGTGAATTCGTGGTGCATCGGTGTTCGTCATCTGGGCCAGAACGGTAGTGGCATCGATCACCCCGCTCGGCGATCGGGCATGATGAGTCGATGACCGCACCTGTCCCAGCTGTCCGCACCCTCGGCGTGCCACGAGAAGTCAAGACCGCCGAGCATCGCGTCGCGATGACCCCGGACGGTGTGCGCGAACTCGAACGCCATGGGATCGACGTACTCGTCGAGGCCGGGGCGGGTGAGGGCGCATCGATCAGCGACGACGACTACATCGCGGCGGGCGCCGAGATCGTGCCCACCGCAGCCGACGCATGGGCACAGGAGATGGTCGCCAAGGTCAAGGAGCCGCAAGCATCCGAGTACGGCTACCTCCGCGGGGACCTCACTCTGTTCACCTACCTCCATCTCGCGGCATACCCGGGCGTGGCCGACGCGCTTCTCGCGGCCAAGACCACCTCGGTCGCGTATGAGACCGTGCAACTCGCCGACGGATCGCTCCCGCTTCTGGCACCGATGAGCGAGGTCGCCGGGCGGCTCGCACCGCAGATGGGTGCCCACTACCTGGAACGGCACAACGGCGGGCGCGGCGTGCTGATGGGCGGCGCTCCTGGCGTGCGGCCGGCGAAGGTCGTCGTGCTCGGTGCGGGCAATGTCGGCTGGAACTCGGCCTGGATCGCTGCGGGAATGGAGGCCGAGGTGGTGCTCGTCGACAAGAACCTCGACCGGTTGCGCTTCGTCGACCAGATCCACCGGGGCCGGATCGTGACCGCGGCGTCGAATCGTGGCGCCATCGAGCGGGCGGTTGCCGACGCCGACCTCGTGATCGGCGCGGTGCTCGTCGCCGGAGACCGAGCGCCGGTGGTCGTGAGCGACGAGATGGTTCAACAGATGAAGCCGCGTTCGGTGATCGTCGACGTCGCAGTCGACCAGGGCGGGTGTATCGCGACCACTCGCGAAACCACCCACGACGAGCCGACCTACGTGATGCACGACGTCGTGCACTACGCCGTCGGCAACATGCCGGGCGCCGTGCCACACACCAGCACCTACGCCCTCACCAATGCGACGCTGCCGTACCTGCTCGATGTCGCCGTGCACGGCGCGATCGGAGCGGCGCGGCGTGACCCAGCGATGGCTCACGGCGTCAACACCGTCGACGGCGCGTACACCAACGCCATCGTCGCCGAGTCGCTCGGGGCGACCGCCGTTGATCTCCTGGCTCCGGCCTGACGCCGTCACGGTCCGTCCGAGCCCGAGTCGGGCCACCTCCTACGATGAGGACATGACCACCGCCACTTCCCCGACACCGGCTGCCGAGTTCGACATGCCCGTGATCGATGCGACGTTGCCCGACGACGAACGCGAGGCGCTGATGTCCTCGCTGGCACCTGACCATTGGGTCGCGCGCAACGCCATGGGCTACTCGATCCTGCAGTACGCGGATGTCATTGCGATCCTGCGCGACAAGCGCTGGCACAGCGCTTCGTCCAAGATCCCCGAGTTGATGGGGATCACCGACCCGGACTTCCTCGACAGCCGGCGCGTGTCGATCCTGGGCGCCGAGGGCGACGTCCACACTCGCCTGCGACGCCTCGTCGCCAAGTCGTTCTCGCCGCGCTCGGCCGATCGACTCAGGCCATTCATGCGTGAGGTGATCAACGACCTCGTCGATCCCGTCGCCCCGACCGGGCGCGCCGACATCGCCGTCGACATCTGCGAGCCGTATCCCATCCCGATCATCTGCGAACTCCTGGGCGCCCCGCGCGAGGACTGGCAACTGTTCTCACGATGGGCCGAGGACGTCTTGCGAATCTTCGGCGGCAACGTGCTCGAGGAACTCGATGTCATCAAGCAGGCGCGTGCTGAGCTCGACGAGTATTCACGAGGATTGATCGCCGACCGCCGAAACGATCCGCGTGAGGACCTGATCACCGACCTGATCACCGCCGAGGAGGAAGGGGACCGGCTCAGCACCGACGAGTTGGTGATGATGGTCGACGCGGTCATCGTGGGTGGAACCGACACGACCCGCAACCAGCTCGGTTGCACCGTCGGACTGATGACCGAACACCCTGACCAGTGGACGCTCCTCGCGGACCAGCCAGAGCTGGCCCCACGGGCAGTCGAGGAGGCGATGCGCTACTTCGGCGCAGTGCGAGGAACTGCTCGGTTCGCGAGCGAGGACATCGTGCACCGCGACGTGTTGTTCCCGGCCGGATCGCTGGTGATGCCGTCGATGGCCCTCGCGAACCGCGACGAGACCGTGTTCGACGATCCCGGCACGTTCGACATCAGACGGGAGCCCGCGGGTCAGCCGCAGCTCACGTTCGGGTCCGGCATCCACTACTGCTTGGGCGCCGCGCTCGCGCGCGCGGAGCTGCAGGAGGCCCTGCCGATCCTCGCCCGCCGGATGCCCGACCTCGCCGTCGACGGCACCATCGAGTGGAAGCCGGCATCCACGGCGATCTTCGGCCCCGCCCACCTTCCGGTCACCTTCACCCCGGAGCCCTGACTCACCAACCCCGAACGCGAAACGAGGTTGACGATCCCTGCGGATCGCGCCACAATCGAACATGTGTTCCATCAAGGTTCGCTCTTCGGCCGGTTGGCACCCGAGGTCGACGACACCTTCGCCGAAGCCCGCTGCGCTCATCTCGATGCGACCACCTGGATCGAGCACGCGCCAGGATGGTTGAACGGCGCCGATCACGTCTTCGACGAGTTGGTCGACCGGCTCCCCCTTCGGCAGCGCACCGGTGTTCGGATGTACGACCAGGTCGTCGACGAACCGCGATTGAGCGCCTGGTGGAACACTGCATCCGGTGGGCCCGAACCGCTCGGCGTACTGCACGACATCCGTGTCCTCCTCGCCGCGCACTATCACGAGCCGTTCGATTCGATCGGGTTCAACCTGTACCGCGACGGCCGCGACTCGGTCGCATGGCACGGCGATCGCCATCGACACGTCGTCACCAACCCGGTGATCGCCATCATCAGTGTCGGCGCTCCGCGACCGTTCAAGCTCCGGCCACGAGGCGGCGGCCCATCGCGTTCGTGGTCGTTGGGCAACGGCGACCTCTTCGTGATGGGGGGTGCGTGCCAGCACGAGTGGGAGCACACCGTGCCCAAGGTGCGCCACACCACTGGGCCGAGGCTGAGCATCACCTTTCGTTCGGTCTGAAACGCTCATCGGACAGCGTCAGTCGTCGACCGATGGCGGGCGGCGATACCGCTTGGTCTCACCACGCTGTTTCTTTGCTTCGACACGACGGCGCTGTGAGCCCCGCGTCGGTTTCGTTGCTCGGCGGCGTCGGGGCACCTGGAGCGCCCCGCGGAGCTTGGCGGCGAGACGTTCCTCGGCCAGCACCCGATTTCGGAGTTGCGAGCGCTCGTCGTCGGCCACGACCCGCACGACCGGCCCGAGCTTCGCCACCACGCGCGCCCGTTGCCCATCGGTGAGCGCCCCCGACGCCTCGACGTCGAAGGTCAATTCAGCCCGGGTGGCCGCCTTGTTCGCATGTTGTCCCCCGGGCCCGCCCGACGCGCTGAACGTGACCGCCAACTCGTGGCGGGGAATCCGCACGCTGTCGGTCACAACCAGCCGATCGTCTGCTCCTCCCACTCCCCCAGCATGCCCGCAGTTGCGTACGGTGGGGCGATGGGAGACATCAAGCTCGGATACAACACCGGCTACTGGTCGGCGGGGCCACCTTCGGGTGCACTCGACGCCGTGAAGGAAGCGGAGCGGCTCGGGTTCAACTCGGTGTGGACCGCCGAGGCGTACGGGTCCGACGCACTGACGCCACTCGCATGGTGGGGCGCGTCGACCGAGAAGCTCAAGCTCGGCACCGCGATCATGCAAATGTCGGCCCGCACGCCCGCAGCAGCGGCGATGGCGGCGATCACGATGGATCACCTGTCGAACGGTCGCTTCATCCTCGGGCTCGGCGCCTCCGGTCCGCAGGTCGTCGAGGGCTGGTACGGCCAGCCGTATCCGAAGCCGTTGGCTCGTACACGGGAGTACGTCGAGATCGTGCGCCAGGTCGTCGCCCGCGACAAACCGGTCGAGTTCCATGGCGACTTCTACGACATGCCCCTCGGCGGTGGCGCCAACCTGGGCAAGCCGCTCAAGTCGACCGTCCATCCGTTGCGCAACGACATCCCGATCTTCCTCGCCGCCGAGGGCCCGAAGAACGTGGCGCTGTCCGCGGAGATCTGCGACGGGTGGCTTCCGCTGTTCTTCTCCCCGAAGGAGGACAAGTTCTACCGCGATTGCCTCCAGGCGGGCTTCGATGCGTCCGGCGACCCAACGAAGCAGGACCGCTTCGAGGTGACGGCGACCGCGATGATCATTCCCGGCGACGACGCGGAGAAGTGCGCAGATCTCGTCCGCCCGTTCCTCGCGCTGTACGCCGGTGGGATGGGCGCCAAGGGAGCCAACTTCCACTACGAGGTCTTCGCTCGAATGGGCTACGGCGACGTCGCCGACAAGGTGCAGGCGCTGTATCTCGAAGGCAAGAAGGCCGAGGCCGCCGCCGCGATTCCGCTGGCGATGGTCGAGGACGTGGCGCTGGTCGGGCCGCCGGACAAGATCCGCGACGAGCTGGCGAAGTGGCGCGAGACCTGCATCACCGAGTTTCTCGTGAGCGGCCCGGCGATGGCGCTCCCCAGCTTCGCCGAGCTGGTGCTCGGCTGAGTCGTCCGTCGAACCGGCTCAGTCAGCGGTACCCACCCCGACCCAGTCACAGAAGTTGGCGATGAGTTGACGGCCGGCCGGGTGTTCGTCGGTCCAGTACTCGGGGTGGAACTGTGTGCCGGCGAGCGGCAGCGATTCGTGCGCCGCGTACTGGAGTTCGGTCACGTCGGTACGGGCGAGGTTCACGAATCCGTCCGGCAGATCCTTCAGCTCGAAGGTGTGTGCATGACGGACCATCGGCTGGCGCTCGACGCCGTGAAGCAGGCGGTGTTCCCCGACGAGGTCGACGGGTGCGTAGCCGAGTTCCTTGCGCCAGCCGGGCTGGTACTTCGGGTGGGGGTCGATCTCGTCGTCGTCGAGGCGTCCGATCCGTTCGAGTCGCGCGCCGAGTGTCTGTCCGAGCAACTGGAAGCCTCCGCAGAAGCCGAACACCGGTGTCCCGCCCGACCGGATGATCTCCCGCAACCCGTCGAGGTCCCGCTGGTCGTAGCGATCGGTGTCGGCCCCGTTGCCGCTGATGAAGACGGCCGCGATGGCGAGTTCGTCGACGATGCCCGCGTCGACATCGGTGTACCGCTGGAGCAGACACCGGTGACCGGAGACGTCCTGCAGCATGTAGGAGATACGCGCCCGTGCGGCGAGCAGCCAATCGGTGTGCGGCTTCAGGTAGCTGGATGCATGTTCGTAGTCGACGTAGAGGATCATCCGAACGCTCTCAGGCCTCGACGGTTCCGACTCGGCCGGCGTCGACCCAGTCACGCAGCTTCTCCCAGGCGTAGATGCCCGTGGAATGGCCGTCGCTCCATGCAATGCTCAGGCCCCAGGCTCCCGACAGCTCTGCATCGGCGATCGTGATCGGCTCGCCGCGATCGATCCACGGCGCGACTGGCTGATCTCGAGTGCGCTTCGCGTTGCAGTCGGCGCACGGGCACGCCTGGCGCAGCGGCCCGAGCTCGAACCGTGCCCGCACGCCATCTTCGAAGAGCACCTCGACATGCGAGGTGCGATCGACTTCGACGGACTCGATGTCATGGGTGGCCATCCGGTCACGGTAACGATGTGGGGGTGGCGCCGGACAACGAACCGAACAACGAACCTGCTCAGCAGCTGTCGGCGACCTGCCCCACCCCCATCCGGCACGCGTGGCTGCGCAATCGCTGGGACGACCTGACCTTCGTGCACTGGGCATACCCGGCCGACGAGGTGCAGGCGTTGCTCCCCAACGGGCTCCGGGTGGACACGTTCGACGGCGAGGCATGGGTGTCGCTCGTTCCGTTCCGGATGCGCCGGGCAGGCCCGACGTTCCTCCCGCCGCTCCCCTGGGTCTCGACATTCGCTGAGACCAACGTGCGCACCTACGTCGTCGACTCTGCTGGCAACCGGGCGGTGTGGTTCCTGTCACTCGACGCCACCCGCCTGCCTGTGGTGGCATTCGCCCGATGGATCATCGGCTTCCCGTACGTCTGGGCCACGATGACAATCGAACGCGTGGGGCGGCGGCGGAGCTACACCACCGCGAAACGTCGCTGGCCGAGCCGACCTGCGGCGGCGACGCGCCTTGTCGTCGACGTCGGCGATCGAATCGAGCCGAACGACCTGGACGTGTTCCTCACCTCTCGTTGGGGAACCGTGGCGATGTCGGGTGGCCGCTTGCGACACCACCCGGTCGACCATCCTCGGTGGGTGCTCCACGACGCCGACATCGTCGAACTCGCGGACACCGCGGTGACGGCCTCTGGACTGACCGCACCGGCTGACGATCCGGTCGTGCGATGGGCCGAGCCGGTCGACGCACGCTTCGGTCGGCCGGTCCGAGTCTGATCGCTCAGCGCCGCTACCTTGCAGCGATGGCCGTCGAACTCCGCAAAGACTCCATCGACCTGGGCATCGTCGTGAAGGACAGCGCCACGGCCCTCGGCTTCTACCGCGACGTGCTCGGCTTCGAACACCTCGGTGACAACCCGATGCCTGGCGCACTCTCGGGAACGATGCACCGCCTGCTCTGCGGAACGACCACGATCAAGCTGATCAAGCTCGACGAGAACCCTGCCGTCGACGCGCCGAAAGGCGGGATCACCGGGGCAACCGGCTATCGCTACTTCACCATCCAGGTGACCAACATCGCCGAGATCACCCAGCAGTGCAAGGACGGCGACGTGCGCGTGCTCGTCGACAACGCCGAGATCCGACCGCGCGTGTCGATCACCATGGTGGCCGACCCCGACGGCAACTGGGTCGAGTTCGTCGACGACCGTTCCTGAACCCGTTCCTCATGGTGTCGGACACCATGCGCAACGGTTTCGACGTACCCTCGTCGGCGTGTCCGAACCGCCACTGATCCGCCACCTCCCGGCGCGGCACGCAGACGGTCGGGTCGACGACGACGCCGTCCTGGCCGGCTTCACGCGCTACGCCGAGGAACTCGGGCTCGAGCTGTACCCGTCGCAGGAGGAGGCAGTCTTCGAGGTCGTCCTCGGCAACCACGTCATCCTGAACACGCCGACCGGGTCGGGCAAGTCCCTCGTTGCGGCGGCCGCACACTTCGCCGCACTCGCGGCCGGCAAGCGAAGCGTGTACACCGCCCCGATCAAGGCATTGGTGAGCGAGAAGTTCTTCGCACTGTGCGGCGAGTTCGGATCGGACAACGTCGGCATGATCACGGGCGACGCGTCGGTCAACCCGGACGCACCGATCATCTGCTGCACCGCGGAGATACTCGCCAACTGGTCGCTACGCGACGGCGCCGCCACCCCGGTCGACCTGGCGATCGTCGACGAATTCCACTATTACGGCGACCCCCAACGTGGGTGGGCCTGGCAGGTGCCGCTGCTCGAGTTGCCCCAGACCCAGTTCCTGCTGATGTCGGCCACGCTCGGCTCCGTCGCGTTCTTCGCCGACGACCTCACCCGACGGACCGGTCGCGAGACCAGCGTGATCAAATCGGTGACGCGGCCCGTGCCATTGGACTTCGAGTACCGCACCTCGACGTTGCACCACAGCGTCACGTCGCTGCTGGAGTCGGACAAAGCCCCGATCTACCTGGTCCACTTCACGCAGAAAGATGCGACCGAGGCGGCGCAGAACTACCTCGCACTCGACCCGCTGTCGAAGACCGAGAAGGCCGCCGTGAAGGAGGCACTCGGTGGGTTCCGGTTCGACTCCCCCATCGGCAAGGATCTGCGGCGATACCTCACGGCCGGGGTCGGCGTGCACCACGCCGGGCTGCTGCCGAAGTACCGCCTGTTGGTGGAGAAGCTGGCGCAGGACGGGTTGCTCAAGATCATCTGCGGCACCGACACCCTCGGTGTCGGCGTGAACGTGCCGATCCGATCGGTGCTGTTCACCCAGCTGTGCAAGTACGACGGTACGTCGGTTCGGTTGCTGTCCAATCGCGAGTTCGCGCAGATCGCCGGACGGGCGGGTCGCAAAGGGTTCGACGATCGCGGCGACGTGTGGGTGCAGGCACCGGCGCACGTCGTGGAGAACCAGCGTCTGGAGGAGAAGTCTGCGGCGGGTGGCGGCAAGAAGAAGGTCGTCAAGAAGAAGCAACCCGAGCGTGGCTACGCCCACTGGACGAAGGACACGTTCGACAAGCTCGTGGGTGGCGAACCAGAACCGCTCCGGTCGCACTTTCGGGTCAATCACCAGATGGTGATGAGCTTGCTCGACCGGCCGACCCGCGACGGCGTCGACGGCTGCCGAGCCGTTCGGAACCTGCTGACCGACAACCACGAGTCGCGCAAGCGCCAGCGGGAACACATCCGCCGCACGATTGCGATCTACCGGTCACTCGTCGAGGCCGACCTGCTCGAGTTCCCCGAGCATCCCGACGAGTGGGGCCGCCGGGTACGGGTCAACTTCGATCTCCAGGACGAGTTCGCACTCCACCAACCGCTGTCGCTGTGGGCGGTCGAAGCGCTCGACATGCTGCCGCCCCGCGATGACGGCGACGGGATCGCACATGCGCTCGACGTGTTGTCGGTGATCGAGTCGGTGCAGGAGAACCCCGGTGTGATCCTCGCGGCGCAGACCAAGCGGGCCAAGGACGACCTGATGGCCGAGATGAAGTCGTCGGGTGTCGAGTACGAGGAACGCATGGAGCGGCTCTCCCAGGTGGAGTATCCGAAGCCGAATCGTGAGTGGATCTACGGCAACTTCAACGAGTTCCGCGCCCGCCACCCGTGGGTCGGCCAGGACAACGTGGCGCCGAAGTCGATCGCTGCGGAGATGTACGAGCGGGCGATGACGTTCGGCGAGTACGTTCAGGACTACGGGCTGAAGCGGTCGGAGGGCGTCGTGCTGCGCTACCTGTCCGATGTGTACAAGGGTCTCGGCCAGAACGTGCCCGACGACCTGCGGACGCCCGATTTCGACGACTTGACCGCCTGGCTCGGCGCGCTGGTCCGCCAGGTCGACTCCAGCCTGATCGACGAGTGGGAACGCCTGCTGCATCCCGACGAGGCTGACCCGGCCGCGGCAATCCGTCCGACGCTGCCGTCCAGCGAGCGAACGATCGTCGATGAGCCCCGGGCGTTCCGCGTGATGGTCCGCAACCGGGCGTTCGACTGGGTGCAGCGCCTCGCTCGGCGGCGCGGACACGAGGAGATCGTCATCGACGCCGACCGCGAGCGATGGCCCTCGGGCGAAGACGTGATCGCTGCGATCGCCCCGTTCTGGGATGAATTCGACGAGATCCTGACCGACGGCGGCGCCCGCTCGGCCGAACGGTTCAGCTTCGACCAGTCAACCGGTCGCGTGGTGCAGACCCTGCGCGACCCCGACGACACCAACGAATGGCGCATCACCGCCGAGGTCGATCTCGGCGCATCGGCGGCGGAGGATCGCGTGGTCCTTCGGCTTCTCGACATCAGCACAACCGTGACACCCGGTGTCTGACACCGTGAGGAACGCATCGGCCGGAATCGTGTTGTATCGATCCACGGTTCGCGGCGTCGAGGTGCTGCTCGGTCACATGGGTGGGCCCTTCTGGGCCCGCAAGGACGCCGGAGCGTGGTCGATCCCCAAGGGCGAATCCGGAACGGACGAGGACCCGTTGGAGGTCGCGCAGCGCGAGTTCCTGGAAGAGATCGGCACACCCGTCCCGGCGACTCAGTTCATCGATCTCGGCGAGGTGCGTCAGTCCGGCGGCAAGGTCGTCCGCGCGTGGGCCGTCGAGGGCGACCTCGACGCGACGCAGCAGGTCAGCAACACCTTCGAGCTCGAGTGGCCGCCGAAGTCCGGAACACTGCAGGCGTTCCCCGAGATCGATCGCGCTGCCTGGTTCGAGCTCCCGACCGCCCACACCAAGATCGTCGCGGGGCAGCGCCCGCTCCTCGAACGGTTGGCAGCACGAGTCTTCCCACCGACGTGATCAGCGTCGCATGAGCTCGCCGCGCGAGCGGTTGCCGTGGTCGTCGGGATTCTCGAGACCGATGTGCCCGAATCCGACGACCCACTCGTCCAGCACCGCCGCGAACACCAGGTCGTCCTGGTCCCAGCGGTCGGGG
>Ga0316193_10002462_pt1 | contig 13062 bp, 11 predicted proteins | sample MerIslsedime2_MG_FD_207735 | JGI IMG/M metagenome (GOLD analysis project Ga0316193, IMG submission 207735) | Coastal sediment microbial communities from Maine, United States - Merrow Island sediment 2 | ecosystem: Environmental > Aquatic > Marine > Coastal > Sediment | place: USA: Maine...
TCAGGCATCGAAACCGTCTTGCTGATGGCCTGTGGCATGAACCTGTACGACGCCCTGACACACACCTTCTCCACCATGTCCACCGGAGGCTTCTCGCCGCGCAATGCCTCGGTCGCCGCCTTCCAGTCACCGGCAGTCGAGATCGTCATCATCGTCTTCATGGTCCTGGCTGGAACGAACTTCTCTTTGTTCTATGGCCTCAAGAGGCGCCGCGGCTGGAACCTCTATCGGGATCCGGAGTTCCGTCTCTACCTGAATGTCATGTTGGGTGTGGCGGCGGTCATCGCCCTCGATCTGCTGCGCCAAGGCGCCTATGAGAACGGCCCACGTGCAGCTCTGGATTCCCTCTTCCAGACCGTCTCAATCACCACCACTACCGGCTTTGCCACCGCCGACTTCGATACCTGGCCCGTGCTGTCGCGGATGCTGCTCGTTGGCCTCATGTTCGTCGGTGGCTGCGCGGGTTCCACTGGCGGATCGATGAAGGTGATGCGCATGCTCATCGGCTTGCGCTCGGCCTTCAGGGAAGCTCGCCTGATCTTCAGTCCCAATACGGTGATGGCGGTCTTCGTGGGTGGCAAGTCGGTACCCGACGCCATCGTTCGCAGCGTCGCGGGCTTCTTCATCCTCTACCTGAGCATCTGGGGCGCCGGCACCCTACTGCTCAGCGTCTCGGGACCCGATCTGGTGACCAGCGCAACCGCGTCTGCTGCGACACTGGGCAATATCGGCCCAGGGCTCGCCTTGGTCGGACCGACCCAGAACTACGCCTTCTTCAGCGGCTGGGACAAAGGCCTGATGGTGCTGCTGATGTGGATGGGCAGGCTGGAGATCTACTCGATCGTCGCCCTGTTCAGTCGCGCCTTCTGGCGGCCCTGAGTCCTCGTCCTGATCAGCCTGTCAAGCAAACAGTGTGGGTGCCTCAGGCTCTGGCGCGGATTCCTTTGATTCCGCCACTGCCCCGTCGGCTTTACGGTACTTGCCGCGACCGAGATGCAGCAGGCTTCGGTTGCGCCCCTGGCTCTTCGCCATCCTGAGGGCTTCGTCGGCGAGCACGAGGAGCTCCTTGCCGTCCTTGACGTAGAGCTCCGGGTAGGCTGCTACGCCGGCGCTGAGGCGCAAGTGAATCCTCTCGTCTTTCGCCGTAAAGACCGTGCGCTGCACCTCCAGGCGAAGCCGTTCGGCCACTCGTTGGGCCGTTTCACCGTCGGTCTGATCTAAAACCACCGCGAACTCCTCGCCACCGTAACGACAACAGAGATCGGTCTCGCGGCGGTGCTCCTCGAGCACCTGCGCTATTTGCAGGAGTGCTCGGTCACCCACATCGTGGCCGTAGGTATCGTTGACCTTCTTGAAGCGATCCAGATCGCACATGATGACCGCCATCGTGCCGCCCTCGTCGCGGATCGCCGAGAACACCGCTTCGAGGCGTGTCTCCAGAACACCTCTATCGGCCAGCCCGGTCAGTGGATCATGTTTGGCGCGCCGATCGAGGAGCGCTCGATGGACCGAGGAGGCTACCTGTGGCAGCAGAGAATCCAGGAGCTCCACCGAGGTGGGCTCCAGACGCCGTGGGTCGCACCAGAACCGGACCCTTGCGATCACCTCGCCATCTCCCTTCAGCTCGCGGCCGAGAATCTTCCACGACGATCTCCGATGGATGCCAGGCATTGCAGGCGGACTGTCAGCCGGCTCGGGAACGCCCTCTTCAATCAGGGCATCAGGACCCGCAAACCAGCTCCTGGGGCCACCGTCTCCTTTCAGGAGCTCGAATTGGAACCACGAAAAAGGAACCACGTTGCGGCATTCCTCCAGGACCTGGCCCACCATGCCGCCCAGATCGGGGCTGCGGAAGATGATCCGGTGGCCGGCTCGCGTCACCTCCCACAGCTCTGAGACCTGATCGACCGACCGCCGACGCAGATGGAGGTTCCTCGCCGTCTCTGCAGCCAGCAGGCCAAGGGCACCGAGCGGCACGAGGGCCACGGGCCAGTTCAGAGTCGCTACCACCGGCACGAACGCCATGCCTACCAGCCAACCGACCGAATCGAGACTCAGCGAGCCGGCCAGCTCACGCCAACTGACGCTCTTCAGACGCCGAGACCACTGAAGATCCAGCAGATGAAGCGCCGAGATCACCAGGAGGTAGGTGGCGACCGCCGACAGCTGCCAGCCGACGTGGAGGTTGGCTCTTCCACCTTGCCAGACCCAGCCCGCAGCGAGAGTCGCCAGCACCAGACGTGCGCCATCCCCTGCCAGCTCCAATGGTGGCCAAGAGCCTGCCGGCCGAGCCGGCTTCGACGGCAACAGGCGTAGCAGCACTTCTCTCGAGATGAAGGCGACCAGCACCAGCCACGCGGCCATGGCACTACCGAAGAAGCCGACCGACAGGGGTAGGGTCACCGTACCCAGGTTCAGGGTCCAGCGCTGCCGCGACCCATGCAAGCTGGCAGCGATGGCAACCAGACACAGGACCAGATAGGGCCATCGCTCCGTGACCTCGGGAGCCGGTAGCCATCGCTCCCACAACGGCGCGGCCAGAAGCAGGGTCACTGCGACCGCTGCCGGTACGAGTCCGCGGAGAATCTCGACGCGCGAGGTAGATTCCTTCATCGCTCTCAGCCGGTCCGATCGTATGCCTTTCGCCCCCGCCAGCTCAATCGGATCTGCCACAATCAGACCCCACTGACTTCTCATGACCGATCCCAGCCCTCCACGGCGCGCTCCCGAGCTCATGGACTCTCCTACGCTCGGCCTCGCCGAGACCGAGAAAGCGCTCGCCGATCTCGAGCGGATCAACCGCTGGACGCTGGGACTGATGGCTGCTCGCCGGTCTCTGAAGGAGCATCTCGGAGTTGGTGGTCGAAGGCAAACACTACTCGACATCGGAACCGGCTCCGGTCAGGTATCGGCCGTGCTGGCCAGGGACAGCCTGCGCCGCGGCGTCGCGCTGCGCGTCATTGGTCTCGACTACAAGCTCTGTCACCTCGTCATCGGTCGCCGAAGCGGCCACGAGCAGCTACGGGTCGTTGCCTCCGCGGAGCAGCTTCCGTTCCGCACCGGAGCTGTCGACTGGGCTCTTTCCAATCTCTTCTTTCATCATTTCGACAAGCCGGAGAACTCGACAATCCTGGCTGAGATGCGACGAGCTTGCCGACGGGCCGCGCTGATCGTCGATCTTCGGCAGTCTGTTATGGCCCGCCTCCTCGCTCGGTTCCTGCTACCCCTTCTCGGTGCAGGACGGGTGGCATTCCACGATGGCAAGTTGTCGGCAGACCAGGCCTGGCCAATGAAAAGGGTCGAGGAGTTGATATTCACCCAGGAGCCATCCGAGCTGAGGAGGCGCTTTCCCTTTCGCTTCTCACTGGTGCTGGGGCCCGCGTCACCCGACATTGCGAGCGAGGAAACCTGGGGCCGGCCCACAGCTTGACATCGTCATGTTCGAGTCGAGCTCTGGGGGCGGTGCCAGGTTTCCTCGTCGGTTCGAGGCGAAGTTCCCCCGGGATCCCGTCCGAGGTATCCGCATGATGCATGCGGGCTAGGGTGTTTCGGATCCAGCGAGATCACGCCACGCGGGAAGCACGTCGAAGCCGTCGGCCTTCTTGATAGCGCGCACGATGGCCTGTGCGACGGCCATCTCGGCCAGGGTCCCGACCTGATGGAGGTGCGCCGGAACATCGCCGGTGGCTAGAGTCACCACCAGGTCGCCATCGTAGAGGGATAGCGCAGGAGCGAAGCAGCGGTAGAAACCACCGAAGGCCATCTCGCAGACCTTGCGCAGAGCCGCCTTGTCCAGGTCGGCATCGGTCATCACGACCGCCAGCGTCGTGTTGCCCTCCCAGGCATGGTCCAGGGTAGGCGGCAGCGACATCATGACCCGTCGGGCATCCGCCGGCTCGAGTGAGTCGGCGGCAAGCCGACACCCAGCGAGCCACTTCCCGGTATCGGGATCGCGAACGTCGCCGAAGGCATTGACGGCAACAGCGGCGGCGACTGTGGGTCCTTCCGGCAGGCTGAAGCTGACGAAGCCGAAGCCCCCCTTCATGCCGTTAGCCGGCCCCAGAGCCTTGCCGACGGTGGCACCGGTCCCTGCTCCAAGGCTGCCCGAAGCGATGGCACTCGAGGCGGCCGAGATCAGGGCCGCTTCCACCAGGTCGGGACCGGGGCGAGCGGCCGGGTCGCCGAAGCCCAGATCGAAGAGAATGGCGGTCGGCACCAGCGGTACGACTCCGAGCCCGGTGTCGAATCCGAAGCCGCCGCGCTCCAGATGCTCGACGACCAGGTCGGCACACGACAGGCCGAATCCGCTGCCACCGGCAAGCACTACACCATGTGCCCGGCTCGCCAGACTATGGGTGAGTCTCAAGGAGTCGAACTGCCGGGTACCGGTGGCGGTACCCCGGACCTCGGCGGCTGCCGTGGCTCCTTCCGGGCAGAGGATGACGGTTACGCCGGTCATGCCCTGAGTGTCGGATCCATGCCCGATGGTGAAACCGGGTACGGACAGACGGTCACTTGGCGTCGGTAGTGAGGCGAGCTGCTGCATGAGCAGAATTCTACCGCCAGCCTCGATTTGGGTGCATCGAGGGTTGGGCAGGTGGGACCCTCGAGGGGTTGAGGCGGCCGGGCGTTCCTTCCGGCCGGTGTTTGAAGGCTTGGGGGTTGAGGCAGCCGGCACATTTGCCGGCTGATCCTTGGGGTCCTGGGTGCTGGAGTGTCAGGATCGGGCGAGGGGTCCTCGGGGATCCGGCAACCGGATGGGGGGGGAAAGCCTCTTGGGCGCGTCCAAGGTTCGGCAGGAGGACCCCGGGGGGTTCTGGCAGCGGCAGGGAGGATAGCCCCCTGGGGTCCCCTGCCGAATCCAGGATGGTCTGGTTTGCCGCCAGCTTCCACCATCGGTCACAATGGCTCGAAGTGAGGAGTTTCGACCTACCTTCCCCACCCTGGATCCTGGCTCATCGTGGAGCTTCTGGAGAGGCACCCGAAAACACTCTCGAGAGCCTCCTGCTGGCAGTCGAGCAGGGCGCCGACGTCGTGGAGCTCGACTTGTGGCTGACCCGTGACGGCCAACTCGTGGCCTTTCACGATGTCGAGCTGAGGTCCGGCCTCCAGCGCAAGGCTGCCGTTGAATCCCTGACCCTGTACCGCTTTCGGCGGGCACTGAAGAAGAGCAGCGGCATCGAGGCCCCCACTCTCCAACAGATCCTTCAAGCACTACCCAAGTCCCAGCCCCTCAACTTCGACATCAAACGACGAAGTGCCGAGCCGAAGGCCATCGGCGACGCTTTGGCCGCTGCCCTCGGCACCCGATCCCAGGTCCTGCTTTCCAGCTTCGACTGGCCACTTCTGGCCGAGCTCAAGGTTCGCCTGCCTGGGTATCCCCTCGCGCCGATAGGCGACCGCAAACCGGCCGCCCTGCTGGCGGCAGCCATCGAACTGGAATCGTTCAGCCTGCATTGCCATCGCAAGCTCGCCCGTCGAGATTTCCTGCTGGCGGCGGCGGAAGCCGGCAAGCCACCCCTGGTTTACACGATCAACCGGCCATTCCTCGCCCGCAACGTGCTGAGCCGGGGAGCCGCCGGAGTGTTCACCGACTACCCGGGAAAGCTCCGCAGGAGCCTCGAGAAGGCAGCCCGATGACGTCGAAGGACTTTTCGCTGGCGGCACTGGATCTCGGGTCCACCTTCGCGAAGGGTGCGCTCCATTCGCCAGACGGCCGCTGCCTGCACAGTTCATCGCTGCCCGTGAAAGTACGCGTCGACGGCGCGTCGGTAGAGCATGATCCGCAGGAATTGCTCAGCAGTGTCGAGACCCTCCTCGATCGCCTCCGGAGAGTCGGACCTGTCAGCGCTATCGGACTGGCCTGTCAGCGTTCGACTTGCCTGCTCTGGGAGAGGGCTGGCGGCCGCGCACTGACCCCGGCCATCTCCTGGCAAGACAGCAGTGCCACCGGCATCGTCGAAGGTCTCGCCCAGCACGCCTCGGAGGTTGGTTCTCGCACGGGACTCCGCCTGTCTGCCTACTACGCCGCACCCAAGCTGAGTCGGCTATTGAGCTCGCGGCCAGACGTTCGGCGGCGCGCCGAATCCGGTGAGGTGGTGGCGGGGACTCTCGACGCCTTTCTCATGCACCACCTTACCGGCGAGCCCTCGACTGAGGGCGGGCTCGCCGGCCGAACCCTGCTCTACAACCTGGAGTCCGACAACTGGGACCCGGCGCTCTGCAGCCTGTTCGACATTCCCGAAGCGTCCTTGCCGCAGATCAGACCGTCGATCGGACATCGGGGAGCGTGGCGGGGGATACCCCTGACCGCCCTGGCCGGCGATCAACAGGCGGCACTGCTAGCGCACGGCGGGTGGGAGGAAGGGGTCACGGCGGCCCACTTCGGCACGGGTGCTTTCGTGCTCACCGGCACCGGCAACAGTCTCCTCCGCCATCCAGGATTGCTTTCAGCGGTTCTCGCCAACTCCTCCTCGCAACGCCACTTCCAACTCGAAGGGGCCGTCAATAGCGCCGGCTCCGCGATGGACTGGATCTCCTCAGTCACCGGCCTCGGTCCGGGTGAGTGGGGACAACAGCCCCTCGAACCCGAACGCCTGCCTCGAGTCCTGCCGGCGCTTGCCGGGCTCGGTACACCCTGGTGGCGACCCGAGATCCGGACGGTCGTCCAGGAAACCGCTGCTCACACCTCGCCTCGTGAGCTTGTCGATGGTGTGCTGGTCGGCGTGGCCATGCGAGTCGTGGACTGTTTCGAGGCGCTTGCCGCCGCTGGGGCGACGGCGGACGTCTTCCGCTTGAGTGGAAAACTGACCCGTTCAAGGGCTCTCGTAGATCTGATCGCCGATCTCGCCCAGGTCAGGGTCGAGGTGTCGGCAGAAGAAGAGCCCGGGCTGGCCGGCATCGCGCGCCTCGCTGCCGCCGGACTCGAGCCCGACTCGATCTCGCTGAGCGGCGGCACACCAGCCGCCTACCACCGCGACCCCGAATGGTCCCTCGACCGCGCCCACGCCGCCCGTTCCGACTGGAAGGCCTTCGTCAACGAAATCCTCAGGACCTGGGACTAGCGAGGGACACAATACTCATTTCGATCGGCGAGTGGGACAGGACTCGCGAGCCCGTCCCTTCTGCCCCCACTAACGTTTGAAATGAGTATTGTGTCCCCCGTTTCCAAGGCCCAAGCCCTCACTACCCCTAGGCCCTTATGCGCCCCTACTGCCCTACGCCAGGCTCGTGCCAGCCAGGTCGATTCCAGCTGTTGGGCTCGTTCGCTACGGGTTTGAGGCCGGCGGCCTCGAGACGCTCGCCGAGCAGGTCGAGAAACGAGTGGCGTCCGTCGACGACCGCCAGGTTCAGGAAGAACTCACGGCCCTGCCCGGGCTTCTTCTCGTGCACGATGCGCAGTGACTCGGTCTCTTTGCGAGGCGCGCAGGAGAGCACGCGGGCATAGGGAATCCGGCGCCTCTGGAAGGTATGCAGAGGTTGGTAGGAGAGGAAGTTGATACCCACGACGACGGCCGGCTTACCAGCCGTCCACCAGATCTTGAGAAGCGTCAGCCAGAACAGCACGCCATAAAACAGCAGCACTCCGAAGGCTCGTCCGAGCGGCGCCGAGCCCGGGGTCTTGAAGATCCAGGCCACCCCTCCCAGAAGCGCCACGACCCCGACTCCCCAGAACATCGCCTTCCGACAGCTTCGCCGAACCCAGGGGCGAAAGGCGAAAGCCACACGCCCGGACGCGATTCCCTCCTGGTGCGGCTCTTCCGGCATCGCTCACTCTCCGGGCGGCACTCTACCTCAGGGCAGAGAGCGAGATAGACTCATGGACTGATCACCGCTTTCCTCGAGGAGCCTCCATGACTACCGACAAGATCCGCCGAATCGCCGTGAATACGGGAGGTGGCGACGCGCCAGGGCTCAATGCCGTTCTTCGAGCCATCGTGCTGTCCAGCATCCGGCGCGGTTGGGAGGTCGTCGGCATTCAGAAAGGCTACGCCGGGCTTCTCGACACCAGCAAGATCGAGACCCTCGACCATGGACGCGTGCGCGGCATCACCCACTTGGGAGGCACGATCCTGGGCACGGCCAACAAGGGCGACCCGTTCGAGATGCCGATGAAGCTGCCGGATGGCACCGAGACCACAATCGACCGGTCCAACGAGTTGGTCGAGAACTTCCACCGCCTCGGTCTCGATGCCATCATTGCCATCGGCGGGGATGGCTCCATGCGTATCGCGCATCGATTGGCAGAAAAGGGCATCCCGGTTGTCGGCGTACCCAAGACCATCGACAATGATCTGGCCGGTACCGTCGTCACCTTCGGCTTCGATACCGCTGTCATGGTAGCCACCGAGGCAGTCGGTCGGCTCCACTCCACGGCCGAGGCTCACGAACGGGTCTTCACAGTCGAGGTCATGGGGCGTTACGCGGGGTGGATCGCCCTGCACTCCGCGATAGCGGGGGGTGCCGACGTGGCTCTAATTCCAGAGATACCCTTCGACATCGACGTTGTCTGCCGAAAGATCATGAGTCGTGAGGCACGAGGACGCCGTTTCAGCTTGGTGGTGGTGGCCGAAGGCGCTCGGCCCATCGGCGGCGAGATGGTGACTCGGGGCCCCAAGGAACTGGGAAGGGAGATCCGGCTCGGAGGCTGCGCAGAGCAGGTCGCCGATCAGATCACCGATCGGACCGGCAAGGAGACCCGGACCGTGGTCCTAGGTCACCTGCAACGGGGCGGCACACCCACAGCCCGGGACAGGGTCCTGGCGCTGCGCTTCGGTGCCGCTGCGGTGAGGGTCCTGGCCGAAGGTGAATCCGACGTCATGGTGGCTCTCGATCCACCTCTGGTCAAAACAGTACCCCTGACCGAAGCGACGAGCCGCATGAAGACCGTGCCCTTGGACTCCGATACCGTATGCACGGCCCGGGAGCTCGGTATCTGTCTGGGAGACGACTGGGAGGGTGCCAACTACTAGCCGGCCCGGGCCGTGTAGAGCCATCCTATGAAGGCTTTTCTCGGCATCGCCCGCGCCAAGTTCCTGCTGCTGCCGGTGACCCTGGTGGCGGTGGGTGCCGCAGCGGCAGCCTACGAGGGCGCCTTCGACCCGTTCAACACGCTCCTGGCTCTCATCGGTCTGACCGCCATGCACGTGTCGGTCAACTCGCTGAACGAGTACAGCGACTTCCGACGCGGTATCGATCTGGCCACCGAGCGCACCCCTTTCAGCGGGGGTAGCGGGACCCTGCCTTCGGGGGCGCTCCCGGCCAGCGCAGCACTGCACCTCGGTCTCGGAGCAGCTCTCCTGGGTCTTGTGATCGGCATCTACTTCCTGTCCCAGATCGGCTGGAAGCTGTTGCCGATCTTCGTTCTAGGCGCCGTCAGCGTGCTCGGTTACAGCGACTTGCTCGCCCGGGCTTACGTTGGTGAGGTCTTCGCTGGTCTCGGGCTGGGAACCCTGCCCGTGCTCGGTACAGCCCTGGTGCAGGGAGGTGAGCTCGGGCCAGCGGCCCTGGCAGCCTCCATCCCCCCGTTCTTCATGACCTTGAATCTGCTGCTGCTCAACGAGTTCCCGGACGAAGTGGCTGACCGGGAGGGGGGACGCAGGAATCTGGTTCGTCTGTTGGGACGTGTCGGCGCCGCACGGGCCTATGTGGTCGCCGCTTGGATGGTACCTGTCTGCCTCGTTGTCGCAGTTGCCATCGGCGCCCTGCCTACCATCTGCCTTCTGGCCTGTCTTCCCAGCCTGGCGCTGATCGCACCGACCCGCTGGGCTCTGACGGCTCCGCTGGAGCCGGTGCCGCTGCCGGCCCTCGGCGCCAACGTGATCTGGAACCTGGCTACCAATACAGTGCTCGCCATAAGTCTGGTGATCGCCTTGATCGTCTAGCGAACCGAGGAACCCACATGAAACTCGAAAGCCTGAACCCTGCTTCCGGCGAGTTGATCGCTACCTACGACGAGATGTCCCCAGAGCAGGTGGACGAGGTTCTCGTCGGCTGCCACAACGCATTTCTGGAGTGGAGCTGTACCGACTTTCAGCACCGGGCGCAGCTACTGGCGAGGGTTGGCGGCCTTCTACGAGAGCGCCGCGACGAGCTCGCCGAGCTCATGACCCGTGAGATGGGTAAGCCCGTCACCCAGGCCCGGGCCGAGGTCGACAAGTGCTCCTGGGTCTGCGATTACTACGCGCAGAACGCTGAAGACTTCCTGTCACCGGAGATCATCGGGACCGACGCCGCCAAGAGCTACGTCTGCTTCGAGCCTCTCGGCGTGGTGCTGGCAGTCATGCCCTGGAACTTCCCTTTCTGGCAGGTGCTGCGCTTCGCGGCACCGGCTCTGATGGCCGGCAACACGGCGGCGCTGAAGCATGCCAGCAACGTGCAGGGCTGTGCCCTCGCCATCGAGGCCCTCTTCCGCGATGCGGGCTATCCCGACGGCACCTTTCGGACTCTGGTCCTCGGCGGTCGGTCCGCAAGTACCGCTATCGAGCACCCGAAGGTCCAGGCCGTGACCCTCACGGGCAGCACGCCTGCCGGTCGCAAGGTGGCGGCCCTGGCTGGTTCTCTGCTCAAGAAGACGGTTCTGGAGCTGGGGGGTAGCGACCCCTATGTCATTCTCGAGGACGCCGATCTGGATCTCGCCGTGGCCGCATGTGTGACCGGCCGCATTCTCAACACGGGTCAGAGCTGTATTGCGGCCAAGCGCTTTGTCGTTCCGGACGCGATCCGGGAAGAGTTCGAGAAACGGCTCGTGGAGCTCATGCGGCGCCAAAAGGTCGGCGACCCCATGCAGGACGACACCGAGGTCGGGCCCATGGCCCGCGCCGACCTGCGTGGCGAGCTGCACGACCAGGTCGAGCGCAGCCTGCAGGCCGGAGCCCGCTGCCTGCTGGGAGGCGACGTGCCCGAGGGCCCGGGAGCCTTCTATCCCCCGACCGTGCTAACAGATGTCACTGCCGGAATGGCCGCCTACGAGGAAGAGCTTTTCGGGCCGGTGGCCGCCGTGCTCCCGGTGGTCGATGAAGAGGAGGCCATCCGTGTCGCCAACGACACGGCCTTCGGATTGGGAGCGGCCGTCTTCACACGCGACGTCGCACGAGGAGAGGAGATCGCCGCGAAGCGCCTGCAAGCCGGATCCTGCTTCGTCAACGCTTTCGTGAAGTCCGATCCGCGGCTGCCCTTCGGCGGTATCAAGGGCTCAGGCTATGGCCGCGAGCTCGGTTCGTTCGGGATACGCGAATTCGTCAACATCAAAACGGTCTATGTCGCGTAGCCCGGCTGTGCCGGGCTCGCTCTGGGGTTGAACCGTCCGGGCGTTCCTTCCGGCCGGCCTTTGAGGGCTTGGGGTTGAGGCGGTCGGCGACTTCGCCGACCGATCCTTGGGGCAGTGAAAGGGTGAAGTGGCCGAGCGTACCTTCCGGCCTACTTCTGGTACTTGGGATCTCGACAGATGACCACGATCTTGTGAGGTCAGCCCGGGGGCAGGCCCCCAGGGGGCTATCCTCCCTTCCGCTGCAAGAACCCCTGGGCCCCCACCCGCCCGGCCTAGGGTTGAGGCGTCCGGTCGTATCTCCCTGCCGATCCTTGGGGCAGTGGGGGATGAAGTGGCCGGGCATTGCTTCCGGCCAGTCTTTGAGGGCTTGGGGGAACAGAGGCTCAAGCCCCAGGCCCCTACGCTCTTAAGCCCCTAGGCCCCTATTGCCATCATCGGTGGCAAGAGGTTCATTCGGGTGGTTCGAACTTGCCCCGGTTTGGTGGACACCTGGTTTAGGGTGGTAGGGCCCGCATCTGGCACAGAGGTCCCAGCGCTGCAGTCCCACGGAAACGCGTAGCGCGGCGCCCTCATGCTGTCACCCGTTTTTCCCATTGCACAGGGCTGAGGTAGCCGAGCTTCGTGTGCCGGCGCTGCCGATTGTAGAAGCGTTCGATGTAGTCAAAGAGCTCATGTCGTGCCAGGGCTCGGCTGGCAAGGGTGCGGCCTTGCAGGTACTCGATCTTAAGCGTGGCAAACCAACTCTCCATCGGCGCATTGTCCCAGCAGTTACCTTTGCGGCTCATGCTGCACACCAGCCCGGCAGTGGCAAGGCGTCCCTGGTAGCGGTTTGCGGCATACTGGGCGCCCCGATCCGAGTGGTGCAGTAGCCCCGGCTCCGGGCGACGGGTCAGCAAGGCGCGATCCAGGGCCTCGAGCACGAGCCTCTGATCGATCCGTTCACTCGTGGACCAGCCGACAATGCATCGCGAGGCCAGGTCCATGATGGCCGCTAGGTACAACCAACCCTCGCGGGTCGGAAGATAGGTCAGATCGGCCAGCCAGACCTGATTTGGACGACCTACTGTGAAGTGCTGAGCAAGAAGATTTGGTGCCACAGGCAGCGTATGGCGTGAATCGGTGGTCACCCGGTAACGGCGACGGCGCGCCCCTTGGAGACCCGCCTCCCGCATCAGTCGGGCTACCTGGTGCCGACCACATGTCTCTCCCTGCTCGACCAATTCGTTATGGATCCGTGGAGCACCGTAGCTCTTTCGGCTTTGCCGATGAATGGCGCGAATGAGAACCTTTAGACGGCGATCTTCCCGACTACGACGACTCCTCGAGCGCGAACGCCAGGCGTAGTAGCCGCTGGGCGAAACCTTCAGTACCCGGCACATCACGCGCACCGGGTAGGCCCGGCGGTGCTCCGCGATGAAGCGAAACCTCATCGCTGGAACTCCGAAAAGATCGCCACCGCTTTTTTTAGGATCTCTCGCTCCATACGCAGCCGCGCGTTCTCCTTGCGCAGCTGACGCAGCTCCTCGGCCTCATCGATCGCCGAAGCCCCTCCTCTCGACTCCCCCGCCAGCTCCTTCTTCCAACGACGCAGAAGATTCGGTCGCAGATCCAGATCCCGCGCTACCTGTGCCATGCTTTGGCCACCCTCGGTAGTCAGGCGAACCGCTTCCTCCTTGAACTCACGACTGAACTGACGACGCTTCCTCGGTTGCATCGCTTCCTCCTCTGAGCATTATCCGCTCTTTCGGAGGTGTCCACGAAAACCGGGCAGATTCAGTCAGGCCGGGGGGCAG
>Ga0316193_10002464_pt1 | contig 13058 bp, 11 predicted proteins | sample MerIslsedime2_MG_FD_207735 | JGI IMG/M metagenome (GOLD analysis project Ga0316193, IMG submission 207735) | Coastal sediment microbial communities from Maine, United States - Merrow Island sediment 2 | ecosystem: Environmental > Aquatic > Marine > Coastal > Sediment | place: USA: Maine...
GGTAGCCTTCGGCGTGGTGTTCGCGATCAATTCCGCGGTCCACTCCTACCTGGTCGTGGCCTGGTCGGATCACGATAAAGTGTCCATGAACGTAGGTTTTTATTACATGGCGAACGCCGCCGGGCGGCTCACCGGGACGGTGCTCTCCGGCCTTGTCTACCAGCAGCAGGGCCTGGTGGGATGCCTCTGGTGGTCCACGCTGTTCGTGCTGGCTGCCGGCCTGCTGTCGCTCGGGCTGCCACGACGTTAATCGTTTCGTACTGCCAGAACCGGGCAGCTTGCATGGTGGCTGACCCTTGCTATGCGTACTGCGCGATCCCCTGTGCGCGTGAGCTACTTGCCTTATTTGTCGGTTTCTTCCACCGCCGAAGGCTTGTGCAGGTGCACGGGTGCCGGGAGTTTCTTTCGAACGCGAATATTGAGCATTTCCACCATGACGGAAAAAGCCATGGCAAAATAGATGTAGCCCTTGGGGATGTGCATGTCCAGGCCTTCACCGATCAGGGCTACGCCAACCAGAGTCAGGAAACTCAGCGCTAACATCTTGACGCTGGGGTGACGATCGACAAACTCGCCGATCGATTTCGCGGCAAGCATCATTACGCCGACGGCGATAATGATCGCCAGAACCATAACCGGCACGTGTTTGGCCATACCAACAGCGGTAATCACCGAATCGAGCGAAAAAATGATGTCGACAACCGCGATCTGTCCGAGTACCGCCGCATAGCTGCGCACGACTTTCGGCTGGTGGGTCTCCTCGTACTCGGGGCCCTCCAGATTCTCCCAGATTTCCTGGCTGCTTTTGTAAAGCAGGAATAAACCGCCGCCAAGCAGGATCAGGTCACGGCCGGAAATCTCCTGGGTCAGCACGATAAATAGCGGTGTGGTCAGGCGCATGACCCAGGCCAGAGACAACAGCAGCGCGATACGGGTAAACATCGCCAGCGCCAGGCCTTGAATCCTTGCGCGTTGACGCCGGTGTTCGGGTAAACGGCCAACCAGAATCGAGATAAAAATGATGTTATCGATTCCCAGCACGATCTCCAGGGCAGTCAGCGTCAGCAGCGCTACCCATGCTTCGGGGAGGTATACCCATTCCATTCCCATACTGTGTCTCCCAGGTCAGCAGCGGTGCTCTACCGGAAAACCTCCTCGGGAGTCAGCGAAAAATCATTTGACAGCATATCGATGACGGTTCGCATGATCTCGCGGACAACCTTGTCGCGATCCCCATTGACGATGATCGGCGTTTTCGTCCGGTCAGCTTCGGAAAGAAGAAATGACTGCAGCTGCCAGATCTCATCGAAGTGTTCCAGATAGCGCTCTGAGCGGCGTTCCGGGGCCCTGGTGCCGCGACCCCTGATGCGTTCCTTGAGATCCTTTCGCTTGAGTACCGCAAGCATAATGGGCGCTATCAGCGCATCGGTGTCTCGTGGTATTTTATCCACCATCGATTGATGTATGTGTACACCTTCAAAAATCAACGAGACGCGTTCGCGAAGAGCGCGTTCGATAACAGCCTCACTCGCCACCGAGAGCAGGTCCACCTGGGCAAGGAAGCCATCCGCCACCAGCAGTTCCTGGTCTTCGGTCAAGCGGCCTTCCTGAAGTGGCAAGGCTTCCCAGGCGCTGAATGAAGACTGGTGCAGAACAGGAAGCAGGCGCTTGGAGATCATGGTCCGCATCACCTCCCGAAGCATATCCGTCGATTGTGTGCGCACGATTTCGAGTTGATTGGCGAGTGCAGTGGCAATGGTGCTTTTTCCGCAACCCGATGTGCCACCAATCAACAGAATCAGCGGCCGACCACTGCGAAGGAAGTCTATCCAGACCAGCCAGCGATGGGCAACCGCGGGTCCCAGTTCAGGGGTCTGGTGCAGGTAGCGGTAACTCAGATGTGCGATATGCTGTGAAGTTGTCGAGCTTAGCTGCTTGTCGGCAAGATATTGTTGTATCTTCGCGATGACGCCGAAAGATTCCTCATGGGTCAGACCGATGGTCTCAAGGCGGCGCCGGTGCAGATCCGCAGAAAAGGTGGTGACTCGGCCATCCGCATGCTCTACCCGTGTAGCCGTGGCGGCAGCGCCCTGGCTCTCATAGCGTTCCACCACTTGTGCACTGCAAGTCTCTTTAAGATGTTTTATAACCCTGTCGCGCAACTCACGGGTGGTAATCAGCGCTTCGTCATCTAGATCCCTGCGTATGTCTGAAGCCACGTTGTAAGCTTCTTCAAATGCGAGACCGGCGTTCTGCAGGGAGCGTGTCAGAATTCCGCGCAGGAACGGGACTTGTGTGTTTTCATCAGGATCCTCGATCAGAATTTTTGCCACACAACCGTCCTTTAGCGCAGTGCTTGAATTCCAACTGATTATAATGCCTCGGTGCATAAAAAACGACCGGCAGAAGCGCCGGATTTGCAACCTGAATCAGCAGTGGCGGCCCTCAAATATGGTCCGCGGTCTGCTGTTTCCCTGGCGTGACCAACATGTCCTCTGTTGCTGTATGTGCGATAACTTTACCCAGCAGCATGAAGATACATTCTTCACTGCCACGCCGTGCCGGCGGTATTGTTTTTAAGCTGGTGCCGCAGTCGGGCGCCGCAGGACTACTTCGTCGATGCAGCGGGGTGAGGCGTTGACAATTCTGACCTCCAGGTTGTTAATCGTGAAAACGTCGTTTTCCTGAGGTATGTTTTCAGTATGGGTGAGAATCCACAGGCTCACCGTATCGGTGGGCTTGCCGGGGAGATCCAGCCCGAAAAACTCTTCGACAACACGCAGTTCTGCAGCCCCGTCCACGGCCAGTTCGTTTTCAGAGACCGGGGTCGCCATGCTCGGCGCGACGTCGCTTTCATCGTAAATCTCGCCGACCAGTTCTTCCAGCAAGTCCTCGAGCGTAACGATGCCGCGTACCACGCCGTACTCATCCACCACAATGGTGAGGTGCCGTTTCTTGTGCAGTAACATGGCGAACAATTCATCAATGGTCTGATACTGGGAGACAAAGATCGGCGTGTGAGCGATCTCGTCGATCCGTACCTCGCTGCGGCCGCTCGCCATCGCGGCGAGCAGGTCACGCAGATAGAGTACCTTGTTTAGGTTGTCCGGTTGCTTGTCATAGAGCGGGATTCGCGAATAAGAGCCGTCATTGACTCGTGGCAAGGCGTCGGCAACAGACTGAGATCCGTCCAGACTGAATATCTCGCTATGCGGTGTCATCACATCCCGGACTTTCAGATCGTTAAATGCAAAGACACGCTCGATGATTTCACGTTCTGCGCGCTCTATCGTGCCTTCTTTCTCACCGTGCCCGAGCATACTGATCAACTCCAGCTCGGTTACGATCGGATCGCCCTTCTGCCCGCTTAATCGATGCACCCAGGCGGTAAAACGATCAAATATCCACACCAGCGGATAGATCAGGCGCATAAACGCGAGCATCGGTGGCGCAATGAACAGCGAGATGCGTTCGGCATAGCGGGTCGCGAGGCTTTTCGGTGTTATCTCACCAAAGACCAGAATCAGTATGGTGAGCGTACCCACGGCAATGCCGGGGCCTGCACTGCCAAACCATCGGGTGGCGATCACGGTGGCCATAACCGACGCCGCAATATTGACGAGATTGTTGCCGATCAATATGGTCGTCAGCATCCTCGACGGGTTTTTCTTGAGTTGATAAAGCGTCCGCGCGCCGCGGCGGCCTTCCTTGACCAGGCCCTCGACGCGTGCCAGCGACAGCGACACCAGCGCAGTCTCGGATCCGGAGAAGACGCCGGAGAAGATCAGCAAAAACAGCAGAGAAATAATATCGGTCACGGCTTCATCCGATAATTCGACTCGCCAGCCCTCAACGGCCGGTCAAAAGACAGTCGGACCCGGTCGGGATGGAATGATGCCAACATATTCATTTACCTGTAAAAATCAGAACCTGATGGCTGGGTTTCGACCGTGCTTCCTGCAAATTGAATAACAGTATACTATTATCAAAGCGTTGCTCGACTATAAAGCTGTCCTTTTTCAAATTTAACACATACCCACGCGTGATACCCCGAGCTGTAACGCCCTGTTGCTACAGAAGCGCCCCGGGCATTTTGGTGTTACGAATGAGTACGGAAGTTAGTCTTGGTAACAGGCCCTGAATTAAATGAACCAGTTTTAAGCCGGGAACCGATAGTTATGCAAAGAGAACCCCGCTATTTTCGGGGCGCAAGACGTTAGTGCTTTTTCCTGGCAACTTTTTGAGCTATATTACCCGGCTATCAGTGCAGGATCGCAGAGGATAATAACCATGCCGACGACTACTCTCGCCAATTTGTTCGGCCAGTCACCGTTCAAGGCCCTACAACGCCACATGCGTGTCGTACTTGATTGTATGCGCGAGGTTCCCCCCTTGTTCGAGGCGCTGGCTGCCGGGGACCAGGAGCGGGTGATATCCTTGAAGGACAAGATTTTTGAATTGGAAAATGACGCAGACACGATAAAAAACGAACTGCGCAGTAACTTGCCGAAAAGTCTGTTCATGCCGGTGGATCGCCGGGACCTGCTTGAGGTTCTGCAGATGCAGGATTCGATTGCCGATACAGCCCAGGATGTTGCTGGATTACTGGTCGAGCGCCCGATGGGAATGCCGGAATTCCTCAAGGAACCGCTCATGACCCTGGCTGAACGCTGTGTGGATGCCTGTGAGCACTCGGGGAAGATCATCGAAGAACTGGATGAGCTGTTGGCAACGGGATTCCGTGGGCGCGAGGCGAACCGGGTTGAAGAGATGGTGGAGGAGCTGAATCGGATCGAAGAAGAAACGGATCAACTCGGCCTGGAGCTGACTCGCCGGCTCTTCCAGAACGAAGATGAGTTGAAGCCGGTCTCTGTGATGATGTGGTACCAACTTATCCAATGGGTCGGTGATCTGGCTGATTACGCGGAAAAGGTTGGCGATCGGCTGCGCCTTCTCATTGCCCGTTAGCCGGATTGTAACGGTTCACCCTCAGAATACGGGTTAAAAACCTGACTAGTAACCAAGAACTCAAGGTGGTATAGCGCAAATGGAAATTATCTCCCAATACGGCTTCGTTTTAATGGTCCTGGCGATAGTTTTTGGTCTGTATATGACCTGGGGGATCGGTGCCAATGACGTGGCAAACGCCATGGGAACGTCGGTGGGCTCCGGTGCAATCACTGTCAAGCAGGCGATACTCATCGCCGCAATTTTTGAGTTTGCCGGCGCGTTTATTGCCGGCGGGCATGTCACCAAGACTATTCGCAAGGGCATTATCGATCCAACACCCATAGTGAATAACCCGGAGATCCTGGTCTTCGGGATGCTTGCGGCTCTGTTGGCAGCTGCCATCTGGCTCATGGTGGCTTCTACACGGGGATGGCCGGTTTCGACCACCCATTCGATTGTCGGTGCCATCGTCGGCTTTGCGGTGGTGGGTATTGGCATCGACGCGGTGGAGTGGGGCAAGATTGGCATGATTGCTGCGAGCTGGGTGGTATCTCCGCTACTGGGGGGAACCATTGCTTTCCTGTTAATGATGAGTATCCGTGCTCTTATTCTCAACACCGAAAATCCGTTTCAAAGCGCTAAACGCTGGGGACCGGCCTATATCTTCCTGGTCGGTTTTATCATTTCCCTCGTGACCATGTTCAAGGGTCTCAAACACCTCAATCTCGAGCTATCGGCGGGCATGAGTTTCGTCGTAGCAATACTGTTTGGGGTATTAGTGGCGGCTGTGGGTTGGGTCTTGATCAATCGGGTGAAGGTGGATTCGAGCGCTGACCGGGACTTTCACTTCGCCAGCGTGGAAAAGGTGTTTGCACCCATGATGATCTTTACCGCCTGCGCGATGGCCTTTGCTCACGGTTCGAACGATGTTGCCAATGGCATCGGCCCTCTGGCCGCCGTGGTCAGTATCGTGCAGTCGGGCGGTGAAGTGACACAGAAAGCGGGTTTGCCCCTGTGGATTTTGGTGCTTGGTGGATTCGGTATCGTTGTCGGGCTCGCCACCATGGGTTATAAGGTCATGAAGACCATCGGTACCCGAATCACCGAATTGACCCCAAGCAGAGGCTATTGTGCGACCCTGGCGGCAGCGGCAACAGTGGTGCTGGCGTCACGTACCGGCTTGCCGGTGTCGACTACCCACATCGCCGTCGGTGCCGTCATTGGGGTGGGTCTGGCACGAGGTATCGGTGCTATTGATGTGCGGGTCATCGGGGGTATTGTGACGTCCTGGATAGTCACACTACCTGTCGGGGGTATACTCGCTGCGCTGATTTTCTTCACTTTGAAGGGAATATTTTCCTGAGCCACGCTGCGGACAGATACGACATGACGCAGCTGGCGTACCCACGAATCCTACACAGTCATCGGTCATACCCTGTCAGGGATATCACGGGCGGCTTGAGATCCTCCTGACCACGTCGCCGGGACTGGCTTGAGGCGACTCGATGCATTTGAACACTGTCGCGGTTGAAGGCGTGGCCTGGATCAAAGGTATCCCGTATCCGCATGGCGTGCATTTTCGCCAGATTATTGTCACGGGTCCACCCAGCAGTGGCAAGACAACCCTGATCCAGAAGTTGCAGGGGTGGCCGGAGGAAGGCTACCTCGACCTCGCCCAGACTGACTGGTGGCGTAGCCGTATCCTTACGTTTCGGCCTCGAGAGGTACATTTCGGCCTCCCGTTCGGGGCCTTTCGGGAAAGTTACACGGTTTTCGACCGGGAATGGCTCGACTCACCTGTCCCGGTTGACCTGAAGCGGGTGCAGATCCCGCCTGAAAAGCGCTGGTTTTTCAATACCGACTGGCGGGCGAGGTTTGTCTTCGATTTTCAGCTTCTTTCGGCAGACCGTATTTATACCATTCGCAAGGCCAGAGCCCGGGCTGCTACGCACCCCGTGGACGAGAGGCTGTCCAGGGACGAGGTGGAAAAGCAGGTGGCCGTCTACGAAACCCTGGCACTCCATTTCCACCGTTGCGGTATGCACGTTATTGTGCGACACACGTTTGATGGTATGCCTCGACGGATAGTTAACACTGAGACGACAGTCTCCTAGCTGGACGGGGTCTGCTCGTTCAGCCATGCCGTCAAGGGTTCGGTCGGATAGATCTCGGGTATCAGGTCGCCATCGATCCGTGTCATCAGGCCGATACGATCGGGGCGGGCGCTGATAATGATGTGATGCTGGTCAATGTGGCCGGCATTCAGCCACAAGGTTCCATCTTCTGAATAGGGGTGATGGCCGACGATGAGAGGTGTGTCGCTTTCCGCCCCCAGACCCTTGCGAAAGCGGCGTACGTCGCTGCGGGCGTAACCAGCGGGGAAGCGGGGGCTTCTGATCCGGTTCCAGGTTATGTCGTGGACAATGTCAGGGAACTGGCGAATATTGATCATTGTTTCCAGAGAGATTTTTCTGCGCGCCGGTCCAGCGTGACAGGCAATGAAATCCTCTGCAACCAGCACCAGGGGGGATTGTCGATAAAACAGCTCCAGTTCCGCCTTGTATTCTTCACCCCGAGACGCAGCGACGTGCTTTTCCCAGAGCAGACCCTGGGGTACTCCATGTTTCATCACGTCGTGCGAGAAGCTGTCATGGTTGCCGACGATATAGAAGACCTGTTCAGGAAATCGCAACTTCAGCTTGAAAATGAGATCCATCATCAGCAGCGAGCTGTGCATCTCCTCCAGTTTGCCGTCCTGTTCGGGATGGACGGCGTCGCCAAGAATGATCAGGGCCGCTTCCCCTTTTTCAAGGCTCTCCAGAAATTTGTTTTCACTCAGAATCTTAAGCAGGTTGTCAATCTGCGCGTGCAGGTCGCCTACCAGTATCGGGGTAAGGTGGGAGGGCAGTTGCAGCACTCCGCCAGGGTTGCCAACGGAATCCTTCGGGCAGAAGGTTTGATCCCGGAGACAGCGGTTAACTTCTCTCAGAGTGTTCAGTGCCTGTTCGGGGGGCAACGCTTTAATCGTTCCACCGAAAATATCCCAGACCCGTTGCAGGGCGGCTGCCCGGCAAGTGGGGATATGAAACGTGTCTTGTTCCTCGTCTATCAGCGAAATATAGGTTCCCAGTTCCGAGACAGGGTCTCTGAATATCAGGGCGTCACCTTCGTGAAGCACCGAAAAATGGCGGCGGAAGGCGTCGCGCGGTGAACTGAAGACGTACGTTTGATGCTCGGCATTACGGTCTATGGCCAGAGTTTCCCCTGGCGACAGCCGCAGGAAGTGGCTGATACCGCTGCAGTAACGTTGTGGATCGAACGCGATAAAATCGTACGGCGTCTTCCGTGCTCGTTTATCGACGCCTAGATCGGGATGTACGTGCAGACGTTGTTTCCCCATCTCCACCTCAAAAATGGGGTACCCGGAAAGCGGGATTCTGGTCCTTTTTCCCGACAGGCGCAGCTTTTGGGATGGTGCGAGCATGACCGTTTCATCGGCCGCACCCAGGTAGCCGAGAAGGTTTTTCCAGAACGAGGAATTCTTGCTCATATGAGCGAACTTACCATATCGACACGGATGCCGTCCCGGCGCCATAACCACCCATTTTGCATGAGTTTCGTCGACTCAATGTTGTTCATCAAGCTGCGCGAGCATCCTGGCCAGTCCCTGGATAGTGATAACCCCCCTATATCGGCCCTCGTCAACGACAAAGATATAACTGGTATCGTTCTGTTCCATGAGGGCCAGCGCCTGGACGGCGGGGGAGTTCGATGTGAGTGATATATGCGGTTCCAGAATGAAGGGGTCGACGGGGTTATTCATTAGCTGGTTTGCCTTGGTTTCCATATCCTCCATACAGGACAACTGATCCCCCAGAACCCTGGCGAGCTCTATCATGTATTCCGGAAGACAGGCTTTTTTAAGGATATTTTTCAGGGTAAGCCGTCCGGTAATACAGCCTTGCGCATCGCAAAACGGAATGCCTGGAATGTTGGCCCGAATGCATTCGGCAAATACCTCACCCACTATCATCCCCGGCTTCGCGACTTTGGTGGGAATGACTATTGGATCGAGGTTCATAGTGATGTGCCAGTCGTCAGTGCCCGGGTTACTGTTAACAGCCCCTAGAGATAGCGGAGATAGATGTAAGCACTGGCGATAAGAATGCTCACCAGCATCAGCGGGAAGGCCATTGCCATGAATCTCAGAAAGTGAATACGGTGACCTGCGCGTTCGGCGAAGCCGGCGACGATCAGGTTGGCGCTTGCCCCTATCAACGAGCCATTGCCGCCCAGGCAAGCGCCCAGTGCCAGCGACCACCACAAGGGCATGAGGTATTCAGCACCGCCGAAACTTGGCGCCATGGATTTGATAAGCGGAATCATGGTCGCCACGAAGGGAATGTTGTCCACGAGTGCCGAAGCGATGGCCGATACCCACAGGATAGCCATGGCCGTGACGGTGATATCTCCACCGGTAAGGTCGATTACCCGGTCGGCAAGCATCCTCAACACCCCGGCCTCCTCAATACCCTTGACTACGATGAACAGGCCAATGAAGAAGAAAATGGTAACCCACTCGACCTCACCAAAGGTCTGATGGACATTTTCTGACTGCTCTGCCGCTTTGTTCTTCAGATTGGACAACAGCAGTAGCAGGGCAGCACCGAACATGGCGATGGTGGCGGGTTCAAGGCGCAACGGGTGCGCCATAACGAAGCCGGCAATGACCAGGGTAAGCACAAACAGTGACTGTTTTAGCAGCGTCACATCGGTTATCGCCTCCCGTTCCCTGAAGCCCATGATCCGCTTGCGTGTCTCATCAGAAGCCCGCATGTGGCGCCCCCAGACAACGTAGATGATAGCCAGCGTCACCAGCAGGATCAGCGGGACGATGGGTGCAAGGTTGAGGAGAAAATCGTTAAAGGACAGGTTCACCGCAGAACCGATCATAATGTTCGGCGGATCACCGATCAGCGTGGCCGTGCCACCGATATTGGAGGCGAAGATCTCCGCGAACAGGAAGGGGTAAGGGCTTATCTTGAGCTCGTGGCTGATCAGCAGGGTGACCGGCGCGATGAGGAGCACAGTCGTGACATTGTCCAGCAGCGCCGAGAACAGCGCCGTGACCACCGAGAGCATTAACAGGATGCCCCAGGGTCTGGCCTGGACTTTCTTGGCCGACCAGACGGCAACGAACTGGAATACGCCGCTACGCCTGGTGATGGCAACGATTACCATCATGCCGGACAATAGCCCCAGGGTGTTGAAATCGACACCACTTATTGCGGTCTCCTGATTGAGCACCCCGAGCGTAATCATCAGGCCTGCACCCAGAAGTGACACAATCGCCCGGTTAACCTTCTCCGAAACGATGACGGCATAGGTGGCTACAAACAGGATCGATGAGGCCCAAAGTGGGTCCCAGCCAAAAATCAGGTGAGCTGCGAGTTCGCTGTTTCCGTGCATTTCGGTTGTCTGATGCTATTGTCCGTTGGGTGTTGTCGGCGATGGGTTTGTTTGCGGTCCTTTATCTTGCGCCGAGGCTGTGCCTGTGCCCGCATCTTCAGCCAGTAGTTTCATAATGATTCCCTCCAGGACATCCCAGGCAGACACCATCCCCACCAGCCTTCTGGCACTACCTTCTAGGACGATGACGGGCAAGCTCGAATCCTTGCTTTGCTCAAGTAATTCCAGCAGCTGGGGAAAACTTGTCTCAGGCGTGCAAAACAACAGCTTTTTCTCTTTCTCCAGGAAGCGTTCTACGGGCTCCCTGGCGACTTCCCGCCAACGTTCGGACATCTGCACGATTTCATCGGGCAGAAAACTAAGATCAGCGACATTGAAGCGAGAGAGATCCACCGCCGCTTTCGGCAGTAACAGGCGGCCCAGGCGGCGAACACCGAACAGCCCGATGAATGCGCCGCTATCATCGACGACGGGCAGATTGCGCACATGATGTTTGCGCATCAGAGCCAGGGCGTCCGCAACCTTGTCGGCAGGCCGCAACGTGACTACACGAGATGTCATGATTTTTTTGGTGGTCATGTCCCAGCCTCTCGCCTTATCAAAGTGCTCAGAAGGTATTATGCTGCCGGCCAACCGCTTATGCCGCCCGCTCTTGCGTGTCCTCAGGCATCACAGCCTTTGCCATGCGCTTTGAGAAATAGTAGATCCGCTTCAGTTTCTCGATGATGTCAATCTCCAGCGTATAGGCGGCAAGCCTGTTCGGTTCCTCCGCCACAAGTCGTCTGGCCTGATGCATGGCGGCTGACTCCATGAAACGATTGATATCCCCTTTCATGGCGATAACCTCCTGCGCCGCAATTTGATCGTTTTCCATGACAGCATCCCCGGCCATATCTACAGCGTTTGACACAACATGATGCAATTCCAGGAGGATCTTTCGGGTTGCATCACTGATCGACACCCCTTGTTCGATGCCCTCGTAGCCCAGATGCACGAGATCAGTTTCAATCACATCGCCGATATTTTCGAGGTCATTGGCCGCGGCCATGAGATGGATGAAATCGTGGGTTTGTTCCTCCGTCAAGCTGTTCTGACTGATGCGTCCAAGATAGGTGACGATATATCCATGCAGGATATCCACCTCATCGTCAATTTTTGCGACCGCCCTGAGCGATCCCCGGTCACCGCTGAGGATGGCCGGCATGATTTGCGCCAGCATGTCTTTGACACGCTCACCCATATGGCCGATCTCAAGGCGCACCCGGTCGATTGCCAGCGAGGGCGTCTCCAGAAGTGCGTCGTCAAGATACCTGGGCTTGGCAATGACTTTTTCCCCGAGTGGCTTATCCGGGACCAACCACTCGACGAGCCGCGCGAACTGGCCTGTGAAGCCGATAAAAATGAAGGTGTTTGCTATGTTGAAGACAGTGTGGGCGTTGGCGATCTGGCGCGGTGTTTCGGCAGCGAGACGGTCCACCCCCGACAATCCCGCGTGTGAGGGAGAAAACCAGGTCACAAATTCCGCCAGCTGCCCGATAAACCCGACCCAGAGTATGACGCCAAACACATTAAACATCACGTGTACGACGGCGGCGCGGACGGCCTCCCGGGGTTTGCCAATAGAGGCCAGCATAGCGGTCACACAGGTGCCGATATTGGCTCCGAAGGCCAGCGCGATACCTGCCGGCAGACTAATGAACCCCTGGCTTGCCATGACGATGACGATACCCGTGGTAGCCGAGGACGACTGAACCAGCCCGGTAAAAACGGCGGCGACCAGGATTCCAATAATAGGGTTGTCCATGCTGGTCATCAGGTCGAGGAATGGCTGGTAGCTGCGCAGGGGGCTCATGGCATCGCTCATCACGCTCATTCCGAAGAAGATCAGCCCCAGGCCCATCAGCATGCCGCCGTATTGCTTGATCTTCTCCTGTTTGGAGAAAGACAGCATGCTGAAACCCACTGCGACCATCAGCAATGCTGCCTTGGTGACTTTGAAGGCGACGATCTGGGCGGTGATCGTGGTGCCGATATTGGCCCCCATAATGACGCCGATAGATTGGGCCATGGACATCAGGCCGGCGGTGATAAAGCCGACTACCAGTACCGTGGTCACCGATGAGGACTGAATGACTGCAGTCACGAAGGCACCTGTCATGGCGCCCATAAAACGGTTGGTTGTGAGCTTGGCCAGGATGATCTTCATGCGCTCACCCGCCACCGCCTTGAGCGCGTCGGCCATCTGCTCCATGCCGAACAGGAACAGGGCCAGGCCACCAAACAGCTTCATGCCCATGTTCCACCACTCCATTTGGCTGGTGTCGCTGCTTGCCGCCAGTACTGGCGCAGCGGCGATGCCTGCCAGCACCGCGATTACCAGAAGTACGGTCCTGGGTGTTTCTCTATCCGCTTGCCAAAGTCTGAAGATAGCGTGCATGTCATTCTCTCCCAGTCATGATTATTCTTTATTACCTGCCTTCTTATCTGCTTTAACAATGGTGACAGGTATTGGGGATAAATGGACGACTTGCTCTGCTTTTGACCCCAGCAATGCATGCGCGAGCCCTGTTCTGCCCTGACTGCCCATCACAATCATGCTGGCGCCGGACTTTTTCGCGACTTCGAGTATCCTGTTTACC
>Ga0316193_10002466_pt1 | contig 13054 bp, 12 predicted proteins | sample MerIslsedime2_MG_FD_207735 | JGI IMG/M metagenome (GOLD analysis project Ga0316193, IMG submission 207735) | Coastal sediment microbial communities from Maine, United States - Merrow Island sediment 2 | ecosystem: Environmental > Aquatic > Marine > Coastal > Sediment | place: USA: Maine...
AGCGGATATCAAGCCACCGTGGATTGGCCCGGCGTCTATTTCTGGAAAACTCTCGCTGCCGCCAATCCGGATGCCAAAATCATCCTGACCGTGCGCGATGCCCAGCAGTGGTACGAGAGCGCGGCGAACACGATCTTCACCAGGATGCGAGACTCCGCCGAAACCCTCGCTCACAACGACACCGGCACCCTTGATCAGAAACACCTCACACATAGGCGCATGGTGAACGCCATCGTCGCCAACGGAACTTTTGACGGCAATCTCGAACGGACCCACGCCATCGCCGTGTTCAGCGCACATAACGATGACGTAAGCCGCAGCGTCCCGCCGGAGAGGCTGCTCGTCTACCGGTCCGGAGAGGGCTGGGACCGCCTTTGCGACTTCTTGGACGCGCCTGTGCCGCAGACACCCTACCCGAGCGTCAACAGCACGGCGGACTTTGGAAACCAATTCCCAAACAGCGATCCTGTCCGATGAGGCACAGCGGAGTGCTGCAAACGTTGCTAAGCTGCCGGAGCCGGTGACCGCCAAATGCATCAAGCGGGTTTCGCCGAGGACTGCAACAGGGATGAGATGGGATACATAGGCTGGGCTTTGCTCGGAATGGTGGGGTACTCAATCGTGACCTTGCTGGTGAAACTCGCGACGCGAAGCGGAGAAGTTTCCAGTTTTTTTGTGTTGGCGATCGCAACGTTCATTGTCGGCGTTGTCGCGTGGAGCATTGCAATTTGGAGAGGTGACTTTAGCGGGCTGACCGCGAATGACTTTGTTAGCTCCAGCGCTTTATGGAGCTACGCAACGGGCGTCGCCCTCATTGTTGCGGTCGCGTCATTGTTTAAAGCCCTCTCGCTCGGACCTGCGACCGAGGTTGTGCCTGTCTACGGTATGTTCGTTGTTGGCGGCGCGTTGCTCGGCATCGTGTTTCTGAAAGAGCCCGTCACCTATCGCAAACTGCTCGGCGTCGCCTTTGCAGCGCTGAGCATCTATCTCATTGCCAAGTAGGTAGCAGCCGCGCGGCGCATTGCTGCGAATGTCAGGCACCCCCCTCATCCAGGCTAGAGGGGCGCCAAGCATCCACGAGGTCCGCTAGAGACCCTCCCGGTGCGTGAACCGGCCATCCATCACCGTCCCCAGCACCTTAATGTTGGAGATGTCACGCGGCGCAACGTCGGTAATGTCTTTGTCGAGCACGACGAGGTCGGCATATCTGCCCACCTCAATCGTTCCGATTTTTTCCTGCATGTCTTGCTGCTGGGCCGGGTGGATTGTCACCGCCTTCAAAGCCTGGTCCAACGTGGCAGTCTCAAGCCCTTCCGGAAAAGGCTTTGAGTCCGCGTTTGTTGGGTCTTGCTGGGTCATTGCAATCTCGACGTTGAAGAGCGGAGCGATTATCCCTATCGGCGAGGAGGGAATGTCCGACGAGATCGACACATTATGCCCGCGCCGCATCAAGTCGGCGTAGCGCGCAAGTTCGGTCTGCACGCGAGTCTCTACCAGAAGATCGAGCGCGTTCTTGTCCTGCCCTTGCCAGTCGGTCATGAACTGCGGTGTAGTATTGACCATCAGCTTGTTGTCGATCGTGCGTTGGTGATCTTCATCGGTCACCCAGAAATAGTGGTGCAGCAGATTGTTTGGAATGTCGTAGCCGGCCTCACGCGAGGCAAGAATCGCATCGATGGTGTTCTTCACCGTCTGGCTGCCATCCACATGAGTGCCCACAGGCAGGCCACGCTTGTTGGCTTCGAGTTGAATCTCAGTGATCAAATCGCCTTCGATCGCCGCTCCACCCCGGCTACCAGAGCCATCGGAATAGGACTCCTGCATCCACGCGGTTTTTGAACTCCAATTGCCTTCGGGATGGATCTTGATTCCCCAAATCTGAAGCATGTCCGAATTATATTGCTCGCGTAACTTTGCCGTGTGCTCGGCCACTTCCGCCGGGTTGCCCACCGGGTCCTTGAAACCGTTGGCAACGAAAGTGCGGAGCTTCAGCTCCCCCTTTATTCTCAAGCTCGTGCAGATGCGCCATCGCGATCTCGGTCTCTTCAGCAGAGAGCTTCTGATTGGTAACGCTTGGAGCAGCGATCAGAGGCACATGAACGGCGGTCAGGCCCGTCGCGGCGGCGGCATCGTAGAACCGCTTCTGAATCGGCGGGATTTCCTGTTTGGGATTCCAAGCGCCCGCAGCAAGGAAGGCTGGCGCCCACTGAAACTCGATCCCGATACCGGTCTGCTCGCCATTCTCATCGCGCTGCCAGAACATCACGTTCGGCACTCGGTCGGGATCGTCAGGGGACACCTTCCTGGCCTCGAAGGCCGAGGAGTTCATCCAGACGTCGTGGATCGTGAAATCGAGGATGAAGACGGGGCGGTCCGGCACGACAGCGTCGAGGTCTGCCTTCGTCGGCCAACGACCGTATTCCACTTGATTGAACCCGTATCCAAGAATGAGTTTTTCGTCCGGGTTCTCATCAGCGTAGTCCTTGATCTTCGCGACCGCATCTTCGATCGTTCTGATCCCGAACAAGCTGACCCCACGCGAGGTCCAGCCCGATGCCACGATGTGATCGTGGCCAGAGACAAAGCCCGGCAGCAGCGTATCGCCGCCAAGATCGAACACGTCTGTTTTCTCTCCCACGAAGCCCTTCGCCTCGTCCGCCGGACCCCACGGACGTGATCTTGTTGCCGCTCACCGCAACAGCTCCGGCGGTGGGGTTGGCATAGTCGATGGTGAGCACGGAAGCATTGGTGAAAACCATATCGGCGGTCTCGGCCAATGCCGCCGTTTGCCCGAGCGCAAATGCGCCTACCAGCAGGGCTAAAGCTCTGCGTGCAAATACATTTTGGACTCCAATTTGAACTATGAACTCTTCAATCGGCTCGCGAACCAAAGCCAAGATCGGGAACAATACCCATTCTCGATCACTGCGAGTAACGACCATAGCCGCTGCCTATGTGCCACAACTACAAAGCCCTAAGAACCCCTATCACGCTTATGATCGGCCGGCGCTCGAACTTGTTTTTGGCTCAAACGAGTGAGCGTCCTATCTGTTGGTGTCCCGGATTGTCCACCCTTTTTGGTGTATAGATCGACAGCGCCAATACAGCGCAGAGCCCCCCGAATTGCGGCGGATTGGGCGCGGTGCTGAAGGCCCGGCAACGGAGATCGACGCCATGACGGAGCTGCGCACCATGCAAGTGAAGGCGGCCGCTTCATGACAACAGGACTGGGACTCCTGGCGCTCACTGCTTTGGTTTTCGTCTACGCGCTGTTCGGCAAAAGGCTTTCCGACAGCATCCTCACAGGACCGATGATCTTTCTTTTCGCCGGCTGGGGCTTTCACACTGTCGGGCTAGTCGATCTTGGCCACAGCGAACACGGGCTACAGCTCTTGGCGGAAGTCAGCCTGGTCGTTTTGCTCTTCGCGGATGCGGCCATGATCGATCCCGCGCGCCTTTGGAAGGGCGCGGCCGTGCCCGCACGGATGCTCCTTATCGGATTGCCGCTGGCCATTCTGTTCGGCTTTGCCACGGCGCTGGGGTTCTTGCCGGGTTGGCCGCTATGGGAACTGGCCTTGGTGGCCGCGATTCTCGCACCGACCGATGCCGCGCTCAGCCAATCCGTCATCACCAACCCGCGCATCCCTGAAAGAATACGGCGCACGCTGTCTGCTGAGAGCGGGCTCAATGACGGCTTCGCCCTGCCCTTTGTTCTGTTCTTTGGCTGCTTCGCCGTGGGCGGGGTTCATGATCAGGTCGAAGTTCCCTGGTGGGTATTCGTCGGCCAGCAGGTGGGCCTTGGCGCCTTGATCGGCGCAGGCGTGGGCTACGCGGGCGGATGGCTTTTGCGCTTGGCTCAAGACAGGGGGCTGACATCCGACGGCTTTGGCGGCGTGGCTGTCCTTGCGGTGGCGGGGCTTGCCTATCTTGCTGCTCAGGTCGGCCACGGCAACGGGTTCCTGGCCGCGTTCGTTGCGGGCCTCGCCTTTGGCAAGGTGCTGCTTGGCCGAAGTCACTTCGTTTTCGAGTTCATCGAGACAGAGGGTCAAATCTTGACCGTGCTGTCGTTTTTCGTGATTGGCGCCGTGTTGCTACCCGAAGGGCTCCCGCATATGACTTGGCCCATGGTGGGCCTAGTGCTCGCCAGCTTGTTTCTTCTGCGTCCCGCCGCGATTTGGCTGTCACTTGCCGGCGCGCATGTGGGAACCAAAGAGAATCTCTTCTACGGCTGGTTCGGGCCGCGCGGACTAGCCACCGCTCTATTCGCGCTCCTGGTGCTCGATGCTTTCGAGCTGCTCAAGATGCGTGATGACATTCTGGCCATCGCCGCTATTGCCGTGCTCTTGAGTGTGGTCTTGCACGGGCTGACAGCTGCGCCCGCGGCAACACTCTTCGACAAAAAGCCCGCGCCCGATGATGCCTCTGACGCGGCGGACTTGCCGGAGCCGCGTGGCGCCCATAACGACGACCGCAAGGTTTAAGTCGCAAGCGCCGCAACGATCGCATCGAGACCGTCCGTCAGGGCAGCCGGCCCTGGCTGCAAGATCAAGGGTGACTTGATCTCCGTGATACGGCCGTTCCGCACCGCCGGGATCGCATCCCATCCTGCACGCCGTTTGATTTTGTCCGGCACAACTTTCTTGCCGCACCAAGAGGCGAGAATGATTTCGGGCGCGGCGGTAATGACGTCTTGCGAGGTGACGATGCGATCCTTCGCGGCTTGCTGGGTCCGAAGCGCAGGAAACACATCAACACCGCCGGCAACCTCGATGAGCTCGGAGACCCAACCGATACCGCTGATCATGGGGTCATCCCACTCCTCGAAATAGACGCGCCGCTTGGGTTCCGCAGCGGTCGCTTCAGCCACGCTGGCAAGACGGCACTCATAATCGATAGACAGCGCATCGGCCTTGTCATAGGCGCCAACGAGTGCCCCAAGCGTGCGGATCATGGCAAGAATCCCTGCAATGTCCCGGTGATTGAAACCATGAACGGCAATACCCGCTTTGATCAGATCGGCCACGATATCCGCTTGGAGGTCTGAAAAAGTCAGAACGAGATCGGGATCGAGGGCGAGGATCTTCGGGATGTCGGCTGAGGTGAATGCCGAGACGCGCGGCTTTTCCCGGCGCACTTGGGGTGGCCGGACCGCATAGCCCGATACGCCGACAATTCGGTGCTGTTCGCCCAAGAGGTACAGCGTCTCGACCGTCTCTTCGGTCAGACAGACAATCCGTTCTGGTGGGAACCGGTGCATCGTGATTGGAGGCTCCCGACAGTCAGTGCGGGCGCATCGCCGCAGTTCGCTCGAGGCAAAGCCGGTCTTCACCATCCTTGTTGTCGCACGTGCCGCGACGACCAGACGGCACACCGGCGCCCGTCAATACTAGGATCACAAATCGATGATGCGCGTAAAACCTGCAACTGAAAAAACCGGCCCGGTACGCCGGTCAAGCACGCGGAACCGAGCTGGCTGTCTCAATATTACCAAATCCAACGCAAGGGCCGCGTTGCGCGGCGCCAAGTACGGCGTACCGGTCGGCGCACAACGGAGCGGCGGACGACGGGACGGCCCACGTAACCGCGACGCACACGAGCACGACGCCAGTGAACTTCCTCGGCAAGCGATTGCTGTTTTGCGACCGGAATTGTCGCCACGGCTTTCGCCTGAGTGGAAACAAGTCCGGCACAATACAGCTCCGTCACGGCGACCAGCCCTAATATAATTTTGCTCGTATTTCTCTCCCTGGAAAGAATGGAATCAGCGTAGCGCAAGCAACTTACGACCGCCGTGTGCAGCGCACGCAACGACGGACAAGCCGCGTGCTGGTGGGTATCTGCCGCGCAGACGGCGGCAGCCAGTGAGAAGATTGAAGGCTGCACCCAAGTGATCCAATGACCCGGTTTGCACGTATAACTAGTTATGATGGGGACCTCTGGTGATCACCCCATCTGGGTTCCTGTACTATGTTGGAAGCCCGAAGCCCCGCGTAACACTCTCCGGCCTCCAGACGCGGGGCTTCTTCCCCTTCCTGTCGTGAGCCAGGCATTGCAGCCCTCAGAAAGACGGGCTCATCGTCGCAATTGCGCGGATGACTTGCCCGGCTTGGGAGGATTTGCATTGAGCGATAGACAGAAACTCGGAGCGAGCCCTAGCGGATCAGTTGAGCCGTCTTGGAGTCCTCAGCCGGTGCTGTGACCGGGGTCTCGACGTGCAGCTTGACGGCATTCGTAACGCTCAGCCGGCTTGCCAGCAGATCGTCGGACAGGGTTGTTTTGATCCAAAAGGCGTTGTCGCCCAAGTCTTGCGCAGGGACGAAATCCTTGGCTGCGATCGCACCAAGCGTGGCGATCAGTGAGAACGCCAGCATGCACACCATGATCTGTCGACGCGTGTTCATCGCAACCGAGCTTGATTCGGCAACGATGAACACCACGTTGAGGGACTTAATTAAGAATCTTTTTACGCTGCTCTCAACCGCCTATGGTTTGCGTTTGAAAAGAGCGTCCAAACCCCACGGGCCACCACCCGCGAATGCGATGTAGAGGAAGATGAAGCAATAAAGTATTGCGGCATCGCCCCCGTTCAGAAGCGGAAAAACGTCTCGCGGCGCATGAAACTGCCAATAGGCCACAGCCATCATACCGGAGAGCACGAACGCGGTGGGCCGCGTGAAAAGGCCGAGCACCAGCAAGATGCCGCCGACGATCTCCAGCCACCCGCCGATCCACATCTGAGACATGAACTCGGGCGCTGGTGACGCGTTCTCGCCCGCCGGGAATCCGAACAGCTTAGCGGTGCCGTGCGCCATAAAGATCAGCGCTGCGACGATCCGCAAAATACTGAGCACGTACGGTGCCCATTCGGTCTGAAGACGATCTGCCATAATGGAATTCCCTCCCCGATTGCTGGCTCTTATGTGGGGGAGCTTATCGTCTCAACGGGGGCCCGTCTGCACACGACACTGCGAGGCTGGGAAAACTCGGGATGAAAAATTCAGCACAAAAAAGGGAGCCCTCCCCCCGAAGGGCTCCCCCTAGACGCGTTCTTTGGTCCCCCCGCGCGACACGCGCGATTAGGCCTTACGCAGCAGCAGTAACACTCGTCGGTACCGACGCGACCGTCTTCAAGATCTGAGAAGCAATCTGGTAGGGGTCGCCTTGCGAGTTCGGGCGGCGATCTTCCAGATAACCCTTGTAGCCGTTCTTGATGAAGTTATGCGGCATGCGGATCGAAGCACCGCGATCGGCAACACCGTAGCTGAACTCGTTCCAGGGGGCCGTCTCGTGCTTGCCAGTCAGGCGCATATGGTTGTCAGGACCGTAAACGGCGATGTGATCCTCAAGGTTTTCTTCGAACGCCTTCATCAGCGCCTTGAAGTACTCCTCGCCGCCCACGTCCCGCAGATAGGCCGTCGAAAAGTTGGCGTGCATGCCAGAGCCGTTCCAGTCCGTGTCACCGAGCGGCTTACAATGATATTCGATATCCACGCCATATTTCTCGGTCAGGCGCTCAAGCAGGTAGCGCGCCATCCACATCTCGTCGGCCGCCTTCTTGGAGCCCTTGCCGAAGATCTGAAACTCCCACTGGCCCTTCGCCACCTCGGCGTTGATGCCTTCGTGGTTGATGCCGCATGCAAGACAAAGGTCGAGATGCTCCTCGACGATTTGCCGAGCGACGGAACCGATTTGGCCGTAACCGACGCCCGTGTAGTACTTGCCTTGCGGCTCCGGATAACCTTGATCGGGGAAGCCGAGCGGACGCCTATCCTTGTAGAAGAAATATTCCTGCTCGAAACCGAACCAGGTCCCGTCATCGTCCAGGATCGTCGCACGCATATTCGTCGGGTGCGGCGTGCCGTCTGGGTTCATGACTTCGCAAAGCACCAACGCACCGTTCGTGCGCGCGGCATCCTCAAAAACGCGGACTGGCTTGAGAATGCAATCGGAGTTGCTGCCGTCGGCCTGCATCGTCGAGCTCCCATCGAAGCCCCATTCGGGAAGGTCTTCGAGAGTCGGAAAGCTGTCGAACTCTTTGATCTGGGTCTTGCCGCGCAGGTTCGGAACCGGCGTGTAACCGTCGAGCCAGATGTACTCGAGCTTATACTTGGTCATTGTGAATCCTTCTGGGTTTCAAACGAAATGCAGATTAATCCCACCCTAGCCGCGCGAGGCGTGGCGGCTAATGCCTGTCAGAAGCATTAATTGTGCCAGCGCGAAGAACGGGCCTGCAAACAGGGCGCTCGCGGTCACCGTTCGCGCGCCGAACACGCAGCAAAATTCTTTTTTTCGCAATATTTATAAACAGTTAGGGCTTCAGGCCGCTGCCTTCTTTTGCGACAATCCGCATCCCGAGGTTTGGTCAATTCGAAGGCACAAGCCCGGTGCCGAACGAAGCAGCAGCGGATTTGATGCCTAAATGTTCGCCACTTAGCGATTTTTTGTGCAAGCCGCAGCGCGGCGCCTGTATAGGGGAATCTAAGCTGCGTTATTGCGATTCCGTTCTGACGCATAAAAGACATTGGAGGAAACCATGACGACAAACGCACATGGAGAAACCGCAAAGGTCATTCAATTCCCGAAAGGCGGTCGAGCGGGTCTGAGCGACAGAAGCTACGGTGCGCACGCGCCTCAGCATCTGACGTCGGTACCAATTGCCTATGTCGATTGCGGCAGTGGATCGTACCACGATGCAGCCATTCGCGAGGCAGACCGCTCCCATGATCGTTGACGGTGAAGTGACCCATCGGTCTACATAGAGGGCCGGCTTCGCAAGAAGCGCGGCCCTCTTATCACATTTGGGCTTTGCATGAGGCCTTGCGGTCCTATGAGGCCTCTCCGGCCTATGTGGCCTCACGGACCTAAACGCGAACGGACCGGACGTTGTCCTTCGCGCCCAACTCAAGGCCTTCAAACATGGAAAGCATGGGCTCATCGCGCAGCACGATCTCGTCGAACGCGCCGAAACCATTGAAGCGGTTTGCCAAGACCCGGCCATAGGCACCGACCTGACCGATCTCCACATAGTCCCCCTCGCCGATCGATGCCGGTAGCACGAAGGGTCCAGGCAAGTAATCGGAACTGTCGCAAGTCGGACCGTATAAGACGAAGTCCTCCATCGCCGAGGACGTGTGCTCACGATCCGGCGTCACGCACCGTGCCGGAAACCGGAAGCCGGAATAGGCCGCATCAAACAGCGAGCCAAATGCCCCGTCATTGATGTAGAGCGCGTTCCCACGCCGTGCATCGACGCGCACGATGACGGATTCGGCCTCCGCCACAAGCGCCCGGCCCGGCTCGCACAAAAGCTCGCAGGAATGCTTCACCGCAAGCGTGTCCGCCGCCGTCACAATCTCTTTCATATAACTTGCAAGCGATGGCGGGTCAGAATGCGGATAGCGCGCGGGAAAACCGCCACCGATATCGATGGCATCCACAATGACACCGGAGGTAACGATGAGCTGCCCGACCTGGCCGAGAACCTCTCCAAAGGCTGCCGGCACGACGGCTTGCGAGCCAACATGAAATGTAATGCCAAGACGGACGGCACGCTGACGGGCTTTTAGAAGAAGCGCTGGCGCCTCCGCCGCGTTCGCGCCGTACTTGCCTTCAAGCGGAATGAGGCTGTGCGTGTTTGGACAGGCGATGCGCAAGTAGAGCGTCAGGTCATCGGCGCCGTGTGTTTCCGCCAGGACCTTGTCGAGCTCATCCTCGGAATCGAATGCAAAGCACCTGACACCAAACTCCCGATACGCCCGCGCGATGGCGCCGCGCGACTTGATCGGATTCATAAAATACAGCTCGGCATTCTTGAGCGTTGCGACGCGCTCGATCTCCGCAAGTGAGGCAATGTCGAAGGCGTGAATGCCCGCGTCGATCAGGGCGTCGAGGATTGGCCGCGCATCGTTGGCTTTGGTTGCGTAAAGCACGCGCCCGGGAAAGTTCGACAAGAACCATCTTGCCGCGCGCGTAACCGCATGTGGCCGCAACGCGAGAACTGGCCGCTCGGGCCGATGACAGCGGAGAAACTCCACAGCTGTGGGGAAGACATCCATCCCATGCGCACTCCGAGACGAGACTGCCGATATCGATCCCAGCCGAAAGGCAGCCTTTTCAGCACTTCGGCAGCCGAGTTCGCGTGCTCCGTATGAGGTTCGGTCTGGCATGTAAAGAAGTTTTAGCGCGTCGCGATTGACCTAATTGGAGCCGGCAGCCAATGCTGCGGGGGCCTTCAGGACAGCCGCCCCCGCACTCGAATAGGCCGGGTTCTGCAGCAGGCCAAAGGTCTTTCGTGCCGCAAGCCTCACCATGGCGGCCGTATAAGCGTAAAGCTCAGCGCTATCCACATGCCCATTGCCATTGCCGACAGGGGCCTGGTCGGCGGCGCCCGCAAGCCCCTCAATCAGGTAGCGTGTAAACAGCCCAATATCGTAGTTGGGATCCATCAAAGCGCGTTGCCCCCGGTCTGCCGAGGCAAGCACCGTTAGTGTGGGCCGGGGCTCCGGCGGGAGCGCGCTGAACGTCGTCTCTGGAATATTGGGCGGCAAGACATAGGCGCCGTGATCGCGCCCAAATGACGTCTCCAGGAGCACGAGCACGGTCTCTGCCTTAAGACTTGCAAGGTTCTCGTACAGCGTCGAGAGCGGATAGCCGCCCCGCTCCTCGCGATAGGGCTCGGCATCGACGGGCAGGAGATAGGTCTCGTTCTGCGCCGCGTTGGTGGCGCCATGGCCCGAGTAATAGACCACGACTCTCGCATTTGGCTGCGCCTCGACAAGGCGCTTCAACTCGCCATCGGAGCCCGGGACCGGTCCGAAGACGCGCTCGAAATCGGCACGTTTGGCATTGCGTAGATCGATAACGTGATCCTGCTGGAACCCTAAATGCTCGGTGAGGAAGAAATACATCGCGCCCGCATCGCTGCGCGCGGTGCGCGCAGGCGGGAGATTGTCGTAGGCGCTATTTCCGATAATCACGGCGATGGCGCCGGAGTCTTCCGGCGCAGCCGGCATAGCTCGATAAAGTTCGCGGATCCGGCTGAAGGATTTCACCACGTTGCCATTTGCACTGCCCGGCCGCGGCAATTGGCGCGGCGGCGTGGTGCAAAGCTCAAGATCGCCCGCCTCCTCGATACGCTTGATGTCTTTCAGAGAAAGGTGTCCCCCGATCTGAACACATGAGCGGCACCAAACAACGCCGTAGCGGCCATAGAGGTCGTCCAGCTGAGGCTGGCTGAGACCAGAAGGCGGTGGCAGGCACCCTGGCCGGCACGCCCGCGCCGCCGTCGTGCCATGGGCCTTGCGAAGCTGCGCGATCAAATCCTCTGGCAGGCAATCGATGCCGAGACGGCTTTGGGGCGCAGCAGGCACGGTCTCAACAACTGGGGCGGACGGCACGACATCGGTGGCAAGTTCAGCCGTCAAAGTGGCTTCGCGCTCGACTCCAACCGCCGTGTCCGAAGAAACCTCGCTCGGTTGGGGCGCAGCGGCTTCGAGGACCGGCTCGTCTTTGCACAAAGCATCGATCTTCCGCTCAACGGGCGCGGCCAAGAAGTCTGCATCGGCTTTCAGCCCGTGCTCGTTCTTGAAATACCAATGCGCCGTCCAGGTCTCTTTGCTGGCCTTCCCATCGATCGCCCCCTTGTAGTAACCGAGCTTGGCGTAGCAGCGTTGGACGCGCTTCGTCCGGCTCTTCACGTCAAGTGGTTCGGCGGGGCGCGGGGCGGCAGCTTCCGTTTCGGGCGTCACCACCGCAGTGACAATCGGGCCTGCTTGCGAGGACGGCCCGGCGTTGGTGCCAGTCACGGGCACGATTGCCCCCAAACTTGCAAGGACGACCCCAAAGACCAGCCGATACCGGCGCCCGAACATCCCCGCCACTCCTATCCTCAATGCGAACTTGAAGAGGCCACGCTAGATTGCGAGCCTCCCCTCTTCAAGGCCCGCTCGTGCCTAAAGACCGCCCATGGGCGGCTATCCTCCGGGGGCCGCGAGGATTTTGGCCGATTATTTCTTTGTCACTTTATTGTTCACCGCAGTGGGTCGGGGCGGCAGAGACTTCAAGAATGCCGCGATGGCATCGCGATCGCTCGCGGTTAGCCGCGCCATATTCTCCTGGACGGGCACCATGGAGTCGCCCACCACGTCGAAATCGGGCGTTGAGCCGGTTTCCAGGAAATAGGCGATATCCGCCTGGCTCCAGTTACCAATCCCTTGATCGCTCGGGGTGATGTTGGGAATGGTGCCCTTACCGTCAGGGTTTCTGGCGCCCGCAAAGGCTTGCGACTCAATCACGCCGCCAATGGCGTTGCGCGGCGAATGGCATTCACCGCAATGCCCTGGGCCAAGCACGAGATAAGCACCCCGGTTCACATCAGGGCTTGCCTTCGGATTCGGGGTGAACGTCTTGCCGTTCACATAGAGGCGCTGGAACAGGCCCACGCCGTGGCGAATGTTATAGGGAAAACGCAAGTCGTCCTCTGACACCCTGCTGCGCACCGACGGCAGCGTGTCGAGATAGGCCTTGAGGTCAATGATGTCCGCGAAGCTCATGCGCTGATAGGATGTGTAGGGAAAGGCGGGGTAGAGATGCATACCACCGGGCGCCACCCCCCGTTTCATCGCGTTGACGAAATCAAGTGTCGACCAGGCACCGATGCCGGTCTCTTTGTCAGGCGAAATATTGGGCACGTAGAATGTGCCCACATCTGTGCGGAGACAGCGCCCGCCCGCAAGCTGTGTTTCATCTTCGATATCGAGATCGTCGCAGCCCTTGAGCGGGACCGCGTGGCATTCCGCGCAGCCCCCGGCAATGAACATGGTCTTGCCATTGGCGATGTCCGGCACATGGTCCGGCAATGCCGAGGCGGGGATCGTCACAGGCATGGTGAGGATGTAGAACGCGAGCACGCCCACGAGGGCGAGCGCGACCACAAGAAGTAAGGCCCTGCGCAACATCCCTCGTCCCCCTCACGTTTGGTGCAGATTCCCTACGGCATCGGCATGACGCGCCCCGAGCCAACCACGTCCCATCCGCGCTGCACGGCCGGTCGTCC
>Ga0316193_10002467_pt1 | contig 13054 bp, 8 predicted proteins | sample MerIslsedime2_MG_FD_207735 | JGI IMG/M metagenome (GOLD analysis project Ga0316193, IMG submission 207735) | Coastal sediment microbial communities from Maine, United States - Merrow Island sediment 2 | ecosystem: Environmental > Aquatic > Marine > Coastal > Sediment | place: USA: Maine...
CCTTTCGGAAATTTCCAAGTCAATTTTCTTCATTCAACTTATCTGTGGAGATTTCGGGATTAACTGCGTTGGTCCCTAGTACCTCCCATGTTCAAAATTGAATAATCGGATTAGCATCCGATATTTCCTTTGTCGACATTTAAGAAAGTAAATTTTCTACATGCCTCCTTTCGGAAATTTCCAATTCAATTTTCTTCATTCAACTTATCTGTGGAGATTTCGGGATTAGCTTTGCTGGGCCCTAGTAACTTCAGTCCTGCAAATAAATCTGCAAAATGCTTAGCAGCAATTTTACATCTTCTTACAAAAAAAGACGCTCGAGTGAACTCGGCGATTTTGGGAGGGATTAACTTCGTTGGTCCCTAATACCTCCCATGTTGAAAATTGAATAATCGGATTAGCATCCGATATTTCCTTTGTCGACATTTAAGAAAGTGAACTTTCTACATGTCTCCTTTCGGAAATTTCAATTCAATTTTCTTCATTCAACTTATCTGTGGAGATTTCGGGATTAACTTCGCTGGTCCCTAATGTCTTCAGTCCTGCAATTGGAATCTGCAAATTGCTTAGCAGCAATTTTACATCTTCTCACAAAAAAAGACGCTCGAGTGAACTCGGCGTCTTTCTTTGTTTCGAATCTGTCTTTTTGCAGATTCTATTTGATCGTGGAGATGGAGGGACTCGAACCCTCGTCCAAACAAGCAACTAAAATACTTTCTACATGCTTAGTTTTTATTTGATTGTAGGCCTAAAGCCGATTAAAAACAACCTACTTTAAGCTTAGTTTCTTTAGTTTCAAAAGACCAGCGAAACAAGGATCTTTCTAGGTTTACTTTTACGATGCCTCTAATCAGACCGCCGTTAACCAAGGCTTTCAAGAGACATTCAGCTTTCCCGTCTAACGGGACAAGGCTCATCCTACTATAATTCGGATTAAGCAGCTAAAGCGTAGTTATCTTCGCCGTTTATAAAAGTTGAAATTGAATTTTACGAGTGCTATTTCATTGCTCGACATGCTTATATCTTAACTGATCTTGCTGTCAAAACCAGTCATCCCCAAATTTTAAAGAACTTTTAAGGCTACAAATGTATAAAATTCAAGCCTAATACTTGTGAAATTGTGTAATTCCAAATACCTTAGCGCAAAGACTGTTCCAATTCCACATTTCCGGAAAAATTGTCAGCTACTATTTAAAAACATTATTCTATGAAATTTGCTATTATCAAAGAGCGGAAGAATCCGCCTGACAAAAGAGTGGTTCTTACACCTAAGGCCTGTAAAAATCTTAAGGAAAAATTCCCTGAAATGGAAATTGCTGTTGAAAGCAGTGATATAAGAACCTTTAGGGATCAGGAATATTTAGATCTAAACCTTGAGATTGGCAATGACCTTTCTGAAGCAGATGTATTATTGGGCGTCAAGGAAGTCCCGATTAAAGCCTTGATACCTGACAAGAAATATTTTTTCTTTTCCCATACGATTAAAAAACAACCATATAATCGCGATTTACTAAGAGCAGTTCTCAAAAAGAACATTGAACTATATGATCATGAGGTTATCACAAATCAAAAGGAGATACGATTAGTGGCCTTTGGACGTTATGCCGGAATTGTTGGTGCCTATAATGCGATCAGGACTTTTGGCCTCAAAAATGGCGGTTTTGATTTGCCAAAGGCTCTTGAGCTTGCTGATCAGCTGGAACTGATTGAAGAATTAAAAAAAATCACCTTGCCCAATATAAAAATTGTGCTTACAGGAAAAGGAAGGGTAAGCAATGGTGCCAAGGAGATGTTGGATGGTATGGGTCTTAAGGAGGTGAATGTAGAAGACTATTTGACGAAAACTTTTGAGGAACCGGTTTACTGCCAGATCGATGTCCTGGATTATAACAAAAGAACTGATGGCAAAGTGATTGACATGTATGACTTTTTTGATCATCCTGAAGCATACGAGAGTGACTTTCTTCGATTTGCAAGGGTTAGTGATATATACATTGCCGGACATTTTTATGCCACCGGAGCGCCCTATATTTTTACAAGAGTGGATGCCAAATCTGAAGATTTTAAGATCAGGGTTGTTGCAGATATCAGCTGTGACATTGACGGACCCGTTGCCTCAACGCTTAGAGCCTCTACCATAGCAGATCCAGTTTATGGCTATGATAGAAAACATGAAATTGAAGCTGATTTTATGAAGCCTGAGCACATTGCAGTCATGGCCGTAGATAACCTGCCAAATGAATTACCAAGAGACGCTTCTCAGGGTTTTAGTGAAAGTTTTGTCACCCATGTTATCCCGGCTTTTTTTAATGGTGATAAAGATGGCATCCTGGAAAGAGCAAGGATGACGCAAAATGGGAAACTGACCTCTAGATATCAATATTTACAAGATTTTGTGGATGGGAAGGAATAATCGATCCTTTTACATTTTAGATCTAAAATTCAAGGGCTTATGTTATTGCTAAAAATGTAAGAAAATAAATTGATTTTTCAAGCTATTAATTTTCAGTTTTATTTTAAAATCTTCTGAATATACCATGTTATATGACTTCGTGTATTGTTAAAAAATGTTAACCATCAATTGTTAATAATTTATAAAAAGAGAGAGTTAAAAACTTCTGTTTTACACTAATTTTAGATCGCGATTCAAGCTTAAAATAATTAGAAAATCATGGTGGAAGAAAAAGTAAAAAAAGGTAAATATTCTTATGAAGAAGTGTTAAAACAGTCATTGTCATATTTTAAAGGTGATGAATTGGCTGCAACTACATGGATAAACAAATATGCGTTAAAAAACAGTAAAGGAGTATATGCTGAAGCTACACCTGATGATATGCATCAAAGAATGGCCAGAGAATTTGGCCGAATTGAAGACAAGTATAACAAAAAAGAAAAACCCTTAGAGGGACTTTCAGATTATGGTTTCAAAAGAAAGCCATTAAAAGAAAAAGAAATCTATAACTTATTCAAAGATTTTAAATACGTTATTCCTCAGGGAAGTGTAATGTTCGGATTGGGAAATCATGAGATTGTTGCCTCCTTGTCAAATTGTGTGGTAATACCTCCGGTTTATGATTCTTATGGCGGAATTTTTTATACAGATCAGCAAATGGCTCAGCTTTTCAAAAGAAGATGTGGTGTTGGCGTAGACCTGTCAGAATTAAGACCGAGAGATGCCAAAGTTTCTAATGCTGCCGGATCTACTACAGGGGCAGTGTCATTTATGAATCGGTTTTCAGCCACCACCAGAGAAGTAGCTCAGAACGGAAGACGAGGCGCATTAATGTTGACCATGGATATTGCGCATCCTGATATTGAAGAATTTATTACCATCAAACAAGATCTCTCAAAAGTTACGGGCGCTAATATTTCGCTCAGACTTTCTGATGAATTTATGGAGGCGGTTCAAAATAAAGAAACTTTTACACTCCGTTGGCCAATAGAATCAAAAACGCCTAAAATTACTAAAGAGGTTGACGCAAATGAATTGTGGAATACCGTAATAAAAAGCGCGCATAACACAGCAGAGCCAGGACTTATTTTTTGGGACAGACAACACCATTATTCCACTTCTTCATTGTACCCAGGGTTTAAAAACTCTTCTACAAACCCTTGTTCAGAAATTGCGATGCAAGGTGGTGATAGTTGCCGGTTAATAGCTATAAACCTATTTAGTTTTGTAGATCAGCCTTTTACAGATAAGGCTAGTTTTGATCATAAGAAATTTTATAAGGTGGTTTACGAAAGTCAAAGATTAATGGATGACCTTGTTGATCTGGAACTAGAGGCAGTGGACAAAATACTCGATAAAATTAAAGGAGATCCAGAGCCAAGCAAAATCAAGCAAAATGAAATTGATACCTGGGAATTATTAAAAGAAACAGGCAGAAAAGGAAGAAGAACCGGTTTAGGATTTACAGCTCTGGCAGACGCCATGGCGGCTCTCGGCTTGAAATTTGATTCATCCGAAGCCATTGAGGAAGTTGATGGTATTATGAGATCTAAGATTAGCGCTGAATTTGATAGCAGTGTTGACATGGCCATTGAAAGGGGTCAGTTTGAAATATTTAACAGAAACATCGAAGATACTTCTGAGTTTATTCAAATGATGGAAAAAGAATTTCCTGAATTATATGAGAGAATGATGAATTATGGAAGAAGAAATATTTCGATCAGTACGGTTGCACCTACGGGTTCATTGAGCATGTTGGCTCAGGTATCATCGGGCATTGAACCAGTCTTTTTAACTTCGTATAAAAGAAGGAGAAAAATTAACCAGGACGATAAAAATGCAAAAGTTGATTTTGTAGATGATATGGGCGACGCCTTTGAGGAATTTACAGTTTACCACAAAAAAGCCTTGGACTGGATGAAGATTACCGGTGATAAGGATTTAAAGAATAGCCCTTATGCAGGAGCCACTGCACCAGAAATAGACTGGGAAAAGCGCGTCGAGCTTCAGGCTTTGGTACAAAAATATACTACGCATTCCATCAGTTCTACCATAAATCTTGCTGCTGACGTTTCAGAGGAGCTGGTTGGGAGCATATATATGGAATCCTGGAAACAGGGATTAAAAGGAATTACAGTTTACAGAGACGGTTCAAGAAGCGGTATTTTGGTTGCGGATGATTCCAAGGACAAGAAGGAAGCTGATTTCCAAATCAATACGACCTTCAAAAAACGTCCTAAAAAAATAGAAGCTGAGATCGTTCGTTTCCACAACGAATCTGAAAAGTGGCTTGCTGTAGTTGGCTTGATCGATGACAGTCCGTATGAAATATTTACCGGTAAAATGAAAGATGCCTTTAACCTGCCACAGTGGTTGGAAAAAGGATGGGTGATCAAGAAAAGAGACGAAAACGGAGATGCGCGATATGATTTCCAATATTTAGACAAAGAAGGATACAAAATCACGATCGAAGGTCTTTCAAGATCTTTTGACAAGGAGTTTTGGAATTATGCCAAACTGATTTCAGGGATCTTAAGACATAAAATGCCAATGCCTTATGTGGTTGACCTGATTCAAAATTTGAACATGTATGATGACCATATCAATACATGGAAAAATGGGGTAGCACGGGCTTTAAAAAGATATGTTCCGGATGGTTCGGCTGCTGCGGATAAAAAATGTGGCGAATGTGGTGATCCTGAAGGACTGATCTATTCAGAAGGCTGCTTAAAATGCGTTAGTTGCGGGCATTCTAAGTGTGGATAAATTTAAGTGTTAAGTTTTAAGGACTAAGGATTAGGTTCGGAAGCTTTAAGTTATAATAAAAAGTTGATTTGAAAGGTACTATGTGATGTACATTCACATCAACTTTTTTTATGGATTTTCACTTAACACTTATAAGTATTAAGGACTAAGGACTAAGGAAAATGTAATTTCACTTAACACTTAACACTTAACACTTAACACTTAACACTTAACACTTGACTACTCAAAAGTCAAATTAAGAAATATACCACGCGTGCCCAGGAAATCTACTGGGCCCGTCCATGGACTGGTATACTGTGGATTAAGAGGATAGTTAGGATTGTCATCTTCTACTAATTCATTGTTAATTGCAAAGATTCCTCTGATAGAAGGGGTGAATTTAAAGAAATACATATAAAAATCAACTCCAAAACCCACCTCATACATAAAGTTATTCGAGGTCATTCTAAATTCTGAGTTGAAATTGTCTTCCCCGTTCTTTTCATTACTTGAGAAATTATAATCATAAGACACACCTCCAATAATATAGGGCCTGATATTATTAAGCCGGTTGGTACTAAACTTCAATAATAAAGGTAAATGCAGGTATGTTCCCGCTACTTCACGCTCAGTTTCCGTGGTTGAGTTTGGGTAAATTTTATCTCCATTAATATCATATAAATTAGGATCGATAAAAGTGATGGTTTTGCTATTAGACATCAATCCCGGTTCAAACCGTAGGTTGATATTTTTATGCAAACGGTAATCAACTACAAAACCAATATTAAAGCCCAAAGAGGCATCAACATTCACAAACATGTCTCCGCTATTTACTGATGTTGGGAAAACTGGAGAATTTGGATCGCTACCAGATTGATCCCAATAGCTCACCTTAAAACTATTGTTATTGATACCAAGATAATAACCGAAATGAAGGGATCGTTTATCAAAATTGGGTAAATATATGATCTTTTCTTTCTGAGAATAAGCGGCAGGGATACTTAAACAAATGATGATGATATATAAAACAAAATACCTATTCATAGTTTTATTTAATAGCGTGATAAATAGTTGCAACACCAAAGGTTTGAGGATATACTTTTGATGTATTAAACCCAGTTTTCAATAAAATATTGTTGAACTCGTCACCATAAGGAAAAGCAGCAGCAGATTCGGGTAAATAATCATAGGCCTTTTTGTCCTTTGAAAAAAGTTTACCAACATTTGGAATGATATATTTAGAATAAAATTGAAAGCCTTGTTTTACAGGAAATGAAGCCGGTTGTGATGTTTCTAAAACGACAAAGACCCCTGTTTTTTTTAAGACTCTATAAATTTCATTTAAACCGAGTTCCAGATTTTCAAAATTTCTAACCCCAAAGGCCACGGTGATCGCATCAAAAGTTTCATCTTTAAAGGGCAATTTTTCGGAATCACCAATAATCATGTCGACTTTACTTTCTAAGCCCTGGTCTATTACTTTTTTCTTACCGATGTCCAACATGCCAATAGAAATATCCAGACCGGTAACCTCATCAATGCCTTCTTTTGCCATCATAATGGCTAAGTCGCCTGTTCCTGTGGCAATGTCCAACACTTTTTTTGCCTTGTTGTCCATAACAAGCTGAACGACATTTTTTCTCCAGCTAATGTCAATTCCAAAAGTAAGAAGCCTGTTTAAAAAGTCATAATTTGACGAAACCTTGTCAAACATTTCAGTGACCTGCTCTTTTTTACCCAGTTCAGAATTCTTGTATGGAATGACGTTTTTTGGCATCGCAAAATTTTGCGTAAAGATAGCGATTCAAAACGCATTTTCAACTTTTGGCTGAAAAAAGCAATTTAATTCATAAAACACTTGACAAAGGGTAGGTTGAGATTGTATATTTGCAGGCATTTAATCAAAAAAACGTAACAATTATGAAATTATCTCATTTCCAATATGATCTTCCCGATGGCTTATTAGCGGAATACCCATCAAATAACCGTGATGAAGCCAAGATGATGGTTCTCAATAGAGAATTAGGAACTATTGAACACAAACATTTTAAAGATCTGGTAGATTATTTTGATGAAGATGATATTCTGATTTTTAATAATACCAAGGTATTTCCTGCAAGATTATATGGTAACAAGGAAAAAACAGGGGCCAGAATTGAAGTGTTTTTATTGCGTGAATTAAATTCGGAAAGCAGGTTATGGGATGTTTTGGTAGATCCGGCAAGAAAAATCAGAATTGGAAATAAACTGTTTTTTGGCGAAGATAGTGGTCTGGTAGCTGAAGTTATTGACAATACAACCTCAAGGGGCAGAACGTTGCGTTTTCTGTATGATGGATCATATGAAGAGTTTAGAAAGAAACTAAATGAAATGGGGCAGACCCCTTTACCAAAGTATATTAAAAGGGATGTTGAGGAATCTGATGAAGAGCGGTATCAAACGATTTATGCCAAACACGAAGGTGCTGTAGCTGCTCCCACTGCTGGTCTGCATTTCTCAAAACACTTATTGAAAAGATTGGAGATTAAAGGTGTGGAATTAAAAGAACTAACACTTCATGTTGGGCTCGGTACTTTTAACCCGGTTGAGGTTGAAGATCTGTCAAAGCACAGAATGGATTCGGAAGAAGTATTTATTCCTGAATCAACCGCCGATGCAGTGAACAAAGCCCTTGCAAATAAAAAAAGAGTTTGCGCAGTTGGAACTACAGTTATGCGTTCTATGGAGAGTTCGGTATCAGCTAATTCGCGTTTAAAGCCATATGAAGGATGGACGAACAAGTTCATTTTCCCACCTTATGAATTTAGTATTGCCAATTGTATGATTACAAACTTTCATACACCTAAATCCACACTCATGATGATGACTTCAGCTTTTGCGGGTCATGATCTTTTGAAGGAAGCCTATGCAGAAGCCATTAAAATGGATTACAAATTCTATTCTTATGGCGATGCCATGTTGATCATATAATATTTGATGATGCTATTATAACGTCCGTCCGATAGGGGCGGACTTTTTTTTTATAAACCATGACCACTAAAACAGACATACGATCATTGACAAAAGAAGCCTTGAGGGATTTCTTTATAACGCATGATATGAAGGCATTTCGGGGGAATCAGGTTTATGAATGGTTATGGCACAAAGGAGCTCACGATTTTGACGGCATGACAAATATTTCGAAAGAGACAAGGCAATTTCTTGAAGCGCACTTTGTGATCAATCATATTGAGGTTGATGATATGCAACAATCTTCTGATGGTACCGTAAAGAATGCCATAAAATTGCATGACGGGCTTATAGTGGAATCGGTTTTTATACCTACAAGCAGCAGGACCACAGCCTGTGTATCAAGTCAGGTGGGTTGCAGCTTGAATTGTACTTTCTGTGCTACAGCGCGTTTGAAGAAAATGCGCAATTTAAATCCTGATGAAATCTATGATCAGGTGGTTGCCATAGACAGACAAAGCAGACTTTATAAAAACCATAAGTTGAGTAATATCGTTTTTATGGGCATGGGTGAGCCTTTACTCAACTATAAAAATGTACTCAAATCTATTGAGATGATTACTTCAGAGGAAGGTCTGGGCATGTCACCCAGGCGAATTACCTTATCAACGGTGGGTTTGCATAAAATGATCATGAAGTTGGCTGATGATGAAGTTAGATTTAATCTTGCAGTTTCTCTCCATTCAGCAATAGATGAGGTTAGATCTAAAATGATGCCCATTAATGAGAAATCTAATCTGGCTGATTTGTTGCACTCCCTTCAGTATTGGTATGCAAAAACCGATCGAATAATCACTTTTGAATACGTGGTATGGAAAGGGATCAATGATAAGAAAAAGGATATTGATGCCCTGGTAGCCTATTGTAAAAAAGTTCCGTCCAAAGTTAACCTGATTGAATACAACGCTATTGAAGAAGATGGTTTTGAACAGGCAGACGAAGAGGCGATAGCGTATTATAAAAGGGAATTGGAAAGAAACCTGATCACGGTGAATATCAGAAGAAGTCGAGGTAAAGACATCGATGCAGCCTGTGGCCAACTAGCGAATAAAGCTACGGTTTAGAACTTCAATTCTACCCCAATCGGGCAATGATCACTGTGCTTGGCTTCAGGTAAAATATAGGCTCTTTCAATATTTGATGTCAATGGTTTACTTGCCATACAATAATCAATTCTCCATCCTTTGTTGTTGTTTCTTGAATTTGCCCTGTAACTCCACCAACTATAGTGATGAGGTTCTTTGTTTAAATGCCTGAAAGTATCCACAAAACCACTTTTGATAAATTCATCAATCCATTGACGCTCAACGGGTAAAAAACCAGAGGTATTTTTGTTGGATACCGGATTGTGAATGTCAATGGCCTCATGGCAAATATTATAATCTCCGCAAATCAAAAGATTGGGAACCTCCTTTTTAAGTTGATTGACGTATTCTTGAAATTCAGCCATATAGTTGAGCTTAAAATTCAGCCTGAGGTCATTGGTGCCTGATGGAAGATACAGGCTCATTACTGAGAAATCCTCAAAGTCCAATCGAAGGTTCCTGCCTTCAAAATCCATACTTTCAATACCTGTTCCATAGGTTACTTTTTTTGGTTTGTGTTTGGAAAGTACAGCCACCCCGCTATAACCCTTTTTCTGGGCCGAAAACCAGTAATGATAAGGATAACCGCTGTCTTCAAAGAGTTGAAGATCCAATTGTTCTTTTTGGGCCTTGGTTTCCTGAATGCAAATTACGTCAGGCTTAGCTACTTTAAGCCAGTCCAGAAACCCTTTCTTGATAGCCGCACGGATACCGTTAACATTATAGGAGATTACTTTCATTTGTCAATTTTTTTGATGCAAACAAATATCGGCAAATTATTTAAAAGCGATAGGCAATTTGAAAATATAGGGGGCTCAGATCTTATAATAGAATGTATTGCCAGAATGAATAAATCATTACATCATTATATCAATGTATCATTATATCAATGAATCAAGACCTAGTTCTCAAACTCCTTCTCATCACTTTACCAGATGCCGTTCTTGGCAAGGCTTCAATGTCAATGAGCTTTTCAACTTTAAATAAGGGGTTGAGTTTTTCCCTGATGATTTTTTTGGCTTGAGAAAGTCTTTCTTCCAAAGAAAGTGAAGAAGGATTATTAACCGCGTAAACCACCAGTTGACTTGGACCACCATTAGGAGGTGAAAAAGCTATGGCAGCACATTCTTTAACAAATTCAAGTTGCTTGATTACTGCTTCAATTTGAATGGAACTCACTTTGATTCCTCCAAGGTTCATAGCGTCATCAGCTCTTCCCTGAGCTTTGTAATATCCGTTAGGAAGTTCCAATAGTTCATCGCCGTGTTTTCTTAAAGTCATTCCTTTATATGTTGGGTTATCTTCGTAATAGACTTTATGATGATCACGATTTAACAAGGAATTTGAAAGCCCCATTATGGGTGGTATAAGATACATTTCTCCCTGCTTACTCGCCTTTTCGTTTTCGTCTAAGAGAATAAATTCACCCCCAAGTGCCTGGCTGGAAAAGGTGCTGGCTATGTTGGGCTGAAGCATGGTACTCGTTACATAACCGCCTCCGATTTCTGTTCCGCCACAATATTCAATGACCGGTTTATTTTTGCCCAATGACATCAGATAATTCATTTCATCCGGGTTGGAAGCCTCCCCTGTAGAACTAAAACATTTTATTGATTGCCAATCATATTTTTCCATGACCTTAGTATTTTTCCAATGCCTTACTATACTTGGAACTACCCCCAGCATATTAACCTTGGCATGTTCTACAAAAGCACCAAACTCGTGACCCATTGGGGCGCCATAATTCAGCGCAATTGTTCCTTTGTTAATTAGGGTGGCAAATATAAGCCATGGGCCCATCATCCAACCTAGATTGGTTGGCCAGCATACAACATCATCCTTTTTAATGTTGTGATGATAATAGGCGTCTGAAGCTGCTTTTATGGGCGTGCTATGAGTCCAGGGAATGGCCTTTGGTTCACCGGTGGTGCCGGAAGAAAAAAGTACGGTAATCGTAGATTCCGGATCCTGGAAACAAGTTTCGAACTTATCATTATCAAGGAGAAAGTCGTGAAAAAATTGATCATTTTCTCGCAGTGATAAATCGTTTTGCCCTGTTTGAACAACAATGGTGACCGGTGGTTTTGCCTGCAAAATCTTTTCGTACAAGGCAAGTGTTTTCCCCGCCCTCATTAGAACGTCCTGAGTAAATAGAAGCTTTGGCTTGGTAATGTTGAGTCTAACTTCAATTTCATTGGCACTAAAACTATCAGCAATGGTAACGACCGGAAATCCAGCTTTTATTCCGGCAAGATAAATGCCTACTGCCTCGAGTGTCATTGGCATGTCAATGGCAATTGAGTCTCCAATTTTTAAACCTGATGCTGTTAGGCTATTGGCGATTTTGTTGACATACTTTTCAAGTGATTGCTGACTAATTTTTACCAAACTTCCATTTTCAGTTTGATAGATCAATGAGGTGGCATCGTCGTCATTTTGAAAACAGGAATCCACGATATTGAGTTGGGCACCTTTAAGCCATCGTGCTTGCTCAGGCCCTTCAGAAGAATCTAAAACACTGCTATATTTTTTGTGAAATTTGATGTGAAGATTTTCAATGGTCTGTTCCCAGAAAAGCGCTTTTTCAGTTGCTGACCATTTCCAAAACTTGTTGTAATCTACAAAACCATTCCTCAGCATCATTTGATAGATGTTGCTGTTTTTGACCACGTCATCTCCGGGATACCAGGAAGGATTCATTGTATTAAAAATCTATTTCTTCGTTTAAATCTGGTTGCTTTGGCTCGTCACCTTCTTCTTCTTCTATTTCTTTGCTGCAATCTAAATTAACGCTAAAGTTTTCGGGTACTTCAAAAGCCTCTTTACTGATATCCAAATCCTCATCAGCATAATTTTTTTTCATATAAAGCGCCCATATCGGTAGCGCCATTGATGCGCCTTGACCTCTGCTTAGGTCAACAAAGTGAATAGATCTGTCTTCTCCACCAACCCATACACCGGTTGAAAGGTTTGGAACAAGCCCCATAAACCATCCATCAGATTGGTTTTGGGTTGTGCCGGTTTTTCCGGCAATCGGATTGTCAAATTGATAAGGATACCCGGTAGCAACATTATCAGGATATTTTGCCCCTGAAGTTCTCAAACGTACCCCTGAACCATATCGGGTTACACCTTCCATAAGATTAATGGTGGTGTAGGCAATACTCTCGCTCAGGACCTCCTTTGTTTCGGGTGTAAACTCTTCGAGGATGGTCCCATTTTTATCTTCGATTCGCAGGAGCATCATAGGTTTTACATACATACCCTTGTTGGCAAAAGTATTCAGGGCACCAACCATTTCATAAAGACTTAGGTCTACGGTTCCCAAAGCAATGGATGGAACAGCAATAAGGTCGGATTCAACACCTAAATTTTTGGCCATTTTTACGACGTTTTGTGGCGTGGTTTTGTCGATCAGATTCGCCGAAATGACATTGATAGAGTTAGCCAGTGCACTTTTTAAAGACCTTAGCCCCCCATATTCGTCGCCCGCATTACGTGGCGTCCAATCTTCATCAAGATGATATTTTCCGGCAGGAATCGTATAAGGTGTGTTCGGGAACTCATCACAAGGGGACAATCCTAATTGGTTGATGGCCGTAGCGTAAAGAAAAGGTTTAAAGGTAGAACCAACCTGCCTTTTACCTTGTTTTACGTGATCGTATTGAAAGTGCTTATAATCAATTCCCCCAACCCAGGCCTTAACGTGCCCTGTTGTAGGATCAGTAGACAACAAACCTGATTGCAGGATAAATTTATTATA
>Ga0316193_10002468_pt1 | contig 13053 bp, 13 predicted proteins | sample MerIslsedime2_MG_FD_207735 | JGI IMG/M metagenome (GOLD analysis project Ga0316193, IMG submission 207735) | Coastal sediment microbial communities from Maine, United States - Merrow Island sediment 2 | ecosystem: Environmental > Aquatic > Marine > Coastal > Sediment | place: USA: Maine...
ACCCAGCGCTGAAAAAATCGCGTCGCGAATTTCCTCAACCTTGCCGACGCCCGGGATACGAATGTAGCGAGGCGCGGCATCACCCCCCTTGTCAGCCCAGCCGGAGTAATAATCAATCAGCGGCTCTGTCTGATCGTGATAAACTTTTAGACGCTGACGCACCGTGTCTTCCTGGTCATCGTCACGCTGCACCAGAGGCTCACCGGTCTGGTCATCCTTGCCTTCTTCGTTCGGTGGATTGAACACGATATGATAGGTGCGACCTGAAGCAGGATGTACGCGGCGCCCGCTCATGCGCTTGATAATCTCTTCATCGTCAACGTCAATTTCAACCACGGCGTCAATATCAACGCCCTGCACTTTAAGAGATTCGGCCTGTGCCAGCGTACGCGGGAAGCCATCGAACAGGAAACCATTCGCACAGTCATCCTGTGCAATACGTTCCTTGACCAGCCCCAGAATAATATCGTCGGAGACCAGACCACCGGCATCCATGACCTTTTTGGCTTCAACGCCGAGGGGTGTTCCATCCTTCACCGCGGCTCGCAACATATCGCCCGTGGATATCTGCGGGACACTGTATTTGTCTTTGATGTAATTGGCCTGGGTTCCTTTTCCGGCACCCGGACCACCTAGCAGAATGATGCGCATCGTATTCGCTCCTTAACATAGACAGTCTCCAGTGACCTGCCCGGATCTAAACCAACTTGAGTCTTAACTCGAGACATTGGGACTTCAGAACAATGAACTACATTATCCTCGGCGGGAGCAAAGGAGACAAACAATAGAATGTATGAGGGGATGCGGTGGATTTATGAAGTATGGGCCATCAGTCTTGAAAGGGACGCGAGCTGCCCCCTGGATTCAAGCACCTTGGCGGCTGCTTCAACCACCCGCTCAGGCGATACCTGCAGCACACTAAGGTTGTGCCCCGGAATTTCAGAAGCAGTCGGCAATTCAGCCGTGTACGGATAGATAAAATCGGCGAGTTGCACCAGGTGCACCAGGACTTCGTAAGCACCCCGGTAGTCTGCATTGTGGTGCTCCAGCAGTGTGGTATGCAGTTCTTCCGGCATTTTCCAGGTCTGCATCAACCAGCCACCGACACGGGCGTGCCCCATCGCGAGCATATCACTCGCCTGTCCCATGCCGAGCAAACGGCACTCCAGCTCCGAAACCGACTGCCCGGGATTGGCGCTGGCCATGTTATTGAGCAGCTTGAACTCTGGCGGGAACAGATACCCCAGCAACAGAATACCAAAATCGTGCAACAGCCCGCACAGGTAACACAAACCGCCAGAAGGACGTGTGGCATCAGGCAGGATAGCACCCAGCCTCTGCACAAGGACAGCACAGCACACGGCATGCTCCCAGAAGCGCGTCAGTCCCAGCGGACCATCATCGGGGATATGGAACGATCGCCCGGCCGCCAGACCGAGAGCCAGGTTAAGCACCATGTCGTAACCCAGCACACGTGCAATAGCTTCATGAATATTGGTGATACGCCCTGCATAACCGTAGTAGGAGGAGCTCGCGTAGCGAATCACCTGTGCAGCAAGGCTGGGATCAAGCTCAACGATTTTTGCCAGTTGCTGAACACCGGCGTTTGAATCCGACTGCAGGGCAAGGATACGCTGACCCAGTTCCGGCATTGGTGGCAATTCGTAGACCCGCTCGATGCGTCTTTCAACGGCGCTAACGGAATCAGATTCAATTACAATTGTCATGAACTGCAAATGCCTGCCGGATAATGTCGAGGTAAAACATTCGCTTCCGTACAGAAAACTCGAATCCGTTCCGCGCATTAAACCTAACTATTCTTGGCACCAGTACATCGGCATAAACCGGAGTTTCTTTACGAAGGAATCAACGCTGGAATCGTTTTTGGTGGTTAAGGTATTGAAAGATAGGCACTAGTTCAGCTGCACTCGCTGGCCCCAAGGTACTTTCCCCCGGCCCTTGACCAGCCACAGCACCGGAAAATCGGGTTCGAGTTTGGGGAATTCGCCCTCGGCGTCGGTGAAATAGACCACAAGGTCCGGCCTCCGGCCTTCATGCCCCAGCCACTCGAAAACAGGCGTAAACCGGGTGCCGCCACGTCCGTAGATCGCTGAAGGTATAATGAATTCTTCCCAGGGTTCGAATAGCCAGGGACCGTTTTCACAGAGAGCGGCATCGCAGGCGTGCAGGGTCAGACGTGCGCGCATCTGGCCCTTGATAGCATTGATCTCCGAAACGAACTCCTGCATTTCGGTATCGTTCACCGAGCCACTGGTGTCCAGCACCACAACCACATCGATCTGGCTACTCTTCAGTGTCGGTAGAATGGCATCCCCCTCCCGGCGTGAGGGACGCTGGTAACTGTAATCATCTCGCGCCACCGCGGTCATATAGCGGGCCAGCAGCATGCGCCAGGGCAACTGGGGTTGTAACAGGTGTTCAACCAGCCGCGCCATGCTGGCTCCCAGTTTTCCTGCCTGCATGGCTTGCTGGGCGGCCCCGGCCAGGCGTTGACGCCATTGCACGGCGAGTTGTTCCTGCTCCGTTTCTGACAGCGGACGCGGTACTGCACCATTCTGCTGACCGTCGCCCCCACTGCCACTGGCACCACCACCCTCCTGGTCATTATCGTCAAGTGGCTGGCCGCCACCCGAATCGTGCGATTTATTGTCTTCATCATAAAAATGGTCATCGTGGGTCTCATCCTCCATATCGTCTTCGATATAGGGATAGATCTCCTCGGCCATCATGCCTTCGAAACCGCTTTTCAGCAGTACGCCCGGCGGCGGTTTGAGTCCGTCCTTGATTAACAAAGGATTGATGGCAAGATCACAGGCAATATCCCAGCGATGCTTCACCCGATGCTGGCGCCGTGCAAAATGCGACAGGGCACAATGCAGTGCTTCATGGGCGAGTACAAACTGGGTCTGTTCCAGTGTGAGCCTGCCGATGTAGTCGGGGTTGTAATACAGGGCGCGGACGTCGGTACCAATCGTCTTGCACCGTTCCGGTTCGGTCATCTTCATGGGCAGACGCAACACCAACGCGCCGAGAAACGGCTTGTCCAGAATCAGACGGGTGCGTGCAGCGCTGAGTTTGGTTTCGATTTCGTCCGACATACCGGCAGCAATCAGCGACTACATGTCGAACAACATCACGTCGGCCACCGCCTTGGCCCACTTGGAGAACTGCGGCACCTGGAACAGGTCCTGTCCGATGGCACGGTGCATGTCGGATATCAGCATGACACCCATCTCGCGCTGCGGAAAGCTACCGGCATAATCGATGATATGCCCGTAAACGGCCTCCGCGTCACCGTTATCACGCGCACGAATTGCCCGACCCACCAGCGCCGAAGCAACGGCATACTGGAGATCGGTCTCCTTCGGAACCGCGACCGATTCCCCCCGGGTGATCGCATCGATATCCGGGAGTTTATCCAGATTGTCGACAAAGGCATGCAGTTCAATTCCGGCGGCCGGACCGACACAGGCCTGTAAAGCCTCCACCAGGACTTGCGAATTACCACCAAATTTCTGCAAGGCGCGATGGGTAAACTCCCAGGAGCGCGGCGACGGGAAAGCCACCGGATTATGCGCCGGATCAAATTCAAACAGCAGTTCGGGCCGGAAACGCAGGAATGCAATCAGGCGTTCATCCATGCCATTGGCATATGCCCAGGACACCCAGTCATCCAGGTTCACATCCAGCTCATAATGCGAGAAACGGTTGGCCAGTGGTGCCGGCATGCTGTATGTCACACCACGATCGCCCTGGCGATTACCGGCGGCAAAAATCGCCCAGCCGTCGGGCACTTCATAGGCGCCCAACCTGCGGTCGAGAATCAGCTGGTAGGCCGCTGCCGAGACGCTCGGCGGCACCGAAGTAATTTCATCCAGAAACAGTATCCCGTTCGACCCATGGCGTCCAGCATCCGGCAACATGGCCGGAACCGCCCATTCGACCTGTTCACCGATGCGAAACGGAATTCCCCGAAGATCGGTGGGTTCCATTTGCGAAAGGCGGATATCGATCACGGGCACCTGATGGCGTTCGGCAACCTGGGCAACAATCTGTGACTTACCGACACCTGGCGGTCCCCACAACATCACCGGCGTATGCTGAGCGTGCTGTACGCTTTGAAATTCTGTCTCCAGAACCGTTAACAACTGGGATGGACGCATCTTTCCTCCAAAACCTGGGCGGGCTAACCGCCTCCCCGTAAACACTGCTCATGGTACGCAAATAACCGGTAAAATGCATGACACAACCTGGAAAAACACAGCAACACAACGGCTTAAAGGAGACTGTTGCAACAGCCCTTGTTACCTGCGCCGGTACTCAATAAATACCAGACTCCGCCGTTAGTTAGTCGTAATACACTGACCAAAGTCCAATAATTACATGTCATCTCAACAAACCAGTATTTCGCGCCTGTTACTTTGTTCTTCGGATAAAGAAAAACTGGAACCGTTTCACCAACGCCTGACGATGTCCGGTGTAGACGTGGATTGCGCCACCGAGGCCGAACACGTGCAGCGGCTGCTGTGGACCCGGCACTATGACGGCGTTGCTATTGATCTGCTGCTGGCCGACCGTGACGGTATCTCATTCGCCATGGAGTTGCGCCAGCAACATCCCTGGGTATCTATCCTGGTAATCTCCACAACACAGAATACCGGAAGGCTGGAGACAAGCCCCGACTGGTTATGCCGATCCGCCGATTATGCGCGCCTGGTCTTCGCATTAAAACAGGCCGCTCAACGCTCCGCGGGGTGCCCACCCAGCATTTTGCACGTAGAGGATGACGACAGTCTCGCGGAGCTGGTGCAGAACACCATTGGCAAACAGACCCTGCTTTTTCGGGCACGTTCCGCGCAGGAAGCAGAGATTGCGATGGCACTGCGCAAATACGATCTGGCACTGATTCGCACCCAGATACCGAGTTTATCGACCCAGTGGAAAGGCCACCTGGCCGCCCGGCAACCGGTTCTTTGCGTCAATACGGACACCGGTTGTGATCCGCTGCTGACTATTCTCAACAATCTGCGGCGCTCACCGTATGTACACCAACCCGCCTACTGCTGAAAACGCAACGGCGCCATTCGCCCCGACTCTCGATATTGCAGGTAATCCTCCATGATCCGGGCATGATCAAATGCCAGACGGGGACATCCATTTGCAGCAAATAAGGCCAGGTTTTTCGCGTCATCGCGAGCCTTGGCGACGCCTGATGCAGTCGCCACATAAACTGCACTCACCGTATGCCCGCGCTCATCGCGTCTGGGATCTGAATAACAGCCCAGCAATCCGACCAGACGGACATCCAGCGATGTCTCTTCCCTGGCTTCACGAATAGCCGCCAGTTCGAGGCGCTCACCCACATCCACAAAGCCGCCGGGCAACGCCCAGCCATAGGGCGGATATTTGCGCTCGATCAAGACGATGGGCCGCTCCGGCTGATCGAGCATCTCGATAATGACATCGACCGTCAGCAGAGGTGTTACTGGTTTCTCCACCGCACTACCACTTCAAGTCACGCAGCTGACGCCGCGCTTTCTTGTCCGGTTTACGGTGCGGGTGCGGCGCACTGGCGGCTGCCAGCCGGTGCTGCTCACGCAGTGCTTCGCGCTTGTTGATACTTTCCTCGGATTCTTCATACAGGGTCTGTGCCACCTTGGCCGGTCCGCGGCGCTCCGACAACACTACAACCCGTACCTGATATTCGTAACCGCTCTTGTGAATCTCGAGCGCATCCCCCGGTTTCAGGGCCCTGGCCGGTTTAACACGTGCGCCATTTAGCTGAACCTTGCCACCACCGACCGCCTGCGCAGCCAGACTTCGTGTCTTGAAGAAACGCGCCGCCCACAGCCATTTATCAATGCGAACTGAATCTAGTGCTCTGTCCATGTGATAATTACGGGTTCAGTTAGCTTGTCAACGTTCACGGCACCAACAGTAGGCGCTTTAGGCGAGGCGCGCCTCGCAGGCAATGGCGATTCCCTTGTCAAGAGGCGGAACGCAGTCCGTGAGCGTTGACAAGCTAACCCGAAGGGCGTCCCTGTGGTGTCCCGCAGCTGCTTTCCAGTGCTCGACAAGGGAATCGCCATTGCCTTCGCACTGCGCCTTGCTGCGCAACACCACAGGGACGCTGAACCCGTAATTATCACATGGACAGAGCACTAGCATTAGACAGCGGCTTGCGCGGCGTTAACGAGTTGATCGACAGGGACCGCACCATCCAGTCGTCGCTCGCCGATAAAAAATGTCGGCGTCGCCTGTACACGCAGTTCCTGCGCCGCCTTCAGGTAGTCCTGCAGGCGCTTGCTGACGGCCTCATCCTGCCAGGCTGCCCCTGTCTGAGCCTCGGTCATGCCTGCATCCAGCGCCAGGCTGCGCAGGTAGTCGCGATCGCCAATATTGCTGCCCTCGGCGAAAAACGCTTCGAACAGCCGCGCATGCAGACGGTAGAAAACAGCCGGATCAACAGTTTTTGCCGCCTCGGCCAGCTGCAGCGCAGAACGGGAATTGGTAGTGAAATCGTGATCACGCAAAGACAGGTTTTCTTCCTCGGCCATTTGCTGCAACGTGGCCATCATGCGCTTCCAGGTCTCTGCTGGATAACTCAGCGATGACACGGGTTCGCCCTGAGGGGATGTCTCGGGATGGATTTCCAGGAAACACCAGTTGACCTTGAGTTCGAAACCAGCCCGCAGGCGGTTAAGCCGTGCGTCACCTATGTAACAGAAGGGACAGATATAGTCACTGAAGACGGTCACTTTCAGTTCAGGTTTCGACATCGCCACACCCCGTCAGATAAACAGTTGCCACGGAAGACACAAAAACTGTTCAATGAGTTTCCGTATCTTCCGTGGCGGCTAACGGAAACGCTCAGTGCTGGGACATTTCCACCAGAATCGCGTTCATGCGCTTCACAAAAGCCGTGGTGTCTTCCAGCTGGCCGCCTCCACTCAACATTGCCTGTTCAAATAACAGGTGTGACCATTCGGAAAATTTTTCCTGATCCGGCTCATCCTTCAGGCGGACAACCAGAGGATGGTCCGGATTTACCTCCAGCATGGGCTTGCTGTCCGGCAACGCATGTCCGGCCTGCTTCATGACCTGTTGCAGATGCACGGCCATTTCATGCTCTTCCAGCACCAGGCAGGACGGCGAATCGGTCAGACGATGACTGATACGGACTTCTTTTACATCGTCGACCAGTACCTCCTGGATACGTTTGATAAAATCCTTGAACTCGGTCTCCGTCTGTTTCGCTGATGTCTCCTCATCTTCATCACGCAGCTTGCCGAGATCGAGCTCGCCCTTGGCCACCGATACCAACGTCTTGCCGTCGAACTCGGTGAGATGAGAGACCATCCATTCATCCACCCGGTCGTGCAACAACAGGACTTCGATGCCCTTTTTACGGAACACTTCGAGGTGAGGGCTGTTCTTGGCCGCGGCAAAACTGTCCGCCGTCACGTAATAGATCTTCTCCTGCTCCGGTTGCATACGGCCGATGTACTCTTGCAGTGAAACATTCTGCTCATCGGTGTCACTGTGGGTCGATGCGAACCGCAACAACTTGGCAATACGCTCGCGATTGGCAAAATCTTCCGCCGGTCCTTCTTTCATCACCCGGCCGAACTGTCCCCAGAATTCCGCATATTTTTCCGCTTCGTTCTTCACCATGGTTTCCAGCAGTCCGAGCACCTTTTTCACGGAAGCCGCCCGGATACTGTCTATGAATTTGTTCTTTTGCAGGATTTCTCGTGAAACGTTGAGAGGCAAATCATCCGAGTCCACCAGACCACGTACGAAACGCAGGTATTGAGGCATCAGATTCTCTGCGTCATCCATGATAAACACACGCCGCACATACAGCTTGATACCGTGCCGGTGCTCCCGATCCCAGAGATCGAACGGCGCCTGTTTTGGAATGTATAAAAGCGAGGTATAGGACTGGGTCCCCTCCACCTGGTTGTGACTCCAGACCAGTGGCTCCCCGAAATCATGGGCAACGTGTTTATAGAATTCCTTGTACTCTTCATCCGAAATTTCACGTTTGGGGCACTTCCAGAGTGCCGAGGCATTATTGACAGGCTCGAAGTCATTTTCCTTGCCCTCTTCCATGGAGGCCATCTCTATGGGCAGGGAGATATGATCGGAATACTTGGTAATGATCGAGCGCAGGCGGTAGGCCTCCAGAAATTCGTCTTCATCCTCGCGCAGGTGCAGAATGACTTCGGTACCGCGGCTTTGCTTTTCAACCGCTTCCAGGGTGTAACTGCCCTCACCATCGGAAACCCAGCACACCGCTTCATCGGCCGGTGCACCTGCCTGGCGGGTGATGAGTGTCACCTCATCAGCCACAATAAAGCTCGAGTAGAAACCGACGCCAAACTGGCCGATGAGCTCCATATCCTTACTTTGATCGCCGGTCAGCGAATCGAAGAACTGCCGGGTACCGGACTTGGCGATGGTGCCGATATTCTCCATCACCTCCTCGCGCGACATGCCGACCCCATTGTCGCTGACGGTTACGGTACGTTTGTCCTTGTCGACGCTGACGCGGATTTTCAGGTCGCTGTCACCATCATATAGCGCATCATTGGACAAGGCTTCAAATCGCAGCTTGTCACAGGCATCCGATGCATTGGATATCAGTTCGCGGAGAAATATCTCCTTATTGGAATACAGTGAATGAATCATCAGGCCCAGCAACTGCCTGACCTCGGTCTGGAACTCCAGAGTTTCTTTCTGTGTTTCTGTGGTCATGATTAAAAACCCATCTCTCGATAATTAATAACCGCGGCTACGGTCTATGGTTGCGATCTTGCGTTAATGTGGGGATGCTTGCCGCGGATTTCAACACCCTCATGTTCGAGCAACCAGCGTTTGACCGATAGCAGCCGTCCCCCGCTGTCACCCGCAAAACCGCCCAGGCCATTGCCGGCCACAATCCGATGGCAGGGCACCACGATGGGCACAGGATTACTCCGACAGGCATTCCCCACCGCCCTGGCGCCAGTCCTCAAGCGCGCTGCCATATCTCCATATCTCATTGTTTTACCGACAGGTATTGAACGCAGCTCCTGCCAGACCCGGTGCTGGAAGGGTGTCCCGGACAGCTGCACTGCCACGTCCAGTGCCTGCCCGGGATTGTCAAAGTAGGCCTTTAGCGCACACAGGATGTTGTTGGCCTGTTCAGTGTCCGCCTTGATCAGGCTGTGTCGCCCGGATAAAAATACCAGCCGGCTGAGGGCCTTACCCTGCATTTGAATACCCAGTCGCCCCACCGGTGAATCGATGACCGCATCAAAACCCTGGCCGGCGTCCATATTCAGTCACCCTTCTTCTTGACCGCACTCACCAGATGCAGTCTCTGAATTTCATTTTCCAGTACAGCCTTGCGGCTGGCATCGCGAGTGGCGCGCAAAAGGCTGCTGTAAATCTGCCGCGCATCCTTTAACAGCCCGGCTTCAACCAGGACCTTGGCGGCACGGTAACGGGCTGTCTGCGCCCAGGGGTCCATTGCCATCGGGTCCGAAAGAGTCGCCGATTTCAGGTAGAGGTATGCGGCCTGATCGTACTGCTCGAGAACCTGCAACGACTCTGCCATCCAGAACAACAGTTCACGTCGCTGCTGCTGGTCAAGCCGCTTGTCCAGCAGGGCGCCAAACAGCATCACTGCCTGCTGATGGTATTGTACCGTCTGCAGATCAAATACCACCTGCAGCAGCCGGTCAACCTGCTGTTGATCCCAATCCCTGTCATCCGAGGCCAGCAACTGCTGTAACAGCTCAACCCCCTGATCCACGTCGCCGGTGAAGATCGCCACCCGCGCACGACGCAGATCCCACTCAAATCGATCACTGCCGTCCGGTGGCGCGGCCAGCCCCGCCATCAAACGGGAGGCTGTTTTCAGGTCACCGGATTCCAGCGCTGCATCGACCAGCCGGTAACGGATGACCGGGGGCAGATCCGCAACATCAGCATAGCGCTTTGACTCCAGGTACAGGCGCTTAACCAGTGTTTTTCCATTCGCTAATTCGTCGAGCATCCCGACCAGGTAACCGTGTGCCACAGAACGGCGCTCTGCGGTAGAACCGTACTCCGAAAGCACAGCAAACAAGACCCTGGCGCGCACGGGCTCCTCAACCAGGGCTTCAGTGGCCGGGAAGTACCAGTCTTCATCATTACCGAGCAGTTTCTGCTCCTGGTTGCCGATGCGTTTACCCTGCTGCAGATACGCATTCCAGAGCTGATCAGCATCAATTTCAAGCAAGTCGTGTGTCAACTCGTGATCGACAGGCAACGACAAGGCGTGCTCGAGATACTCAATCTGTTTATAGGGCTGTTTGGCCTGTTTTGCTGCACCCGCCGCCAATCCCCAAAAAGCACTTTGTAATTCGGGCTGTTCGAGCTGCCTCGCCAACTTCACGGCAGCCTTTTCTACCTGGGGCGCCTGTTGCGGTGACATCAGCAACTGCGCGGCATAACGCAGAAACTCTCCCTGAGGGGTTTTATCGTCTTTTAACAGTTTGAACGCGGATTCGCTGCTCCCTGCCCGCAACATGATCTGCGCACTCAGCCAACGCCATTGTGGATTCTCGTCACCAAAGTCCTGGCGGTAACGCAACAAAGCCAGCCGCGCATCCTCGTTTCTGTCTTCGAGGACATAACTGCGCACCACCAGACGACGCCAGTGCGCAGTGTTGCCGGGCTGTGCGGTATCGTTGTGGGACCATAATAATCCCCTGACCGTTGCCCGCGCAGCATCAGCCTGACCCAATTGCAATTGAGCGTCAGCTTTCAGCGATAGCGCCAGGTGACGAAAAGTCTCATTGACAGACTCTGGCAGATCATCCACCCGCTCTATCAGCAGCGGATAAAGACCCTGACTGGCAAGAATCTGCAGCCGTTCCTGCTCCCAGACCGTCCATTCAACAAGGTCCTGCTCCGGCTTCGGTTGCTCTGAATCCATGCGTCGCAACGCCAGCTGTGGAGCACCTGCACGGGCCAGTTGGGCCAGTTCTTTCAAACTGCCGGTATCCAGGGCAAAGACCTGAGCCGATGGATAGAGGCTCAGGGCAACTGCCAGACAGAAGCAGCTGGCCGCCACAGCAAGACAGCGTGTCAATCGTGCAAGGGCGTAAACAAAAACGGGCAACCTGTGGCCAGGTCGCCCGTCGATCTGAACCGCTGCGGAAGCCAGAGGCTGCCGCATGGAATCAGAGCTTCTCTTTGATGCGCGCCGCCTTACCCGAAAGTTCGCGCAGGTAGTACAGCTTGGCACGGCGTACATCACCGCGGCGCTTGACCGTGATACTCGCCACCGACGGACTGTAAGTCTGGAAGACGCGTTCGACACCTTCACCGTAAGAAATCTTGCGCACCGTAAACGCGGAATTCAGGCCGCGATTTCGCTTGGCGATAACAATACCTTCAAAGGCCTGCAAACGCTCGCGATCACCTTCCTTGACCTTGACCTGCACCACCACGGTATCCCCTGAGGAAAATTCCGGGATTTCCCTGGTCATCTGTTCGTTATTCAGTTCTTCAATAATATTGCTCATGAGTCTTCCCCTAGTACGGGTTTCAACCGTCAATTACTGCTCGCGAATAAACTCCGCCAGCAACGCCTTTTGTTCCTCACCAAGTGTCATCTGCTCCAGCAGATCCGGCCTGCGCTGCCAGGTCCGCCCCAGCGACTGCTTCATACGCCAACGTTCGATTTCGGCGTGATTACCGCCCAACAGAACGCCCGGTACGGCATTTCCGTTGACGACTTCCGGCCGTGAATAATGCGGGTAGTCCAGTAAGCCGTCCATAAAGGAATCCCGTAGCGCCGATTCCTCATCACCGAGTGCGCCCGGTAAAAGGCGCGCCAGGGCATCAATGCATACCAGCGCCGCCGGTTCACCACCGCTCAGCACATAGTCGCCAATAGACCACTCTTCATCAACGTGCCGCTCAACGATGCGTTCGTCGATCCCTTCATAGCGGCCTGCCAGCAGTATCATGTGCGGCAATTGGGCAAAACGCCTTACCGCCGGCTGATCCAGTCGACGGCCCTGTGGGCTCAAATACATGACCGGCCCGTCGCCGTGCGCCCGTGCCGCTTCGATGGCATCAGCCACCGGTTGTACCTGTATGACCATACCCGGTCCGCCACCGTAGGGTCTGTCATCGACGCTGCGATGCCGGTTGGTCGCATAGTCGCGCGGATTCCATGTATGCAAATCCAGCAAACCTTTCTCAGCGGCTATGCGCGGAATGCCATACCGGCAACACGCCCGGATCATGTCCGGAAACAGGGTCACCACGTCGACACGCATGGCGCTGCCTAGAAGTCCTTGTCCCAGTCAACCTGGATTTCACGCTTGTCCAGGTCCACGTTAACAATCACCTGGTCCAGCAAGAAGGGGATCAAGCGCTCCCGTTCACCTCTCACCACCAGCACATCGTTGGCACCTGTTTCAATCAGGTGGTCTACCGTTCCCAGCAGTTCACCCTTTATGGTGACCACCTTCAATCCCTGCAAATCGTCCCAGTAGTACTCTCCTGGTGCTGCGTCAGGAAGCTGGTCACGCCGAATACCGATTTCACAGCCCGTTAAAGCCTGTGCCTGGTCCCGGTTTTCGCAGCCAGTGAAACGGGCAATCACGCCTTTGCCATGTCGATTGCCTGCTGCGAGCTGTTTTTGCTGCCAGTTTCCGCCGCTGTCTTTCACATACCACGGCTGGTACTCGACAATGTTTTCACGCGGACGGGTATAGGAATAAACACGCACCCACCCACGGATTCCATAGACCCCGGAAACCCGGCCTACAGGAATGAAATACGGCCTTGACTCGCTTTCGCTTACTGCGCCTGTTCCTTGAGCAGTTTGGCGACACGATCGGAGGCCTGTGCACCCTTGCTTACCCAGTGCTGGGCACGCTCCGCATCGATCTTGAGACGAACCTCTTCACCAACAGCAACCGGATTGAAGAATCCAATGCGTTCGATGTAGCGGCCATCACGACGATTGCGGGAATCCGTGAC
>Ga0316193_10002469_pt1 | contig 13052 bp, 15 predicted proteins | sample MerIslsedime2_MG_FD_207735 | JGI IMG/M metagenome (GOLD analysis project Ga0316193, IMG submission 207735) | Coastal sediment microbial communities from Maine, United States - Merrow Island sediment 2 | ecosystem: Environmental > Aquatic > Marine > Coastal > Sediment | place: USA: Maine...
AAAGGCGCTGTCCATGCGTGCCTCAATCGTGCTGCGCGGCAAAATCGCCTTGATTTCCCGCACGCAGGCAAGGATAAAGTCCCTGGCACCGTTGGAATCGGGCAGGCTGTGGGTCCCGAAAAAGGGAGCATATTGATTTCATTGCATAAACTCGGGTGATGTCCGATCCTGCAATCCATGATCCGGTTGATCCAATTTTTTATGATTTTGGTAACGACATCCGCCCGATCGCGGTTGTCGTTGCAGGTTGAGAACTCGGCGCTGCGGCACCAGCTGTCCATCTACCGGAAATCGGGGCAGAGGCCCTGTATCCGCCCGGCAGATCGCCTGCTCTGGTCCGTCATGTCGAGGCTATGGTCGGGCTAGCGCGCTGCTCTGTTCTTTGTCCAGCCCAGGACCGTAACGACCTGGAAGAAGAAACGATTTCGCGACTACTGGCGCGTGCTCAGTCAGTCGAACAAAGCAGGTCGGCCCCGGATTTCGCCAGAACTCAGAAAGCTCATTGAGCGGATGTGGGAGGCCAATCCAACGTGGGGTTCGCCGAAGATCGTCGCAGAGCTCGCGATGCTTGGAATCGAGGTCGCCAAGTCAACGGTAGAAAAGTATCGGCCCAAGCGAGCCAGGCCTTCGTCGCCAACGTGGAGAACGTTCCTAGACCAGCATGTTCGAGATCTGGTATCGATCGACTTTTTCATCGTCCCGACGGCTACTTTTCGGGTGTTGTTCGTCTTCATCGTGCTTGCCCACGACCGGCGGCGAATTATTCACTTCAACGTGACGGAACATCCTACAGCAGAGTGGACGGCGCAACAGATCGTCGAAGCGTTCCCGTTTGATACTGCTCCGAGTTATTTGATTCGAGACGGTGACGGCATATACGGCGAGCGCGTTACGCGGAGGCTGAAAAGTCTGGGTATTGACGAGGTCATCACGGCACCTGCGTCACCATGGCAGAACGCCTATGTGGAACGAGTGATTGGGACGTTACGCCGAGAACTTTTCGACCACGTGATCGTGCTCAACGAGCGGCATCTCAAGAGACTTATGTCGTCGTATCTGGATTACTACCATCCGTGGCAAACACACCAGTCTTTGAACGGGGATGCGCCGGACGGTCGTCCCTTACGAGCAGCGGAACCCTGCGACGTTGTGGAATTCCCAGCCGTTCACGGCCTTCATCATGTCTATCTTCCGAAGGCTGCATGAGTATTCGGGATCGACAGGGTAGGGAAGTTTGCACTCCGGAGCAAGACTGCCGAAATTGCCGGTTCCAAGTGACAATCAAGAATTCGCCACCCACAGCAAGGTTGCGCCCGTTGTCACCCTGCCGACCGGCTAGCACGACCGGGGCGGGCTGGCTTCCCCGCTAACCGACCAGTGCACCATGTCCGTCTGCTGGAAAGGAGATCAGCGCGGCGACGATGAAAACCGTCTCAGCTCAGACCGTCATCGGTTGGAAGAGGACGTTGCCGAACCTGTTCTCGGTCGCCAGTACTGAATTTCCCTGCCAATTCAATCCCATTGGCAATCAGCTGGGCGAAATAACTCGCCGGCTCAATCGGCGATGCGGGAGAAAAGCGCAGGTACACTACCCCGGCCGGAACCGGGAGTCGGTGCCGAAACACCAGTTCACCATAGTCCCGATCGAAGGTGAGGATCACGCGGGCTTGGCTATGGGCTAACCGCAGAACCTCCTTATCGGATATTCCCGGTGAGAACTCGGTGACCGATAACACGTCATGGCCCGCTTGGCGCAAGGAAACGACGCTGGCCAATGGGATATTCTCATTGGCCAGTACTCGCATCAGGCGGCGCCGCTTTTCAGCTGATAGACCGCCTCATCCCGCATGACTTCCGCGGCACAGGCGAATACGGCCTGCAACGCCTGGTGGGACAGTTGCGGGTAGTTTTCCAGGATTTGCGGTTCGCTCCAGCCTTCAGCCAGTAGGCCAAGCAGAAAATCCACCGACAACCGAGTACCCCGAACCACCGGCTTGCCAGCCAGGACAGCGGCGTCCGTATGGATGTATTCACGCCAATTCATCTCTGCCCACTCCCAATTTCAACTGTACGTGGCTTGTCCCGGAGACCCCATGCGGAGCGTTGCCCAGGAGAATTCCAAACTATCATGATTTTTGCTCAAGAAGGTAGCAGCTTCCACTACGACCGAGGCGCGAGCAAACCGGTGCGATCTACTCGGCCACCTGAAGTAACCGTCGCAAGGAATGGCGTGACCAAAACGCGACACAATCGAGTCATGTTCCGGTCGAGAAGGGGAAGACAAGTCACGTCTACACGGGCCGGGTGCGCTAACTGAAGGGCTGGGAAAAATCGACCTGCTTCACGCGCTCCGGGGTGATGGTATGCGGCGACACGGCAAGGTCCCCACGTCCCTCCAGCAGAGCCGGGATCAGCTGGTCCTGGGTGACCGGGACGAAGGCCACATAGGTCTTCATGTGCTTGGTGCTTGGGGGGTACTTCTTGTTCAGTTCGTCCTGACAGGTAGTCAACAACTCATAGGCAATGCCGTGGGGCTTCCCCTTATCGGCGAAATACATGGTCCTGGAAGGGACTACCAAGGCTCGGATCAACCCGCGTCCCGGCATGCCGTCCAAGCCGCCGGTCCAGGACGTGTTGATGAAGCGGAGCATCGCCTGCTCCGCCTTCTCGGTTGGGGCCTCCGCTAATGAAATGCCGCTGACTTCAGGTGCGGCAGCCGACGCGAAGCCGGCGCGCCCCAGAGTCAGTAGCACCAGAGCAGAGGCGGCCAAACCTTTTCTGGTCGATTTTCGGTTCATCTTTGAAAATCCGGATTCGTCGTGTTGAAATCCGTCAAGCTGTTGGTGTTACTTCCCTCAGGCTTCTCATGGCCTGTTGCAGACGCCTACAGAATGGTTTCGGTCGCTGCAAAAAAAGGAACAGAACGCCGCGAAAAAACGCTGTCTGTTCCAGGTCGATTTCAGACCTATCAACCCACACCTCTCCGCCAGCTTAGGGTCGGTGCGAACCGGAGAATTCCGGGGACCTGCCGACCCTGTCTGCAGCAGGGATTAGGGTCGGCAGGCCTTGGACGGATGACCGATAATCACAGCGGCGTGTAGCTGAACTTCTGGCCGCCGAGACTGGCTTCGTACATCAGCCCGCCTTTGGCAACGGTAAAGGTGGCCAAGCCCTTGTGGTATTTACCAACGGTTTTAGCGTCGTGCTTTCCACCGCTAGTGCCGGCCGAGTCTCCGGTAGTGGTGGCGGCGGCCGAAGCGCCCGCGGTAATGGCCACGGCCGTTGCCTGGGCACCGAATTCGAAATTGCCACTGGTGAACTCATCGAAGGCGCGTTTGTCCTCGAAAAAGATGATCTGGCTGAACGCCTGTCCTCCGAACTGCAATCCGATCGTCACCTGGGTCATGGTCGTGTTCCCGACATGGGTGCCCTGTTCGTAGACCCGTCCGTCACCATGAGCACCCCCGATACCGACGCCACCCTTACCGATGGTGGGAAACACCGCATAGCCGTAGCTGTTGTCGAAGAAACCGGCGCTTTCGCCTGCCCCTTTAAATACATCGATTGTCTCGTCATACGCGTCGGCCCAAGCGTTCGTGAAAGGAAGGGCCAAGAGCAGCAGCGACAGGATGCAGCAGCTTATACGTTTCATCAGGTTGTCTCCTTCGGGTTTGTGGACTCGCATGTGGAGCACTGGGCTGCGGCGACTGTCTGATGCCACCCACAGCAGAGCGCGAGGCTCGGCAGCCGCCGAGTGGTAAAACCTTGTCTCCACCAAGCATCTAGTGCGCGATAAAGTTGGAGCCAGTTTCAACTCATGCTTGGATCTTTTCGCATGCTCGAGGCGCATTTGACGGAACCTCTGCGTTCGAATCTGCTCACGGCTTGGTCTCGGAACAAACCTTGTCGCTGTACACGAACAATGCCCGAATCTTGTCCCAGAAATCTCCACCGAGCACGAACAGGCTCGCCAGCAGCAACAGATCCCCGCCAATGGCGTAAGCGAACATGTTGTCGGCGAATTTCGGAATCAGGTCAGCGACGTAAAGTGTTACCCACCCGAACAGAATCGGCAGGATAAACATTACAAGCCCGATGTTGTAGCGCAACCGACTCACTTCCTTGGGTGGACCGTACCGCCTCAACAGGCCGAAAACACGGCTCTTTATAAAGAGATAGCCCGGTTTGCCCATGCTCGCGACGGCCAGCACCCCGAGCACTTCGGCTCCCACCAGCAAGGCGCCGGAGACCGAAGCGGTTACGGTTGCGGACAAGCCGAGGCTCGCCACCAGCGGTATGCCCGCGGCCGGCAAGAGAACGCTGAGAACGAATACTGCGACCCCCAGCTTGAGGCGCCACCCCGCGGGAGGTTCTGCGGCAATGCTTGCGTCGACGTTCATTGCGGGTTTCTCCATGAGGATCAGTGACGGTGCGGATAAAGCAGGATCTTGCCGCACTGTTGGCTGGCCGAGATCTTGAACGCCTCCTGCGCTTGCGACAGCGGAAACTCATGGGTAACCACCTGATCCCACATCCGTTGCACTTCCTGGTTGCGGAGCATGCGAATGATTCCGGACCAATCGATTCTGCGGGAATCGATGGTGCCCATTATTTTTAGGTTCTTCTCCGCGATATGGGCGTACGGATCGACCTTGAGCACCCGGTTCGTATTGCGTAGATTCTCCTGGATATAGAGCACACCGTCGTGGCGCACCAGGTCCAACTCCGCGTTGAGGATTTCTTCAACGCTCGTGAAGTCTGCGATCTTGTCGGGGCCGACACCGTCAGTTAGATCAAATACCTTATCTTTCCAGTCTGGATATCGCATATCCACGATATGCAGATCCGGTGTTCCACCTCTGGCCTCCCCGATCTTTCCTACGATGTCGGCCTGGAAGTCATCCTGCACCGCTGAGATCACCCTGGCACCGCGGTACAATCCCGTAATCACGTGCGAAAAGGAGAACTGTCGCTGGCCGTTGCCGACGAGAAGCAGCCGGTCACCGGCCTTCACGTCCATAAATTCCTCCGCGCAGTGCGCCATGCCAACCGAACACTCCCCCGCGATGGCGTAACGAAAATCCAGGTCGTTGGGCAGAAGCGTGCAGATGCCCTCGTCTGCCAGGCGGTACTCCGCCATCGCGGCCCAGCCCGACTCGGACTCGTTCTTCCGCTCCACCGGGGCGAGGCCATTGACGAAGAACTCGGGCGTCGTGGTACTCAAACCGGCGCGCACGCCGTCGGACAGGCTTGCGCAGTGCGCTTGCGAGAGCCCGTGTTGTCGCCGACCCAAAACCGCGGCTATGTGCCGCGGAGTTAGCTGACGGTGGCCGGACATGCTGCTGATGGGTGTGTCCTTCTGTTGGGCTACCGCGTGGGTATCGGTAGTCTAGAAATCCAGGTCGTCGTCGAAGGCCAATGTAATCTGACGCTCGTCACGATCTGGTACGGTGTCGGCCGCTTGCAGCAGGTCGGTGATGTCCTCACCATAGGTCTCCCAAAGCTGATCCCGGAGCACATCGAGAAACGCAATCACAGTATAGGCCTCGGCGGTATCCCAATGCGTGGGCAGGTGGGTGATGGACAGGCTCATGGTGTGGTGTCTCCCTGGGTGGCAGGTGGGGTGCGACGCTTGCGTGGCTTTGGTGCGGGTTTCCGCGCCGCGCGTTCCCTGGCCTCGCGCATGCGATAGGACTCCCCCTCGATGACAAGGATCTCGGCGTGGTGCACCAGCCGGTCGACGATGGAGACGACGCAGGCGGCGTTGGGGAAGACCTCGCCCCATTCGGCGAAGGGGCGGTTGGTGGTGATGATTGTCGGCTTGCGTTCGTAGCGGCGGTTGATGATCTCAAACAGCAGGTCGGCATGGCGGGTGCCATAGGACAGATAGCCGATCTCGTCGATCACCAGCACGTCGGGGCGGGCATAGTGGGCAAAGCGCCGGCGCAAGGCGCTGTCGCCGTCCTGTGCGGCGAGATCGCCGAGCATCTGGGCGGCGTTCACAAACAGCGCGCTGTGGCCGCCCATCACGGCTTGGTGAGCCAGGTTCTGCGCGATCAGCGATTTGCCGACGCCGTTGGGCCCGACCAGGATGACATTGACGGCCTCGGTGATGAAGCCGAGGGTCATCAAGCTGGCGACGGCGGCCTGGTCACACTGTGCAGGCCAGTCCCAGTCGAAATCGGCCAGCGGCTTGAAGCGGCCGATATGCGCCGCGCCCAGGCGTCGCTGCAGGCCGCGTTGCCGACGCTCGCGCGTCTCCCAGTCGATCCACTGCGTGACACAGGCCAAGGCGTCGTCGGTCAGTTCGTCCCAGTGGGCCAGCAGGCCGTGGAGTTTGAGCGCGCTGACCTGCTGCTGCAGGGCGGCACGGGATGTGGCGTCAGTCGGTCGTGTCATCGTCGGCCTCCGTGGCTGGGGTATGGAGTTGGTCATACGGCGCCAGCGCCGCCGGTCGGACGACGATGTGCCGGGCCTTGTCGTGGTCGGGTAGTGTCAGGGGCAGCGGTGGCGGTTGCGCGCGTTGCTCCCGGCGACGCGCGAGGACCTGGCGCACGGCATGGGGGTGCGGCACGTTGTGCACCAGCGTCTCGGCGATGGCCTGTTCGAGTTCCGCGGCCCCATAGTCGTCGAGCAGTTGCACGAGTTGGGCTGTTGCACGCGCCAAGGGGGTGCCCCGCTCGGCGGCCTGTTGCAGGAGGTCCTGACTGGCCGGCACGGCCTGGGCCAGGCGATCGAGGCCACGGTGCGCGCGGGCGGCGCGTTTGGCCGCGACCAGGTCGGCGACATGGGCCGGGTCTTCGATCTGTTTCCCCTTGTCGAAGGTCCGTGGATGGGTCGCGATGACGGTCTCGCCCTCGAGCATCCGCACCTGGGTCAGCGAAGCCGATACGGTCAGCGTACGGCGCACATGGGTATGGGGTACCGAGTAGTCGTTCAGGTCGAAGCGGACATAGGGCGTCTTGCCGACGCTGACCGCGACTTGTTCGTCGGTGGGATACGGATTGTCCGGCAACGCGATCAGGTGGGCCTGCTCGTCGGCGAAGGCCTCAGCGACACGCTGGTCCGGGTCTTCCGGGCAGGGTCGCTGGGCACTCGTACCCGCGCACCACGCATTGGCCTGGGCATTGAGATCGTCGAGATCCGACCAGGGACGCCCCGCGAAAAAGTTCTCGCGGATATAACGGATCGCGCGCTCGACCCGACCCTTCTCGTTGCCCCTGGCCGGGGCCACCGGGCGCGGCTCGAAGCGGTAGTGGGCGGACAGATCGAGCAAGGTCGGATGGAAACGGATCGCTTCACCCCGACGCTCGAGCACCGCCGAGCGCAGGTTGTCGTACAACAGGATTCTGGGGACGCCGTGAAACGCGCTGAAGGCGGCGACATGGCCGCGCAGGAAGTTGTCCATGCGCTGATTCAGATAGAAGCGCAGGAAGAGCTGCCGGCTGAAGCTCAGCACCATGACGAAGGCCATCAGCGGACGCTTGGCACGCCCGATCGGGATGTGGCCGAAGTGCCCCCAGTCGACTTGGCCCTGCTCGCCCGGCAGCGTCTTCAGGCGCAGATAGGCCTCGGCCGGACGGCGCGGTCGCAGCTGCGCGACATGGGCACGGAACTGGCTGGCACCACCGGTATAACCGCGCGCTTGTGCCATGCCGAGCAGGCGTGCGGCACTGAGCGTCGGGTACTGCGCCAGCGTCTCGAGGATCAGCGGGTGGTAGGGGTCGACGATCGACGGCCGACGGGTGCGCTCGGCCTTTGGCAGACCGGCCTGCGACAGCACCCGGTCGACGGTCGAGTGATGGATGCCCAGTTGTCGGGCAATGGTATTCACACCCCACTGCTCGACGAAGTGGTAGCGCAGGATCTTGGCCTCGGTGTCTTTATCCATTATCGCGTCTCCAGCGAAGCGCGGGCGATCTGGGTGGATCACGCAAACCCACGGTGGACCGGAGGAAGTCGCGGCGTAAGAACGGGTGGCATTCACCACCACAGCAGTGGCAACGGATCGCGTCGACGTGATGACCACGGCCGTTGTGCGCAGCACTGTCCGGTACTGTCAGTGTCACCGCGAGTACAGCAGGCGTTGCTACAACGACGGAACGGTGATGCGTTACTTTTTGTTGGCGAGCGCGAAAACGGCGCTGACGCAAGGCATTGTTGAGGCGACCACGACGAGTCACCCGATAACGTGCGCCGGCCCGCTGCAATGAATCCCGACGGGCGTGACGCGCACAGCCGTTGGCGCAATAGACATGCCCTCGGTCGCAGCGGCGACAGAGGATTACCTGGCAATGGCAACGGGCACAGTGAAACAGCCGTGCGCTCGGATTCATCGGCATCCCTGGCCGATGAGCACTGGAAAAACAGGGTGTTGGGTGCCACACTGACCCTGCTGTGCGATCGCACGGTGGGGGCGCAGCGTCGGTGTTGACCGTTCAAATCATGGCCGGCGCTACGCCCGGCTCGTCGGTACTTTCCTCTTACCGCTTTTCTGACTTGTTGTCAGCCCATCCGCACATAGAAACCGGCCGCCCGCGAGTCGCTGCGTCGTCAACTGCGCAGCCGTTGCCGATATCCGCCTCAAGGCTCCGCGGCACATAGCCGCACTATTTGGTCAGCACCTACAGCCCGTTCTGGCAGGCGAAACAACGACCGCAAAAGGCACCGTGGGAGATCAGGACCCGGTCACCCGGCTTGAAGACGCGGGACTCAGGAGCCTCGACCACCGTGCCGACACCCTCGTGGCCGCAACCATTCAGGGGGTGATCGAACCATTCGTGGACATGGTCGGTGTACATCCGGTCATCGACGCAAACTGCGGCGATTTCGGTCTTCACCAACACCGACCAGGGTTTCACCTGGGGATAGGGGCGCTTCTTCATTTCGACCCTTCCCGGCTCGGGAACGGTCAGGACAACATTGAAATCGTCTTGATTCATCGGGTGCTCCTGCGTTCTGCTAAACGGTGTCCGCCGGCACCTCTTCAAGCTTCTGTACAGAGAGAACCATCTAACCGGGCCACCATTTTGATTGAAAATACCTGCCATCCCATTGATAAATATCCAAATTATCGCGGCTGTTCGATCACACTCGGCACCGAGGTGCGAGAGCCGGCATGGGTGTCGCCGAAATTATGGTAAGTGCGAAAATAGGAATGCCGCTATCCAATTTGGGAAACCGATGGCCCGACCCATGCGTTGCAGGTTTGACCAGCGAATCTTCGACGATATAGAGCAATTTGGAGAGCACCTCTCTACGCAGCGAATCGAGCCCCTCCAATTGTCGAGTGGTAGACTCCGCCTGGGATTCAAGTCCCTTCGCTTCGAGGACGCCGTCGTTATGCGTCTCGAGTGCAACCGGGTGGTGAGCGATCGTCTCCACATGGATCCGGCCTGGCTCCTGCTCGTCGTACTGCTTGCGCCGCAGCGATGGGGCGCAAAGTTTGCCCCCGCCGAGAGCCTTGTCGTCATCGCTCCCGGCGCCGAGTACCGGAACAGGGTGTCAGAGGGTTTCCGCTGCGTAGAGGCGGCGGTCCGGCTGGACCTTGCGGATAAGCTAGGCCTCGCTCACTTGCGCCATTTGAAGGGAAAGGATGCGGTCATTCCAATGTCGCCCGCGGCAGCGCGGCGCCTCGAACACCGGATCGACCGGCTGCTGGATGCCTCGGCGGCCACCGGAGCCATAGCGATTGACGGAGTATTGGCCCAGATCCTACGCCAAGGCTGCCTCGAAATTCTCTGTTCGCTCCGTTGTGTGGCTTGTTCGTCGACGCGCTGCCCGCCGGGTTCGGAAATTTCGACACCAGCACACCGCTGGTTGGTCGCCGAGAAAGCGGTTCAGACGATCGAAGCCGCACCGATAGATCGGCCGCCGTCGGTCGAAACCCTCGCCACGACCCTTGGCACTACGCGGCGGACATTGCTGAACGCCTTCCAAGAAGCATTCGGCACGTCCCCGTCGCGGTATATTCTGGCGAAACGGCTAAACGGAGCGCGGCGTAGCATGAATCTTGGCGAAAGCCATTCCGTCACCGATGCTGCCCTTGAGTATGGCTTTGAGAATTTTGGCAGGTTTGCCTGTTACTACCGTAGGCTTTTTGGTGAAGCCCCTTCCTCAACGCTGTTCCGGGCGGGGAAATTTGGTCGAGAGGTGAGGAACTGACCGGTCCGTCGTCGAGACGAGTTGGCGCTGGCGCACTAAGCGTCGTTTGTGCGCCCGGGCAGGGGGTAACCGACCTGGGAGCGAAAATTGGTCGTCGTGCGGTTTGCCTCGTTTGGGTAACCGCCCACGAACGATAGTCCAAGGCACCGAGAAGCGGTGTATCCCTGCCTTCGGGCTAGGTCGCCATTTCGACGGATGGCGAATAGCCGTCGGCGACTCAAGGTGCCCGGCGAACCGGCGATTACCCCGGGCGCGGTATTGTTCAGGATCTGAGTAAGCATGCACCCCTCGTTTGGACTGGATTATGATCTCGGATTCGCTGCAGTTTGAAGAGTATCGTGTGGCAACCGATGAAATATCCGATCATCGTCCAGTGATCGCGGTGGTTCGTTATCAACCGGCAGGTGCGAAGTGATGGGACTTTCAAGGGACCTACTCTCGTGGTCTGTACTAGCGTTGTTGTCGTTGCTGCTCGCGGCATGCGCAACGATGGACAGCCCCGGCGACGGCACCCTGGCGCTCAGTGAGGCTCCGCCGAGCGGATCGATCCCTCAGGCATACGCCGATTGGCTCTATCGCTGGCGCACCTGGCGCCCCCTGGAGAGTCAGGCCGAGGATGCACAACAGCTTGCGATCGAGGCCGATATCCCGATTCAGGAGGCGCGGGCCGGTCTGCTCGGGCCCACGGTCGACGAAGCCCAGCGCTCGCTGGCGATGAAGCTGTGGCTGATCGAGAACGCCCGCCAGACGATCGACGTGAATTACTACATCTTCAAGCGGGACCGGATCGGAATGGCGTTTATCGGGGCGCTCTGCGACGCGGTCAAGCGGGGCGTGGACGTTCGCGTCACGGTCGACTCCATAGGGTCCATCGGGTTTGGGCATCCGGATCTGCGCGCCCTGGCGACCTGTGCCGATGAGGCGGGACTGGTCGCCGACGCCCGCGGCCGGCCGACCAAGAACCCGGCCCGGGCGCAGGTGGTGCTCTTCAATGCGTTGACCCGCTTCAATCTGAACCGGCGCTCCCACGACAAATTGCTGGTGGTAGACGGAATGGACCCGGAACGCGCCGTCGTAGTCACCGGTGGCCGCAATGTTTCGTTCGATTACTACGGGTTCAACAAGGATGGGACGACCGATCCAACTACCTTTCGGGATATGGAAATCGTGTTGCGGCCGGCCCGAAACCAGGCTTCCGAATCGCATCACGTCGGGGAAGTCGCCAGCGTCTACTACACCGTATTGTTCGACTACCGGGGTAACCGCTACTTAGAGCCGATCCGTGGTCAGGTTACCGACGATGAATACTCGCCTGCGGTGAGCGAACCCGCCGAGGTGTATAAGGCGCGCTTGCGGCTGGCGAGGGAGTCACTGCGCGACGTGCTTGCGTTTCCCGGCATGCAGGAGCTAATGCGAGACGTGCCTGGCTGGTTGGACACCGGGCTTCGCGACTCGAGGGTGTTGCTGGCCCATGAACTGGACAACCTGACCAACGTAAATGTGGTGGACGAAGCGAATACCAACAAGTCGCGCAACCCGAACTCGATCCTGAATCTGCTCGATGAAATCGCAGGGCGGGCCCAGCCAGGTGAAGTGGTTACCATTGTCTCGCCGTACCTCTTTCTGGCCCGGCTTACGGACAGTGATGGCCGGGTCGTCTACGACGAAGTCGATAACATCCTGCAGTGGCTCGATGAACACGGGAACAGCCGGCTCGAGATCATCACCAACTCGGTGCTGACCAGCGACAATTTCTTTGCCCAGTCGGTAATCGACATGGACACCGCGCCGCGTCTCCTGCTGACGCCTGAACTCCAGCAGGTCTGGCTGTCGGGGTGGAAAAGCGGCGACCTGAATCTGGAGTTGGTCGATAGTGCTGAATGGCACCAATTGACCGCCAATCCTCAAATCCGCATCTACGAGACCGGGGGCAGCGATTCCCTGGCCCTGGGCGGCCCCGTTCACTACGGGAAAATGCACGCCAAGTTCCTGGCCGGGAAGAATTTCGGATGGGTCGGGACGTCCAATTTCGACTACCGATCGCGGTTGCTGAACAACGAGATGGGGTTCTTCTTTGACGATGAGCGGTTGTGTCGAGACTTGCTCGAGGACGCCGAGGTGCTCAAGCGCCAGGCCCTGCGCTGGGGGTCCCCCGAATGGCTGGCGCTCCGGCGCGACGTCTCGGACGCGGGCGGCATCAAGGGCTTTACCACGCGCACCCAGCGACTCATCTACAAGACCCTTATTGGCTTGGGGTTGGTCTGGCAGTTCTAGTTCTCAGAAACAGCGTGAGATTCGAATCGCTCCGAATATTGGCCGACGTCATGTGTACCTTTGAGTGAATCGCGGGATTCTGGATTTGGTGAGAATTTCTCTGGAGGTTGGCTGATAGATGATCATCAACTTCTGCACCTCGACACAGACGTGGTATGGCCGGCAGCGGCCGCGTGCTGCGCCGAAAAGGTATCATCCCCACACATCATTTTCCTTACGGACCGCCGCTTCCTTGTTTCTGCTGTCTCTGACCTCAGTCGCAGAAGTTCGGGCGGATGACTCCTGGCAGTTGAGTGTCACCGAGCAGGAACTCAAGGAGATCGCCGATGGTGCCCTGACCATTACCAGCTTTTTCGGTCCCCAGCGCGGAGCCCTTGGATTCGATCATCTGGCCTCCGTCGGGGGCGGTTTCGAGATCGATACCAGCGCCTATACCGACATCGTCAGCCGTACCAGGCTGGTAGGGCGTTACGTATTCGGCGACAACATATCCGGTTTTTCGATTGGTCTGGCGGCGAGTTCTTGAACAAGCGGTTTGCGTTGGTGTCGGCGTTTATTTCCCTGCCCATGAGTTTGGAGAGGGATCGGCGAGCTATTTCCCTGTTCTAGGGTCG
>Ga0316193_10002470_pt1 | contig 13050 bp, 12 predicted proteins | sample MerIslsedime2_MG_FD_207735 | JGI IMG/M metagenome (GOLD analysis project Ga0316193, IMG submission 207735) | Coastal sediment microbial communities from Maine, United States - Merrow Island sediment 2 | ecosystem: Environmental > Aquatic > Marine > Coastal > Sediment | place: USA: Maine...
CTACGGCGAGCATGTGAAGGAAGTGGTCGCGAAATTCGACCACGTTCCGGTGCATGTCGAGGTCTGGGTACAGGATGCGCCGCGCTCGTCGCTACCGGCGCATCTGTTCTTGAGTGCGCTGAAGCTACTTGAGTCGCAACCGGTCGATGCCGATGGTAATACCGCATTCGAGCGTGCCGCGTGGGCGTTGCGCGAGGCGTTTTTCAGGGATCGGGTGGATATCTCGCAACGTCGGGAGTTGCTGGCGATTGCAGAGAAACTGGCGCTGCCGGTTACCGAGATCGAGTCGATTCTCGAAAGTGGCGCGGCACATGCGCTGCTATCCGAAGACATCACCCTGGCGCGCGATCAGTCGGTACGCGCCAGTCCGACGATGTTGTTTAATGAAGGGCGGCAGGTGTTGACGGGTAACGTCGGCTATCGTGTGATCGAGGCGAACGTGCGAGAACTACTGCGTGCGCCGGCCGATCAGTCGTCATGGTGCTGACGTCGTGGTGCTGAGAAAATCCAGCGCCTGAAGTCTCCACCACGAAGCCGCGAAGTCACACAAAGAGGGCAGTAAAACGGACCAGCCAACTGCAAGCAGATATCCATCTGTCGATGTCCAGCCAGGTTGCGAATGGCTTATCTCAATTTCTTCGTGATTCCTCGCGTTCCTGGTGCCTTGGCGGTGGGTTTTCGATTTTTACTTTTAAATCGATTACTCAGCCGGTGACTCGATGTACTGCTTCAGCCCTTCCAGGCCAATGGTGTAGACCTTGTTCAGCAGATTGACCAGCGTCTCGTCTTCTTGCCCTTCAGGGGCGGTGTCAGTCCAGTATTGAAGGCGCTTGAAGCGGGCTTTCCACTCGACCATGCTCTGGCCGTTGCCGGCTTCGGTGACGGTCATGGTCGAAAAGTAGTCGCTGGTCATCGGCTTGCCGCCCATGTAGGTGTAGGTCGCGGTCATGTTGTACGGGTCGTATTCGATGAGTTTTTCTTCGACCTTGGTGCCGTTGCCACGCGTCAGTTCGCGGATTGCGCCGAGGCGGCGGTTCTCACCCAGCACCAGCCGGGATTCCTTGATAAACGGAAACCATCTGGGCAGGCCGTTGAAGTCGCTCACCACTTCCCAGACCTGGTCGGTGGGCGCGTCGATGATGATGGTCTGGCGTACGCTCAGTTCGGGAGCGTCGGCTGCCAGCGCCGCAGTGGGTGTGAGCACTGCGGCGAAGAACATCAACACTGCGCCTTTTAAGTATCGGGTCATGAACTTTTCCTTGATGATTGCCGCTTGTTGTCGTGAATCTGTCTGCCCGCGAGATCCGGGGGTGGCGCGGACTTTATCATGACCGCGGCTGTGCGGAACGGGCTTGCAGATGACCGACCGTTATAAGATACGGCGGAAGCCTGGAAACTGAACGATGAATATCACCCAATTACTGGCGCGTGCAGCGCGTACCTGTCCCGACAATCCTGCAGTGTCCCGGGGCGAGCAGGTGTGGGCGAGTTATGCGCAACTCATGCGCCGGGTGGCCTCCATGGCAAGTGCGTTCCGGAACGAATTCGGGCTGGTACCTGGTGATCGGGTGGCGCTCGCGATGACCAACTGCCCCGAGTATGTCGAGGCGCGCTACGCGGCCTGGTACGCGGGGCTGGCCGCAGTGCCGATGAATGCGAAACTGCATGCGCGCGAGTTTGCCTACATGTTGTCTGATTCAGGTGCGCGATTGTGCTTTGCGACGCCGGACCTGATGGAGTCGATTGCGCCGCTGGCCGGCGAGTTGCCCGGGTTGGACCGGGTGATCGAGGTCGGATCGGACGAGTACCGCGCACTTGACTCCGGAGCAAACGCGCTGGACATGTATCCGTCCGTGCCGGATGACGTCGCGTGGCTGTTTTATACGAGCGGCACGACCGGGCAGCCGAAAGGGGTGATGATTACGCATCGTAATCTGATGTGTGCCACGCAATGCTATTTCACCGACGTCGACCAAATCGATGCGGCGGACTGCATTGTGCACGCGGCACCGATGTCGCACGGCTCGGGCCTCTATGATCTCCCGCATGTACTCAGAGCGGCGAATCAGGTGATCCCCGAGAGCGGGCGTTTCGAGCCGGACGAGGTCTTTTTGCTGTGCTCGCAGTGGAAAGGTGTGACGATGTTTCTGGCTCCAACCATGGTGCAGCGTCTGGTTTCACATGCGATGGATCGTTCGCCGAACCTCGACGGACTGAAGACCATTGTCTATGGCGGTGGCCCGATGTATGTGGCGGACATCCGCGAGGCGTTGCGCGTCATGGGACCGCGCTTCGTGCAGATTTACGGGCAGGGCGAAGCACCGATGACCATAACGGCGTTGTCACGGGAGCAAATCTGTGACACGAAGCACCCGCGTTACCTGGAGCGGCTGGCATCGGTTGGCATTGCACAATCTGCGGTGGAAGTCGTCGTTGCCGACGATCGTGATCGCCCGGTGCCGGCTGGTGAAGTGGGGGAAATCCTCGTTCGTGGCGATGTCGTCACACAGGGATACTGGCGAAATCCCGAGGCGAGTGCGGCGGCTTTGCGCGATGGCTGGTTACATACCGGCGACGTGGGCTCCTTCGATGAGGATGGTTTCCTGACTTTGCGCGATCGCTCCAAAGACCTGATCATTAGCGGCGGATCGAACATCTATCCGCGCGAGGTCGAGGAAGCATTACTGCATCATCCGGCAGTGCGAGAGGTGTCGGTGGTCGGTCGGCAAGACGCGGAATGGGGTGAAGAAGTCGTTGCGTTCGTGGTTGCGAATCCGCAAGCTGGTGTGAGCCAGGAGCAACTCGATGCTTTTTGCCTCGAGCGTATCGCGCGTTTCAAGCGTCCGCGGCGATACTTTTTCGTGGACGAGCTTCCGAAAAACAATTACGGGAAGGTTCTGAAGACCGAGCTGCGAAAGCGGCTGACCAGCGATATTTGATGGCGGGATATCAGTGCATAATGGGCCGCACGCATGCGTTGAAGGTGTCTTTGGAACCAGGCGAGCAGGTTTGTTGAACAAAGAAAGCAGAAAACATGATTTCGATTGAGCATGAAGACAAGCTGACCATTGTCGGCGTTTTTGGTGAGTTTACGGTCGCCGATTATCGTCAGTTCGAAGAAGAAGTGGGTGCACAGTTGAAGGCGCAGGGGCGTCTGAATCTGTTGATCGACCTGACCGGCATGCTCGAGTACACCCTCGATGTCGCGCTCGAAGACATTCGCTTCGCGCGAGAGCACGCCAGCGATGTTGGCCGCATTGCCATCATCAGTAACCAGGATCTGGTTGCCTGGCTGGCTCTGTTGACCTCACTGTTCATCGAGGCGGACGTAAAGGTTTTCGATTCTGAGGCGCAGTCGCGCACGTGGCTGGGCGAAAGCGCGGGCTAGCGCACTGCCAAGCATCGACCGTGCGGTGCCTTGCCCCCGGCCGCCCGGCACGTTTACGCCAGTCCGGTAACCGTTCTGGAATGCCGTCCGCCGCCTTACGATCAGCGAATTTGCTGATGAGGGCCGGAGCCGAAGATTTGCGTTGAGCCGTCTGGCGCGACTCTGTACAATGTTTGCCTGTCGTGCGATGCGCGATCAATGCCCCTTACCGGGATTAGCCGGTTAGGGGTTTTTTATTTTGGGCGGCCGGGTTGCGATAGCGAGAATTCCGGTTCGCCGCATCGACCAATAGGAGTACTGTTACATGCCCAGAAAACTCTCTCCGGAGGAGGCCACTGTCATGATCATCAGGCGGCGCCTGCAGCAGATGGAAGAGGATAAAATGGCGCAGCGTGAATCGGAGAGCGACGACGATGGCTTGTCTGAGGGTGGTGGCGCCGACGATAGTCCCAAGAAAGATTCGGCGGAAGACTGAATCGGCGGTGAAGATGTTCGGCAGGTTCGGCGTTGATCCGGGGCCAGCGCAGGGTCGAGGTGTTCAACAGTAGAAAGAGGGGTAGCTGCGTGGCGAAGGAAGAACTGATTGAAATGGAAGGGACTGTGCAGGAGGTTCTGCCGAACACGACGTTTCGTGTCGAGCTGGAAAATGGCGTTTCGGTGACTGCCTATGCATCTGGCAAAATGCGCAAGCACCGCATTCGCATCACGGCGGGGGACCGGGTTACGGTCGAAATATCACCCTATGATCTGACCAAGGCGCGTATCAATTTCCGACATCGCGACGAGCGAGCGGCCCCGTTTGGCGGTCGTCGTGCTGGCTACCGCAGGTAGCCGGGGCTGCCAGACATGAACTGAAACCTTTTTGCCGTTAGCGGCTGACACGGTTTCGCCCGCCTTTCTTGGCGCGATAAAGTGCTTCATCTGCTGTGCGGATGACCATGGCGGACGTATGCAGCCGCCTGTTGCGCTCCGCTACCCCGATACTGACTGTAACTGAAAGCGATTTTGCCCTGCTGCTGGCTGCAGCCCGGGGCTGAGCAGCCTTGTCACGCGGTGGGGACGTTCCGGGATTGCCTGAACCTGTTTCCGCGCGCCTGTCTTCATCATCGCGTTTTGACTGCCGCCTCTCCCGGGTGCGTGACACCATCGCATGGTTTTCGATGGCGGTGCGCAAACGATCCAGGTGCGGTAGTGCCTCTTCGATCGAGATATCCGGAAACAGAACTGAAAACTCTTCGCCGCCATAGCGGTAGGCCCGGCCGCCACCCCCCACTTCCGCGAGGCGCGCGCCAACCATCCTCAGTACCTGATCACCGACATCGTGCCCGTGGGTGTCATTGAACTTCTTGAAGTGATCGACATCGACCATGGCAACGGTGAACACCGGCCCCAAGCCCAGCAACTGTTCTTCAAGCGTTCGGCGCCCCGGGAGCCCGGTCAGTTCGTCGCGAAACGCCATGCGGTGTGATTCCTGCAACACCGACAGTACCAATATGATTCCGGCCGCCGTGAGAAACACCGGAAATATGCCAGGCGATCCGTGCCACGTGCAAGCAATGAAGAACGCCAGCAAGGCGCCGGCAAGACCGATTTCCACCGGCGCGCGATTCTCATAGACACGGCCGATGGCCAAGGCAATGCCGGTGGCGAACAACAGGCGCCCCAGCAAAGGGGTCGGGTCCGGATGCAACAGCCAGTGGTCGAGTACGTTGTGCCAGGCAACGCCCGACAGGGGGTTGGTGCCCGCGCTCGCCACCCACGCGACCAGTAGTAACTCGCCGACGAATAGCAGAAGCCAGCGGTAGCTGCGGAAGTGCAGTATTCCGCGTTCGCGCAGGTACACGATGAGGGTGAAGTTGAGTGGCACCAGAATCGCGACCCCGCTGAGCATGGCGCGATGCGCAAAAGTCTCTGTTTCGGGATTTGAGGTCAGAGCGTATCCCGCGTAGGCGAGAAACAGCGAAACCGAAGCGAGGAACGCGCGTCCGCGGTTGAACCACAGACTCAGAAATACACCCATGGGGAGCACGACAGCCGGCAGCACCCCTATCGGGGCCGACGGTGTGGCGCGGGCGATGATGAACGATGCCACGGTCGCAACAACAAGCACGGTCGCAGGTGCAGCGAACTGCTCGACGGTGCGCAGGGATCTGGTGTTCAACGATGCGGTGGGCGAGCCATGCTTTTGGGGGCAGGCGGTTCGGTCGCCAAATCCCGACATGGGTAGCCACGTTTGTCGGCGCAGAATGCGTGAAACCGTATGCAAATGGCGGCAATCGCTGGTTCAATGTACACCTGACCGAAGCAAGCGAGATGTATGCCGAAGCTTAGCGCGCCAAGCCGGGTGCGTTACACTTCCTGACCGATTACTAAATGCAATTTTCCATCCTGCTTGACAGCAATTGATTGAGGGCACATGGCCGGACCACTTTCAGGCGTAAAAATACTTGATCTAACCAGCGTGGTAATGGGGCCATTCGCGACCCAGATACTCGCTGAACTTGGCGCAGACGTCACCAAGGTTGAGGCGCTCGATGGCGACAACATGCGCGATGTTGGCCCCATGCAATCGCCGGCGATGGGGCATTTGCATATGCACCTCAATCGTGGAAAGCGCTGTATCGCGCTCAACCTGAAACAGCCTGCGGGGCGCGATGTCATCCTGCGCATGCTGCCGTCGATCGACGTGCTCGTGTACAACGTTCGCCCGCAAGCAATGGCACGCCTTGGTCTGTCATACGAGGATGTGCGCCTGGTTAACGACCGCCTGATATATGTCGGCACTTATGGATACTCGCAGCGCGGGGAGCGCGCCGGCAGAGCAGCCTATGATGATCTAATCCAGGGAATAACCGGGGTGCCGTGGCTGATGTCGCGAGATGGTGCCGAGCGGCCGCGATACGTACCCCTCAATTTCGCTGATCGAGTCACCGGATTGCATGCTGTTTATGCTGTGACGGCTGCCTTGTACCATCGTGAGCGAACCGGGCGGGGACAGTCGGTGGAAGTGCCGATGTTCGAGGCGATTTCTCATTTCGTACTGGGAGATCATCTGGCCGGGCTGGGCTACCGCCCCGCGAAAGGCCGTTCCGGTTACGAGCGATTGCGACAACGGCGCCCTTACCGTACGGCCGACGGTTATTTGTGCGTTCTGGTTTATAACGGTAAACAGTGGCAGCGGTTTTTTGACGCGATCGGCCGGCCTGAGATGATGGACGATCCGCGTTTTGCCACGCACGCAAGCCGTGCCAATCACATTGGTGAAATCTACGACCTGCTGGCAGAGATTCTCGAGACCCGGTCATCCGGGGATTGGATGCAACTGCTGGAACAAGCGGATATACCAGTGGCGAAAATGAATGCAGTGGATGATCTGCTGTCAGATTCGCATTTGAAGGAAAGCGGTTTTTTCAGGGAAGAGGAGCACCCCACTGAAGGCGGCATGATTGCAATGCGCACGCCGACCGATTGGTCCGAGTCGTCGCCGGAAGCCACGACACCGGCGCCGCAGTTGGGGGAGCATTCGTTGCAGGTGCTCCGGGAGCTTGGTTACGATGAAGACGAAATCACACGAATGAAGGAAGCCGGGGTGTTCAGGGCTACGTGATATTGACTGACGCGGGGTGCCCGGTTGTCACCGGAACGTCAGCGTTTTTCTTCATGCGATGTCTGCTGGCCGGACCGGCGGCGTCAGGATGGGCGATTCCTGGCTGGAGAAAAACGGGTGCGGTGAGGCGTCTTCGGGGCGCTCTGTGGTGGGGTTGCATGATGGAGAAGCAATGATCGATAGACGGAATTTCCTGAGACTGGGTGCAGGAGCGGCTATGGGCCTTGGCACTGCTGCCATTGACCGTCGTGCAACAGCTGGCGACACGCACGGAATTCGCCGCTATGTGCGCCTCGGACGCACCGGGCTTGAAGTGTCCGACATCTCGCTGGGTTCTTCCAGTAACTCCGATCCCGAAGTGGTTGCGTACGCGTTTGACCGCGGAGTGAATCTTTTCGACAGTGCGGAGAGTTATCGATGGGGTGGTGCCGAGACGGCGATCGGCAAGGCGCTGAAGGGTCGGCGCGACAAGGTTTATCTGACCAGCAAGACCAAGGCGGGAGTATCAGACTCCCGAAGCGAAATCATGGCCTCGCTCGAAGACAGTTTGAGGCGTTTGCAAACCGATTATGTTGATATCTATTTCAACCACTCGGTGAATGATGTCGATCGCCTGCGCAACGAGGAATGGCTGGAGTTTTGTGAATTAGCGAAACGGCAGGGCAAGATTCGATTTCGCGGTGTCTCGGGACATGGCAGCCAGCTTGCGGCGTGTATTGATTACGCCATCGACAACGATATGGCCGATGTCATTCTGGTCGCCTACAATTTTGCGCAGGATCCCGACTTTTACGACAAGTTGCGTCACGTTTTTCACTGGTCTGCGATACAACCGGAATTGCCGAGGTTGCTCGAAAAGGCAAAGAAAAAAGATGTCGGTGTGCTGGCCATGAAGACGTTGATGGGCGCGAGGCTCAACGATATGCGGCCCTACGAGCGACCGGGTGCCACGTTTTCTCACGCCGCCTTTCGCTGGGTCCTGTCGAGCCCGAATGTTGACGCGCTGTTGATATCAATGTCCGACCGCGATGATATCGATGAATATGTCTCCGCTTCCGGGTCGGTGGCGAACAACGTTTATGATCGTCAGTTGCTGGAGCGTTATGCCTTTATGCGCGCGGGCAAATACTGTCTGCCAGGCTGTAACGCCTGCGTCAACGCTTGCCCGAAGAAGGTGGAAATCGCTGAAGTGCTGCGCACACGCATGTACGACGTCGATTACGGCGATCGTTTACTTGCAAGATACGAGTATGCAGCACTGGCAGACGGTGCCACCGCCTGCGTCGATTGCGCAACGCGGGAGTGCATGGGGGCGTGTCCGATCGGCGTGCCGATTGCCGAATTTACTCGCGATGCGCTTGAGAGGCTTGGATGAGGCCGCCCGTTGGGCTGGCGAGGCCGTGTTTGCGCTGGGCATGATGCCGGTGAACCGTTTCTTTGCGCATTTTCTGTTCATACTGGCCGCCTGGACACTGGTGATCAAGTATGTGTTTCCGGTGGCCTTCGCGATCCACCACGGCCTGCCTGCCGGATCCCACGTCTATCTGGATCTGTGGCCGGTCATACATGTCTGGCTGGGTTGGTCGCTACTCCATTGGCAGCGTTATACGCTCTGGTTCGCGGCCGGTATTTCCGTTGCTGAAATCGTCATTATTGTCAGCAAGTTCGCTCTTTTCCTTGCGGCACCCGAATGGACAATCTGGCGCACAAACTGGTTTATCAACAAGATTTTTGTGTTGAGTTGTTTTGTAATGCTGTTGACCTGGTTGCTGATCAACAGCCGCACGCTTCGAAAAATTCAAGCGGGAGCGAATGCGGTCGGTGATTCTGTACGTTGAAGTGCGGTGGTGAGTCGACATTGCGTCGCGATTCCCGCGACGTGTCGTGGGGCGAAGTCATCATGTTCCGGCCAGGTCGCAATGATGCGACCGGAAACTGGTGTCCGCTGGCAACCTCGCTGCTGCTACAGCGTCAACCGGAAACAACGCGGACCGAACCGGATGGCGCGTTGGTTACGCCTGCCGGCCAGTTAGCTGTGCCTCTCAGGGCAGCTTGATTTTGCCGCCCCCCGGCGCCGCGCCACCACCCGCAAGTCCCGGTGGCATGCCTTCCGGTATGACAATGGAGGAGGCGGCTTCGCGGCGCATTTGCTGGAGTTCAGTCATGGCGCGCTCCACCGCGACCTGTGCGCCTTCGGCGAATTTTTCGATCGCACCGGAAAGGGACTCGCTTTCGAGTTGAAACGCCAGTGGGAGTGCACCCATGGGCGTCATGATCTGGGTCTCGCCGACGTACATACGTTGCCTGCTTTCGTCGGCCGTTCCATCGGATTTGATCGGATGCAGCACACGAATCGTCCCGACTTTGCGATCGGTAATGATCTCTTCGCGAAAGAGACTGGTTTCATCCATCTTTATTTCTTCGGCTGATTTGTCGAGGGCCATGATGTCTTAATCCTGCGTATGGTTAGGAACTCATGTGTGATTATCCCACGACGCGCCGAGGTTGGCTTGGAGTGTGCTTTGGCTTCAATGCTGAAAAAGGGCGGTGTATGCCCGCGCGATTACAGGAAGACACGCCAATTTCTCACCATCTTCCTTTGGTGATGGTAAAGTTCGGTTTTGGGGGAGTAATCCGGTTGGCCGTTCAGGAGTACCTGATACGGCCTGGAGAGTTCCCTGGCAAGCGACACCTGGCTGCACTGTAAGAGTGTGTGGTGCCGACCCAGTATATGGTTTGAATATAATATACTGCGACTGCGTCGCCTGAGAGTAGGCCGCAGTTCTGACAGGAACGGAGATTCCTTCAACGCCCGAGGGGCGAGCGCCGTACAGCCCGATGTAGGCTGCGGCAAAAAACAAAGATCGACCATACAGAAGTCTTGTGACGTTTCAGACCGGGACTATCGGAACCGTTGATACTGTCCGGTGATGCGCCTTGACCGCTTTCTGGATGAACCGGATGCCGTGCGTCTTGCATGCCCGTTGCGCCACTACCGGTAGCGCTCGGAATGGTGCGAGGCTGGCAGGGCCGAACTTCAGGCAACGCGGTTCGGTTCGTGTGCGTTTGCAAGCAGGCCGACCAGGCAGGTGTCAATCTATTCCACTATCGAATGGAGAGTTTAGTGAAGACAGTACTTTTGATCGTTTCCAAAGGAAGACATTAGGTGGCCAGAAATCGTAGAGGCACGCGACCGAAGGGCCCGGGACCCGCGCCTGAGCAACGACGCGATGCACAACCGGCAAGCAGTCGAATCAAGGTGGTATCAGGGGGGCAGACCGGTGTCGACCGGGGCGCGCTTGATGCCGCGCTGGAACTGAATCTCCAATGTGGTGGCTGGTGTCCTGAAGGACGGCTTGCAGAGGATGGCCCGATCCCGGAGCAATATCCTATGCAGGAAGTAGAGGGTGGTGATTACCGCGATCGGACCCGCAAGAATGTTCTCGACAGCGATGGCACGGCCATTATTTATTTTGGTGAGATCGAAGAAGGCGGTACGGAGAGTACGCTTGATGACTGTGTCCAGTTGGCGAAACCGTATCAGTTGATCAATGGCGCAGAAACGCAACCCGGGCAGGCAGCGAAACTGATTGCCGATTTTGTCCGTGATCTCGGAGTACAGACCCTCAATGTTGCCGGCCCACGGGCGAGCAAAGTGGAAAGAGGCCATAAATTCGCGTTTGATACCCTGCGCATGGTCGTTGATCATCTGGGGCGAACAAGCAGCAGTCCTGGAAAACGTACGAGCGCCAGAGGTGGCAGGCAAAGACCGAATGGCCAGGGGCAGCAGGCTGGTGCAGGAAACAATGGCAACGAACGCGCCGGTCAGGGGCGGAACAGCAAATTCAGCGGCCAGCGTCGAAAAGGTCCCGGCCAAAGCCATCGCGCCAAGCAGGGCGTGAAGTAGCGGGGATCAAGAGAGAACTGTATCGGACGCCGGGCCACGACGGCTCGATTCAGAAATTCGTCGACCGGTAGAGCAGAATTTGATGATCAGGAATGTCATCCGGTGCGTTGATTGGAAAGGCGACATCCAGACGCCAGACGGTGCCAAAAGCCGAGCGAACGCTGAACACCCGCAACCCAAAGCCGACGTTGGCCAGCCAATCCTGATTGACGGCGTTGTCCTGTTCGCCACCCCAGGCTCGTCCAGTGTCGAAGAAAAGACCCCCTCCCACTCGAAACAGTCGGAATGGATACCAGTCCGTATAGATTCGCTGCTCCAGATTGAGCACTACGCGGCGGTCACCGGACTGATAGTTAGCGGGGTAGCCAGGCAGGCCGTTCTCGCCGCCCAGTGTCAGTTGGTTAGAATCGAAGATGTCGTTTCCAGCGTCGACCGAAAGGCCAACAAATGTCTGGGCGCGGCTGCTTTGTGGGGCGAAATACTGGATATTTGCAGATAGCAACTGGTCTTCATCGTCACTTCCGGCATATACGCCGGCGACACTACCGTTCGCAACGAGTATGCGGTTGCGAGAGAAATCCCAACCCTTGTTGAGAGACGCGACATATGTCCAGGCAGGCCGGGTCGAGCCCAGGGCCGTTGCGGCGTAGCCGATCCTGAGGTCTGACGCGAAGCCGAGCAGAAAATATTCGGGACGTTCGATCTGGTTGCGGTTTTTCGTCTTGAGGAACTGGTCTTCGATCACCTGGTATCTGAAGAATGGCGATACGCGGGTTTCATCGACGGGCTCGTTATCAGGCGGCGCTTGCCCGGGTAATATTTCGTAGGTGTCTTGCAGGTAGTCGAAGCCCCCTGAGTAGCGGTGCGTCCAGCCGTCAATCAGGCCTTTCGACCAGCCGCCGAAGACGCTCGCCAGTTTCCGGTTTCTCTGATACGAGGCGCCGTCGATCGTATTCAATTGATCAGTGAACCCACCCTGGATGCCTGCCGTCCAGCGTGAGTCGAGTGCATAGAAGGGGCGTACCAGCGAAGCAGACTGCGCCTCGCCGTCGTTAAAGTCGTTGTAGCTGTAATCGAATCGGACTCGGGTGCCAAATACCTGATTGTTGTTAAACAGGAATTGATCCGATGTTCCTGCATCTGCTTCGGTTCGTTGCCATTCGACCCCAATGCCGGTGCCGAGCAGGTTCAATTCCTTTAGTCCGTACTTTGATTCGTTTTCTCCACCCTTTCGCGAAAATCCGAGACCCGGATCCAGCGTCCAGGTGTCTTTCGTGATCACTTCAATATCGGCTACGCCATCGTTATAGGCAATCGGGCGAATTACGACTTCGTACAGAAAGCTGTTGTTGCGAAGATTGCGTTCTGTCTCCTCGATCACCTGAACGGAAACGCGTTCCCCGCTCTTGAACAGCAGTGCGCGCCGGATCACGGCCGGACGGGTGCGAATATGAAGGGTGTTGGCGAGCCGGTAGAGAACGTTATTTTCTTCGGGATTCTCCAGGTCAAAAATGTTCTGGTTGTCGATTCGTATTTCGCCGATGATTGCGCCTTCCGCCTCCAGTTCCTCGAATGACGGCAGCGGCGCGGTCTGTTGCGCGAGAGGTACATTGGGAAAGCAAAGAAACGACAGTAGTGCAACGATGGCCGGGAATGCCACTGCGCGAAACCGTATTCGATGCCGCATGCAGCAGCCACTATTCATCATCGCGAACCAGGACGAGTGTCAATGAAAGTATTTAACCACTTTCGACTGCGCAAATGGCCGAATACTGCTTAACCGGAAATTGGCGATCGGCTGCGAGTGTTACCCGATGCACTGCATTGCGCTATGCTTGCCCGATGAAAGCCGCTGACAGTCTGGAACAACTGCGCGCAGAGCTTGCGCGATTTGCCGCGGAACGTGACTGGGACCAGTTTCACAACCCGAAGAATCTGGCGATGGCGCTTGTCGTAGAGGCCGGTGAGCTTGTCGAACATTTTCAATGGCTCAGCCCAGACGAGGCGGTAGCGTTACCCTCAGGGAAGAAAACCGAGGTGGCGATGGAACTGGCCGACGTGCTCATGTATCTGTTGCGCCTTGCCGATAAGTTGGACGTGGACCTGATCGAGGCGGCGAGCGAGAAGCTGCAGCAGAACCGTCAGAAA